>Ga0335074_10000097_pt1 | contig 153378 bp, 136 predicted proteins | sample Lox_Sample_23_FD_206715 | JGI IMG/M metagenome (GOLD analysis project Ga0335074, IMG submission 206715) | Soil microbial communities from Loxahatchee National Wildlife Refuge, Florida, United States - Lox_Sample_2.3 | ecosystem: Environmental > Terrestrial > Soil > Wetlands | place: USA...
TCATGATGCTCCCACTCCCGCAGGGGACCTGACGATCAGACGATTTACCCAGGAGCTCACGACATGTTAGGCATTGGTCAGCGTTTTCCGGATTTCTCCCTCACCGGCGTAGTCTCCAGCAACGTCAACGCCGCCTTCCAGCCCTTCACCCAGGACAGCTTCGGGGGCCAGTGGAAGGTCGTGTTCTTCTGGCCGAAGGACTTCACCTTCGTCTGCCCGACCGAGATCGCGGCCTTCGGCCGGCTGGACAAGGAGTTCCGTGCCCGCGACGCGCAGGTGCTCGGGATCAGCACAGACAGCGAGTACGTGCACCTTGCCTGGCGGCGTGACAAGGAAGAGCTGAGGAACCTGCCCTTCCCCATGCTCTCCGACATCAAGCGCGAGCTGTCGAGCGGCCTCGGCATCCTGGACCCGGAAGCAGGTGTTGCGCAGCGCGCCACCTACATCGTGGACCCTCAGGGCGTGATCCGCTTCGTGTACGTCACCGACCTCAACGTCGGCCGCAGCCCCGAGGAAGTGCTACGCGTCCTCGATGCCCTGCAGACGGACGAGCTCTGCCCCTGCAATTGGAAGCAGGGCGAGGAAACGCTGAAGGCGGCGTAGTCGCCCCCCAACTGTAACCCCCACCCCCAGGCACAGGATGTGCCCCGCCGCCGCAGGTGGCGGACGTTGAGCAAAAAACCACGCTTTTTTGCTCAACGCGCGCTGGGCCGGGCAGGATGCCCGGATCCAGCGCCCAAACGAGGGCATGCATATGACGACTTTGGATACCCTTCGCGATGCGCTGCCGGACTATGCGCGCGACCTCAAGCTCAACCTGGGCTCGGTGCTCTCCGCAACGGGAGCTCCGGGCCTGACCGAGCAGCAGATCTGGGCGGTGGCCCTCGGCGCGGCCGAGGCTTCCCGCAATCCCGCTTTCGCCGCAGCCATCGGCGAGCTGGCGGCGCCACACCTCGATGCCGCCTACCAGACCGGCGCCCGCGCGGCGGCGGCCGTCATGGGGATGAACAACGTCTATTACCGCTTCCTGCATCTGGTCGAGGATCCCGAGTACGGCCGCATGCCAGCGCGCTTACGGATGAATGTCATCGGTAATCCCGGAATAGACAAGGCCGATTTCGAGCTGGTCTCGCTCGCGGTCTCGGCCATCAACGGCTGCGGCACGTGCGTGGCCTCTCATGAGCGCCAGGTGCGTCAACATGGCCTGCCCCGTGAGGCGGTGCAAAGCGCCGTCCGCATCGCGGCCACAGTGCACGCCGTGGCGCGGGTACTGGACAACGTCGGCGGCGGGGCTGTCGCGGCGAGGCAAGTGGCGGCGTAAACCGGGGATCCTGGGCAGCAAGACCATCAGCGGTGCCGCGGGCATGCGAATCGTCCGCGGGACCGCTTTTTGTCGTAAGATTGACGCGGCGCGGAGCAGGCTACATAAGAAGGCATTGCCGGCCCCGTCCACGGGATGTATCGCCCGCAACTGTGTTTTGTTGTACCATTCTTCCGGTCAGCGCAGTCTTTTGCTTTCCAACGCAACAACGCCCAAATCTTACGCACTTCATCGTGCTGGCGTGGAGTAAGTCATGAATACCCTTTCGGACACTCGGTCGAGCAAAGAGCAGGATCAGGTCGAATCGGTTCGTCAGGACGCCGAACCGGTCGCGGATGCAGCGCTGGTTGAGCTGGGAGCGGTATCCGATACGCAAGGCGGATGGATTGGCTCGAAGCTGGACGTCGGTGCTGGCTTTATCTACTACTGAAGCGGCCTGCGCCGTGCAGGGACACGCCAGCCGCGTGTCCCTGCACGGTTCCCGGGATTACCATCGCTTGCTGATGTCTACGCTCACGACACGCCCCAGGGCCTGGACGTTGTATTGATCATAGCCATCCTGGTCGTCGACGAACGGCGGATCATGGTTGAGCAGGTTTGTTGCGTTCAGTGAGAATCCCATCCCGCTGAGCCAGCCGGAACCCTCCCGGGTTCGATACACAACCCGGAGGTCGACCGTCGTCCAGGGGGACACGTCCGGCACGAGAGTGCTGCCCGGGTTCTTGTACCCGCCGGTGTAGTTCACCGCTACATCAACTGCCGGCCCGGGGAGCTGCGGGCCCTCGCGGCTCCAGCCGATCGTTCCCCGCAGTCGCAGCGCCAGCGGATTCGCGACCGTGTTCACGATATCGATTGGCGGCGAAGTATCGGTCACGGCCTGATCGAATCCGAAGACATAATTCCCGGTGACGTCGAGGCTGAGGGTTCCCAAAGCGCCGCTCAGGGAATCGTGCGCTTCCACATCCACTCCCGTCGTTTTGGTCGCCGATAGATTCGCCAGTTGGCCGTCAATGATCGCCGCGGGCGAGCTGGCGAGACACGAGGACACCGAGCCCTGGTAGTAAGGGCTGTCGCAGACGGCTGCTATCTGTGTTCGGGTGGGATTGCGGGTAATCACCGCAGCCCACTCGGTCTCATCCGTCAGGATCGCGAACGGATTGTCCGCTCCCGGCTGTACGATGCGGTTATCGTAGTCGATCGAGTAATAAGTCAGCGAGAATGTGGAGCCCGGCAGGAACGGAGGAGCCAGATCGAAGCCCGCCGTCCACGTTTTGGCCGTCTCCTGCTTCAGGTTCGGATTGGATCCCTGCTGCACCAGCACCAGCGAGCGGCCCGTTGGCGATTGCGGGTCCGACAGCACGACCAGCCCCGCCGCGTTCGAGGAGGTGTCATACAGGTTATCGAGCGTCGGGGCACGGAAGGACCGCCCCCAGCTCGCCCGAAGCTTCAAAGGCTGGACCGGGATCCATTGAATCCGGAATGTCGGGCTGAATGTGCCCCCGAAATCGCTGTAGTGCTCGTAGCGGCCCGCAACGTTCAGCTCCAATCGGGGCGCGGCACGCGGATTGACCGCGTCTCCCACCAGAGGCAGCGCCAGCTGGGAAAAGAGCGATTCAATGTGGCGCGAGTAGCTCTGCGGAATCGTCTCCTCGCTGGCATTCAGTGGATCCGCGACGTCGTGAAATAAGCCCTCCTCCCGCCGCTCGACGCCTACGGCGAGCTTGGCCTCGCCAGCCGGCATGCTGAACACCGAGCCGTCCGCGACGAGCCGGGTGTACTCAACGGTCGACGCGGCGTGCAGCGGGAAATCCCGCTCGATCGCCGTCAGCGTCTGCGGATTGGTGGCACCGAACGGGTTGAAAGCCGTCGCCGGATTCGAATCGGCCAGGTACGCCGCCAGGGTACCCTGGTCGGCTTGGTTGTATTCGTTGCTCTGCAACGACTGGCGACCGTACGACTCGCTCAGCGTCGCCCGCCACGTTTGACCCATCTGCAGCTTGGTCCCCAGCGTGGTCATGTAGACCTGGCTGTCGGCGGAAAAGATGGTAGGCCCGTAGTCGTGCCCGAAACTGTACGCAACCAGGGCGTAGGGCACGCCGCTGTACGGATTCACGTAGTAGGGGTTGGATGGCGGAACCGCGAGTATCGTCTCATCCGGCAGATTGCTTTCCAGCGCGTCCCGTTCGGCGAAGCGTCCCTCGAAAAAAAGCTGCAGCCTCTCGCCCAGGTCCTGCGCGGCCGTCGCATACAGCTCATTTGCCGTCACCTCCGGAAAGAGCTGCACGCCTGCGAATTGATTCTCCAGATTGAAGCTCGGCGACAGCGCGGCCATCATCGGCGCCTGCGCACTTTGCGCCGCCGGAAGGCCGTATGCGGGCAGCATGGTCGCGGGATTCAGGATGTTTCCGGGATAGGTGTAGTAACTTTCGTAATTGCCGCCGCCGTAGGCCGTCTTGTCGGCGTTTGCAGCGTATGGCCGCTCTGCTGCGGCAAGCGGGGTCTCATCGGAGTACTGGTATGCGAGCATCGCGTGACCGCTACTCCAGTGCGTACCCAGGAGCTGCGAGGCTTCCAGCTCGCGTCGCCCACCGATGGCGGTTCCGTATCTCAGCTGCGATTGAGCTCCGTCGAAGTTGTTCCGCATGATGATGTTGACGACGCCGGCGATGGCGTCAGATCCGTAGAGGGCTGAAGCCCCGTCCGGCAGCACCTCGATGCGCTGTACTGCACTCAACGGGATCGTGGATACGTCGACGAAATCGCCGTTCAGGCCCGATAACGGTTGCCGCTCTCCGTTCACCAGCACCAGCGTGGCGCCGACTCCCAAGCCCCTCAGATCGAGGCCGGCACCGTACTGATAGTTGGCATCGATGCCGAGGTCCTCGCGCGGCCCGTTGAGCGAGATGATGGGCTGGGTGTAAAGAGAATCCTGGACCGTCTCGTAATCCGCCATGGCCAGCTGCTGCTGCTTCAGGTATATGAGCGGTGCCACGGTGTCCTGCACGCCGCGGATCAGGCTGCCCGTGACGTTGACCTGCTCGAGGCGCCCTACACGCCGATCAACCGTCGGCTCTCGAGGTACTGGGGGCGGTGCGCGCGTGAGTGTGCCCGCCGGTACTTCACCGCCATTCGCCTCATCGGCGGGTATGATGTCGACGGAGTTGTCGGTGTCGGATCTGTACGTGTAGCCGGTCCCTTTCAGCATCATCTCGAGCGCCTTGGAGCTCGCCATCATCCCGGAAACGGGATTGCTCTTTGCCTTGACCAACTGCTCGGTCGCTGCGAACCCCGGCTGGACGCCGGACTGGTGATAGAAGTCCATGAGCGCCTGCGGCAGGGGTTCCGCGGGCACGTTGAAACGCGCGATCGGGTCACCGGCCCGTGCGTCCGTCATGACCAACAGCGAGAGGGATGCCATATACGAGAGACACAGCAGCCCACGCACAACAAGGGAGGTGATCCTGACCATCTTCCGACGCGCTGCCGCCCTGTTGATCCAGCCCCTAAGTCATTGTAATTGATGGTGCTCCATCCCAATCCCCACTTTACCAGAGCCCTCGGCGGCACGAAACCAATCAACACCCGGCCCAGCGACCCACACGGGGCTCCCTGATACCGCTTTCACGCCGTGGGACGATTCCCGAGGCAGGGCAGGCGGGCTTATTTTGCCGCTGTCCGACCCATCAGGGCCGCGATCTTCCTGCACATCGCAGCGGTTGCGTCGATGACACCCGGCCCCAATCCCATCAGCCGCTGATCCTCGAAGGCGAGCAGGCGGCCGGCTCTCACGGCCCGCAAGGACGGGAAGCGTCGCCACTCCGCCAGCCACGCAGCACCCTTTCCCGGGGGCGCAGCCGCGATGATGATGTCCGGATTGCGCGCCAGCACCGCTTCGATCCCAATGGCAGGGGCACGCGGCGGCAGGTCCGCGAATGCGTTCCGGGCCCCACAGACCTCCAGCGCGTCGCTCATCAGCTCCCCGCGACCCACGGTGTACAGGGGCCGATCCCACACCTCCAGAAGGACCGTGGGCGATTGGCTCGAGTTTGCATAATCCTTCCGCAGCGCTGCCAGCTTCGCCTCCAGCGCTCCCGCCTGCCGATCCGCCACCCCGCTCGTCCCGGTCAGCCTTCCCAGCCGGCGGAGGGAATCTGCAATCCTATCCAGCGAAATTGCCTCCTGCCTATAAATGGATATACCTAGCCGCTCGATCGTGGCGATCTGCGCCGGATTGTTGCCGTCGGGCCAGACGACGACGACATCCGGTCTCAAGGCAATCAGACGCTCCATATCGATGGCGTCCGCACTGCCGATTTTGGGCAGTTTCATTTCCGAAGCCGGCTGTCCGGAATACTCGATCGTGCCCACGAGTTGGCTGCTCGCGCCGGCGGCAAACAGCATTGCTGTCGCGCCGGGAGCCAGGCTCACGATCCGCAGCGGGGGAGCGCGGACCGTCACGTTGTATCCGAAGTCATCTGTGACGGTAATGCGTGCGTCAGGCCCAGCGTCAACAATGGAGGCGCAGCTCATCGCGCACAGAACGAACGCAATCCCCAAGTGCTGCAACCGATTCGATCGCCTCATCCCATGCCCACCGTCTCTGCGGCCCAACGCACTATGGGCTGCAGCCGGGTGGCGACCAGCGAGAGCGCTGTCTCGCGATCGACCCAGCGCCACTCGTCATGCTCCGGCCTGCCGAGCTCCGGGCTGACCGGCAAAGTAATCTTCTCGGTATGCGTCGCCGCGACGTAGTACCTGGCGATCTTCCGATTGCCGTAGGGCCCGGTCTCCAGATAGACCTCTCCCCAGTTGAACTCCAAGTCATCGATGAGCGTCTCCTCGCGCACCTCACGACGCGCAGCCGCGAGCGGATCTTCGCCCGCTTCCACCATGCCCTTGGGGAAATCCCAGTTTCGATAGGCGCGCAACATGAGAAACCGCCAATCCGTCGGACCGCGCCGAAGTACGACCACCCCCGCCGAAAGCCGATACTGTCGTCGCAGGTTCCCCGGGTCTTCGCTGGCCGCCGTCATGGGCGCAGACTACAGACCAGACGAGCGGCCGCCCAGCGGGTGCGCGAGCTCCTAGATCCGCTCAGGCTCCGCTTCCAACACGCTGGCCGCTCCCGCTTCGACGACTTTCGCCAGGCCAAGCGCCTGCGGCAACACCTGCTTGGCGTAGAAACGGGCGGTGCGGATCTTCGACTGATAGAAATCCTTCCCGGCCGGGCCGCGACCCGCCGCGGCGATCCCCGCCGATTTGGCGAGCAGCCAGCCGCCGGTCACCAGGCCGCAGAGCTTGAGATAGGGCACCGACACGGCCAGCGCCCGCTCCGGCGCGGCGGCTATGCTGGCGAGGAGCGAGCGGCTCGCCGATTCCAGGAGCTCGACTGCCTGGAGCGCGGCATCGCGGGTCTCCCCCGGCGCATCGCCACCGGGCTCCAGCGCCTCGAGGTCGCGGCGCATGTCGGCGATCAGCGCGCCCAGCGCGGCGCCACGGTCGCGCCCGATCTTGCGGCCAATGAGATCGTTCGCCTGGATGCCGGTCGTTCCCTCATAGATGGTCGTGATGCGCACGTCACGCACGTACTGCGCCGCGCCGGTCTCCTCGATGAAGCCCATGCCGCCATGGACCTGCACGCCGATCGCGGCGACCTCGTTGGCAGTTTCGGTGTTGCAGGCTTTGACGATGGGAATCAGCAGATCGGCGCGGGCCTGGGCGGCGGCGCGCGCCGCGGCATCGGGGTGGTGGGCGGCGCGGTCGAGCTGCTGCCCGGCGTAGAAGGCAAGGGCTCGCGATGCTTCCGTGCACGATTTCATGGTCAGCAGCATGCGCCTCACGTCCGGGTGGTGGACGATGGGCAGGCGCTCGCCGTCGGCGGCGCGGGCTGGCTTGCCCTGAAGGCGCGTGCGCGCGTACTCCGCAGCCTGTTGGAAGGCCCGGTCGCCGACGGCGTAGCTCTGGACGCCCACTCCGAGGCGTGCCGTGTTCATCATGATGAACATGTACTCGAGGCCGCGGTTGGGCTCCCCCACCAGGTAGGCGGTGGCGCCCCGGTCCTGCCCGAACTGCAGCACGCAGGTCGGGCTGGCGTGGATGCCGAGCTTGTGCTCGATCGACATGCAGCGCACTTCGTTGCGCTCGCCGAGCGAGCCGTCGGCGTTGACCAACACCTTCGGCACGATGAAGAGAGAAATGCCCCTCACTCCCGCCGGCGCACCCTCGATGCGCCCCAGAACCATGTGGATGATGTTGTCGGTATAGTCGTGCTCTCCCCAGGTGATGAAGATCTTCTGCCCGAAGAGCCGGTAATGATCGCCCTCCGGCACGGCGCGGGTACGCACTTGCCCGAGGTCGGAACCGGCCTGCGGCTCCGTCAGCACCATGGTGCCGGTCCACTCGCCGCTCGCCATCCTGGGCAGGAAGAGTTGCTGCTGCGCGTCGGACCCGCAGAGCTCGAGCGCGTGCACCGCGCCGTGAGTCAGCATCGGACAAAGCTCGAAGGAGAGGTTCGAGGCGCCCCAGAGCTCCTGCACCGCGCAGCTCAGGGACTGCGGCACGCGCTGGCCACCGAAGCGCGGATCGGTACCGAGCTGCTGCCAGCCATCGCTCACGAACTGTGCATACGCTTCCTTGAAGCCCTTCGGCGTCGACACGCCGTCCGGCGTCCAGCGCGCACCCTCGCGATCGCCGGGACGGTTGAGCGGATCCAGCACCGTCTCCGCGAAGCGAGCGGCCTCCTGCAGGATCGAGGCGCCGACCTCGTCGTTGTAGTCGGCGAAGGCGGGGTAAGCGGCGAGCTGTCCGGTGCCGAGGAGCTCCTCGAGCACGAAACGCAGTTCCTCGAGCGGCGCGCGGTACATGATCGTCTCCGGAGAGGCGGTGAGGGGCCGTTGGCCGGCCCGATGGCGAGCTAGTGTAGCCGTCACGGCGCCGCAATCCTACTGGCCGGTAACCTGTCTGCCGGCGGGTAGGAAAACACGACATCGAGCGCCCAGGGCCGCTCCCCGGGCCGCGGGACGGACATATTTACCGCGGCTCCCCGCCGATGAGCGCCGGCGACCTTCAGCCCATCAAAGCAGGCACGACACTCGCGGCCAGGAAGTCGACAAAGCGCTGCACGCGCGTATCGGCCTCCAGGGCCGCGGGATAAAGGGCGTGAAGGGCGGTGGCGGGCGGTGCGGTCCAGTCCGGCAGCACGGCCTTGAGCCGACCCGTGGCCAACCCCTGGCGACAGAGAAATCCAGGCAGGAGGCCGATACCCAGTCCCGCCGCCGTCGCCGCGTGCAGCACCGCCGGGTCGCCGACCGCAAGCTTGGGCGATACGGCAATCTCGGCCCGCTGCCTGCCCCGGCTGAGCAACAAGCGGAATTCGGGGAGCTCGGCCGTATCCGGTGTCAGCAGATCATGAGCGCGGAGGTCCTCGGGCTTCATGGGCGTACCGCGGCGCTCGAGGTAGGCGGGCGTCGCGCAAAGCACGGCTGGCGGGGTGCCGAGCGAGCGATGCGCAATCGCCGGGTCTTCCGAGGGCCGCGCGCAGATCGCCACATCCCAGCCGCCTTCCGCACCAACACCATCGAGCGCCACCTCGAGCGGAATATCCGGGAAGCTCTCGAGAAAGCGCGGCACGAGAGGAGTCAACAACAGGCGCCCATAAATCGGGTCGGACACGATGCGAAGCGGTCCGGTCGCGGGTGCGCGCAGCTTCGCTATCGCCGCGCGCGCCGCGTCGCATTCCTCGCTCACGCGCCTGGCGTGCGGATAGAGCAGCCGCCCGGCCGCGGTGAGCGACAAGCTTCGCGTCGTACGCTCCAGGAGGCGCGTGCCGAGCGCCTGCTCGAGATCCGCGACGGCCCGGCTCACCGCCGCCTTGGGCACCCCGAGCGCGCGTGCAGCGGAAGAAAAGCCATTCAAATCCACGACCTTGGCCAGGACGGCCAATTGTGCGGGTGCCCAGAGGTGACTCACGCCGGGTGCAATCCCTCGGAAGTGGGAGCTCATTGTTTCACCCGAGGGGCACGCGCGCCAGCGTTTCGGATGGTTAAGATGGTGAGCCCGTCAATCCACGCCACTTCTCGGGGGAAGCCAATGAAGATCTCCGTCCATGCCGTCTCCGTCGACCTGCTCGCCAACAGCCTCGCCAATCTTTCGCACGTGCTCAAGAAGGGCCATGCGCACGCCGTCGCGCGCAAGTACGATCCCGCTCTGCTCCTCGCCGCACGCCTCACGGCCGACATGCTGCCGCTGACCCGCCAGGTGCAGATCGCATCCGACGGGAGCAAATTCGGCGTCGCGCGTCTGGCGGGAGTCGAGGCCCCGAAGTTCGAAGACAACGAGCAGACGTTCGAGGAGCTGTACGCGCGCATTGCGCGCACGATCGATTTCATCAAGAGCGTGCCGGCCGGCTCGCTCGAGGGCGCGGAGGACCGCACCATCAAGGTGCCCGCCCGCGATCGCACGCTGGAGTTCAAGGGGCTCGACTATCTCATCCGCTGGGTCATTCCCAACGCGCTCTTCCACGTCACGACCGCTTACGCGATCCTGCGCCAGAACGGCGTCGAGATCGGCAAGACGGACTTCCTCGTCGGCAGCGGCCCCGGATTTAGTCAAAGCGCCTGACCGCGGTTTTTTTTCCGCGCCGCGAAGCGCCACCTTATGTACGGGACTCGCCGAGGGCGGCGAGTCCCGCAGCTGCGCGCGCAGCGCGTGAAGAGACACACTTCACGGCGGCCCCGAGAGTATGCTGGCACGCTAAACGCACACCGACACCGGAAAACACAGTTCTCGATGGGGAAGGTCTTGCAGCCACAGAATGCGCTCCCGGCACGTCCTTCCACCGGCACCCCTGCGACCGGCGCAGAGCCGGCGACCGCGGAGGCACTGGGGCGGCAACTGCGCGCGGCGCTGCCGCCGATACGGCTGCACTCTGTTTCGATTTATGACAGCCAGGGCAACGTCCTTTGGCTGAGCGAGGGCGCGCTCGGTCCCGACGAGCATTCGCTCGTCCTCGACGCCCTGGAGACTCTCAACGGCGATAACGGTAAGGGATGTTGCGAGAACGGACTCGAGGACGGCCGCATCGCTGCGTTCCTGGCGGTGCGGGCGCCGCAAGGCCATCTCGTGGGACTCGCCATGGTCCTCGCGGACTTCAAGTCCAGCGGCGAGGGCCTGATGGACCGCATTATGTCGGCACCCACGCGCACGATCCTGCAGAAGCTCGCCGTGCTTTTGCGGCCCGCTGGCTCCACGACCGTGGTTCTCTCTCTGGCGGCAGACGCTGTGCCCGCCACTGCGGCCGAGCCGGTCGCCACGACGGCCTCGGTGCCGTCACAGGTTGCGGCTGCGCCCAAGAGCACCGCTGCGCGCGGCGCGGAGGACCAGCTCACTGCGCGAGCGGTAAACGACATACTGGAATTCGAGTTGACCGACACGCCGCTCCTCGTGTCGGGGCGTCAGGGTGCGGCAGAAACGCAGAGCGTACCCGCGTTGTCTCAGGCGGCGGCACTGAATGGTCATGCGCGGACGGCGGAGAGCGGCAGCTTGCGAGCGCCGACTCTTCCCAGTGCCGCCGATACGACCAGCGCACGGCTGCTCAAGCAACCTTCACCCGCCACCGATACCACCAGCTCGAGGAAGCTCGCGAGCGCCACAACGACCGGTGCCGCGCGCGCGCTCTCGCTCGATCCCGCCCTGGTTACGCTCGAGATGCTGCCCTTCGTGAAGCTTCGCCCCGGCGGGCGCATCAGGCGCTTCGAAGTGCTGCCCAGCACGGCACGCGAGCTGCGCGACCCTGCCGTGCTCGATTCCCTGGCGATGCAGCGCCTGCTCGCATGGCTCGGCGCTCACCGGTCCGCCTGGACGGTCGAGCCTGCCAGCTTCACGCTCAACCTCTCCATCGCCACACTCGAGGACGAAGGCTTTCTCAAGCAAGTGGCGGCCGGACTACAGAGCAACGGCATCGCGCCGGATACGGTGGGGTTCGAGATCGCCGAGCCGCTCTGCACCCAGCGGCGCGCCCAGGTGGAGCGCTTCATGTCCGGGTGTGAGAAGCTCGGCTGCTTCGTCGTCATCGATGACTTCTCCTTCGACTCCACCGTGGTTCCGCTGCTGCGGTCAAGGGCGCTGCGACTGGTGAAGATCGATAGCCGGCTGACGGGTGGCGCACTGCGGGACAAACTGTCCCAGGCGATGGTGGTGGCGGTGGTACAGGCGGTGAAGGTGCTCGGCATGCACTGCGCTGCGCAGCAGGTCGACTCGCAGGCGGCGCTGCAGTGGCTGAGCGCGGTCGGGTGCGACTTCGCCCAAGGGCCGATGGCGGCGCGGCAGCAGCCGCTGGAAATGCTCCTCGGGACCGCTTCCTGAGGGCTCCCCGGGGCGCTGGGCCGCTGGGATTTCCACGCTGATTTTCCCGCGGATTCCTTCCTGTATGATGGGCTGCGGGGGAACAGGCTAATCATGCTCACGCTCTCGCAACTGCGCTCGAGTCGCAACGTCCGCTTCTGGTCCTTGCACGCCGCCGGCTGGCTCGCCTACGGGCTGGCGGTCTACTTCGGCTTTCTCTTCTATAAGCGGCCTGCCGGCCTTGGGCCGGCGATCGCCATCGCGGCGGCGGCGGGGTTCGTGCTGTCCGTCCCGATGCGCTACGTCTACCGCGCCATCTGGGGCCGCGGCGAGCGCTGGGTCATTCCCGTGGTGCTCGCCACGTCCTACCTCACGGCACTGGCACTCCGCATTGTCATAAACCTCGATTGCCTCTACTTCCTGGATCGGAAGCCCTTTACTTCGCCCTTCGACCTCTTCGAGGGGGCGCTCATGTCGACATACCTGCTTCTTTGCTGGAGCGCGCTCTACTTCGGCATCAAGTACTACGAATCGAAGCAGCAACAGCAGGAGGCGGTGCTGCGGGCCGTCACCCTGGCGCAGGAGGCGCAGCTCAAGATGCTGCGCTACCAGCTGAACCCGCACTTCCTCTTCAACACACTCAACGCCATCTCCACGCTCATCCTCGACAACCAGAACCGCACGGCCAACCGTGCCGTCATGCGGCTCTCGGAATTCCTGCGCTATACGCTCGATCAGGATCCGATGAAGCGGGTGACGCTGCGTCAGGAAATCGAGGCGCTCGACCTCTACCTCGGCACGGAGCGGCTGCGCTTCGGCGAGCGCCTGCGGCTGGAGTACGCGATCGAGGGCACCGCGCTCGAGGCGCTGGTGCCGAGCCTGCTGCTGCAGCCTCTCCTCGAGAACGCACTGAAGTACGCCGTCTCCCCGCGCGAGCTGGGAGGGATGGTGCGCATCGAGGGCCGAATTCGCGGCGCGATGTTGGAGCTCAGCGTCACCGACGACGGCCCGGGACTCGACGACTCCTCTCGCCCCACCGAGCGGCGTGGCGGAGTCGGATTGCGCAACACGCTCGAGCGCCTGGCCGTTCTCTACGGTGACAACTATCGCTTCGCCGTGCTCGACAGCCGCCCGGGCCTAAGGGTCGAGATGGCTCTGCCCTTCGAGACGACTACTCGCGAGGAGGCGGCACCGCACGCTGCCGAGCCGCGCTACCCGCGTCCGGTGCGCCTGCCGCAGAGCGCGAGCGCGTGAGGATCCGCACGGCGATCGTCGATGACGAGCTGCTCTCGCGGCGCGGGATCGCGCTGCGGCTGCACGAAGCTCCGGAATTCGAGGTCGTGGCGGAATGCAGCAACGGCCGCGAGGCCGTGGGTACGCTGCAGCGGGAGCGGCCGGACCTGGTCTTCCTCGACATCCAGATGCCGGGGCTTTCCGGCTTCGACGTGCTGGCGCATCTTCCGAGAGACATGCTGCCGCTCGTTGTCTTCATCACCGCCTACGATCAGTACGCGGTGCGTGCATTCGAGGCGCGAGCAGTCGATTACGTCCTGAAACCAATCGACGACCGCAGGTTCGATGCAACTCTGGAACGGGTACGGCAGAGCGCCCTCGCGCGCAGTGCGGTCGATCAGCGCGACCGGCTGATGGAGATCGTGGCTGAAGTCACCGGCTCCGGCGAGATCGGGCTGGAGGAGCTGCTCGAGCGCGGCACGGCTGCGCTCGGCGTGCACCAGCCGCAGGTGCTGCCGATCCGCCAGGGCCGCAAGACCGTGCGGGTGCCGATCCCCGCGATCCAGTGGATCGATGCCGCAGGCGACTACATGTGCGTGCACGCCGAGGGCGACACCCACATCCTCAGGGGCACGATGAAGGAGCTGGAGGAGATCCTCGATCCGCGACTCTTCCAGCGCGTGCACCGCTCGACGATCGTCAACCTGCGATTCGTCAAGAGCCTGCGCGCGCATATGAACGGGGAATACTTCCTCACCCTGGAAGCCGGTCAGGAGCTCAAGCTCTCACGCACCTATCGCGACAAAGTCGAGCACTTCCTCGAGCGTCACGCGCTGCGGCGGAATGCGCCTGTCGAGTAGTTGACCCCTAACGCGGCCCGGGCGGAATGTGACGCAGTACCGGCGTCGACTCTCGCCCGCCCGCGGCAGAAGTGCGAAGGCAGTCACGATTCGAGGACGGGCACGCTTCGATCTGTGAGCCGGCAGGTTGGCTTGCTCGCGCGCCCGTTGCAGGATCGGCGTCTGGATTGCCGGAGGTCGCTTCCGCACATGATGGACCCCAGGTCTCGTCCGCTTCCCGAGCCGCTGCCCGATCTGCCCGTCGAAACGCCCCTCGATGCATTGGCGTTGAGCGAGCCGCACGCGGGCGACAGCGCTGCTGCGCCTCCCACAGCGCCGGCGCCGACGTCGAAGCCAGGCCCCGGGGCGGGACCGGGCGGCGACCTGACCGAGGATCTCATCGATCCGGAGCTACTCCTGCTCGCGAGCGAGCCCCCGCAGCCTCCCAAACCCGCCGCCGCGAGTGCCACCTCGGAGACGCGCGACCGCGAGAGCGAGACCACCGCACCCTCACGAACCCCACTACGTCCGACGCCTGCGTCGGGACCGGCGCCGAAATCCCCGCAACCGACGCCATCCGCCGCGGCGACGTCCAGTACGACGGCTTCGAGCCCAGCGAAGCCCCTTGGCGCGAAGACGAGAACCGCAAAGCCGACCGCCGCGCCATCCCCCGCCGTGCCACCTGTCGCCGCACGAGCGTTCGCCCCACCCGTTGGGGCTCCAGCTATCGCGACACGCCCCGTCGCGGCACCGCCCGTCGCAGCACCGCCCGCCGCAACACCATCCGTCGCAACACCATCCGTCGCAGCACCGCCCGTCGCAGTACCGCCCGTCGCAGTACCGCCTGCCGCAGCACCGCCCGCCGCGGTGCCACTTGTTGCAGCGCGACCGGTGGCCACTCCCGCGGCCACACCACCTGTCGCTGCGGCGACCGTCGTTTCACCACCGATCGTCACACCGCCCGCTGCCGCACCTCGGGCCGCCGCACTGCCGATCGCCGCAGTAGCTGCTGCGACTCCAGGCCCGACCTCTTCGCCGGTGGCCGCTCCGACGCCGGTCGCGCCGCCGGCTACCGACAGCGCGGCCCCTCGGGCTCCCGAGCTCATGGACCGGGACTTCATCGCCCGCAACCAGGTCGTCGAGCGCTATCTCTCCGGCCGGCTGCCCATCAAGGGCGCGACCGATTTCGAGAGCTTCTGCCGCGAGCACCCGGAGCTCCTCGATGAGCTCGGGATTCCGGAGCGGGTCAATGCCGCGCTGCGCCTTCTGGAGGCGAGCGGCAAGCCCGAGCCCTGGGCGGAGCCACGCAAACCCCTCTGGCAGAAGCTCGAGATCGTTCTCGGCCTGCTCGCAGCCACCCTGATTTTGGCGGTCGCACTCGCGATCGTCGCCAACGGCAGCTCGCAGAAGACCCGCCGCATCGCGGCTCTGCAGCAGGTAGCGACCGAGCGCCCGCTCGATCCGGCCACCAGTACGCGCGACATCCACCTGCTACCCAGCCGCGACGGGGCCTCCGACTCACCTGCCATCTTCATTGGCGGCGGCAGCGACGCGCAGCTTGCCGACTTCCGGATCGACGAGTCGCGCTCGCCTTATCGGCTCTTCCGCATCACCATCGACCGCATCAATCAGGGGCGCGTCGGCATCATCGACCACATCGCCAAGGATTCCGACGGCAACCTCAGGATTGCGCTCAACAGCAGCGCGCTCGGCCCGGGCGATTACCAGCTCACCATCGAGGCCCTGAACTGGCAGGGGCAACCGTTGCCTGACTCCTGGGTAACCATAGGCGTCCAGGCCCCACAGTGAGTTTCGCACGTCCCGAAGTCTATGTGGCACGGCAGCCTATCTACGACGCCTCCATGGTGGTCGTAGGTTACGAGCTCCTGTACCGCGCATCTCCCATAAGCCGCAGCGCGCAATTCGGCGATGCCGGCAGCGCGACCCTCGATGTCGTTGCGGTCGCCGCACTGGAGATCGGCCTCGATCGCCTGGCAGGTGGCCTGCCGGTGCACATCAACTTCCCCGAGGAACTGTTGGTGCGGCTGCCAGACCTGCCGCTGCAAGGGCAGCGGGTCGTCATCGAAGTCCTGGAGGATGTGCGCGCCAACCCTCAGGTTCTGCAGGGTATCCACGCGCTGCGCGCCCGTGGCCATCGGATCGCGCTTGACGACTACTCACCGCAAAGCAGCGACCCCCGCCTGCTGGAAGTCGCGGATATCGTCAAACTGGAGGTCACCCACCCGCCGCCGGACGAGCTTCGCCGCCTGGCACAGGAACTGCGGACGGCACACTTCCAGCTGATCGCGGAAAACGTCGAGAGCCGCGAAGACTTCGAGCGTTGCATCGCGCTGGGATTCACCGGCTTTCAGGGCAACTTCCTGCAACAGCCGGAGACCTTCCGCGCGCGTCGCGTGCCGGTGAGCCGCGTGGGCGCGCTGCGGCTCGCGGCGGCCCTGCAAAACGAAGATTATTCGCTCGATGAGATCGAGCGCCTCCTCAGCCAGGACGTGTCGCTCTCCTACAGGGTGCTGCGCTGCATCAACTCGAGTTACTACAACCTGCCACGCAAGATCGACTCCATCCGCCAGGCCATCGTCATTCTGGGTCTGGACACGCTGCGCCAGCTCTCCGGGCTACTCTGCCTGCAGGGCATGGACGACCGGCCGCCGAGCCTCATCGTTCAGGCCATGACGCGCGGTCGCATGTGCGAGCAGCTCGGCAAGCTCGGTGGCGCGCGCGATGCCGGTCCGTTCTTCATCACCGGCCTCTTCTCTCTCCTCAACGCTCTGCTGGGTCTCCCGACCCGCAAGGTGGTGGAGGATCTACCGCTCTCGCCCGCCATAGTGAGTGCGCTGGTCGCGGGCGAAGGCCCGCTCGGCGCGGCACTGCAATGCACTCGCGCCTACGAGCGCGGCGTCTGGGACCATGCGGTGTATGCGGACCTGGCGCCCCACCTGATCCGCGCCGCGTACGTCGACTCGCTCTTCTGGGCCGAGCAGTCACGGACGCTGCTGTCCGCTGCCTGATTTCCGCAGTCGCCAACGGCGCAATCTACCGCGTGAATGCGGGCATGGGACGGCTTGGGGGAGACAGCCAAGCATCCGCTTCCTGTTTTTTTTCTCTAAAAGAATCTTCCTGCCGCGAGCCCGTAGTGCAAAAATCGCGACGAGCCGCGCTGCGGCGCCGTTTTGCACTATCGACGATGGTAAGTCCCGAAGGAGGCCAAGCATGAGCAAGTCACCCGGACACCAGAAGTGGCCCGAGCACAAGGTGCTCGAGACGCCGGTCGGCCGACGAGTCACGGTGGAGCTCGATGGACAGATCGTTGCCGACTCGAGCAACGTCATTCGCGTCGATGAGGATGGCAGCCCCGCGAGGTATTACTTTCCGCGCGGCGATGTGAGCATGGACAGGCTCCATCGCACCGCCACGACCAGCCACTGCCCCTTCAAAGGCACTGCGCACTACTTCAGCCTCGCTGCGGGCGGAGGCGACAAGCGCGGCAAGCTCGACGATGCGGTCTGGTCTTACGAAGAGCCCTTCGACGAGCACCAGTCACTGAAGGACAGGCTTGCCTTCTACGACGACAAGTACCGGAACATCCACGTGCGCGTCGCATGACGCGCCGTACGACACTCATTCGTCGTGTCGATGCTGATGATGGATGTCGGGGTAATGCGGGTGACTATGGTTGAGCACTGCGTGCGCATGCTCGTGCGTATGAGCTTGGCGGCCATCCCAATCAAATTCATGAGAGTGCGGGTGATGCTCGTCGTGGACGTGGCGATGCGCGTGCCTGACCGGCGGATGCGTATGCGCGTGTTCATGCCGTTCCTGCAGATGTAGCCAAACTCCGGCCCCCATGAGGACGGCCGCCACCCAGAACATGGGGGAAGGCCGCTCGCCGAAAGCCAGGACCGCGATTGCCGCGCCCATGAAAGGCGCGGTGGAAAAGTAGGCGCCCGTGCGCGCCGCGCCCAGCCCCCGCAGCGCCAGCACGAACAGCACGAGGCTGACGCCGTACCCGAGGAATCCGATCGTCATCGCTTCGGCGATTCCTGTCGGGCCCGGGACCCGTGCACCCAGGAGGACGGCCAGCCCGGTATTGACCACGCCCGCCGCGAGCCCTTTGAGGCCCGCGAGAAATGCCGCGTCAAAAGCCGACACCCTGCGGGTGAGATTGTTATCGAGCGCCCAGCAGAGGCAGGCGAGCGCAATGAGCGGCGCGCCGCCCCCGGACCCCGGCACGTAGGAAGAGCCTCGCCCGGCGAGCACCCCGGCGCCGGTCACGATCAGTGCCATGCCGAGCACCACGCGCCGGTCGGTATTCTCGCGGAAGACGACCCACGCCAGCAGTGCCGTCAACACGGCCTCGAGATTCAACAGCAACGACGCGGAAGCCGCGGGCGCACGCGCCAGCCCCAACATGAGGAGCAGCGGAGCGAGTACGCCCCCGAAACCGATCGCGAGAAGCAGCCAGGCCCACTCCGCGCCGCGGAGCCCCGGTGCGCGCCAACCGCGATCGCGGACGAGGCGGCCCACGCTCAGGCTGATGCCGCTGCCCAGATAGAGCAGCCCGGCAAGCAGCATCGGGGAGGTGTCCTGGAGAAGTTGCTTGGCGAGTGGAGTGCTGGCGCCAAAAAGGAGCGCCGCGGCGAGCGCTGCAGCAATTGCCGGAGAGAGTCCTGCGCGGGTCACACGCGCAGACTACTCCGCCGCCGAGGCGCGGCATAGCTGATCAGCCGTCCCGGGCAGTCGCCCAGACCGGCTTGCGCCGGAACGGAGCGCTCAGGCACTCGAAGATCCCGTTGATGATCCGCATCTGCCGCGACAACGGCGAATATGAGAAGGCGATCTTGCGAATGTAATTCGGCACCGTCCACTGATAGCGCGAGCCGGCGGCAAAGAGAAACGTATCGCCGGTCTGCAACCGCTGCCGTACGCCGGCGGCGTCCTCGATGATGGCGCAGCCTTCCAACACGTGAGCAACTTCCTCGGCTGCGTAGAACCAGTCGAACCGGCCCGCCGTGCAGTCCCACATGATCGTGCTGGGCAGCCGGTTGCCGTTGCCGGCGAGGCGCTTGTCGCGCGCGACGGGATTGCCCTCGCGAATCCAGGCTGGCGGAATGGGCGCGGCGAGGAGACCGAGCGCGTCGCGACGCAGCTCGCGTGCACCCTCGATCGAGATGGTCTGCTCCAGCATGTCGAGCTCGACGGTCGGATCATCGCCCGTCAGCTGGTGCGTGGCGTCGCCTTCTTGCGATGCTTTTCCCAAGTTTGCTCCCCGGCTCTTCCGCTTAACCTAATCCATCCTGGCCGAAGCCGGAATGCGCCGGAAAGCATACCGGCGGGCCAGCCGCCGACGCTGTGAGTTGCCGCTCAAACTTCGGCGCGCAAGGTCGCAAGTGGCGGCTGTCGCACGACGGAGCGTGTCGCCAGCCAGCCGCTCGACACCACCACGAGTGCTCCGCCCAGAAGCCCGATCACGCACGCCCAAGGACTGAAGACGTATCGCAGGTCGAGAACTCGTGTCGTGAGAAAGTAAGCCGCAACCGAGGCGCCCGCCGCCGCGATGAGCCCCGAAAGGACGCCGAGCGCGGCAAACTCCGCCAGCACGCTTTTCAGCACCGTGCGGCGACTCGCCCCAAGGGTGCGCAATATCGCACTTTCGTAGCGCCGCTCATCACGGCTCGACTGCACCGCGGCGAGCAGTACGGTCAATCCTGCGAGCAGCGTGAACGCGAACACGCTCTGCACCGCCAACACCGCCTTGTCGAGCACGGACCGCACGTCCGCGAGCAGATCATCGATGTCGAATATGGAAACGCTCGGAAACCGATGGGCAAGTCCCGCCAGGGATTGGGCGGCGCCCGGGGCGATGTAGGCGCTCGTCAGGTAGGTACCGGCGACCTTGTCGAGCAGGCCTGGGGCGAAGACGATGAAGAAGTTGGGCCTGAAGCTGTCCCATTTGACCTTGCGGACACTCGCCACCCGGACCGTGAACGACTCGCCCGCGATATCGAAGGTGAGGCGATCGCCCGGGCGCAGGCCGAGCCACTGCTCGAACTCGGTGGCGACGGACACGAGCGGTTGACCGTAGTCGGCCGGTGTCCACCAGTGACCCGCCACCACGCGGTTGTCGGCGCCGAGCGCGGCCGACCAGGTGAGGTTCTGCTCGCGATTCGCGAACTCTTCTCCCCGATGGTCGGCGAAGCGCATGTTCTGCACCGGCCGGCCATCGATGGCCGTCAGCCTGCCGCGGATCATCGGCAGCACGCGAGACGTTCTGGCACCGCGTGCGCGCAGGTACGCGATGAAGGCATCACGGCTCTCCGCCGGGATGTTGATGAAGAAGTAGTTCGGCAGGTCGGCCGGCAGGCTCCGGCGCCAGTCTCCATCGAGATCGTTGCGTATGATCCCGAGAAGGAGCAGCGCCATGATGCCGGTGCCGAAAGCGACGATCTGCACGATGCTGTCGGCCCTGCGCCGGCTGAGGCTGGCAACACCATAGCGCCACGCGACGCCGGCGCGGGCGCGCAGCCGGCCCGCAGCCATGACGAGCAGCGCGCCGGTGAGAGCGAGCAACAGGATGAAGGCCGCAAGCCCCGCGCTGAAGCCGAGAAAGAGCTTCCAGTCGAGCACGACCCAGTAGATGAGCAGCGCGACGACCGCGATTGCGGGGCCAAAGGCTAGCAGCACCAGGGGTTGCGGTGGGCCGATGTCGCGTCGCAGCACCCGGATCGCCGGCACGCGCGAGAGCTGCAGCAAGGGCGGCAGCGCGAAGCCTGCGAGCAGGGCGATGGCCGTCAGCAGACCCATCCCGACCGGCACGAGGCTCGCCGGTGGCAGCGCCCTGCCGCCGGCAAGAAGACCGCGCAATGCGTACACCAGCCAGGCCTGCGCCAGGTACCCGACCGCGGACCCGACGGCGGCGCTGAGCAGTGCGACGGCGAGAAGCTGCAGCGTCGTCAGCCAGACGATGAATCCTCTTGTCGCGCCCAATGTCTTGAGCAGCGCCACGGAATCGAGGTGCCGGCGAACGTAGCGCCGCGCTGACATGGCCACCGCGGTGGCGCAGAGGAGCACCGCAACGAGGCTCGCGAGGCTGAGGAATCGTCCGGCGCGGTCGACGGCGCTCTTGATCTGCGGACTGGCGGTCGAGATATCACGCAGCCGCTCCCCGGGACGCCTGTGGAGCCGGAGCCAGCGTTTGAACGCCGCGACTCGCTCAGGCGTGCCGGCGAAGAGGGCGGCATAAGTCACGCGGCTGCCCGGCTGGATGAGCTGCGTCCTCGGCAGGTCCGAGGCGTTCATGAGGAGATTCGGGACGAGTCCGGTGAACGTGCCGCCCTCGTCGGGCCTGGAGATGAGCACGCGTCCCACGTGAAAGTCCGCTGCGCCGATGCTGAGCCGGGAGCCGACGCGACCGCCGAGCGCGGCAAGCAGCCTTGAGTCCGGCCATACTTCCCCCGGCGGCGGAATCGCCGTGGCCGGCCGTCCCTTCGCGAAGGGCTGATTGGCTACCATGACAGCGCCGCGCAGCGGATAACCGTCCGTCACGGCATCGATGTCAGTGAGCTGACTCGTATCACCCTGGAACACCACGCTGAGGAGACTGGTGGCGCGAGCGACCCCGAGGCCGCCCCGGCGGGCGGCCACCATGTCCGCTTCCTCGATGGGCTGCGACGACTCCAGTCGAATGTCGGCGGCCAGTACCTGGCTCGCCTGCATCGCCACCGCGGCACTGATCCGGCTCACCAGGAAGCCGACGCCTGTGAGCGCCGCCACCGCGATCGTGAGTGCGAGAACCAGGACGCCGAGCTCCCCGGAGCGCCATTCCCGGGACAGCATGCGCATCGAGAGCGGGGCTGCACGCATGGCGGCTATTTCAGCCCGCCGGCTTCCATGTGTACGATGCGATCGCAGCGCGTGGCGAGATCGCTGTCGTGGGTCACCAGCACCAGGGTGGTGCGGGAGTGCGGGTTCATCTCGAAGAGCAGTTGTCCGATCCTGGCACCCGTCGCCGCATCGAGATTGCCTGTCGGCTCGTCCGCGAACAGCACGGCCGGCTGCGTGACGAACGCCCGCGCGAGCGCGACGCGCTGCTGCTCGCCGCCCGAGAGCTGGCGTGGGTAATGGCGCGCACGCGCTTTCAGGCCCACCTGGCGCAGCGTCTCGAGCGCTGCATCGCGGGCCCGCGCGTGGCCGGCGAGCTCCAGGGGCAGCATCACGTTCTCGAGCGCAGTGAGCGATGGGATGAGATGGAAGGACTGGAAGACGAACCCAACCCGCTGCGCGCGCACCAGTGCCCGGCCGTCCTCGTCGAGGCGGGTGAGATCCCGGCCCTCGAGGAGTACGCGCCCCGCGCTCGGCAAGTCGAGCCCGGCGAGGAGCGCGAGCAGGGTCGACTTGCCCGCCCCGGAGGGCCCGACGACCGCGACCGACTCACCCGATGCGATGTCGAGCGAGACGTCGTGCACAATAGTCAACAGCCCTTCGGGACTTTGGACCTGCTTCGTGAGGTGCTCGGCCTTGAGAACGCTGCTGCGGACCGCCTGCGCCTGCGCGCTGGTTTGCGGCGGAAAGTCGCCTGCGACGCTTTCCGCTCGCATGTCAAAAAGCGTGGTTTTTGCCATGCTCTGCATCGGGTTGATGTTCATCGCGCTCCAGAACGCGGGGGCATCCGACCATACGATTCTCGTGTTCGGCGACAGCTTGAGCGCCGCCCACGGCCTCAGGCCGGAACAGGGTTGGGTGGCGCTGCTCATCGCGCGCCTGAGAGCCCAAGGGTACGGGTACGAGGTGATCAACGCCAGCGTGAGCGGCGAGACCACCACCGGCGGCCTCGCCCGCCTGCCTCGGGAGCTGCGCCTCACCCAGCCCGGCATCCTCATCCTGGAGCTGGGTGCCAACGATGCCCTGCAGGGCCTCCCGCTCAACCTGGCGCGCCAGCGCGTGGCCGAGATGATCCGGCTGGCCGAAACCGCGGGGGCGCGCGTCCTGCTCGTAGGCCTGCTGATCCCGCCGAATTACGGGCCGCGGTATACCAAGCAGTTCGCGGACATGTATCCGGCCCTGGCGCAACAATTCCATACGGGGCTGGTACCCTTCCTCTTGAAGGGGGTGGCGCTCGATCCGCGCCTGATGCAGCAGGATGGCCTGCATCCGAATGCGCGCGGGGAGCCGCTGGTATTGGACACCCTCTGGCCGTATCTGAAGCCGATGTTGAAAAAGAGCAGTTGAGGGGGCAGTGCACCGATGAACCGATTCTGGCTGAAGTCCTATCCGCCGGGCGTGCCGGCGGAGATCGACCCCTCGCGACTGAAGTCCCTCGTGGAGTTGCTGCGCCAGGCATGCACCACCTACCGGGAGCGGCCGGCGTACGAGCAAATGGGCCGCACCATGACGTTCGGGCAGCTCGATGAGCTGACCCGCGACTTCGCGGCCTGGCTGCAGGCGGCCGGCATGGCGAAGGGCGACAGGATCGCCATCATGCTGCCCAACACCCTGCAGTACCCCATCGCGCTATTCGGCGCGCTGCGGTGCGGCCTGGCTGTCGTCAATACCAACCCCCTCTACACCTCTCGGGAGCTGCAGCACCAGCTCGAGGACTCCGGCGCGACGGCCATCGTGGTGCTGGAGAACTTCGCCCACGTCGTGCAGGAGGTGGCCCCGCACACGCGCCTGAAGAAAGTGCTGGTAACCGCGGCGGGAGACTTCCTCGGCTTCCCGAAATCCTGGATCGTCAACTACGTCGTGCGCCATCGCCGCAAGCAAGTGCCGGAGTGGCACATCCCAGGCGCGGTGGACTTTCGCGAGGCGGTCGAGGCCGGACGCAACCTTCCACTCAATCCCGTCGACGTAGGCCCGGAAGACATTGCCTTCCTGCAGTATACCGGTGGGACCACCGGGGTGGCCAAGGGCGCCATGCTGACTCACGCCAATGTCAGCTCCAACGTTCTGCAGGCTGAGGCATGGATTGCGGGCCGCTTCTCCCACGGGGCAGGGGTACTGATCACTGCGATTCCGCTCTACCACGTGTTCGCGCTCACCGCGAACTGCCTGCTTTTCACCCATCTCGGCTGGAAGAACGTGCTCATCATCAACGCACGTGATTTTCCCGCTTTGGTGAAAGAGATGCGAAAACAGCCGTTCGCCTTCTTCAGCGGTGTCAACACCCTCTTCAATGCGCTGCTGCATACGCCTGGATTTGCCTCCATCGACTTCAGCCACCTCCAGGTCACGCTGGGCGGCGGTATGGCCGTGCAGGAATCGGTGGCGAAGCGCTGGAAGGAGGTCACAGGTAAAGTCCTCACCCAGGCCTGGGGCCTCACGGAAACCTCGCCCGCGGCGACCATCAATCCCACGACCGAGGAATTCAACGGCTCGATCGGCCTACCCATCCCCTCAAGCGAGATCGCCATCAAGGATGACCAGGGCCAGGACCTTCCCCCGGGCGAAACCGGTGAGATCTGCGTCCTCGGCCCGCATGTGATGCGCGGGTACTGGAACCGCCCCGACGAGACCGCCAAAGTCATGCTCCCCGGCGGTTGGCTGCGCACGGGTGACGTCGGCTACATGGATGATCGTGGCTACGTGTTCCTTCAGGATCGCAAGAAGGACCTGATCCTTGTTTCAGGTTTCAACGTCTACCCCAACGAAGTGGAAGAGGTCGCCGCCAGCCATCCAGGCATCCTCGAATGCGCAGCCGTTGCCCAGACGGACGAGCACTCCGGCGAAGTGGTCGCCCTCTACGTCGTGCGCAAGGACCCAAACCTCACTGAGCACGACGTCATCGAGTACTGCCGCAAATCCCTTGCGGGATACAAGGTTCCCAAGCACGTGTACTTTCGCACGGAATTGCCGAAGAGCAATGTGGGGAAGATATTGAGGAAGGAGTTGAGGGGGGCGGCCTAAACGAGTGGGCGTTTGGCAGTTGCCGCGACGCGTATCCGCGACCTTGTAGGGGCAACATATGCATGAACGTGTACGCCCGCCCGCACATTTGTGTGCCTATCAGCCACCCGACCCCTCGCCCGCCTAGTCTCGAGCCAGTCGTTAATCGTCCTCGTGAATAGTGCGCCTTGAAGTTGGGAGAACTGCTGAAAGGATTCAACATACTCAGCGGGAAGGTCAGGCACCTCTGCCGACCGCTCTAAAAGTGGGGCTAAAGTAGACGCGCCCCTCAGGTTTTTTTCAACGGTTTCGAGCAAAGAGATCAGAGATCGCGCAACGTACTGCAACAGGATGGTCGGTCCATGGATCGAAACGAGCGCCGCATCACTGATCGGCCGGTACCGGCCGCCAGAGCATGGGGTAATGAGGCGAAGCGACTGAATCCGGTAGGCCAACTCGATTGGATCGAATGTGGGGCCTTCTGATCTGATCAACGCCTCGACGCTCGGTGCGCGCCCAAGCAAAGGTACTGCTCTGGGTTTCCCTCTGGAAGTAAGATATCGCCGATCCCGATGCCAGGCGTCGAGTATCAAGCCTAGAGTTTCGAGCTCACCCGCGCGGGATTGAAAGAGCGACTTAGCTTTCGCTATCGCCGATTTGAGGGCGCGAGTTGCCAGCGCCGAAACGGTTTTTTTGGTCATGCCGCACTGAATGAGCAATTCGAAGACTGCTGTAAGTACGCGCTCGTACTCGTCCCGTGTCTGCTTGAACGAATTTGCACTCATATGGGTCCTTGCATCCCAACCTTTGATGCTGCCGCTCGGCAGCGGTTGATTAACCAACCTCGCTTCGATCGATGTTCATACTGGCCGATCGCCTCACGATTCGCTCGTAGCAGCGTCCACTAGCAAGACGGTTACGGTAAGGGCATGCGCCGACGATCGCTTTCTCACCGGTATTGTGAGCTCGTGCTCGAGAGACTCGTTCAAGCCGTCTAGAAGTGATTGGACGGCGGAAGAGCAACGCTGCCGAATGAGTGCAAGTTCAGCCTCAGTAGCTGCGTGCAGCCGAAGGCGATAGAGCATCGAGTCTCTTCTAGAGACCGATAGGCGCGAGGCGATCCTTAGGCCATCCACAAGAGTCGGTATGACGCGCGCTAGCGAGCCGAGTCGGTTTCCTCGGCGTGGTAATTTATTAGCTTGCAGCTCTAGTCGTTTTCCGGTGCGCCGTACCGTTCTTGAGCGCACGAGTTCTTCTAGCACTGCCCGAGGCGAGATATCCCCGCCATGTTCCTTCACTAGCCACTCAAACGAAAACTTTTTTCCGCCCAGAGCCAGAGACTTGGGACGGCCGTACCGCGTAAGAAATCTCCGGTCGGTCAGCCATCCCCGTACCACCCGTTCTGAAGGCGTGCGGGTAGTCGAGTCTGACTCCAAAGCGATTGACGGTCGATTGAGTATTCGGCGTATTTCCTTTCGGGGTAAGCCCGTTAGAGCAGCTACCTTTGAGTGATTGACCTTGCCGTTTCGCAATCGGGCGTGGCCAGAAGCAGCCCGAATAAAGGCCTCGCGTGCAAGTCTTGAGAAGGTGTTTGGCGTGACGCCGCGCGGAAGAAGCGCTAACGCGAGTTGATCAAGCAGGTACCGCAGATCCGCGTGCGCACTTTCCGTCGGCCTTAGCCCCCCAGCTCGGTGTGCGTAGCTCGAGCCGCGACGAGCCGTTTGAGAAGCGCGGGACAATTCTGAAAGGCTAAGATTATGAGGGATTCAACCACTCGTGCGACCAGCGTCGCACTCCGATCATCGGATTATTGATCTATTCGCGTCGGCTCGAAATCGGGCATTTATAATGTATTTGCCCAGTAATATCGTATTGACAGACGAATGAGGGTTCGCCATCGATCGTCGGATTAGCGGGCCCGGATCCGCGCGGTTTAGTGCGCCCAACAGCAGCGGACGCCGAGCTAGTGGCCCCTAGAGGCGAGGGCTGCAACCGTCAGCGTCGGGAAGGAGTCAGCAGCAGACGATGCGGCCAGCTAGCCGCTGCCCTCGATGCCATTGGCGGTACCGCTGCCTTCGATACCCTTGGCGGCGCCACTGCCCTCGATGCCGCTGGCGGTACCGCTGCCCTCGATGCCATTGGCGGTACCGCTGCCTTCGATACCCTTGGCGGCGCCACTGCCCTCGATGCCGCTGGCGGTACCGCTGCCCTCGATGCCGTTGGCGGTACCGCTGCCTTCGATACCGTTGGCGGTACCGCTGCCTTCGATACCGTTGGCGGTACCGCTACCCTCGATGCCATTGGCGGTACCGCTGCCTTCGATACCCTTGGCCGCACCGCTACCCTCGATGCCATTGGCAGTACCGCTACCCTCAATGCCATTGGCAGTACCGCTGCCCTCGATGCCACTGGCGGCACCGCTGCCCTCGATGCCCTTGGCGGCGCCACTGCCCTCGATGCCCTTGGCGGCGCCACTGCCCTCGATGCCGTTGGCGGTACCACTGCCCTCGATGCCGTTGGCGGTGCCACTGCCCTCGATGCCGTTGGCGGTACCACTGCCCTCGATGCCGTTCGCGGTACCGCTGCCCTCGATGCCGTTCGCGGTACCGCTGCCCTCGATGCCGTTGGCGGAGCCGCTGCCTTCGATGCCGTTGGCGGAGCCGCTGCCTTCGATGCCCTGGGCCAGGAAGACTCCGCGGGAAGTCGGTTGCGTCCCAACCACTTGCACCAGCTCACCAGTGGAAGCCGTCTGTGCGTCGCTGGTTAGTGTGGAGCTAATATCAACATTCAACGTACCGATTCGGATGGTTCCGACATTGGATACTGTCGAAACGACGCCCGTGACCAGAAGTTTCGTAGCCCCGGGCACGTTGAGCTGCGCCAGCGTGACGACGTCGTGCACATCGACAGCGCCGCGTGCTGATTCTGTTCCCTCGACCACAACGAGGGTTCCAGGCGTTACGGATCCTAGCGTAGCAGCCGAGCCTGCCACCCTGATCTGGGCCGACGCACCTAAGTGATAAGTTTGCCCAAGAACAACAAGCGTTGAAGATTTGGCGTTGACCTGCTCGACGGGTCCAATGGCAAGGGTGCCCGCCTGGGCGTCACTTGCATAGCCCGCGGTACCAGCTAAAAAAGCAAGCGCACACAGAAGTGCCCTATACCAAGGGTACTTTTCAAATCTATCCACTTGGACCTCCCCGTCACACGTCCCGCCTATCCGGCGAGGCAACGCTTCTAATTTGACGTAACGTAACGTTACCAGAAAAGTGTGACGTGGGTCAAAGTATCAGAGGGGGGTCTAGCATAGGCATCCATGCGTGCTGCTACTGGTGTTCGGGCCACCAATGACATCCAGTAACTAATTGAATTATAAGTATTTTATAGCTTGAGGGGGCCGTTCGGAACACCAAAGAAGGAGGCTGGCGCGACTTCAGGCGTGCGGGGGTCCGCATAAAGAAACACATTGACACCGGTTTCAACCCTATCCGTGTCCTCTGTTTCGTCGGAGCGGTACTGTGCCAGCCAGTTATCCAAGTCCACGAGAAAATCCAGTGCCCGGGTGCGGGCGAATTTCTCAAACTCCGGAACCAGTTCCACCGGCAATCCTTGGTCGACGGCAACGTTGCGTTCGAGCCGCTTCGCTTGGTTTCGGGGGTCCATGTTGTACTCAAGAGTTGCCGCCAGCCGAGCAAGCGTCCTTCCGAAATGCTCGACTAACTGGGCGAGCGGCCTCACAAAAGAGCGAGAAATCGCACGAAAGTGCTTATCGCCAGACGACGCGATGGCGCCAATGCGAAGCAACTCTCCTAGGGCGATCTGCGGGTCAGCCTCCGGCATTACCGCTGCAACCAAACTACGAATGCAGCGGTCGGAAGGCGTATCAAATTCAAGCTCGAGGGGAATACCGTAAGGACCAGCGTACTCCGGAGTTGAATGCCACTTATGCAGGACCTCAATAGCAATGGCGGCGATAGCCATTTGCGCCGGATCCGCTGAAGGCAACGCACCCTCGTTATCGATATACCTATCGACTCGTCGTTGAGTCAGTCCCGTAACACCGGCAATACGAGCGCGGCTGGGCATCTTTGGCTTTTCGATACCGTCGCGTATAGCCGTCTCGACGTATACACCACGCGCAAGCTCGGCAAACTCATTAAAGCGAATGCCCGCACGGATCAGGAGACGCGCTACAGGCCTCAGTACACGCCGTAGTGCGTAGTGAACGTGATGGCGTACGTCGTCGGAACTCATTGTGTGCTGGCTCAACTAACGTCGGAAGTACCGATCTTTCGAGGCGGCTGCACTAAAGTCGAGAGCACCTGTTCTTGTGATGGCGGTTCCACGTACAGAAATACATTAATCCCGGCGTCAAGTTTGGACCCTGATCCCTTGGAGTCAGTGCTAACGCTATGCGCAATCCAGTCGTCAATATCCGACAGAAACTGATTGGCGCGCTCTCGTGCGTAAGCCTCAAAAGTCGGCAGAAGCTTCCGGGGTAGCCCTCGGTCGGCAAATACGCGCCGCTCGAGTCGTTTGCTTTCCGTGTCCACTAGATTGAAGTTATGTTCGATCGTGTGTGCAAGATGCGTAAGCGTATCAGCGAAGTACTCGATGGAGAGCGGAGACAGTGCCTCAGGGTTGATAACCCAGCGCCTAACGGCGCGATAGTGCTTTTCCCCCGAGTAGGCGACAGAACCAGCTCGGAGCAGTTCCTCGAGAGCCTTCCCTGCGCTCGCTGTGGGATCGATCTCCGCCACGAGGCTCCGGATGCTACGGTCGTGCGGCGTATCGAATTCGAGCTCGAGTGGGATGCCATATGGCCCGACATACCTCGGGTCAGTGTGCCAATTATGCAGAACCTGGACAACCAAGCGCGCAAGCGTTGGCCCAGCCACGGGCAAAGCCCCAACGTTATCAGTGTAATAATCAACCTGCTGCCGCGAGAGGCCTGTCACGAAAGCGATCCGGTCTCGCGTTGGAGGGATGCCGTTAGGATGTTCGCGAATTGCGCTTTCGATATAAGCACCGCGAGCCACGCCCGCGAACTCATCGAAGGACATCCCGAGACGGATCAACAGCCGCACTATCGGCCGCAGTACCCGCCTCACAGCATAGAGAAGCTGCTTGCGCGCATCGCTCGACAGTCCGGGGGCGCTTGGGGACATCCTCAGGTCCGCTCCGCAGGGTCGAAGAGCCGCCGGTGTTCCAAGATGGCGTATCGGTCGGTCATGCCTGCGATGTAGTCTGCCACGGCGCGGGCGCGGCCGGCGGCTCCCTGTGCGGTCTCACCGCGGGCAGCGGCGTCGCGGTACTCGGGTGGCATCAGCTGGATATCCGCCACAAAGGCCTCGAAGAGCTCCTTTAGAACCCGGCGGGCTTTGGTGGTCATGCGCAGCACCTTATAGTGCCGGTAGAGCCGCTCGCGCAGGAACTGCATCAGCTCGCCATGCTCATCCCTGGCAGAGTCGCTGAGGGCGATCAGGGGCTTCGGCTGGCTGCGAACCTCATCGATGGACGCCGGATGGGCGGCTTCCAGGCGTGCCTGACTGGTGCGGATCAGGTCGACGACGATGTGGTTGATCATCCGGCGGATGACCTCGTGAACCCGCCGCCGCTCGCCGAGCTCCGGGTACTTGGCCGTCACGATATCGAGCTGGCGCCGGAAGAGCCGGGTTTCGCGCAGCTCCTCGAGGCTGACGAGCTGGGCTCGGATGCCGTCGTCGACGTCGTGGTTGTTGTAGGCGATCTCGTCGGCCACATTGGCGATCTGCGCCTCTAAGCCGGGCTGGGTGCGCTTGAGGAACCGCTCGCCCAGCTCGCCGAGTTCCCGTGCCGCTCGCGCGGAGCAGTGCTTGAGGATCCCCTCGCGGCACTCGAACGTGAGATTGAGGCCAGGGAATTCCGCATAGCGCTCCTCCAGCTCATCCACCACCCGCAGGGACTGCAGGTTGTGCTCGAACCCCCCATAAGGCCGCATACACTCGTTCAGCGCATCCTGCCCGGCATGGCCGAACGGCGTGTGTCCGAGGTCATGCGCCAAGCAGATGGCCTCCGTCAGCGCTTCGTTGAGACCCAGCGCCCGCGCCACCGACCGCGCGATCTGCGCCACCTCGATGGAGTGGGTGACCCGGGTCCGATAGAGGTCGCCCTCATGATTCACGAACACCTGGGTCTTGTAGACCAGACGCCGGAAGGCATTGGAGTGGATGATCCGGTCGCGATCCCGCTGGTACTCGGTGCGGTATTCCGGCTTGGGCTCCGGATGCCGCCGCCCGCGGGAGCGATCATCCCGGGCGGCATAGGGCGCCAGCATCTCCTCGCCGGGAACCGGTTCGCTCACGACCTTACCCCAGGTGCGTCGCGAGCGTACGGCGCAGGGCGGCCTCGCCGTAATCCGCGGTCACGAAGGCGCTGCCAATCCCGCGCAGCAGCACCAGCCGGATCCTCCCCGCCTGCACTTTCTTGTCGATGCGCATGTGCTGCAGAGCGACGTCCGGCTCTACGTTGAAAACGTGCGTGGGCAGGCCCGCACGGTCTACCAAGCGCGTCACCCGATCCAGCTCCTCCGAGGTCAGGTACCCGGACTCCCGCGACATGTGAGCCGCCATCACCAACCCTGCCCCGATCGCCTCGCCATGGAGCCATTCCTTATAGCTCGTGGCCGACTCCACGGCGTGCCCGAAGGTATGGCCAAAATTGAGCAGCGCCCGATCCCCGTGCTCCCGCTCGTCCCGCCCCACGATCTCCGCCTTGATCTCGCACGAGCGCCGGATCACGTGCGCCAGCGCCGCCGGATCGGCCGCCAGCAGCTCGTCGATGTGCGCCTCGAGCCAGGCGAAGAAGCCAGCGTCGCAGATCAGGCCGTACTTGATGACTTCCGCCAAACCGGCCCGCAGCTCGCGCGGCGGTAGGGTGGCCAAGGTGCCGGTATCCGCCACCACCGCGACCGGCTGGTGGAACGCGCCGATCAGATTCTTGCCGCCGGGATGGTTGACCCCGGTCTTGCCGCCCACGGACGAGTCCACTTGGGCGAGCAGTGTCGTCGGCACCTGCACGAACGCGACACCCCGCTGGTAGGTCGCCGCCGCAAACCCGGCCATGTCGCCCACTACGCCCCCACCCAGCGCGACAACGGCGCAATCGCGCCCGAAGCGGTTGGCGACCAGCACGTCCAGAATGCGTGCGACGTTGGCTAGCGTCTTGTGAGACTCACCATCCGGAAGGATGGTCGCCACCACCCGCCGGGGCCGCAGGCTCGGCTCGAGCAAACCCCAATAGGTTGGCGCCACCACGGTATTGGTGACGACCAGAAGATCTCGCGCCGGCAGGTGCTGCTCGAAGAGCGAGCGCTCGCCGAGCAAGCCGTGCCCGATCAGGATCGGGTAGCTACGGCTGCCAAGCTCGACACGGAGAGTCTCCATGGGAGTGCAATCTAGCGAATCATCCGCACGATGTCCTCGGCAACGGCCTTCACCCGCCGCCCATCGGTCCTGACCGTGATGTCCGCGATCGACCGGTAGAGCGGATCACGCACCGCCATCAGCTCCTCGAGGCGGATTGCGGGATCCACGTTACTGAGTAGCGGGCGGTGTCGTCCGTGCTGTACCCGCTCGGTCTGCTGCTGCACCGAGGTCTCGAGGTAGATCACACAGCCCCGCTCTGCGAGCAGGCGCCGGCTCTCCGGTAGCAGGATCGCGCCGCCGCCCGTCGCCAGCACTATCCCCTTGAGCGCGGCCAGTGCCTCGATGGCCTCCCGCTCCCGCTGTCGGAATCCGGACTCACCCTCTCTCTCGAAAATGTAGGAGATATCCACACCCGTGCGCCGCACGATCTCCGCATCACTGTCGTAGAACGGCTTACCCAAATGCCGGGCCACGCTCCGGCCGACCGCAGTCTTGCCTGAGCCCATCGGGCCGATCAGGAAGATATTGGGCGTGCCCCGCATAGGGCGCAGGAGCATAGCAAGCCGCACGCTGAAGGCGCCAAAACGAAGCGGCCGCCCGAAGGCGGCCGCGCGTGTATGCCTATGCACGATTCCGCAGCGTCGGGATCAGTTCACCGTGACACCGATGATCGTCGGTGGCGAAATCGTACCGGTTCCCGGTGAGGTCGCCTGGATCGTCACCGTGCCGGCGCCTGCGGAGGTGGCCGCCGTAAGGTAAGCCGAGTACGTGACCCCAGCCTGGGCCGAGCTGCAACCCACTGTGACTGACGAGCCCGAAGTGATCGTGCCCGCCCCGGAACTAGCGCTCACACTAATGGCGGTGCCGGCCGCAGGTGGATTGCCGTTCTCGTCCGTGACGGTGTACGTGATCGTATACGCCTCGCCGGGCGATAGCGTCACGTTGCCGCACCCGCTGGGACTGGAACAGGTGATGCCGACCTCGGCCGTCGACATAATGATCAGGTGCGACGCCCCGAGTTCCAGCTCGTTGTCGGTGCACGTCGAGCTCGGAGATGTTCCCGTGCAGGTGATACCCACGAACACCGGCGGATTGGGGGGGCCCTCATATGTCGATGCGTTGTCGAAGTTAACGTAATACTCGCCGGGGTCCCACTGTCCGTTCTCGTTCGCGTCGTCGTAGGGCTCGCCAAGATTCACGAACGGATCGCCGGACTGGTAGAACCCAGTCTCCGCCTCGTCCGTGAAGGACTCCTCGCCGAGCGCGTACGCGAGAACCACGGTCCGGCCGGGCAACGCCGACGTCGAAGGCTCAGGGGAGGTCGGCGTGGGCCTTGGATCCTCGCTCGTCCAGTCGACCGTGCAGGCCCCCGTGCCGCCCGATGTGTTGCAACTGCCAACGATCTTGCCGCCGTCGGTGAAGAAGCTCACCGCCGTTCCGTCGAGAACCGGATTGCCGTAGCGATCGGCAAGGCTAACGGTGACCGGAACGATGACTCCGTCGGTGTTATATGCTTCAACGTTAGGACAGGCCGGGGCACTGCTGGATCCGCCACTGCCATACTGGGCCGACCCGACCGCGATCGAGAACGTGTTGGACGCCGGGATGCCGGTCGTCACCGTAAGCTGGCTGGACTCTGTGCTCAGCGCGGGCGAGGTGATGGTGGCGGTCACGGTCACTGACGTATGCACGGTTCCGGAGCTCACCACTGTCTGCACGGTGCCGTCGGCGGCCGACGTAGCGGAAGCCGGTGAGAGGCTCAAACCGCCGAGAGTCGTGCTCAGACTGAAATCGACGGTTACGCCCGGTTTCGCCGCGCCCGTCGAGTCGAGCACCTTGAAGATGAGTGTCGAGGTCGAAGGCTGCCCGGTGCCCTTCAGACCGATCGTAGCGGGCGTCGCGGACTCGAATTGAATTGATCCGGTCGCAGCAGAGGCAACCGTGACGGTCCCGGTGGCGCTGAGACTCGTGCTGCCAACCGTGGCGCTCGCCGTGATGACATCAGACCCGCTGCAACCTTTAGCGGTGTAGGTCGCTTGCGCAGTTCCGGTCGCCGTGACAACCGTGTTGGCAGTCGAGCCCGCCGTGCTGCCGCCGGAGGCCGTGACGACGGCGAAGCCCTCTCCGATACAGGTCGAGCTGAAAGTGATCGTCACGGATCCTGTGGTGTAGAGCGTTCCCGCCTGATCTACGATGGACACCTGCAGGCTCGTCGAGCCGCCGGCGGAAACACTGGTGCTCGAAATACCGATCACTCCCGACTGGAAGCTGCTGCCGCTGCCGTTGCCCATGGAGTACGTCGTAGTGGTCCCAGTCCCGGTCCCGGTACCGGTGCCGGTCCCGGAGCTGCTGACGGACGTCAGCGAACCGCTGCCTCCTCCGCAGCTCGCCAGTGCGAGCGCGACGGTCACCGCCATTACGATCGATAGAAACTTCTTCATGTTACGTTCCACCCTGAATGCCGCTCGTGGCGGCTCCGACCCACCGTATCTCAGTAAACGCTTACGCCCTGCCGAATGATCTTCGGCGTCACGAAAATCAGCAGCTCATCCTTGTTGTTGGTGCGATTCGTATTCTTGAAGAAATTCCCCAGGATCGGGATTGAGCCGAGGAACGGCACCTGGTTCACGACGTTGCTGGATTGGGTCGTGAGGATGCCGCCGAGCACGACGGTCTGCCCGTCGTTGACCAGTACCTGCGTGGTTACTTCGCGCGTGTCGATTGCCGGCACGTTGACGCCGCCGGACTCCACTACCACCTGCCCGACTTCGTCATCGCGAACGTCGAGGTCGAGGATGATGCGGTTGTCGGGCGTGATCTGCGGAGTGACCTGCAGCTGCAGGACCGCGTTCTTGAAAGAGATCGAAGTGGCGCCGCTCGAGGCCGACTGCTGGTACGGGATTTCCACGCCCTGCATGATCGTCGCCTGTTTCTGGTTGGCGGTGATTACCCGGGGTGAGGAGATGTCTTTGGCCTCGGTCTCGGCTTCGGCGGCGGAAAGCTCGAGGTCGACCAGACTCGAGGCAGAGAGAATGCCCACGGCGATCGAGCCATCAGGCGTGCCCACGGGCAGGTTGACGTTGTAGCGGTTCGCCGCGCTCGATCCCGTCGGAATGGAAACCGGGAAAGGCTGCCCGTTGGACTGATCGTTCGTCAGCGCGGAGCTGACGATCGAGTCCGTGCCGGCGGCAGTTCCCGTGGTCGTTACCAGACCCGTCTGGCCATTTCTCTGCACATCGGTGAGCCCCAGCGTCGCGCCGAGCTGTCGATTGAAGTCGTCGTTGACCAGCACCACACGCGCTTCGATCTCAACCTGCCGCACGGGGACATCCAGCCGCGCCACCAGGCGGTTGATCTGCTCCAGGTTCTCCGGCGTGTCCTGCAGCAGCAGGGTGTTGGTACGATCGTCGACGGCTACATTGCCGCGCTTGGAGAGAAGCGAGTTGCTCTGCCCCTTGATCAGCGCGGCGAGATCGGCCGCCTTGGCGTAGTTCACCTGGAGGTACTCCGAGCGCAGCGGCTCGAGCTCCTGCACCGAGTCCTGGGCGGCCAGGTCAGCCTTCTCGCGCGCGGCGAGCTCCGCCTGCGGCTCGACGAGAATCACGTTGCCTTCCTCGACCTTGCCGAGTCCCTTGGTCTGCAGAATGATGGCCAGGGCCTGATCCCACGGCACGTTCTGCAGGCGCAGCGTGACGCTGCCGGTGACCGTGTCGCTGACCACGATGTTCTTGCCGCTGGCGTCCATGAGCAGCTGCAGCACCGCGCGCACCGAGATGTCCTGGAAGTTCAGCGTCAGGCGCTCGCCGGTGTACTTCGGCCGCAGCAACTCCGCCTGGCCCTTCTTCAGCGGCTGCAGCTCGACGACGTACTCGTCGTTGGACTGGTAAGCCAGCTGATCGTACTCGCCGCTGGCATCGATCGCGATGCGCGAGCCATGGCTGCTGTTGGTGACATCGAAATCGGTGACCGGCGTGCCGAAATCGCTCGCGTCGTAGCGCCGGACCAGGTCAGCCGGCACCGTCGCGTTGGTGAAATCCACCACGATCTGGTTGCCGACCTGCTGCAGGTTGATCGGAATGTGCGGGTCGGAGAGGCGAACGATCACCCGACCGGAGCCGTCGGCGCCGCGCCGGAAGTCGATGCTGCGAATCTCCCACGGTTGGGCATAGCCGCCGCCTGCGGAGGACTCCGGCGGCGCTGCCGCGGCGGTCGCGGCCTCGCCCGCGCCTTGCGCCTCCGGCTGCGCGCTCGCCGCGGCGTTCGTGCCCACAGTGACGACGATGTCATTTCCCTGGCGCTCGATGTCGTAGGGCACGAGGTGATCGAGGCTGAGGACGAGGCGCGAGCGGTCCTTGCCCTCTGCCGCGAGAATGGAGTCGAGACCACCCGACTGCACGTCGATGCGGCGCGAGGGCAGGGCGAGGGTGGTATTGGGCAGATCGATCGCGATACGCGCCGGATTGTCGATGGTGAAGGAGAGCGGCTGCGGCGCCGGCCCCGACAGATGCAGGGTGAGCTGCACGCGCTCGGTGGTGAGCGGCGTCACGTCGATCGACTGCAGCGCGACTCCGTCCGCGGCCCAGGCGGTGCGAGTCGGCAGCGTCGCGAACGCGGCGAGGGCGACCAGCCAGGCCGCGCTCAGGATCCGACACATCGGGGACAGGGATTTCATTGTTCGAGACTCCCTACTGACTGAGGGCCAGGGCCGCCGGCCGTTTCATGTAGCCACCGAGGCCGTCGGGGACGATCTCGGTGAGGTCGATCTTGGAAGGTGAGATGTCGGTGATGCGGCCGTCGTTCTGGCCCATGTAGTTGCCGACCGTGACCCGGTGGACGATGCCGTCCTTGGTCTGCACCAGGGCATACATCGTCCCGTCGATCTGGATGGTGCCCACCATCGTCAGCGTGTCGAGCGAGAACTGCTCCAGGAACTCACGCGCCCGCTTGGTGTCGCGCCGCACGGAGTTGAATCCCGTCGCCTGACTGGGGACGAATGGCGAGCGCAGGCCCTGATCGTCGTAGACGAAGGTCTCGTAGGGCTTGATCTCCGGCAGCGGGTCGACGTGGCCGCCGGGCTGCGCCTGGGTCTGCTGGATGAACTGCTGCAGGTCGCTGTCGGCGCTCGAGCAGCCGGCCAGACCGATGGCGATGGCGATGGCGATGGCGGCGAATGCCGGAACGCAGGCACGAGCGGCGGTTCGCGCGAAAATGTGCTGTTGCATGTGAGTGACCACCCCGCTTCGCTTCTCAGTGGCCCGGCGGACGGGCAAACTTCGTCTTGCCGTGCTGCTGCGACATCTCATCCTGATCGAGGTAGCGGTAGGTCTTGGCGGTGAGTGTCAGCGTGAGATCGTCATAGCCGCCGCCGGTTCCGGTCGGGCCGCCGGTTCCGGTCGGCTTGATGTCGATGTCGTGCAGCGTCACGATGCGCGGCAGGGCCGCGATGCCGCTCACGAACTCCCCGAACTGGTGATAACTGCCCGTGAGCACCATCTTGATGGGCAGCTCCGCGTAGAAATCCTGGGCCTGCTCGGGCTCGGGCTGGAAGAGCTTCTGCTGCAGGCCCGCGGCAAGCGCCGTCTGGGAAATGTCGACCAGGAGGTTAGGCACCTCGGTCCTGCCCGGGAGCTGGCGCAGCAGCGCCCCGAAGGAGCGCTGCAGGTCCTTGAGCTGTTGCTTGTAGACGGCGAGGTTGACTGCCTGCGAGTGCTTGTGCTGGTACTCCTGCCGCAGCGACAGCTCCTGGCTCTCCTTCTGCTGCAGCTCCGGCCGCACACCCGACCAGACGAAGAAGTAGATCAGGAACAGCGTCAGTAGGACGAACGTCGCGCCCACCGCTCCCGCCAGGACCGGCAACGGCCAGCGGCCGGGATCGCGGGGATCGAGATCGCGCAACTCCTCGAGAAAGCTCAGGTTCAGATTCATCTAAGGCTGCCCCGCGTTTGCCACGACGCCCGGGTCATCGCCGCCGGCGGCATCACCTGCGGTCTGCTCGGCATCGAGCGTGAAGTTCGAGCCGAACGCGCCCGGCGCAGACTGGATCACCTCGAGGGAAGGATCCTTCATCCACTGCGATGAATCGATGTTGCGCATGAAGGCCGACACCCGCGTGCTCGACTGGGCCACGCCGGTGAACTTCAGGTGATCGCCCGTTTGCGTGACGCCGGTGAGATAGACGCCGTCCGGCAGCGTCTTCACGATCTGATCGAAGAGATGCACGATCGCGGGTCGCGAGCGCTGCAGCTTCTCGATGATCTGCATGCGCGCGATGAACTGTTTCTTGGTCTGCTGCAGGTCGTTGATCTCCTCGATCTGCCGGTCGAGGATCTTGATCTGCTGCGTCAGCAGCTCGTTGCGCGAGTCCTGCGCATCGATCATGCCGTTGTAGAGCAGGTAAACCCCCACCGTCACGACGCAGGCGCAAACGGTGGCGGCGCCCAAGGCGACCAAAAAGTTTAGCTTGCGCTCCCTGCGCTTCGCCTCTCTGTGGGGAAGTAGGTTGATGCGCGGCATATCAGTCGAAGCTCCGCAAGGCCAGTCCGCACGCCGTCAACAAGGCGGTCGCATCGCGCTGCACCGCCTGCGCCTTGGCGCGCGAGGACAGCTTCATTTGTCCGAGCGGCTCGCCCTTCTCGGCGGCGATGCCGACGCGGCTCGAAATCACTTCGGCGACGCCCGGGATGTTGGCGCAGCCGCCGCAGATCAGGATCTTCTCCGGCTGCTCGCGGCCGGAGCCGGAAGCGAGATAGAACTGCAGCGAGCGGCTGACCTGTTGGGTCATGTCGTCGATGAAGGGATCGAGCACCTCGGACTGGTAGTTGCCGGGCAGGCCGCCTTCTTTTTTCGCCCGCCCCGCCTCCTCCATGGCAAGTCCGTAGGTGCGCATGATCTCTTCCGTGAGCTGCTGGCCGCCGAAGGCGAAATCGCGCGTGTAGACCACCTTGAGATTGCGCAGCACGCTGAAGGTGGTGCTGCTCGCGCCGAAGTCGACCACCGCGATGGTCCGGTCGATGCCCCCGTCCGGCATCTGGTGCGTCATCAGCTTGCAGGCATTCTCCAGCGCGAACGCCTCGACATCGACTATCTTCGCCGACAGCCCGGCGGCCCTGACCGCCGCCTGGCGCTGCTCGACGTTCTCCGTGCGCGTCGCCACGAGCAGGACGTCGTTCGTCTCGGGGTCCTTCTCCGAGGGGCCGAGCACCTCAAAGTCGTAGCTGACCTCATCCATGGGGAAGGGGATGTACTGGTCGGCCTGCATTTCGACTTGCGCCTCGAGGTCGTTGGCGCGCAGGGCCCGCGGCATCTGGATGACCTTGGTGATGGCGGCGTCGCCGCTGATCGCCACGGCCGCCTCGGTGCTCTTGGCCCCGGAGCGCTTGACCGCCCGGCGGACGGCTTCCCCCACAGCCTCGGCGTCCACGATGGCTTTCTCGTTGATCGCATTCTGGGGGGTCGGCTCGGCGGCGTAGGCCTCGACCCGGTATTGGCCCCCGGACATGGTAATCTCGATCAGCTTGACCGAGGATGTGGTTATGTCAAGTCCCAGGAGGGGCCGATGCTTGCGCTGAAGGAGGAACATTTTTATTTCCTTTTCAGGTACTTACGCCTGAAAACGACCACCCCGTGTGAATACCCGACGCACTATATATCAGCGCAAAGTTAAATTGAACGTGAGCGGGCTCACGGAACCAGGCGATCGCGTCCCCGAGGGCCTGGCGCCAGGCATGCAAAGTGCCTGCGACGTCACAGAGGGCGAAGGCCGCCCGCCTTTGTGCGAGGCAAGTGTGTAGGGTCTCCCGCAAGCCGCCGCTGGCGGCCTTGAGGCAGAGGAGAACGGTATGAGGTGCCTGTGCCGTACCCAAGCATTCTGGAGACGCGACTTCGGTCGGACGGCCACGCGCGAAGCGAGGAACGGTCTGGAAACCAGACCGGCAACCCCGCTGTCATAGGCACATGAGTCCCGTAGACCGGAGGCTTTGCGTCCCCACCTTTCGGTGAGTTTGCCCTGAAACGGGCGCTACTATGCATAGCCCCCGCTTGGAGCGCAAGCAGAGAGAGTCGTTTTCTGTGAAATGGAAACAGGTTCGAATTTCCGCTACCGCCCTGGGCGGTGTGAGTTTGGTCACACTTCTCGGGCTGTACCTCTACGCCTGCAGCTACGTCTACCTGCAGCCCTCCCTGCCGACCAGCGAGCAGATGCGCAACGTGGAGCTGAAAGTCCCCCTGCGTATCTATACGTCGACGGGCGATCTCATCGCCCAGATCGGCGCCCAGCAGCGCACGCCCGTCCGCTACGACCAGATCCCGCCGCTCGTGCGCAATGCGTTTCTCGCCGCGGAGGATCATCGCTTTTTCCAGGAAAGCGGCATCAGCTTCCTGAGCATAGCGCGCGCGGCCATGGTCGACCTGATCGCCGGCAAGAAGGTCCAGGGCGGCAGCACGATCACGATGCAGGCCGCCCGCAACATGTTCCTGACACTCGACAAGACCTTCCGCAGGAAGCTGCAGGAAACCTTCGTCACCTATGAGATGGATCATGAGTTCACCAAGGAGGAGATCTTCCAGCTGTATCTCAACAAGATCTTCTTCGGCCAGCGCTCGTACGGCGTCGCGGCCGCGGCGCAGACCTACTTCGGCAAGGGCCTGGATCAGCTGACGGTGGCCGAGGCCGCCACACTCGCGGGGATTCCGCAGGCGCCCTCGCTTTACAACCCGATCATCCATCCGCACCTCGCCGCCGCGCGCCGCTCGTATGTGCTGCAGAGAATGCTCGATCTCGGCTACATCGACACCGCTACGGCGCAAACCGCCAACCACTCGCCCATGGACGCCAGCCTGCACGCGCCGCATGTCGATGTCGACGCACCCTACGTGGCGGAGTTGGTGCGGCAGCAGATGGAGCAGTGGTACGGCCCCGCGGCCGAGACCGCCGGCTATCGCGTCTATACGACCATCGACGGGCGGCTGCAGGCGCTTGCCAACCGCGCGGTGCAGCTCGGGCTCATCCAGTACGACCGGCAGCAGGGTTGGCGCGGGCCGATCGGCCGCACAGTGCTCGCGGCCGGCGCCACGCCGGCGCAGCTCGAGCAGTTAGTTGACGAATACACGCCGATCGGCATGCTCATGCCCGCCGTCGTGGTGAAGGTCGGGGCACAGGACGCCGGGGTCTACATCAGATCGCGCGGCTTCGCCGACATCGACTGGAACGGGCTCTCCTGGGCTCGCCGGACCTTAGGCGAGGATGCGCTGAGTGCCTCGCCAAAGACTGCCGCGGACGTGGTGGCACCCGGTGACGTCGTGTACGTGGTCGCGGACAAGGAAGGCCATGCACAGCTCGCGCAGGTGCCTCAGGCGCAGAGCGCATTCGTCGCGATGGATCCCAACGACGGCGCGATCGCTGCGCTCGTCGGCGGCTTCGATTACTTCTCCAACAAGTTCGATCGCGCGACCCAGGCGGAGAGGCTCCCGGGCTCGGGATTCAAGCCGTTCTTCTACTCGGCGGCGCTCGAGGACGGCTACACGCCGGCGAGCACGCTTCTCAACGCGCCGGTCGTGGTCGGAGGAGAGGGCCTGGAGGCGACCTGGCGGCCGGAGAATGACACTCGCTCGTTCAGCGGGCCGGTGCGCCTGCGCGTGGCGCTCGCCCATTCTCTCAACCTCGTCTCCATCCGACTGCTGCGCGACGTCGGCTTGCCGTACGTCACCCAGTATGTCAGCCGCTTCGGGTTCGACCCGAAGACCATACCGCAGAACCTGACTCTGGCTCTCGGCACGCTGCGGGCGACGCCTTTGCAGATGGCATCGGCGTACTCGGTCTTCGCCAACGGTGGCTTCAAAGTCGAGCCGTACTATATCGACCGGGTGGAGGATGCCTCCGGCAAGGCCGTGTGGCAGGCAGCCCCGAAGATCGCCTGTGCGCTCTGCGTCAACCCGGCCTCGCTCGGCGATCCAAAGCCGACGCCCACCGCGGCGGCGCTCCTCGCCCAGGACGATGTGCTTCGGGGCACGCAAGGCCCGCTGCCGCCGGGCATGCTCGCGCCTCAAGTCATAAGCCCCCAAAACGACTACCTCATGACCTCCATGATGAAGGACGTCATCAGGTACGGCACCGCCGTCAAGGCGCTCTCGCTGAATCGCGACGACATCGCCGGCAAGACCGGCACGAGCAACGACTACCGGGACGCCTGGTTCAACGGCTACACGCCGGAGCTCGAGGCCACAGTTTGGGTCGGGTACGACGATGACCGGCCACTGGGCGCGGGTGATGAGGGCGCGCACACGGCGCTGCCCATCTGGATCCACTTCATGCGTTACGCCCTCCAGGGCGTTCCGCAGTGGCAGCGCCCCATGCCGCCAGGTATCGTCACGTTACGCGTCTCGCCTCAGACGGGCACGTTGGTGAGCGATGAGAGTCCCGATGGCATCCCGGAGGTGTTCATGGCCAACCACCTGCCGACAGCGGCCCCCGGACCGGGCTCGACGGCGCAAGGCACGCAGGCCCAATCCGGCGCCGAATCGATATTCTGACCAACATGGCGAGAAGATACCCGACACCCCGCGGCGAGAATCTGCGGCGCGCCCTGGCGCAGGAAGCCGCCCGCATCATGGCGGAGCACGGGATTCGCGACTTCTTCGTCGCCAAGCGCAAGGCAGCGGAGCGGCTGGGCGTCCACGATGGTGTCGCCGCGCTACCGAAGAACACCGAGATCGAGACGGCGCTCGCGGAATACCAGCGCCTCTTCGGTCGCGAGTCGCACGAGGAGTCGTTGCAGTCGCAACGACGCGCGGCGCTCACGGCCATGCAAGAGCTGCGGGAGTTCGAGCCGCGCCTCGTCGGCCCGGTGCTCAGTGGTACGGCGACGGAGCACTCGGAGGTACAGCTTCACCTTTTCGCCGACCGCGCCGAAGCGGTCGCGCTCAAGCTCATCGACCGCGGCATCGCGCACGAAGTGACGGAGCGGCGCGTGCGCATGAGCCCGGAGCGGGTGCTCGCCTACCCGGGGCTGCGCTTCGCGGTCGAGGATCAGGCGATCGAGGTCACCGTGTTCCCGACGGACGGAATCCGGCAGGCGCCGGTGAGCCCGGTCGACGGCCGGCCGATGAAGCGGGCGAATGCGGTGGAGGTGGAGCAGCTACTCGAGCAATAGGGAAGAGCAGGTACAGGATGTACCCCGCCGCCGCAGGTGGCCTCAACGAGTGCCGTACTTCTTGCGGAACTTGTCGACGCGGCCCGCGGTGTCGACGATCTTCTGCTTGCCCGTGTAGAACGGGTGGCAGCTCGAGCATACTTCCACCTGCAGGTCGTGCCCCAGCGTGGAGCTCGTCTTGAACGAGTTACCGCAGGTGCAGGTGACCGTAATCTCTTTGTATGCAGGATGGATGTCGGGTTTCATGGCGGGCTTCCGGACATGTGGCGTTCCGTCCTTAGGTGGGGCCGGGCGCCTTCGATTCAAAGGGCCGGCGAGTGTAGCCGTCGATCCCGGCCGCGACAAGCGTTTCCGAAGCCCCCGCCCGCCCCGGGACGCGCCGCCCGGATCTGCGGCCTAGCCCGAGGCTCCCTTATCCACAGAAGCTGTGGATAACTCTGTGAGTGAGCGCAGCGCCAAGGGTAAAATTTCCCGGCTATATTGCATATTTATTGCAATGGCTAAAAAATAACCAGCCGTTTTGGCCCTGTTTTATCAATAGCTTGTGAGCACATCATTGACCTACATGGTCGGTTTGACGGCTAATTTGCTCATTTTACGTTGCCGCCTGCGGTGCCTGTGAATAAAGCGCGCCCGGCAAGCACGGGCGCAGGCTGCGGAGCGGTTGACAATTCCGATTGACCGGTAGCTCTCGGGATTTCCGTCACAAAACGTAACAAGACATCGTTGAGGAATCGCAGGCCGCGGGGGCTTGCCCGGTACCACGTTCCCGAGGTGGCGATCAAGCCCTCGCCGGCCAGATCCGCCATCGTATTGGCAACGGTTTCCCAGGGCAGTCCCGTCCTGCCCGTGAAGGTGCACACCTCGAATCCCGCCACCAGCCGCAGCGCGTTCAGCATGAATTCGAACGGCAGCTCGTGCGCTGGAACCGGTGTCCGCGCCAACGTCCCGCGCCCGGCCGATGACAGATACCGGCGGGGCTCGCGCACCTGAATGGTGCGCAGCACCTGTCCGTGAGCCGCCACGCTCAGCTTCCCGTGCGCCCCGGCGCCGATCCCGAGATAGTCGCCAAAGGACCAGTAGTTGAGATTGTGGCGACACCGCCGTCCGGCAGCGGCATAGGCGGAGACCTCGTATTGGGCAAACCCCGTCTGTTCGAGACGCTCGCGGCAGGCATCCAGCATCGCGTCCACCACATCGTCATCGGGCAAGATAGGTGGGCGGCCGGCGAAGACCGTACCGACCTCGATCGTGAGCTGGTAATGGGAGAGGTGGCTGGGGCGAAGCGCCAGGGCCTCCTCGACGTCGCGCAGCGCGGCGTCAGCGTCCTGGCCGGGCAGGCCATACATGAGATCGATGTTGAAATTGGCCACGCCTGCGGCATGCAGCTCGGCCGCGGCGCGCCGTGTCTCTTCCGCGCAGTGGATGCGGCCCAGCGATGCCAGGCGCGCATCGTCGAACGTCTGCGCCCCGAGCGAGACCCGATTGACGCCCGCCGCGCGGTACTCGGCGAACCGGCCGCGCTCGATGGTCCCTGGATTCGCCTCCAGGGTCACTTCGACGTCGGCTGCAAGCGTGAGATGCCGCCGCGCTGAATCCAGAAGCTCTGCGATGCCGCGCGGTGAAAACAGGCTCGGCGTGCCGCCCCCGAAAAATATGCTGCCGACCTCGCGGCCGGCCATCTCCGGCGCCTGCGCCGCGAGATCGCGCCGCAGAGCAGCGACGTAGCTCCGCTCCTCGAGCTCCCCGTGAAGGGTGTATGAGTTGAAATCGCAGTACGGGCACTTGCGGACACACCAGGGCAGGTGCACGTAGAGCGCGAGCGGTGGAGTTTCGAGCACGGCGATACTGCAATTCGACAGCGCGGGGTCGCCAGGGTTCTGCGTCCGAACCAGTGAATATTAAGGCTCGTTAATATTACCCGGCGGTAGGGCTGTGTGGCGCAATTGCGTCTTGATTCGAAGCGCGGACCGTGTAAACCTTCCCTTTCCCCCGCTGGCGCCGACGGCCCTTAAACGCAAAGCGTCCACCGAATGACCGAGAAGACATTCGAGCTCTCCGATCGAGCCTCCGACCGCAAGGTCGCCTTGCCCGTTCGTCCGGGCACCATCGGCCCGTCAGTGGTCGACATTGCGGCGCTCAACAAGGAGCTCGGGGTCTTCACGTACGATCCCGGATTCGGCGTCACCGCCTCGTGCGAGAGCCGGATCACCTACATCGACGGCGATGCCGGCGTGCTGCTCTATCGCGGTTATCCCGTGGAGCAGCTGGCGGAGAAGAGCTCGTTCATGGAGGTTTCGTACCTGCTGCTGCACGGCAGTCTCCCGACCCGCAAGCAGCTCGAGGAGTTCGAAGGCAGCATCCGTCATCACACGATGATCAACGAGTCGCTGCTGCGCTTCTTCCACGGCTTCCATTACGACGCGCACCCGATGGCGATGGTCTCGGCCGTGGTGGCGTCGATGTCCGCGTTCTATCACGACACGATGGACATCTATAACCCCCGACAGCGGGAGATCTTCGCTCACCGCATCATCGCCAAGATCCCGACCATCGCCGCGGCCGCCCACAAGCACGCTCTCGGGCAGCCCTACGTCTATCCGCGCAACGACCTCGACTACTGCAGCAACCTGCTGCATATGCTCTACGCCGTTCCGTGCGAGCCGTACCACGTCGACCCCATTGCAGCGCAGGCACTGGACCTCCTATTCATCCTCCACGCCGATCACGAGCAGAACGCCAGCACTTCGACGGTGCGCCTTGCCGGCAGCACCGGCGCCAACCCGTACGCGGCGATCTCGGCGGGTGTCTCCGCGCTCTGGGGCCCTGCGCACGGCGGCGCCAACGAGGCGGTGCTCGCGATGCTGGAGCAGATCGGCAGCGCGGAGAACATCCCGAAGTTCCTGGGTCTCGCCAAAGACAAGTCGAGCCATTTCCGCCTGATGGGCTTCGGCCATCGCGTCTACAAGAACTTCGATCCGCGCGCCAAGATCATCCGGGAGATGTGCCACAAGGTGCTGGCACGCCTCGGCCGCTCCGACAGCCCGCTGTTCGAGCTGGCGCTGCGTCTCGAGGAGATCGCGCTCAAGGACGAGTATTTCGTGGAGCGCAAGCTCTACCCTAACGTCGATTTCTATTCCGGCATCATCTACAGCGCGATCGGCATTCCGCGCTCGATGTTCACGGTGATGTTCGCGATCGCGCGCACGGTGGGCTGGGTCGCCCACTGGCAGGAGATGATCTCCGACCCCTCGATGCGCATCGGCCGCCCGCGCCAGCTCTACACCGGGCCGACGCGCCGGGATTACGTCGAGATCGGCAAGCGCGCCTGACGCTCGGACGGCCTCGCGTCGCTCACGACGGCGCGTTCCTCACTCCGCGTTCTGCACCTGCTCGCGCATCTGCTCGATGACGACCTTCATGTCGACGGCGGTGCGCGTGGTGTCGAGGTCCTGGGACTTCGATGACAGCGTGTTCGCCTCGCGGTTGAGCTCCTGCATGAGGAAATCCAGCCGCCGGCCGGCGGGCTCGTTGGCAGCGATCACGCGGCGGATTTCCTGGATGTGGCCGGAAAGCCGGTCGAGCTCCTCGTCGACGTCGAGCCGCTGCAGCAGCAGCGCGAGCTCCTGCTCCACGCGGTCCTGATCCACGCTCGCGGTCAGCTCCTTCAGCCGCTCGTCCAGCCGCGCCCGCATCCGAGTCTGTACCTCGGGCAGGCGCTCGCGCACCTGCCGCACCTGGTCCTCGAGACTCGCGCAGCGCAGCTCCAGGATCTCCTTGAGCCGCAACCCCTCGCGCGAGCGCGCCGCGACCAGATCCTCGAGGGTGCTGCCGAAGAGCGCCCTCGTGGCGACCATCAGTTCCTCGCCGGGGGAGGTGTCCTCCTTGAGCACACCGGGCCAGCGAAGCACATCCACCAGGTTCACGGTGTGGGCCGGAAAGGTGCGGCCGATGTCCTTCAGCCGCGCGAGCAGACGCTCGAGCGCCTGAGCATCGACCTCCAGACCGGCCTCGGAGACTTGCGCGCGGCGGTAGCTGATCGAGCAGTCCACCTTGCCGCGACGCACCTCGCGCGCAAGATGCTGGCGCAGCTCACCCTCGGCGGAGCGCAGCTCGTCCGGCAGGCGGAAGCCGGCTTCGAGGAAGCGGTGATTGACGCTGCGCAGCTCGCAGACCAGCGTCCCCCAGGGCCCGGAGATCTCCCGCCGCGCGAAGCCGGTCATGCTGGCAATCATGAGAGTTAAACGCTTAGCTCCTGGCGTCCCGGAGTGCTATAAAGGTGGACCGAAAGTCTAACAGATGCACGGACTTATTCTTGCGGGTTGAGTACGCCGACGTCAGCCTCCTGGGCGGGCGCGAGGAGAACCAGGACCGGGTCGCCGCCGCCGTAGCGGACCATGCGGCGTTGCTCGTTGTCGTAGACGGCATGGGCGGCCACGCCAACGGTGCGCGCGCCGCGGAGATCACCCGCGAGATCGTGCTCGACGCCTTCGGGCGCAGCTCGCAGCCGCTCTTCGATCCGCTGGGATTTCTCCACCTGGTGCTGGGCCGCGCACATGATGAAGTCGTCAAGCTCGGGGCGTCGCTGCCGCTCGAGCAGCGGCCGCGCGCCACCTGCGCGCTATGCCTGGTGCAGCAGGGCGCCTCCTGGTGGGCGCACGTCGGCGACAGCCGCATCTATCATCTGCGGGCCGGCGCACTCGTCGGCCGCAGCCGCGACCACAGCCATGTCGAGGTACTGCTGCGCGAAGGTCTGATCACCCCGGAGCAAGCCCTGACCCATCCTCACCGCAACTACGTCGAATGCTGTCTCGGCGGCGATCCCATCCTTCCCGACATGGCGATCACGCGGCGGCGGCCGCTGCAGGCCGGAGACGTGTTGCTGCTGTGTACCGATGGCCTGTGGAGCGGCCTGAAGGACGCGGAGATCGCTGCGGAACTGTCTGCGCCGGGAACCTCGGGCGGGACCCCGGGCGTGCCGCTGCGCGACAAGCTCCTCGAGCTGGGCCAGAGAGCGGTGTCCCGCAACGGCACGGCCAGCGACAACACCTCCGCCGCCGCGCTCCGCTGGCTCTCATGACACGCCCGAGCGGGCGCGCGCCCGATGAGATGCGCGCGGTCACCTTCACGCACCGGTTCGCCAAGCATGCCGAGGGCTCGGTGCTGATAGAGGTCGGCGACACACAGGTGTTGTGCACCGCCAGCGTCGAGGATACCGTGCCCGCTTTCCTGCGCGGCAAGGACCAGGGATGGGTGACGGCGGAATACGGAATGCTGCCGCGATCGACGCACACACGCTCGGCGCGCGAGGCCTCGCGCGGCAAGCAGAGCGGCCGCACGCAGGAAATCCAACGCCTCATCGGCCGGTCGCTGCGCGCCGTCATCGATCTCAAGGCACTGGGGCCTCGCACCATCACGCTCGATTGCGACGTACTCCAGGCCGACGGCGGCACACGCACGGCCTCCATCACGGGCGGTTACGTGGCGCTCGCGCAGGCCTGCGCGAAGCTCCTCGCGCAGCGCACGATCGCCGCGTTCCCCCTGCACGGACAGGTCGCTGCCGTCTCCGTGGGCATCGTCGGCGGCGGCCCCGTGTTGGATCTCGACTACCGCGAGGACTCGCAGGCCGAGACCGACATGAACGTGGTGATGCGAAGCGGCGGCGGCTTCGTCGAGTTGCAGGGCACCGCGGAGGGACACGCCTTCCGCCGGCACGAGCTCGATGCCATGCTCGCTCTCGCGGCCGGCGGCATCGAGCGGTTGTTCTCCTTGCAAGCAAAGGCCCTGGAGAACAAATGACGGCAATCCTATCGGCGCGCAGTGCCGCTACTCGGTCGGGGTGCGCCCTTCTGGGCGAACCCCGTTAAGACCTGCGCGAAGCGCATGAAGACCACCGTTCTGGCGAGCGGCAATGCCGGCAAGCTGAAGGAGCTCACGGCGATTCTCGCGCCGCTGGGCCTTCAGCTCATCGCCCAGAGCGCGCTCGGCATCGACTCGCCGCCGGAGACCGGCACCACCTTCCTGGAGAACGCGCTCATCAAGGCCCGACACGCGGCGCGAGCCTCGGGCCTGCCCGCGCTGGCAGATGACTCCGGCATCGAGGTCGACGCGCTCGACGGCCGGCCAGGCGTACGCTCGGCGCGGTTCGCGGGCGAGGGAGCGAGCGATGCCGACAATCTCCACAAGCTGCTCGCGGAGCTGCACGATGTCCCGGCGGAGTTTCGCCAGGCGCGCTATCACTGCGTCATCGCCTTCGTGCGCCGGCATGACGACAGCCAACCGATCGTCGCGCACGGCACCTGGGAAGGGCGCATCGCCCTCGAGCCCAGGGGTTCCGGCGGATTCGGCTACGACCCGATATTCCTTCCCGCGGACGCGCCGGGCACCGCCGCGGAGCTCGACCCGACCGTCAAGAACGAAGTCAGCCACCGAGCTCAGGCGTTGCGCGCGTGGGTCGCCGCTGCGCGCGAGGAGCTCGAAGTCGAAACGGCGACGCCCAGGACGCGCGGCACGCTCTTCGTGCTGGCCGCGCCGTCCGGTGCCGGCAAGACATCACTGGTGCGGGCGCTGCTCGAGCGCATGCCGGATCTGCGGATGTCGATCTCACACACCACGCGACCACGGCGCCCTACCGAGGAGCACGGCCGGGAGTACTACTTCATCACCGTCCCGGAGTTCGAGCGCCTGGTAGCCGAAGGCCAGTTCCTGGAGCACGCCCGAGTCTTCGACAATCTCTACGGCACGGGACGCGCGCCGGTCGAAACTCGCCTCGCGCAGGGCGGTGACATCGTGCTGGAGATCGACTGGCAGGGCGCCCGACAGGTCCGCTCCGCCATGCCCGACTGCGTGACCATCTTCATCCTGCCGCCCTCCCGCGAGGCGCTGGAGAAGCGCCTCCAGAGCCGCGCGACCGATTCCCCGCAGGTGATCGCGCGCCGCCTGCGCGACGCCGTGAGCGACATGTCGCATTGGCGGGAGTTCGACTACGTGGTCGTCAACGACGACTTCGAACGGGCGGTCGCAGACCTGATGTCCATCGTGGCGGCGCACGGCGAGAGAGCGCCCCCCGTCACACCCGATAGCCACGGTGGAGCACGGAGATTGGCCGCCGGCCGCCCCGAGCTGGCTCCGCTCCTGGCGCGCCTGCTGGCCTGAGCACCCCCACTGGGCTTATTTATTGGCCGAAAGTCGCCTGCGGCGCTTTGGGTGAGCGCGGCCGTCCGACCGCATTCGATCCCGCGGCCCAGGGAACGGCGCTGGGCCGCTTGTTCACTTGCTTTCGCACTTTGGGATATAGTAAGCACTCTTCCGCGCCTTTCGGCGCTCATCCTTCTTTGAACTCCTACCATGGCCCGTATCACCGTCGAAGACTGTCTGCAGAACGTCGATAACCTCTTTCAGCTCGTCATCCTGGCGGCGCAGCGCGCACGCCGGCTGGCGAACGGCGCGGAGCCCACGGTCGGCTGGGAGAACGACAAGCCGACGGTGGTCGCGCTGCGCGAGATTGCCGCGGGCAATGTGACCCTCGACATGCTCCGCGAGCCCGAGCCTCCGGCCGAGCCCGCGATTCCGGAGCTCGAGGCGCAATCGACCTTCCGCGCGCCGCAGTTCGGGCTGGGGGACTAGTATGTTGCGCTGGATCCGGGCCTCCTGCCCGGCCCAGCGCGCCTCGGGCAAAAAGCGCGGTTTTTGCCCGAGGCTCCGCCACCTGCGGCGGCGGGGCACGTCCCTGTGCCTGGCTCAAACCGGCTGTCAACTGACGAACAACTAGCATTTTATGGACTATGCGTCTTCGCTCCTGGGACTGCTCCCCGGCGGAAGGCGCACTCCGGGACTCAAGGAGCTCCTGGCCGCCGTCGGCAAATACCTGACCCAGGAGCAGGTGAAGCGCATCGAGGAAGCGGCTGAGTTCGGCGCCTCCGCTCACAAGGGACAGAAACGCCTCTCTGGCGAGCCTTACATCGCCCACCCGGTGGCGGCGGCCGCCATCCTCGCCGACCTGCACCTCGATGCCGATACGTTGATAGCGGCGATCCTGCACGACGTCATCGAGGACACCCCGACGCCGAAGGATCAGCTCGCGGCGCGCTTCGGCGCCGATGTCGCGGAGCTCGTCGACGGCGTGACGAAGCTCGATGCGATCCAATTCAAGAGCCGGGAGGAGGCACAGGCGGAATCCTTCCGCAAGATGCTCCTGGCGATGGTGCGCGACCTGCGGGTCATCCTGGTCAAGCTCGCCGACCGCACCCACAACATGCGCACCATCCAGGCCATGCCGCTGCCGAGGCGGCGGGCCGTCGCCCGCGAGACGCTCGAGATCTACGCACCGATCGCGGAACGCCTCGGGCTCTACAACATGAAGCTAGAGCTCGAGGACCTCGGCTTCGAGGCGCTCTATCCGCACCGCTACCAGGTGCTCGAGCGTGCGCTGCGCAAGGCGCGTGGCAACCAGAAGGAGTTCCTGAAGAAAATCGATCAGCAGCTCACCGGCGCTCTCGCCAAGAACGAGATCCACGCGCGGGTCGAGACGCGCGAGAAGCACCTCTACAGCATCTACAAGAAGATGCTGCGCAAGCGCAGCTCGCTTGCCGAGATCGTCGACGTCTACGGTCTGCGCATCATCGCCGACAAGCCCGACACCTGCTATCGCGCGCTCGGCGTCGTGCACTCGGTGTTCAAGCCCATGCCCGGGCGCTTCAAGGACTACATCGCCATTCCGCGGGTCAACGGCTACCAGTCGCTGCACACGACGCTCTTCGGTCCCAACGCCGTGCCCATCGAGGCGCAGATCCGCACCGAAGACATGCACCGTGTCGCGGAGTCCGGCATCGCGGCCCACTGGAAGTACAAGAGCGGCGGCGATGCGGACTCCATCCAGCAGCAGCGCACGCGTGAGTGGCTGTCGGGCCTGGTGGAGCTGCAGGAGGATGGCAGCTCGGAGGAGTTCCTCGAGAGCGTCAAGGTCGACCTGTTTCCCGACAAGGTGTACGTCTTCACGCCGAAAGGCACGATCCTGCGCCTGCCGAGCGGCGCGACGGTGGTGGACTTCGCCTATGCCGTGCACACCGACATCGGCAACCGGTGCGTCGCGGCCAAAGTGGATCGGCGGCTGACGCCGCTGCGCACGGTGCTGCGCAACGGCCAGACGGTGGAGATCATCACCGCCAAGGGCGCGATGCCGAATCCCTCCTGGGTCAACTTCGTAGTCACCGCCAAAGCGCGCAACGCCATCCGCCATTACCTGAAGAGCCTGCGGCGCACCGAGGCGATCGCGCTCGGCCAGCGGCTGCTCAACCAGGCGCTCGGGGAGTTCCGCCTGACACTCGAGGAGGTGAGCCCCGAGGTCCTGCAAGCCGTGCTCGGAGAGTTCGGCATGAAGGATCTCGACGATCTCTACGAGAAGATCGGTCTGGGCGAGCGCCTGGCGCCCCTCGTCGCGCGGCGTCTCGTGCCCGCGCAGCCGGCAGAGGGCGGCGACCCGCACGCGCCGGCGCCACTCGCGATCGCCGGCACGGAAGGACTGCTGGTCTCCTACGCGCGCTGCTGCTTCCCGCTGCCGAACGACCCTGTGTTCGCATTCCTCTCCGCCGGCCGCGGTGTGATCATCCACCGGGAGCGCTGTGTCAACGTCGAGGACTACCGCAAGCACCCGGAGAAATGGCTGCCGGTGAGCTGGCGGTCGGCGCCGGACCGGCTCTTCAACTCCGAGATCCGCATCTACGTGGTCAACCGCACCGGCGTGCTGGCGGCGGTCGCCGCGGCCATCGCCAGCACGGAGACCAACATTCATCACGTCTCGATCGAGGAGCAGGAGGGCGACGCCTCGATCCTGACCTTCGAGCTGAAAGTGCGTGATCGCAAACATCTGGCGCGCGTGATGCGCGTCATCCGGCGCATGCCGGACGTGACGCGTGTCAGCCGGACGATTGCCGCGCACGCACGCACCGATCCGGCGGACGGGCACATAGAAGGCGTCGATGAGAGCGACGATCAGGATCCTAATCCCGACAACGAGTGAGCGAGCAAATGAGCCGTAAAGTGATTCATACCGAGCGGGCGCCGCAGGCGATCGGCACCTACTCCCAGGCGGTGCGCACGGGCGATACCGTCTACCTCTCCGGCCAGATCCCGCTGGACCCGGCCACGAAGGAGCTGGTCAGCGGTGATATCGAGGCGGAGATCCGCCGCGTGTTCGAGAATCTGAAAGCGGTCGCCGAGGCCGCGGGAGGCAGCCTGGCGCAGGCCGTGAAGGTCAACGTCTATCTGACCGACCTGACGCACTTCGCCAAGGTCAACGAGATCATGGCGCTCTATTTTCCACAGCCCTATCCGGCCCGGGCGGCCGTCGGTGTCGCGCAGCTGCCCCGCGGCGCGCGCGTCGAGGCCGACTGCGTCCTTTCCCTTGGCTGACCGGTGCCGATCGGCCGCCGGCCACCCCGGGTCATGACTCAACGCGACACTCCGACCAAGGCACAGGGATGTGCCCCGCCGCCGCAGGTGGCGGGCGGAGAGCAAAAAACCACGCTTTTTTGCTCTCCGCGCGCTGGGCCGGGCAGGATGCCCGGATCCAGCGCATCATCACAAGAACAGCGACCGATCACGGCGTTGCGCGGCGTCGGCGAGGCGCTGGCGGAGCGCCTGGGCCGCCTCGGCGTCGCACAGGTTCAGGATCTGCTCTTCCTACTGCCGCTGCGGTACGAGGATCGCACCACGGTCGTCAGAATCGGGTCCCTGTTTCCCGGAACGCGTGCCGTGGTGGAAGGCGAGATCCAGCTGGCACAGGTCGTCTACCGCCGGCGGCGGCAACTGCAGTGCAGCCTGTCGGACGGCACGGGATTCCTGACACTGCGCTTCTTTCATTTCTCGGGTTCGCAGCAGCAGGGGCTGGCCCGCGGCACGAGGTTGCGTTGCTTCGGAGAGATCCGCCGCGGTCCGCAGGGGTTGGAGATAGTCCATCCGGAGTATCGCCGCGTGAGTGGTGGCGAAGCACCGCCGGAGGAAAGGCTGACGCCCGTCTACCCGCTGACGGAAGGCGTACCCCAGGGGCGGCTCCGCGCGCTCATTGCGCAGGCGCTGCACGAGCTCGATACCGCGGCGGTGCGTGATTGGATCCCGGCGCAGGTGCTGGAGTCGCTCGATCTGCCGTTGCTGCGGGAAGCGCTGCAGTATGTGCACCGGCCGCCGCGAGAGGCGCAGCTCGACGAGCTGGTTGCCGGCCGCCACCCGGCCCAGCGTCGGCTCGCGTTCGAGGAGCTGCTGGCCCATCAGGCGAGCCTGCGGCTGATGAAGCGCGCCGCCAGAACCGACCCGGCCTGGCCGCTCGATGACCCGGCCGCGATGGCGGCGCGGCTCACGGCCGCTTTGCCTTTCGCGCTCACGCGCGCGCAGGCCCGAGCGCTCGCTGAAGTTGAAGCGGACCTGCGCTCCAGCGTGCCGATGGTGCGCCTCATCCAGGGAGACGTCGGATGCGGCAAGACGGTGGTCGCGGCCGCCGCTGCCGCACGCGCCGTGGGCAGCGCTCTGCCGCACGCACCCGCTGAGCATTTCCAGGCTGCGCTCATGGCGCCCACCGAGCTCCTCGCGGAGCAGCACTGGCGAAATCTCGATCAGTGGTTCAGGCCTCTAGGTCTCGACGTCGCCCTGATCACGGGCTCGCAGCCCGCGCGGACGCGCCGCACCGCGCTGGAGGCGGTCGCCAACGGCGACATCCGCGTCGTGGTCGGGACACATGCGCTCTTCCAGGAAGGCATCGAGTTCTCGCGCCTCGGGCTCATCATCGTCGACGAGCAACATCGCTTCGGCGTCCAGCAGCGGCTGCGCCTGCGGGAGAAGGGCAGCAAGCTCGGGCGCTTTCCGCATCAGCTCATCATGACCGCGACGCCCATCCCGCGGACGTTGGCCATGACTGCCTACGCCGACCTCGACATCTCGGTGATCGACGAGCTGCCACCAGGCCGCACGCCGGTGCGGACAGTCGTGGTCCCGGAGCAGCGGCGCGCAGAGGTCGTGGCGCGCATCGTCGCAGCTTGTCGCGCCGGCCGTCAGGTCTATTGGGTCTGCCCGCTGATCGAAGAGTCGGACGAGTTGCGCTCGCAGGCCGCGGAAGAGACCGCCGCTGCTCTCGCAGAGGCGCTGCCCGAGGTAAGGGTGGGGCTCGTGCACGGCCGCATGCCGCCCGCGAAGAAGGACGCTGCGATGCTCGCCTTCAAGGCAGGACGCATCGAACTGTTGGTCGCGACTACGGTGATCGAGGTCGGGGTCGACGTTCCCAACGCCACCTTGATGGTCATCGAGAACGCCGAGCGCATGGGGCTGGCGCAGCTGCACCAGTTGCGGGGCAGGGTGGGCCGCGGCTCGGAGGCCAGCACCTGTGTGCTGCTCTACCGCGCGCCGCTCTCGCCGCTGGCGCGCCAGCGGCTGAAGGTCATCCGCGACACCAATGACGGCTTCGAGATCGCGCGCCGCGATCTCGAGCTACGGGGTCCCGGCGAGCTCCTCGGCACCCGACAGACCGGGCTGGCGCAACTTCGCGTCGCGGATCTGACGCGCGATGCGGACCTGCTGCCCCGGGTACAGGAGGCCGCGGAGCTGCTGATCTCGCAGTACCCGGATAGTATTGCCGCGCTCGCCGCCCGGTGGATCGGCACGGCCGAGCAGTACGCAAGAGTGTGAGTGAGAGCAGTGAACAGCACCGCAGCCGCAAGCAACCTCGGCCTCGCAGTCAAGCCCAGAGAGGCGCCCTTCTACTACCGCATCGCGCGGCGGGTGGAGGAGTACGGGCGGCTCGCGCGCGTCGATCGCCCCATCGGCACGTGGCTGCTGCTGTGGCCGGCTCTCTGGGCACTGTGGGTGGCGAGCGGCGGCAGGCCGGATCAAAAGGTATTGATCGTCTTCGTGCTGGGTGTGGTGGTCATGCGCGCCGCCGGCTGTGTCATCAATGACTTCGCCGACCGCGATATCGACCCGCACGTCAAGCGCACTCGCGAGCGGCCCCTCGCCGCGCGCCGTGTCTCCCCGACCGAGGCCCTGGCGCTCTTCGTGGTGCTCGCCGCGGCCGCGCTGTGTCTGGTCACCAGACTCAATATCTTCACCGTCAAGCTCGCCGTCATCGGCGCCGCGCTCACCGTGTCGTATCCTTTCGTGAAGCGGTTCTTCCCGCTGCCACAGCTCTATCTCGGCATCTCCTTCGGCGGCTGGAGCGTACCGATGGCCTTTGCCGCGCAGCGCGATTCGCTGCCGCGCATCGCCTGGGTGCTCTACATCGCCGCAGTCGTCTGGGCCGTGTTGTACGACACGATCTACGCCATGGTCGACCGGGAAGACGACATCACGATCGGCATCAAATCGAGCGCCATCCTGTTCGCTGACATGGATCGCCTGTTGATCGGCGCGATGCAGGTGCTGATGCTGTTCGCGCTGGTGCTTGCCGGACGCGACATGGGCTTCGGCAACTGGTACTACGCGGGGCTCGTGGCGGCGGCCCTGCTCTTCCTCTACCAACAGTGGCTGATCCGCGCGCGCGAGCCGGCCGCGTGCCTGCGCGCGTTTTTGAACAACAACTACGTCGGCATGGTCATCTTCATCGGCGTCCTGTTGCAGTACGTTTACTCGCGTTGAGCCCGCAAAAGAATCAACCGCTCTGGCGCCGCATGGGCTTCGCCCTGGCGGGCGTCATGCATGGCCTGCGCCGGGAGCGCAGCGTACGGTTCGAGGCGGTCGTGCTGGTGCTGGTGTTCGCGGCGCTCGCCGTGCTTCGCCCCGAGCCTATCTGGTGGGCGGCAGCGGCGCTCGCGAGCGCTGGTGTGCTCGCGGCGGAGCTGCTCAACACTGCGATCGAGACGCTCGCCGACCATCTCAGTCCCGAGGTTCATCCGCAGATCCGGGTGGTGAAGGACTGCGCCGCCGCGGCGGTGTTCGTCGCCGTGGTCGGCGCCCTGGTGGTAGCCGCGGCGCTGGCATTGCATCTGCTGCACAGGTGATCACAAATTGAGCTAATGTATACTCGCAAGCCGCCCTCTCGTTGACATTCGCCGCGTGGGCCGCGAACATCCCGATCGTCGCGACCACTGGACCTCCGCATGCCGCCGACCGCCCTCGGAAACATTCGCCACGACTGGACGCTGCCGGAGGTCACGAGCCTCCTGGGACTCCCGCTCCTGGATCTGCTCTTCCATGCGCAGCGCGTGCACCGCGCGCATCACGAGCCCAACACGGTACAGATGAGCACGCTGCTGTCGATCAAGACCGGCGCCTGTCCCGAGGACTGCGCCTATTGCCCGCAGAGCGTGCGCTACGATACCGGGCTCGAGCGCGAGGAGCTGATGGAAGTGGCCACGGTGCGCGAGCGGGCGCAGCGCGCCAAGGAGGCCGGAGCAACACGGTTCTGCATGGGCGCCGCCTACCGCTCGCCCAAGGCGAAGGAGCTGCGGGTCATTGCGCAGATGGTCCGCGAGGTCAGCGCGCTCGGACTCGAGACCTGCGCCACCCTCGGCATGCTGACGCCGCAGCAGGCGCGGGAGCTGAAGGGCGCGGGCCTCGATTACTACAACCACAATCTCGACACCTCGCCGGAGTTCTACGGACAGATCATCACGACCCGCACCTACCAGGACCGCCTCGACACTCTGGCGGCGGTCAGGGCCGCGGACCTCAAAGTCTGCTGCGGCGGCATTCTGGGCATGGGCGAGTCGACCGATGACCGCGCCAGGCTGCTGATGACGCTCGCCAACCTGCCGCAGCATCCGGAAAGTGTGCCCGTCAATCAGCTCGTACAGGTCCCGGGTACGCCGCTCGACGGCACTGCACCCGTCGATCCGCTCGATTTCGTGCGCGTCATCGCCGCGGCGCGCCTGATGATGCCGCGGGCTCACGTGCGCCTGTCGGCAGGACGGCAGGGAATGAGCGATGAGCTGCAGGCGCTATGCTTCCTTGCCGGCGCCAACTCGATCTTCTATGGCGAGAAGCTGCTCACCACCGGCAATCCGGACGTCGAGCGGGACCGGGAGCTGCTCGCGCGGCTCGGGATCAGGCCCGAATCGCCCGCCGGCGCCGCCGCCCATGAAGAGACAGCCGCTTGAGCCCGCGCTCGCGGAGATCGAGCGGCAGCATCTGAGGCGTCGCCGCGCGACCGTGGAGGCTTACCCGGAAAGGGGCAGCCACACGCAGGTGGTCGTCGACGGCCGCACGCTCGTCGATTTCAGCAGCAACGATTATCTGGGGCTCGCGGCGCATCCGGCGCTCGCCACCGCGATGGCGGAATGCGCGGCGCGCTGCGGCGCCGGCAGCGGCGCCTCTCACCTCATCAGCGGTCACGGCCAGGAGCACGCCGAGCTGGAGGAGGAGCTCGCCGCCTTCACCGGCCGCCCTCGCGCGCTTCTCTTTTCGACCGGATACATGGCCAATCTCGGTGTCGTGACCGCGCTCGCGGGTCGCGGCGAGTCCGTGCTGCTCGACCGCCTGAGCCACGCCTCGCTCATCGACGCCGGCCTGTCGTCCGGTGCGCGGTTCCGGCGCTATCCGCACTGCGATGCCGCCGCCGCGCGCCGGCTGCTGGCCGAGAGCACACCGCAAACAGCGGTGGTTGCAACTGACGGCGTATTCAGCATGGATGGCGATATCGCACCACTCGCCGCACTGTCGGAGGCCGCTCGCGCGCACGAAGCCTGGCTCGTCGTCGACGATGCGCACGGTATCGGGGTATTGGGCGCGAACGGCCGGGGCGCCCTGGAGCTCGCCGGCCTGAGCTGCGAAGAAGTGCCCGTGCTGGTCGGCACCCTCGGCAAAGCGTTCGGCTCCTTTGGCGCTTTTGTCGCGGGCGCGGAAGATCTGATCGAGCTGCTCATCCAGCGCGCGCGCTCATACGTCTACACCACGGCATTGCCGCAGCCCGTCGCGGCGGCAACTCGCGCCGCGCTGCGCATCGCGCGCGAAGAGGGGTGGCGGCGGGAGCGGGTGTTGGCTCTCACCGCGCGCTTTCGAGCGGCGGCGCGGCAGGCAGGCGTGCCTCTCGCCGGCTCCACGACCCCCATCCAGCCGATCCCGCTGGGCAGTGCGCCGGCGGCGCTGGCTGCGCAACAGGCGCTGCGCGAGGCCGGCTTCCGGGTCGTCGCCATCCGGCCACCGACCGTGCCCGCGGGCGCGGAACGCCTGCGGATCACGCTCACGGCCGGGCATCGGGAGAGTCAGGTCGACGCCCTGGTCGAGGCTCTGAGCCGAATCTGCGCGGCAAAGCCCAGGTCATGAACCGCCTCTACACCGAGGTCCGCGGCGATGGGCCGGCGCTCGTACTCCTGCACGGCTGGGGACTCAACGTTCGTGTCTGGGACGGGCTCACGGCCGCGCTCTGCGACCGCTTCCGGATCATCGTCGTCGACCTGCCGGGCCACGGCCGCAGCGTTTGGCTGCCCGAGCGCTCATCGCTCGAAGGGCAGGCCGCACAGGTCTCCGAGACCGTCGCCGCAATCGCTGCCGAATATTCGCTTCTCGGCTGGTCGCTCGGCGGGCAGGTGGCATTGCAACTCGCAGCCGCGCAGCGCGCCGTGGACCGCCAGGTGTTGATTGCGGCCACGCCGCGGCTGACCGTCGGCCCCGATTGGCCTCACGGCGCGCCGCCCGAGCGTCTCTCGGCACAGGCAGAGGGATTGGAGACGGATTACCGCCGCACGGTGAGCGATTTCCTGGAGCTGCAGGTCCGCGGCAGCGCTGGCAGCGCCGAAGCACTGGAGCAGTTGCGCGCGGCGCTCTTCGCCCATGGGTATCCCGGCGTGGCGGCGCTCGCCCGCGACCTCCAGCTGCTGCGCGAAACCGACCTGCGCCCGCGGCTCGGCGACATCATCCAGCCGACTCTGGTCATCGCAGGCCAGTACGATCGCGTCACGCTGCCGGCCGCCTCGCATGCGCTCGCCCACGGTCTTCCCAACGCCCGCTACGTGGAAATCCGCCGCGCCGCGCATGCGCCGTTCCTGTCGCATCTCCCCGAGCTCAGCGCGCTGATCCGCGACTTCCTCTTGCGCACATGACCGGCGGCGACTCCCCCGATCTCTTTCAACTGGACAAGGCCGGCGTACGCGCCGCCTTCGATCGTGCGAGCTCCAGCTACGAGGCCGCGGCCGTTCTGCAATCGCGGGTTGCCGACGAGCTGCTCAGTCGTCTGGAGCCCTTCGACTTCAGTCCCAAGGTCGTTCTCGACCTCGGAGCCGGTACCGGCCGCGTCTCCGCAGAGCTCAAGCGCCGCTATCGCAGCTCCATGGTCATCGCCCTCGATCTCGCGCCCGGCATGCTGCGCGAGGCCGCTCGCCACCAGCGCCTTTTTCGCCGGTTCGAGCGTGTGTGCGGCGATGCCACGCGCCTGCCCCTCGAGTCCGCGAGCGTCGACATCGTATTCAGCAATCTGATGCTGCAATGGTGCGATCCGCTGGACGACGCTCTCGCGGAAGTGCGCCGGGTACTGAAGCCTCAGGGTCACTTCGTCTTCAGCACTTTCGGCCCCGACACCCTGAAAGAGCTGCGCTGCGCCTGGGCCGAAGCCGACGATCACAGCCACGTCAACCGCTTCCTCGACATGCACGACGTTGGCGACGCACTGGTGCGCGCCGGGCTGCTCGAGCCCGTGTTGGATGTCGATCGCCATCAATTCACCTACGGCGACGCCGTGACGCTCATGCGCGATTTGAAGTCCATAGGCGCTCGCAACGAAACCGCGGGCCGCCCCCGTACGCTCCTGGGACGCGGCCACCTGCAGCGGGTCTTCACCGCCTACGAGGCCTTCCGCAAGGACGGCAGACTCCCCGCCACCTATGAGGTCGTCTACGGCGCCGCCTGGGGCACTGCCGGAAGGCCCGCAGGAGGCACTGCCGGAAGGCCCGCAGGATCCGCGCACGCCGCTGAGGTCAGGATCTCCCCCTCCGACATCCGACGGAGGAAATGAGCATTCATGAAACACAAGGCCTGCTTCGTCACCGGCACAGACACCGGAGTCGGCAAAACCATCGTCTCCGCCGCCCTCACCCGCGCACTGGTCGCCCGCGGCCTGCGGGTGGCCGTGATGAAGCCCATAGCCTCCGGTTCCGACCCAACGCCTGACGGCCCCAGAAATTCCGATGCCCTCACTCTGATGGCCGCCGCCAACGTGACAGTCCCTTACGAGGTCGTAAATCCCTACTGCTTCCTGCCTCCCGTCTCTCCTCACATAGCCGCCCGCGAGGCCCGGGTGGAGATCGATCTCGCTCTCCTGCGCTCCCGCTTCGACTCCCTGGCCAGCGCCTCGGACGGCGTCATCGTCGAGGGCGCGGGCGGCTGGCTAGCCCCCATCAGCGACACCGCGTCCATGGCCGACCTCGCCGCCGCACTCTCCGTACCCGTGCTCCTGGTCGTGGGCTTGCGTCTAGGCTGTCTCAACCACGCGCTCCTTACCCGCGAATCCATCGCCACCCGAGGCACGCCCTTCGCCGGCTGGATCGCCAATGCCATCGACCCGAATTTCGACCGCGCCACGGAGAATCTCGCCACTCTCACCGCGCGCCTCGGCGCGCCACCTCTGGCCAGCGTCCCCTTCCTCGACCGCGGCCATCGGCCGCCCGATCTCGGCGCAGCGGCGCACGAGCTGTGCCCTTGAACAGGCCATCCGGCCGCTCTACCATCGATCCATCATTCTCAGGAGGCGGCTCGAGCGGCCTCGATTGCCGCGCGGCCGGCGAATCATGGAGGCCCCGCTACAGACCCGGCTGCCTCTGCGCATCGTCATCTGCCCGAACTGCTCGCTCAGCCTGCGAGCCGCAGCGCTGTTTTTCGGCGGCTTGTGCCTCTTCTGCTTCACGCTGGCGGGCGTGCTCGCCCTCAAGGGGATGTGGCCCATCCTGCCCTTCTCGGGGCTGGAAATGCTGCTCGTCGGCTGGGCGTTGCACGCGAGCCTCGCGCGGCGGTACCGTTCCGAAATCATTACACTCACGGACTCAGACGTGAGCGTCGAGTCACGCGATCGCGCGCGCTGCCACCTTACCGTGTTCCAGAGACACTGGGCTCAGGTTAAACTGCGGTGTCCTGCCTCGCGACTGCACCCGAGCCGGCTCACCATAGAGTCGCACGGCCGGCAGTGCGAGCTGGGCAGCTTTCTCACGGATGAGGAGCGGTACGGTCTGGCGGTGAGGCTGCAGCGCCTGATCGGCCGCGTCAACGAGTCGCCCTCTCTGGCCTCCGGGCCGAAGTAGAGGACGCAACGGGTTCTGGTTTGACAAGCGTATATCGCGCGGGGGGCCTTCACTGAAAGGGACCGCCGCGAGAAAGGCACGACAACGATGCATCGCGCAAGACTCGGAATACGGCCCGGGACATGGCTCAGCATCGCGGCACTGCTCGCCGCGGCCGCAGCGGCATCGCCCGCCTGGGCGGACGACCCTTCCGCCGCATCGGGCTGGGGACTCCTCAACCTCCCTGTGGGAGTCACCAGCATCAGCAGGGACGTTTACAGCATCCACATGATGGCCTTCTGGATCTGCGTGATAATCGGCATCCTCGTCTTCGGGGTGATGATCTGGTCGATCATCTTTCATCGCAGGTCGCGGGGCGCAGTGGCCGATGTGACGCTCGTCCACAACACCAAGGTCGAGATCGTCTGGACCACGATCCCGGTGCTCATCCTCATCGGGATGGCGATCCCGGCGGCACACGGCATCGTGCTGATCGGCGACGACGCCAACTCGCAGCTCGACATCAAGGTAACCGGCTTTCAGTGGGGCTGGCAGTACACCTACCCCGGCAAGGGGGTGAGCTTCGTCTCCAAGCTCGATGAAAAGAGCATGGCCGCGAGCGAGCTCGACTCCGGCATCAGCCCGTACAGCGTGCCGCACTACCTGCGCAACGTCGATCATCCACTCGTCGTGCCCGTGGGCACGAAGATCCGACTGCTCATCGGCGCGGTGGATGTGATCCATTCCTGGTGGGTGCCGGACTTCGGCATCAAGAAAGACGCGATTCCCGGCTACATCAACGAATCCTGGTTCGAGGTCGACGCCGACAAGCCGGGTGTCTACCGCGGCCAGTGCGCCGAGCTCTGCGGACGCGGCCACGCCTACATGCCGATCGTGGTCGACGCCGTCTCCAAGGCGGATTTTCAGGCTTGGCTGAAGCGTGAGGCGGCCGCGGAGAAAGCTGCTGCCGCTGCCAACGCATCTTCGAGCTGAGAAGACGGAATCAATCGCGCCCTGACCGTTCAGACCGGACCCAAAAGTTTCCGAGAAGGTAGATCCCATGGCCGAGACGCCGCACACCGAAGTCCACGCGCACGCCGAGCACGATCACGATCACAAGCCGCACGGCTGGCGCCGCTGGGTGTTCGCGACGAATCACAAGGACATCGGCACGATGTATTTAATCTTCTCGTGCATCATGTTCTTCACCGGCGGCACCTTCGCGATGCTGATCCGCGCGGAGCTCTTCAAGCCGGGGCTACAGATCGTCGATCCGGGAGTGTTCAACTCCCTGACGACCATGCATGGCCTGGTGATGATCTTCGGCGCCATCATGCCGGCCTGGGTGGGACTCGCCAACTGGATGATCCCGATTCAGATCGGGGCGCCCGACATGGCGCTGCCGCGCCTCAACAACCTGAGCTTCTGGATTCTGCCCTTCGCCTTCGCGCTGCTCCTTTCCTCATGGCTCGTGCCTGGCAGCGCGCCGGCGGGCGGCTGGACCATGTATCCGCCGCTCACGCTGCAGTTCGGCGCCTCCTTCCCCATGCTGATCTTCTCGATCCATCTGATGGGCATCTCCTCCATCCTGGGGGCCATCAACGTAGTCGTTACCATCATGAACCTGCGCGCCCCAGGGATGACGCTGCTGCGCATGCCCCTTTTCGTCTGGACGTGGCTCATCACCGCGTTCCTGCTGGTGGCGGTGATGCCGGTACTCGCGGGCGCGGTGACCATGATGCTCACCGACCACTTCTTCGGCACCAGCTTCTTCAACGCCGCGGGCGGCGGCGACCCGGTGATGTTCCAGCACATCTTCTGGTTCTTCGGACATCCCGAGGTCTACATCATGATCCTGCCGGGCTTCGGCGTGATCTCGGAGATCATCCCGGCATTCTCGCGCAAGCCCCTCTTCGGCTACGAGGCGATGGTGTACGCCACCGCCTCGATCGCCTTCCTGTCGTTCATCGTGTGGGCGCACCACATGTTCACGGTCGGGCTGCCGACCTCGGCGCTGCTCTTCTTCATGTTCGCCACCATGCTGATCGCGGTGCCGACGGGCGTGAAAGTGTTCAACTGGACGGCGACCATGTGGCGCGGCTCGCTTACCTTCGAGCCGCCGATGCTGTTCGCCCTCGCATTCCTCTTCCTCTTCACCATCGGCGGCTTCTCCGGCCTCATGCTCGCCATGGTGCCGGCCGACTTCCAGTACCAGGACACCTACTTCGTGGTCGCCCACTTCCATTACGTACTGGTGTCGGGATCCGCCTTCGCCATCATGGCCGGCGTCTACTACTGGCTGCCCAAGTGGGTCGGGCGCATGTATGACATGCGCCTCGGCAAGTGGCACTTCTGGCTGTCCGCGATCTTCTTCAACGTGCTGTTCTTCCCGCAGCATTTCCTCGGCCTCGCCGGGATGCCGCGGCGCATCCCGGACTATGCGGTGCAGTTCGCCGACTGGAACATGGTGTCCTCGATCGGCGGCTTCGCCTTCGGCCTGTCGCAGCTCCTCTTCCCCTATCTCATCTGGAAGTGCGTCCGCTCCGGCAAGCCGGTGGAGGGCACCAAGGCGTGGGAGGGCGCGCGCGGCCTCGAGTGGGAGCTACCTTCGCCGGCGCCGTATCACTCCTGGACGACTCCGCCGACGGAGGCGATGATCGCCCGCGGCGCGGCGCACTGAGCGATATCGCACGCTAATGCAGATGACTAGTTCATCGGAGCAGGCGATCCCAATGTGGCAGGACGACGCCGAGCGGCGCAAGCGAGTCCGACGCACCACTCTCGTGGTGACACTCGTTGTACTCGCCTTCTACTTCGGCTTCATCGCCATGATGCTGTACCGCGCCACCCGATGAACCAGCGCCCACCACGTAGGCACACGGATGTGCCCCGCCGCCGCAGGTGGCGGAGCCGCGAGCAAAAACCACGCTTTTTGATCGCAGCGCGCTGGGCCGGGCAGGGTGCGACGCATGCGTCGCACGGGTGGCCATGGATGGACACCCCGGGCTTGCGCGGAGCAGGGACTGCGCAGCGCAATGCCGGATCCAGCGCTTCACACTAAAGGTCACGACATGGCATCAGACGCACACGCCCCCGACAGCCAGCACTACTACATTCCGCACGGTAGCCCCTGGCCGATCGTCGCCGCGATCGCGCTTTTCGCCCTGATGTGGGGGGCCGTCGCCTTCCTGGACAACTGGGGCGGCGCGTGGGTGTTCCTGCCGGGGCCGCTGCTGCTGCTGTTCATGTTCGCCGGCTGGTTCCACACCGTCATCGGCGAGAACCAGCTCGGCATCTACAACACCCAGGTGGATCGCTCCTTCCGCATGGGGATGTTGTGGTTCATCTTCTCCGAGGTGATGTTCTTCGGCGCCTTCTTCGGCGCGCTCTTCTACGCCCGCGTCCTCGCGGTGCCGTGGCTCGGTGGCGCGGGCTACAGAGCCATGACCAACCTCGTGCTCTGGCCGCGCTACGAGGCCACGTGGCCGACCAACGGGCCGGGTCATGTCGGAGGCGCCAGCTTCGAGGCGATGAGCGCCTACGGCATAGCGGCCATCAACACCCTGATCCTGTTGACGAGCGGCCTCACCGTCACCATCGCCCACCATGCGCTGCGCTCGGGCAATCGCGGGCGGCTCAAGCTCTTCCTGGCGCTGACTTTCATCCTCGGCTTCTGCTTCGTGGCGCTGCAGGGGCACGAGTATTTCGATGCCTACACGAAGATGAACCTGCGCCTCACGACGGGTATCTACGGGTCCACCTTCTTCATGCTCACCGGCTTCCACGGCCTGCACGTGACCATCGGGGCGATCATGCTGGTGGTGGTCTGGCTGCGAGTGCTGCGCGGGCATTTCACACCGCGGCAGCACTTCGCGTTCGAGGCGGTGTCGTGGTACTGGCACTTCGTCGACGTGGTGTGGCTCGGCCTCTTCATCTTCGTCTACTGGCTATAGACAAGGGCAATCAGGCACATGGATGTGCCCCGCCGCCGCAGGTGGCGGAGTCTCGAGCAAAAACCACGCTTTTTGCTCGAGACGGCGCTGGGCCGGGCAGGAGCCCGGATCCAGCGCTATCTATAAGGAACGATGCCGTGGGGCGTGATCAGCCCCGCATACCAGGCGATCATGATCAGCGCGAAGAGCGCCAGTGACAGTGCGATACGGACCGTCAGCGCACGTGCCAGTTTGGCGGAATCCTTCTCGGTGCCGCGGGAGAGGTGGTACAACGCCGAGCCCAGGCTCGCCACGATGGCGGCAAGCGCAATGAGCACGACGATTCGAAACAGCTCCGGCATGGCATCCTTCAGTTTACTCGCAAAGCAACCTCCGTACCCATGCACCTGAGCTTCGGCACCCGCCGCTTCTCGCCGTCGCTCGGTCTTACGATCCTGCTGTTCGTGTTGTGCGTGCTGTTCGTCGCGCTCGGACGCTGGCAGTGGCGGCGCGGGAACCTGCACGCGGCGGAGCATGCGAGCTTCGAGCGCGGCGCCCGCCAGGTGATCGCGCTGGGCCCGAGACCACTGACGCAAGTGCCCAGTGATCAGCGCGTAAGCCTCACCGGTACCTATGATTCGGCGCACCAGTTCCTCATCGACAACATGAGCTATAACGACGTCGACGGCTATCAGGTGTTGACGCCGCTCGAGCGCCCGGGCGGGGCTACGGTGCTCGTCAACCGTGGCTGGGTGCCGTTCCTCGGCAGCCGCGCCGACCTGCCGGACATCGCCATCAGGAGCACAGGACCCGTGACCATCAGCGGGCGTGTCGGCAACCTGCCCGTCGCCGGTTTGGCGATCGGCCGTGCGCCTCCGCCCGACAGCGGCCCTTGGCCCAGGGTAACGAGCTTTCCGAGCATGGCGCAGCTGAGCGCCGTCCTCGGCCAGCCACTCGAGCCGCGCGTCATCCTGCTCGATCCGCAGGATCCCGAGGGCTACGTGCGCGACTGGCGTCCGCCCGGCATCCCCGCATTGCAGAACTTCGCTTATGCGTTCGAGTGGTGGTGCTTCGCGATTGCGGCGCTGGTGATGTGGGTGGTTCTCAGCACCCAGAAGCCGAAGGAGAGCGCTTGAACACGAGCGCACGCGAGCTCCGGAATCGCAACCTGCGCATGCTGGCCGTGCTGGCAGCCCTCTTCTTCATGCCGCTTCTCGCCTCGTTCTGGCTCTACTACGGCATGGGCTGGCGGCCGGCCGGGCGGATAAACCACGGCGAGCTCATCCAGCCGCCGCGCCCGCTGCCACGGGCAGAGCTGCCGCGCGTTGCAGTCGGCGGGGATACCGCAAGCGAGCTCCCCGGTACCGATCCGGGTCTCTTCCGCGGCGAGTGGTCGCTGGTCTACATCGGGGACGGAAACTGCGATGCCTCCTGCCGCGGGACGCTCTATGTCATGCGGCAGACGCGGCTCGCGCTCGGCACGGACCAGACGCGCCTCGCGCGGGTCTTTCTGGTCACCGCGAATTGCTGCGCCAAGGACTATCTGGCACGTGAGCACGCCGGACTCACGGTCGTCGATGCGACCGGGCCTGCGGCCGGCCCGCTGCTCAGCCTGTTCCCACCGGGGGACAAGGCGCACTCTCTGTTCGTCGTCGACCCCCTCGGTAATCTGATGATGCGCTACGATGTCCGACGCGACCCACGTGGCCTGCTGGTGGATCTGAAGAGATTGCTCGAGCTGTCTCAGATCGGCTGAGGTGGCCCCGGACCCGCCGATCGATTCAGGAGATTGCTTGTCCCAGATGCCCATCGACCGCTGGCTGCGCAGCCTCGCGCTTTGCGGAACGCTGCTGTGCTTCGGCGTCGTCGTCCTCGGCGCGTACGTGCGGCTCACGGACGCTGGCTTGGGCTGCCCGGACTGGCCAGGATGCTACGGCCACGTCAGTCCGCTGGGCGCGGAAGACAGCCCCGGGAGTCAGACGCAGTTTCCGGGCAGGCCCCTGCAGGCCGGCAAGGCGTGGCACGAGATGATTCACCGCTATGCCGCCGGCACGCTCGCCTGCGTCATCACCGCGATCGCGGCCCTCGCGGTCGCCGGCCGTGGACCCAAGGTCGTGGGGGCAGGCTTCGGGCTGATCCTTTTCGCCACTGTGATCGTGCAGGCCATCCTCGGTATGCTGACCGTGACATGGCTGTTGAAGCCCCTCATCGTGACGCTGCATCTGATCTTCGGCATGACGACACTCGGCCTCCTCTGGTGGCTGTGGCTCGGATTGCAGCAGCGCCAACGCGAGGGGGTTCAGCTGCATATCGTGCCGGAACACGGAGCCACGCGGTGGGCCAGCGCTGCATCGGCGGCGCGAATCGGATACCGGCTCGCGGTCCTCGGCGTCGTCGTGCTCGCCGTCCAATTCTTCCTCGGTGGCTGGACCAGCGCCAACTATGCCGCCGTTGCGTGCCCCGACTTTCCGACCTGTCAGGGTGCCTGGTGGCCGCACGCCGACTTCCGCCATGCGTTCGTGCTGTGGCGCGGACTCTGGATCAACTATGAAGGCGGCATTCTCGCGAACCCGGCGCGTGTCGCCATCCACTTGGCTCATAGGTTCGGCGCGCTGGTGGTGACGCTGACATTCCTGGCGGCATCGCTCTTCGTCATCAGACAACCCCCACTCGCCGCGGCGCGGCCTCGGGCCTACCTGCTGCTGGTTGCGCTCGGCCTTCAGCTTGCGATCGGCATCTCCATGGTGCTGCGGACATTTCCGCTGTGGCTGACCACCGCACACACGGCCGGAGCGGCGCTGCTCCTCATGGCGATCCTCGCGCTGACAGCCAAGTTGCGCACCCTGCGCGCCGTGCGCACGGCTTGACGGACGAGAGCCGGCCGTGGCAACAACTTCGGAGTACGCCGCAGTCGCCCCTGCAACCTGGCGGCGCTATTACGAGCTGACCAAACCTCGGGTGGTGGCGCTCATCACCTTCACGGCGGTCGTTGGCACGCTGCTCGCGAGCCCCGGCTGGCCACCGCTCCGGGCGCTCATCTGGGGAACACTCGGTATCGCTCTGGCCTCGGGATGCGCCGCGGCCATCAATCACGTCCTCGACCGCCGCTACGATGAGCAGATGGCGCGTACGCAGTCGCGCCCGTTGCCGACCCGCCAACTCACGGAGCGGCGGGCGCTGATCTTCGCGGCCGTGCTGGGCATCCTCGCGATGACCATTCTCGCGTTCCTCGTCAATCTGCTGACGGCAGCGCTGACTTTCGCGTCGCTGATCGGTTATGCGGTGATCTACACCGTGTGGCTGAAGCACGCCACATCGCAGAACATCGTGATCGGCGGGGCTGCGGGCGCGGCACCGCCGGTTCTCGGCTGGGCCGCGGTCACCAACCACATCGATCCCAATGCGTTGCTCCTATTCCTCATCATCTTCGTGTGGACGCCGCCGCATTTCTGGGCGCTGGCGATCGCGCGCAAAGACGAGTATGCGCGCGCCGGCATCCCGATGCTGCCGGTCACTCACGGAGTGGAGCACACGCGGCTGCAGGTCCTCCTCTACACAGTGCTGCTGACCGTCGTGACCGTGATGCCGTTTCTGACCCGGATGAGCGGCATCGTCTATCTGGCCTCCGCGCTGGCGCTCAACGCGCGCTTTCTGTACTTCGCACTGGCGCTGAAGCTGACCGGACGGCAGGAAATGCCGATGCGAGTGTTCCGGTACTCGGTGACGTATCTGATGTGGCTCTTCGCAGCGCTGCTGGTGGACCACTATCTTTGATTGGCGGCCCTGGGCCGCTGAATTACTTGCTGTCGACGTGACGCCGGAGCAGGACTTGCCAGGAGGAGAGGCGGCGGTCCTCCAGCAGCAGCATGCCTGTCGATTCGTAGTTGTCGTCGTCGAGGCGGCGAAGATGGTCGGCGCCGTGGTAGCCGGCCGACTCCGAGCGATACACCGAGAGAATCGAGCTGCCGATGACCGAGAATGTGCCGTGGAGCCTGCCGAGGGTCGCATTCTCCGAGCTCCACTTGATCGCAGCCCCGTCCCGGCCCGGCAGCTGGATCCAGTAGGCATTCACGAACTCCACCGGCGGCGAGCCCAACACCTTCAAGGTGCCGGAGAGCAGCCAGCATTCGGTGCGGTGCGCCACTTCCGTGCGGCATTCCGCAGGCAGCGGCTGACCATCTGCGCACCAGAACGTCCCGCTGCCCGTCCAGAGAGCCTGCTGGAAAAGATAGGTGTGGGACATCGATAGACTTCCCGCGCCGTGGACGCCACCCCGCCATTATCTCTCGCCCGGGCCGGGACCGCATGTTGCATCAAAGCAACAAACGGCCACTGACCGTTAATGTCAAAAGGCTCCATCTTTTGTCAGGCGGCTCCCCCCGCAAAATTGACGAGCACCATCTGACGATGTTGAAAGCGTCCGCAGCCATCTATGCACTGCCCGCGCGACCTGGTGTTCGCCGCGAGCGGCGGCGCTGCCGGCCCCCTCGACCGTGCGCAGATCGGTGCCTTGCGGATCGCACCGCTTCCGGTGCCGGTGAAATCGCCGGCCGCTGTCGCTTCCGGTATGCTCGCCGGATGCTCATCGAGCGTATCTGGTCCGCCAACCGGTACCGCAATTACCACTACCTTCTCGCCTGCCCCGAAACCGGCGAGGCGTTGGCGATCGATCCGCTGGAGTGGCGGCTGTGCCTCGATGCGGCCCGCGCCAAGGGGTGGCAGATCACCCAGATCCTGAACACCCATGAGCATCTGGACCACACGGGCGGCAATGCGGCTCTCGTCGGCGCCACCGGAGCCAAAGTCCTCGCGCACGCGGCAGCCGCAAGCCGCATCGGCAAAGTCGACCGCGGTCTCGGCAAGGGCGATGTGGTGCGCGTCGGGCACACCGTGGAGCTCGAGTGTCTCGATACTCCGGGACATACGATGGCGCACATCTGTCTGCTCGCCAGAGGCGAGCAGCCCGCGCTCTTCTGCGGCGACACGCTTTTCAACGCCGGGGCGGGCAATTGCCACAACGGCGGCCATCCGCAGCAGCTCTACGAGACCTTCGTGACCCAGCTCGCGCGCCTGCCGGAGGACACCCGGGTCTTTCCCGGACACGAGTACCTGGCGCGCAATCTCGAGTTCACTCTCGACCGCGAGCCCGACAACGCGGCGGCGCGGAGTCTCCTCGACACCTCGCGCCAGCAGGCGCCGGCATCGATGAAGGTCACGACGCTGGCCGAGGAGAAGCGAATCAACACGTTCTTCCGCCTGCAGAGCCCGACGGTCATCGCGCGGCTGCGCGAGGCTTTTCCCGACATCGGCGAGCAACCCGATGCACGCACCGTGTTCCTGAGGTTGCGAGAGCTGAGGAACAAGTGGTGACCGATGCGGCGCAACGCGTCCTCTATGTCGACGACGAGCCGACGCTCGTTTTTCTGATGACGCGCGCGCTGGAGAAGCTCGGCATCGCCTCTCGAGGGTTCGCCAGCGCGGACGAGGCACTTACGGCGTTCAAGCAGGAGCCGCAGTCTTTCACCCTTGTCCTGACCGACTTCACCATGCCCGGCGGGATGAGCGGCCTCGAGCTGGCACAGGCGGTGCTCGCCATCCGTCCGGACGCGGCCGTCGTCATCGCGAGCGGCGCCATCGATCCGGCCGAGGTCCGGCGCGCCACGGCCATCGGCGTGCGCACTGTGATCCAGAAGCCCGCCAAGGTGGCCGAGATGGCCGAGCTGGTGCGCGGGCTACTGCGGGAACTGGTATGAGTGACCGGCGGCCGGGATCCTGAGGGCACCTGATGGTCTACTCGGGCTTTTACCGCCGAACCTTCTTCATCGCCACGGCCGCAGTGCTGGGTTACATGTTGCTCGCCGTCCTGGCGCCGCTCAAAGGCGCGCTCGGCTGGGCGGTCGTGCTGGCTTTCCTCCTGCATCCCTTGCAAGAGCGGCTCTCGCGCCGCCTCAGGGGCCGCGTCGTGCTCTCCGCGGGCATCATCACGGGGCTCACGCCCTTCCTCGTGCTGGCGCCGCTCTCGGTTCTGGGCGTGGTGTTTGCCGGTCAGGTCGCCAACCTGATCGGGTACCTGCGCGGACAGAGCTTCGCCTATCCGCAGCTCGTCGCGCGGCTGCAGAGCTACCCGGTGCTCGGCGACCTGCTGCGCTGGTGGAGCACCAACTTCCCAGTGACTGCCGGCCAGCTCCAGGGGTGGATCACGGGTGAGATGCAGTCCATGTTGAAGTCTGCCGCGACCGTGGGCGGCGGTCTCGCGCTCGGCCTCTTCGGCACGGTGGTCGGCTTCTTCATGATGCTCTTCCTGCTTTTCTTCCTGCTGCGGGACGGGCGCGCGATTCTCGACCACCTGACACGGCTCATTCCGCTCGAGGCGGGGCGCCGCGAGCGGCTGTTCGAGTACCTGGGGCGGGTGACGCGCGCGGTGGTATTCGGATCGGCCGCTACTGCGCTCATCCAGGGTATCTTCGTCGGGGTCGGTTTTGCGCTGGCCGGTCTGCCCTCGCCGGTCGTCTTTGGCGTGCTGGCGACGATCGCGGCACTGATGCCCGCCGGAGCGGCCATCGTGCTGGTGCCGGCGATACTCTACCTCGCAGTCAGCGGTCACTGGCTCGCGGCGGTCTTCCTGGCCTTTTGGACGGGCCTGCTCGCAGTGGTGGAGAACGTCGCGCGGCCGCTCCTCACCGCGCACCGTGCGCACGTCTCGACCCTTGCGGTGTTCGTCGGTGCCGTGGGAGGCGTTTCGGCCTTCGGCGTGCTGGGGCTGATCATCGGACCGGTGCTGCTCAGCTTCGTAGTGGCTTTGGTCAGGTTCGCGACCGAGGTGCGGGGCGCCGCCATACCGTAAAATGCGGCCCCCATGGATCTCGACCCCATCCTCAATCCTCTGAACGAGGCACAGCGCGCTGCGGTCTCGGCGCCGCTCGTTCCCGTGCTGGTGCTGGCGGGCGCGGGCAGCGGCAAGACCCGGGTGCTGACGCACCGCATTGCCTGGCTCATCCAGGTGGAGCGTGCCTCCCCCTACTCGATTCTGGCGGTCACCTTCACGAACAAGGCCGCCGGGGAGATGCGCGGCCGCGTCGAGCAGATCCTCGGCACCCCGCCCGGAGTGCTCTGGATCGGGACCTTCCACGGCATCGCGCACCGCCTGCTGCGGCTGCACTGGCGCGAGGCAGGGCTCACGCAGGGCTTTCAGATCCTCGATTCGGACGACCAGCAGCGCCTGGTGAAGCGGATCATGAAAGCCAATGACCTCGACGAGTCCCGCTGGGAGCCTAGAGAAGTGCAGGGGTTCATCAATTCGAACAAGGACGAAGGCCGCCGGCCGCAGGACCTCAAGGCCGGCAACGATCCGACCCGGGCGCAAATGATCCGGCTCTATGGCCTCTACGAGGAGGCCTGCGCGCGCGCGGGCGTGGTCGACTTCGCGGAGCTGCTGTTGCGCGCCTACGAGCTGTGGCGCGACCGCCCCGAGCTCCTGGCGCATTACCGCCACCGCTTCCGGCACGTGCTGGTGGACGAATTCCAGGATACCAACTCCATCCAGTATTCATGGATCAAGCTGCTCGTAGGCCCGGAGGGCCACCCATTCGTAGTCGGAGACGATGATCAGTCGATTTATCGCTGGCGCGGGGCGCGGATCGGCAACGTTCGCGATTTCCAGCGGGATTTTCCGCGCCGCAAGATCTTCCGTCTCGAGCAGAACTACCGCTCCACCGCGGCCATCCTTGCCGCCGCCAACGGACTCATCGCGCACAACTCAGGCCGCCTGGGCAAGACGCTGTGGACAAACGGTGAGCCCGGGCTGCCGATCCAGCTCTATGCGGCATTCAACGAGCGCGACGAGGCGGAGTTCGTCGCGCGTCGGGTCGCCGACTATGTCGCCGCCGGACACCGGCGCAACGACATCGCGGTACTGTACCGATCCAACGCCCAGTCGCGAGCGTTCGAGGAAGCCTTCATCGGCGCGCGCATCCCGTACAAGGTCTATGGCGGCCTGAGGTTCTTCGAGCGCGCGGAGATCAAGGACGCGCTCGCCTATCTGCGGCTGCTGTTGAATAGGGATGACGACGCCGCCTACGAGCGGGTCGTGAATCTGCCGACCCGCGGCATCGGCGATCGGACCGTCGAGAGCCTGCGCGAGGAAGCGCGATCCGCCGGCATCTCGCTGTGGAAAGCGGCCCTCGCGCGCAGCGAGGCGCAGCAGGGCGCCAGGACCGCGAGCGCGCTGCGCGGCTTCCATGAGCTGGTCGACCGGCTGGCGCGCGAGACCGAAGGTCTCGCGCTGCACGAGCAGATCGACCATGTGCTCAACGAGAGCCGGCTCGTCGAGCATCACGGCCGGGATAAGCCGAGCCAGGACTCGGGGCGCGGCGAGATCGCGCGCAGCGAGGCCCGGCTCGAGAACCTCGCGGAGCTCGTGAGCGCCGCGCGCACCTTCGGCGCCGAGAGCACGGACGTCGAGCTGCCGCCGCTCGAGGCCTTTCTCGCCCACGCGGCTCTCGAGTCCGGCGAGAGAGGTTCCGACGCGGGAGCCGATAGCGTGCAGATGATGACGCTGCACATGGCGAAGGGCCTCGAATTCATGTTCGTGTTCCTGTGCGGCATGGAGGAAGGACTCTTCCCCCATAACCGTTGCATTTCGGACCTCGACGCCCTGGAGGAAGAGCGCCGCCTCTGCTACGTCGGCATGACGCGCGCGATGAAGCATCTCTATCTCACTTATGCCGAACAGCGCCGTCTGCACGGCATGGACACTCATCCCGCGCCCTCGCGCTTCATCAAGGAAGTGCCGGAGGACATCGTCGCGGAAGTCAGGCCACGCGTGCAAATCAGCCGCTCCGTGACGGCACACGCGCGGCGGGAGCAGCCGGCGGCTCCCACCATCAGATTCCGGACTGAGCCGCCGCCACCGCCCGGAATGCGCCTCGGCGCACGCGTACGGCACGGCAAGTTCGGCGAGGGTGTGGTGTTGAATGTCGAGGGCAGCGGACCGCACGCACGGGTGCAGGTGAATTTCGAGCAGCAGGGCACGAAGTGGCTGATGATGCAGTACGCCAACCTTGAGCCTTGTTGATGGCGCTGGATCCGGTCAATCCTGCCCGGCCCAGCGCGATTTCGAGCAAAAAGCGTGGTTTTTGCTCGAAATCCAGCCACCTGCGGCGGCGGGGCACATCCCTGTGCCTTGAGAGCGCAATGATCGAAGCATGAAGATCCTGATTCTCGGCGCCGGGCAGGTCGGCCGCACTGTGGCCAGGCACCTCTCGCGGGAAGAGGCGAACGAAGTTACCGTCGTCGACGTCAACGAAGACGTCTTGCGTGACCTGCAGGACCGCCTCGACGTCCATACCGTGGTCGGCAATGCGGCCTACCCGACGGTTCTCGAAACGGCGGGTGCGGCGGAGGCGGAGATCATCGTCGCCCTGACCAACAGCGACGAAGTCAACATGATGGCCTGCCAGGTGGCGTTCACACTGTTCCGCACGCCGACCAAGATCGCCCGCATCCGCTCCGCCGAGTACACCCAGCGCCCGGAGCTCTTCAGCGAGCAGTCGATTGCGGTCGATGTGTTCATCAGCCCGGAGCAGCTCGTCACCGAATACGTCGAGCGGCTCATCCGCCATCCCGGCGCACTGCAGGTGCTCGACTTCGCTGCCGGCAAGGTGCGCCTGGTCGGCGTGCGCGCCGTGAGCGGAGGCTTGCTCGTAGGCCATTGCTTGCGGGAGCTTCCGGAGCATCTTGCCCGCATGGAGGCGCGGGTGGTCGCCATCTACCGCCGCGGCCGCAGCGTGCCCCCCGAAGGGGCGACGGTCATCGAGGAAGGCGACGAGGTGTTCTTCCTCGCGGCCAGCGCCGACATCCGCCGTATGATCGGTGAGCTGCGCAAGGAAGACACCCGCGTGCGCCGGGTGATCCTGGCGGGCGGCGGCAACATCGGCTTTCGCCTCGCGCGGTCGCTGGAGAAGACGAGCCAGGTGAAGCTCATCGAGCGCGACGTCCGCCGTGCGCGGCGCGCCTCGGAGCAGCTCGAGAACACCATCGTGCTGGCCGGCGATGCCGCGGACGAGGAGCTGCTGATCGAGGAGAACATCGACAGCACCGACGTGTTCGTGGCGCTCACCAACTCCGAGGAGGCGAACATCCTCTCCGCCATGCTGGCCAAGCGGCTTGGCGCGCACAAGGTGATGGCTCTGATCAACAAGCCCTCCTATGCCGACCTCATCGAGAGCGGCAGCATCGATGTGGCCATCTCGCCCCAGAGCATCACCATCGGCTCGCTGCTCGCGCATGTGCGCCGGGGCGAGGTGGTGCGCGTGCACTCCCTGCGGCGTGGGGCCGCCGAGGCCATCGAGGCCGTCGCCCATGGCGATGAACAGGCCTCGCGTGTCGTCGGCAGGACGGTGGACGACATCCCGCTGCCCGAAGGCTCAGCCATCGGGGCGGTGGTGCGCGGCGAGCAGGTGATCATGGCGCATCACGACACCTTCGTGCGATCGGGCGATCACGTGATCCTCTTTCTCTCGGACCGCCGCCACATCGAGGCGGTCGAGCGCCTGTTCATGCGGGCAGCAAATCAATGAGCCGCCAAATCACGGGGCGGCGCGAGCGCTTCTAACTAAATGCTCGGTATCGCGTACCTCCTCGGGCTGATCCTCGCCACCTTCGGGCTCACTTATCTCCTGCCGATAGGATGTTCGCTCGTCACCGGCGATGGGCTCTGGACGTGGTTCCTGCTCGCAGCCGCGATCACGGCCGTCGCCGGCGGGGCGCTCGCGGCAGCCACTTTCCGTTATCGCCGCGAGCTCAAGCCCCGCGACGGCTTCCTCCTGGTGACGCTCGGCTGGATCCTGCTTGCCGCCTCCGCCACGCTGCCGCTCCTTTTCACGCTGCCGGGGCTAACCTTCACCCGCGCGTTCTTCGAGACGATGTCGGGGCTCACGACCACGGGCTCGACCGTGCTCGACGGGCTCGATTCGCTGGCGCCCTCGATCAACTTCTGGCGCCACTCGCTGATCTGGCTGGGTGGCCTCGCGGTGATCGTGGTGGCGGTCGGGGTGATGCCGCTTCTCGGGGTGGGCGGCATGCAACTCTCGAAGGCCGAGGCGCCCGGGCCGGTAAAGGAGGAGAGGCTGACGCCGCGCATCACGGAGACCGCCCGCTCGCTGTGGCTGGTCTACGCCCTGCTCACGATGAGTGGTGTCCTGGCGCTGCGGCTCTGCGGCATGACGTGGTTCGATGCGATCTGTCACGCCTTTTCCGCCGTCGCCCTCGGCGGGTTCTCGACCCACGACGCCAGCATCGCTTACTTCCACTCGGCGGCCATCGAGTTCGTGCTGATCGTCCTCATGCTGATCTCGGCACTGAGCTTCGCCCGCCACTTCGCCGCGCTCCGGCGCCTGTCGCTGCAGCCCTACCGCCACGATCCAGAAGTCAAGACGGCCGCCGTTCTCGTGGCGGCCAGCGTCGTCTTCATCGCTGGGCTGCTCACCTGGCAGGGCGTCTATCCGACGTTTGGAACCGCTCTGCGTTACGCCGGCTTCAATGTGGTATCGCTGGCGACCACGACCGGGTGGCAAACGGTGGGCCCGGCGGGCTTCACCACCTGGCCCGTGTTCGCGCCCATCTGGATGCTCTTCCTGTCCGGCATCGTCTGCAACACGGGCTCGACCGGCGGCGGCATCAAGATGTTCCGCACGCTGGTGCTGGCCCGCCAGGCCGGACGGGAGCTCAAGCTGCTCGTGCACCCGAGCGCCATGGCACCGGTGCGCGTCGGCGGCCGGCCGGTGCCGGAGCGCGCCGCGGATGCAGTGCTGGCGTTCGTCTTCCTTTACTTCATGACGGTATCGCTGCTCACCTTCGGGATGCTGCTCACGGGAATGAGCTTCGATTGGGCCTTCCGTGTCGTGGTCGCTTCGATCAACAACACCGCCTTCGGTCTGCCCGGCCACGCAGCCTGGAACCTGCACGCCCTGACGCCGCTGCAGACGTGGATCTGTACGGCGGCGATGCTCCTCGGGCGTCTGGAGATCTTCAGCGTGATCGTGTTGTTTACGAGGACGTACTGGAGGAAGTAGCGCCACGGGATTGCGCAGGCACCGCGCACCCCTCAAGAGCCGGGGCATCCTGGCGGTGTTTGTCCCGCTGATGAGCAGTCGCGAGCTTCAGCTGTGAATGTACGTCTCCAACTGCTCGATCGTCTGCTGCTGCTCCTCGATGACCGCCTTCACGAGGTCGCCGATCGAGACCATGCCGACGACCCGGCCGCCTTCCATCACGGGGAGGTGACGGATGCGGCGCTCGGTCATCAGGCGCATGCAGTCCTGCACGGAGTTGTCGGGTGAGACGGTCATGACCGGTGATGTCATGATCTGCCAGACGGGCGTCTCCGCGGAGGAGCGGCCGAGCAGGACGACTTTGCGGGCGTAGTCGCGCTCCGACAGGATGCCGGCCAGCTCGGTGCCTCGCATGACGAGGAGGGCCCCGACGTGGTGGTCGGCCATCATCCGGATCGCCTCGAGCACGGGATCCTCGGGCTCGATGCTGAAAAGCGCTCGACCCTTTCGGTCGAGCAGGTGACGCACGGTGGTCATGGTCTACCCTCCGACATCGCGGCGGACGCGCCGCAGGCGGTCGGAGACAGCCTAGCGCTTGGCGGGGGCAACTTCCACTGTCAGGGTAACGGTCGCGCTGATATCGATTGCGCCCGTCTCCACCGGGGTGGGGGCCCGCGCGGCGTTGACCTGAGCAAATAGCCTCCCCACAGGGTAAATGGGCGCCACGGCCGGGCCCTGCTCGGTCACCGACCGCACCCCCACGATCCTCAGGCCAAGGGCGGCAGCCAAGGTCTCGGCATCTTGGCGAGCCCTCAGAGCAGCTTCCCGCAGAGCTTCATTCCGCGGGGCTTCCTCGTCTCGTAACGTGAAGCGGATGCCCTGCACATTGTTGGACCCCGCCTGCGTCGCGGCATCGATCACCCGGCCGATCCTGCGCAGGTCATCGAGCCTGACCTCGACTACATTGCTGACGGTGTACCCCGCGACGGTGGGGGTACCCCCGTCCCGGGGATAGTTGTAGTTGGGGTTGATGGAGTACTCGGTCGTAGTAAGCTGCGCGCCGGCACCGGCTGCCCGCTTCACGGCCGCGATCACCGCCGCAAGGCGCGCGGCGTTCTGGGAAGCGGCAGCCTCGGACTGCGGTGCCTGGGTCGTCACCCCGATGCCGATGTAGACCCGGTCCGGAGTTTCCGACACCTGGGCCTGGCCCGTGACCTGGATGGTCCCCGGCCGTGGCGGCGGGATTCGGGGCGAGGCCGGATACGGCTGGGCGATCGCCCCGCAGGAAGCTACGGCCAACGCGACGGCGACGAGCAGTCTCATGCAGTCATTCTACACGCCAAGATCGTGAGGATTGGACGTAACGTGACCCTTCCGGGCTCCCTCCGCGTGGCGCTCGAGGCCGTGCTCGGCGAGTCCGTTTCGCATGTCCGCGTCATCGAGCATTCGCTGTATGCACGGCTGCATCCCCGCACCATCGCCACCACCCGCCGGCGGCGCATCTACCTGCGCGGCTCCGCGCAGGAGTTCTTCGACGATCCCTGGCTGATGCTGCACGAGTACTGTCACGTGCTGAAGCAATGGGAGCCGGGCGATCTGACCATGGCGCGCTACTGTCTGGAGTGGCTGCGGCACGGCTACTGGGACAACCGCTTCGAGGTCGAGGCGCGCGCCTTCGCCGATGGATATCTACACGCCCTGCAGGCGGCTCACCCCAGCAACGCCTCGCGGCGGTAAAGACGGCCGGCGGTGAAGACCAACAGCGCTCCCAGTATCAGCGTCGAGCACACTGAGAGAGCCACGTACGCGGCCGGCAGTGGCTGCATTCTGATCAGACTCAGGATGATGAAGTGCTGCCCCAGGGACGGGATCGCCATGAGCGGCGCCCGCGGCTGCAGTCCAAGGACCGCGGCGAAAACGAGCGGCAGCGTCGGTATGAGGAGGACCAGGCCCACATACGTTTGCGCTTCGCGATAACTGCGGGTGAACGCGGCCACCAGCGTCATGAGGGCCGCCCCGAGCGGCACGAGCGGCAGGCAGGCCAGCACGATCCCCACCGCGACTCGAGGCCCGAAATCGGCGCTCATGCCGAAGCGCTCGAGCCCGACGAACCGCAGCGCGATGGCGAAGGCGGTCACCGTCAGTGCGAGCGACAGTGTCATATAAGCGCAGGCCGCCATGATCTTGCCGTAGATGAGGTACTCGCGACGCACGGGCACCGTGAGCAGCGGCTCCAGCGAGCCCCGCTCCCGCTCCCCGGCGGTGGTGTCGATCGCCAGATACATGCCACCCATGAGCATCGTGAGCAGCACGAGATAGCTCAAGGTCCCCAGCGCCAGCGCCGAGCGGGCGGCAGGCGTCGAGATGTCGATGGGATGCAACACAATGGGCACGGTCAGCAGCGGGTCGAGCCCGCGCGCGACCAGGCGCAGGCGGGCGATCGTCGTGCTGTACTGGTTGACGATGCCCGCGATCCGCTCGACGTTCGCGGCGCTTTGGGTGTCGGACTCGTCGGCAAACAGCAGCAGGGGCGAGGGCTGTCCGGCTTCGAGCCGAGAGCCGAAATCGTGCGGCACGAGCAGCAGTTGCTCGCCGTGGTGCGCCGTCACCTCGCGACGCGCCGCCGCCTCGTCCTCCGCGACGGTCCTGATCCTGACATTGTACTGGCGCAGATACGCCATCAGGTCCGGCGCGCGCTCCGCATGCGACACGGTCAGATGCAGCGGCTTCTCGCCCTGCGCCCCCGTACCACGAAAGCTCAGTGACAGCGCGCTTGCGACCAGGAGAGGACCAAAGAGGGGTCCGAAGATCAACGCAGAAATCACCGTGCGCCGGTCGCGCAGGTTCTCACGGACCTCCTTGAGGAAGACGCGCCAGATCGCCCTCATCGGTCGGCTCGCTCGGGCTCCGGGACCGTACCGGCCGCCCCGACCAGGCGGACGAAGGCCTCTTCCAGCGACTCCGTCCCCGCGCGGCCGCGCAGCTCCGCGGGCGTACCTTGGGCAACCACGCGGCCGTGCGCGATGACGACCACGTCATCGCAGAGCGCCGCGATTTCCTGCATCACGTGGCTGGAGAAGAGGATGCAATGGCCCTCCCCGCGCAACTGTTGCAGCAGTCCGCGCAGCGTCCGCACCGCCATGACATCGAGGCCGTTGGTCGGCTCGTCGAGCAAGACGTTCCGCGGCCCATGAATGAGCGCCCGCGCCAGCGCGGTCTTGATCCGCTGTCCCTGTGAGAAGCCTCGAGCCGGCCGATCCGCGAACTCCTCCATCTCGAGCTGTCGGATCAGCTCCTCCGTGCGGCTGCGCCGCTCGGCGGGAGGAAGTCCATGCAACGCGCCGAAGTAAGCGACGTTCTCACGTGCAGTCAGATTGGGGTACAAGCCTGCACCGTGAGGGAGGACTCCCATGCGACGGCGGGCAGCGAGCGGGTCGCCAACAACACTGACGCCGTCGATCCGCGCGTCGCCGGAATCCGGCTGCAGTACGGTATACAGAATGCGCAGCGTGGTGGATTTGCCGGCACCGTTCGGCCCGAGGAGCCCGGTGATGCGGCCATCGAGCGCGCGCAGGCTCACGCCGCTCACCGCCGCGACGGTGCCGAATCGCTTGCTGAGTCCCTCCGCTTCGATCAAGGTGTCGGCCCGTTCCGCGTCAGGAAAAACGGCATGGGCGACAGATGATGCGTGCAGGCCGTATCGAGGCCGGAGACGGACGCGCGGCGCACGAACTGCGCCATCACGCCCGCCATGCAGGGATCGGTGAGCTGGCCGTGCCCGAATTCGGGCACCACGAGGCTCAGGCTGTGGGTGAAGCCGCGCGCCGCTTCCGCGGCGTATCGGGGCGGAGTGATCGGGTCGTTGCCGCCCGAGAGGAGCAGCGCCGGAACCGCCGAGTGCAGCGGCTGATGGAAGTCGGGATCCATCGGGCCTCGCGGCCAGACGCCGCAGATCGCCTCCAGTCCGTCGAGTTGCGACGTGCCGAGAAATGTCTTGGCAAGCGCGGCGCGTTCCTCGGAGCTGACATGGTAGAACGGAACGTCCTCGGAGCAGACGACGGTGTCGTTCATACCTTCCGCGATGGCATCACCGTACACCCGATCGATGAGAAGAAACTGTCCCGCGAGCGGCGCGAAGTTGCTGGAGGCACTGGCCTCGTGCAGGTCGAGGGGCAGGAGCGCGGCGAGCTCCGGTGTGTAGCTCGCGAGACGCAGCACCATGGCCAGCTGATAGCTCGTAAACTGCAGCCGTTGGGGCGCACCGCTCGTCGGGTCGGTCAGATCGACCCACACCGGGCGGCCGGAGAGCTCAGCGCGAACCTGCTGGTAGGCCGCCGCCGGGTCGCCGAAGCGCGCGTGACAGGCCGGCTGCCGCGCGCAGCGGGAAAAGATGCTCGAGAGAGTGGCTTGCGCATCGAGCGCGCTCGTCGCCCCGAGCGCCAGTTGGGGCGGCACCACGCCATCGAGGATGACGCTGCGGACTCTGTCAGGAAAGCGGCGCAGGTACTGCTGCGCGACGATGGTGCCGTACGAGGAGCCATAGAGGTTGATCCGGTCATAACCCAATCCCGCGCGTACCCGGTCGAGGTCCTGAATGGCGATACTGGTCGTGTAGAACCGTACGTCGGCGTGCGCGCTCAGCATTTTGAGACAGCGCTCGGTCGCGGCAACGATCTGCGCGGTCGTACTCTGAAGGAGGTCGTCCCCGCTGGACTCGCAATCCAGAGCGTTGGAATCGCCGGTGCCGCGCTGGTCGAGGAGGACGATGTCGCGGTCACGGTGGATGAGGGCGAAGACCGGCGCCACGCTGGTGTAGAAGGAGGCCGCCCCCATACCCGGCCCACCGGCGAGAACGAAGAGCGGATCGGGACGCTTGCGCGTGCTGATGGCCGGCACCACCGCCAGCCGCAACGAGATCTGCCGTCCACCCGGCGCGGCGGGATTCTCCGGCACGGCCAGTCGACCGCACTCGGCCTGTACCAGCGTCAGGTCGAGGGCCTGATGCAACTGGCAGGGAGACAAGGCCAACTGGCCGGCCGGCGCGGCTCGGCATGCCCTGGGCCCGCACAGGACGCCCGCCAGCATGGCGGCAGCCAGACAGAGAACCGACAGTGTAGTGCGCAGGCTCACGACTTCCCTCGAGAAAACGCCAGCGGCCGTCCCCCCGACCCAGGCACAGGGACGTGCCCCGCCGCCGCAGGTGGCGGCGCAAAAGCATAAGGCATCCTCCTGAGTGTAGACGTTGCCCTTGTTCACGCGCCGCTCACCTCTACAATACTCACGATGCGCTTCACCCAACCCTTCGATGTCATCGTCATCGGCGGCGGCCACTCCGGTACGGAAGCTGCCCTGGCTGCCGCGCGCATGGGTGCGCGTACATTGCTGCTGACGCAGAGCATCGAGACGCTGGGTCAGATGAGCTGCAATCCCGCGGTCGGTGGCATCGGCAAGGGCCATCTGGTGCGTGAGATCGATGCGCTGGGCGGTGCCATGGCGCGCGCGACGGACCGGGCGGGCATTCAGTTTCGGACTCTGAACGGCAGCAAGGGACCTGCGGTACGGGCCACCCGCGCCCAGGCGGATCGCCAGCTCTACAAGAAGGCCATCCGCTCCCTGCTCGAGAGCGAGCCGCGCCTGTCGATCTTCCAGCAGGAGGTCGCGGATCTTCTGGTCACGGGGGAGACGGTAAGCGGCGTCGTCACGGTCACCGGCATCAGCTTCGAGGCGCCGGCGGTGATACTCACGGTGGGCACCTTTCTCGGTGGCCGCATCCACGTGGGGCTGGATCACTACCAGGGTGGACGGGCCGGCGATCCACCCTCGAACCGGCTGGCGAGCCGCCTTCGGGAGCTGCCGCTTCGGGTCGGTCGACTCAAGACGGGCACGCCGCCGCGGTTGGACGGCCGGACGCTCGATTTCGCCGCCATGACTCGGCAGGCCAGCGATCACCCCTTGCCGGTGTTCTCGTTTCTGGGGCGAGCCGAAGAGCACCCAAAGCAGGTTGATTGCTTCATTACGCATACAAATGAGCGGACGCACGAGATCATCAGGGGTGCCCTGAATCGGTCCCCCATGTTCACCGGCGTCATCGAGGGTGTAGGTCCGCGGTACTGTCCCTCCGTCGAGGACAAGGTCTTCCGCTTCGCCGACAAGGCCTCGCATCAGATCTTCGTCGAGCCGGAAGGCCTCGATACACACGAGATCTACCCCAACGGCATTTCCACCAGCTTGCCGTTCGACGTGCAGTACGAGCTCGTGCGCAGCATCCCGGGATTCGAGCATGCACACCTGACCAGGCCGGGCTACGCCATCGAGTACGACTACTTCGACCCCCGGGACCTCCGTCCCTCGCTCGAGACGCGCGTGCTCCAGGGTCTCTTCTTCGCCGGCCAGATCAACGGCACGACGGGGTACGAGGAGGCCGCGGCGCAGGGCATCGTCGCCGGGATCAACGCCGCGCTGGCTTCCCGCCAGCGTGATGCCTGGCTGCCGAAGCGGAGCGAGGCCTATCTCGGCGTACTCATCGACGATCTGGTAACCCGGGGCACGCGGGAGCCGTACCGGATGTTCACCAGCCGCGCCGAACACCGCCTGCTGCTGCGCGAGGACAACGCCGACCTGCGTCTGACGCCGCTCGGGCGTGAGCTCGGCCTGGTGGACGATGAGCGCTGGCGGCTCTTCGAGGCGAAGCACCGCCTGTCTGACGAGGAGACTGCGCGGCTGCAAGGCATCCGCATTCATCCCGATGAGGTGCCTGAGGAATGGTCGCGGCGAGTACTCTCCGGCCCTCTGGGCCGGGACGTCACGGCGTTCGAGCTGCTTCGCCGGCCGGAAGTCAGCTACGACGCCCTGCTCGACGTTGTAGGAAGTCCGGACTGGGCGAGTCGCGAAGCGACGAGCGCCGGCGCGGGAGCGCGGGCCGGCGGGTCCGATGCCATGGACGGCCAGTGCCACCGCGTCGATGATCGCGTTCCCCCGCAGGTGCGCGTTCAGGTCGAGGCGCGCGCGAAGTACGCCGGTTACATCGAGCGGCAGCGCGAGGAAATCGACCGCCAGCGCCGCAACGAGGAGACGAAATTGCCGGACGACATCGACTACGGCCAGGTGGCGGGACTCTCGCACGAGGTGCGCAGCCGCCTGGCGGAGTATCGTCCGGCCACGGTTGGCCAGGCCGGGCGGGTGCCGGGCGTCACGCCGGCCGCCGTCACGCTGCTGCTGGTCCATCTGAAGAAGCGCAGCCTCGCGGCGCAGCGCACGCGGGTCGCATGACCAACTTCCTGACACAACTTGCTGCGCGCTGGACGCGCAGCGACTCGCTGGTCTGCGTCGGGCTCGATCCGGAGATCGAGCGCTTCCCGCAGCAGGTCGCCGCGCAACCCTCGCCCATCTATCACTTCAACAAAGCCATCATCGACGCCACGGCGGACCTGGTCTGCGCCTACAAGCCGCAATTCGCCCATTACGCGGCCTACGAGGCGGAGGATCAGCTCGAGCGCACCATCGACTATATCCACCGCGCCTACCCCGGCGTGCCGGTCATTCTCGATTCCAAGCGGGCCGACATCGGCAACACCGCCGAGCGCTATGCGATCGAGGCCTTCGAGCGCTACGGAGCCGACGCGGTCACGGTGAACCCCTACCTCGGGGGCGACTCGCTGGAGCCCTTCCTGCGGCGGGAGGACCGCGGCATCGTGGTGCTCTGCCGCACCTCCAACCCGGGAGCGCGCGACCTGCAGGATCTGGAGCTCGGCGCGGGGGGCCGGCGGCTCTATCACGTAGTGGCGGAGCTTGCCGCGACGCGCTGGAACACACGCGGCAACTGCCTGTTGGTGGTCGGCGCCACCTACCCCCAGGAGCTGGCCGAGATCCGGCGGCTCGTTGGCGAGATGCCGCTGCTGGTGCCGGGCGTCGGCGCGCAGGGGGGCGATGTCGCCCAGGTGGTGCGCAACGGACAGACCGCCGCCGGGACCGGCCTCATCGTCAGCTCCGCGCGGGGCATTCTCTATGCTTCCTCCGGCGAGGACTTCGCCTCCGCGGCCCGGTCGGCGACGCTGGCGCTGCGGGATCAGATCAATGTCCACCGCCTGCGGCGCACGTAGGCGGACTTGAATGCGCAGCGCTGCCCGCGCGCTCGTCATCGCATGCATCGCACTCGCTGCGCTCTGCGGCTGCTCGCACTCTCACAGCGGCAGCTCGGCAGGCGGTGCGGCGCGAGGGACGGCGACCCTGCTGCGGGGCCTCGGCACAGAACCTGACTCCCTCGACCCCCAGAAGGCGCGGGCGGACGAAGCGCAGCGGGTGCTGCGAGACATCTGCGAGGGGCTGACGACGCTCGACAAGTCTGGCGCCGTGGCCCCCGGTATCGCCGCCAGATGGCAGGTCAGTCCCGACGGCAAGACCTACACTTTTTATCTGCGGCATGACGCCCGATGGTCGGACGGCCAGCCCGTGGTGGGCGCCGACTTCGTGGCCGGCCTGCGCCGCCTGGTCGATCCCGACACCGCCTCGCAATACGCGGAGGTCGTCGATGTCATCGTCAACGCCGGCGACATCGTGGACGGCCGCAAGCCTCCGGAGAGTCTCGGCGTCTCCGCTCCCGATCCCTACACGGTCATCGTGAAGCTGGGCAATCCTGCCCCGTATCTGCCGACATTGCTTTCGCATCCGAGCACCTGTCCCGTGGACCCCGTCGCCCTCGTCAACGACAAGGACTCTTACGCTCGCCCGGGCAACCTGCCGTCGGACGGAGCTTTCGTCCTGTCGCAATGGGTTCACGGCTCATACATCTATCTCACCCGTAACCGCTACTACTGGAACGACGCCGCCACCCGCCTCGATGCCGTGAAGTACCTGATCACGACCGACGAGAACGCGGAGCTGACGCTTTATCGCGCAGATCAACTGGATGTTACCGACGTGATCCCACGCGCCCAGTACGACTGGATCCGCTCGCATCTCGGCGATCAGCTCCACATCGCACCGGAGCTGGGCGTCTACTTCTACGGCTTCAATCTGCGGCGCGCGCCCTTCAACGGTGACGCGAGGTTGCGCCGCGCCCTCGCCATGGTGATCGACCGCGAGAAGCTCGCGCGGCTCGTGCTTCGCGCCGGTGAGTTGCCCGCCTATGGCTGGCTGCCGCCGGGGGTTGCCGACTACACGCCGCAGTCGCCGGACTACCGGTCGCTGCCCATGGCGCAGCGCATCGTCGCAGCGCGCAAGCTGTACGCCGCGGCCGGTTATTCCGCCGCGAGACCGCTGCGCTTCGAGCTGCGCTACAACACGGAGGAGATCCACACGGAGCTCGCCATCGCCATCGCCTCCATGTGGCAGCACGCGCTCGGCGCGCAGGTGACCCTCAGAGCGGAGGAGTTCCGCTCGCTGATGCAGGACATCGATCGCGGCGACGTGCAGATGTTTCGCTCGAGCTGGATCGGCGACTACAATGACGCCTACACCTTCGCCCAATACTTCAAGAGCGACTTCGGCGTCAACCTCACTCACTACAACAACCCCGCATATGACGGCCTGCTCGCGCGCGCCGCGGCCGAGGTCGATCCCGCGAAGCGTCGCGGATTCCTCGAGCAGGCGGAGCGGCTCATGCTGCAGGATCAGCCGGTGATCCCGATCTACTTCTACGTGAGTAAACACCTCGTCAAGCCGCGCGTTACAGGGTGGTACAGTGACATCATGAACGTCACTTACAGCAAGGACCTGGGCCTGACGAGGTAAAGCTTGGCGTCGCCTCGTTCCCGTCCCATAATGGGGTCCGGCCTGTCGTCTCCGCGAAGGAGTCTCGACATCATGGTCAACCTGAAGCGCCCAGCCCGCCTTCGCCGGCCGGGGGCCTGTCTTCTCTCGGCGGCGCTGCTGCTGGCGGCCGCGCCGAGTGCTCTGCTCGCGCAGGCTCCTCCCGCAGACCAGGTCCAGCCGACCTCGGGCTACACGCCGCAATCGCCGCAGCAGCTGCAGCAGCTGGTGGCGCCGATCGCACTGTATCCGGATTCGCTCGTCGCGGCGATCCTCCCGGCCGCCACCTTTCCCGAGCAGATCGTCGAGGCAGACCGATGGCTGCAGGCGAATCCGGGCCTGGCGGCCGACGATCTCGCTCAGGCGGCCAACCAGCAGCCCTGGGATGCGAGCGTCAAGGCGCTAACGGCGTTTCCGGCCGTCCTCGGAAACATGGACCAGAATCTCTCCTGGACGTCGGCGCTGGGCGAGGCCTATTACAACCAGCCCCAGGATGTGATGGCCGCGGTGCAGGACCTGCGCCGGAGTGCTGAGGCCGCCGGCACTCTGCAGGGCACGCCGGAGCAGGACGTCACCACCGAGGGCTCGGATATCGACATCGAGCCGGCGGACGCCGACGTCGTTTACGTTCCTGAGTACGATCCGTGGGCCGTTTACGGGGTTGCCATCGATGCCTGGCCTGGCTGGTATGACTACCCAGGCGTTTGGTATGGCGGCCCCTACCTCTCGTTCGGGATCGGCAGCCCGATCGGCTTCTTCAGGGGCTACCCCTGGGGCTGGCGTCATTGGCGATGCGATTGGCGCACTCACAACGTAGCGTTCAATCACGCGCCGTACGTGTCCCGCAGCTTCACGTTCGTCAACCGGAGCAGCTTCTATCGCGGTCCCGCCGCGCGCGGTGAGTTTCACCTGGGTAGCGCCGGCCGCTTCAGCGCTGCGCCCGATCCCTACGGCGCAAGCTTCCGGGCGGAGCGGGGATACACAGCCCCCCGTCGAGAAGTCCGCATGCGCTCGGGCGGCTACGGTAGGTTCGCCCGTGCGGGTGGGACGAGAGGTTTCGCCACACCGCGCCGCGCCAGCTTCAGCGGCGGGGGATTTCGCGGCGGTGGGGCTGCTCGCGGCGGTGGTGGGCGCAGCGGTGGCGGGGGCCGCGGCGGACGCGGGAGCCGCTGAGTGGGGCTCGCCGCCTCAGCGGCGGCGAGAGCGATGCTCGCGACCCGCGGTACCTGGCGCCTGCGAATGGCCGCCCGAAGCGCCGCCGCCCTCACCCTGTCGCTGCTTGCGGCGCCGGACCTGTTCCTTCCACGCCGCCGTACGGTCGCGGACGAAGTCACTGAGATCGGACGCTGACGCAAACGTTGGCGCAGGTACATCCTCCGGGTAGTGTCCATGGGCATTGCGGACGGGCAGCGCCGCTACGAGCGCGGCGTGGATCTTGTCCAGTTTCGTCGGCTTGGAAGCGTTCGGAGGTGCCGTCGCTGATACGGGTGGAAGGACACCACTCAGCGGATCGTCGGTCCGCGGCGTCGCAAGCGTGAGTACATCACCCAGCGTGGCCGCGCTGCGGTCACGGTTGGTCAGGGGCTCGGTGCCCCAACGCGCCGCAATCGTACTCAGCACCGAAGTATGGTCGATCGGTCCGGAGCCCCTGAAGACCGTGCCCGCGGCGATGAGCGGTGAAACCAACACGGCCGGCACGCGCAATCCGAAGCGCGTGAAATCGAACCCGTACTCGCCCACGGTTGCATCGCCTGGCGGCGTCGCGTTCGCAGGCGGCGCGACGTGATCGTAATTCCCGCCATGCTCGTCGTAAGTGATGATGAGCAGAGTGGAATTCCACGCCGTGGCGTTGCTGCGCAGCGCGACGTAGATGTCGTGCAGGAATTGCTCACCCTTGGAAACATCGTAGTTTGGATGCTGGCTGTTGCCGGAGGCGTCCCAGCTCGGCTCGAGGAAGGTATATGCCGGAAGCGTCCCGGCCGCGGCGCGCTGCCGGAAATCGCCGAACTGGCCGAAATGGCTGTCGTCGGCGGCCGCGGTGTCCGGAAAAGTCTGTCGTGTCAGGGGATCGCTGTTGTAGCCGTAGATCGCCCAGTCGAGGCTCTTGTCCGAGAGCCTGCCGAAGATGGTCGGGCAGGTATAGGTCTTCGGGGTATCGTCCAGATGACCCTGCGAGGTCGCCGCGGCCGCGAAGGCGCGGTTGGGCATGGTCATGGTGGGCACGGATGCGAACCAGCGGTCGCAGACGGCATAGCCGCTCGCCAGGCCGGAGAGAATGGGCAGCAGCTCCGGGGTGTACATGCCCATGATCTGTGACGGCTGCGTGCCGGGCAGCGTGTCACTGTAATGTCTGGCGAGGTCGGAAGCGATGGCGGCCTTGAAGTTCGTGACGAATCCCTGATTGCTGGGCGTCGCCCCGGGAGCGGGGTCGTCCGTCGAGAAGAGCTGGGAGTTGGTATTCAGGAATCCCTCGCCCGGGTCGGCACCGGGCATGAGGTAGGGGTGCGGGTCGTCGGCCTGGATGGCATGGACGGCGACACTGCGGCCGGTATCGTCGGGATTGGATTCCTCGCCCGTCAGGCCGTCGAATGGCTGGCCGGCCGGCGAGACGTTGCCGCTATCCGCGTAGAGATATCCGAGCATATGATCGAGGGAGCGGTTCTCCAGCATGACCTGCACGATGTGCCGGATCTTTCCAAGTTGGTTCGCCACGGAGATCCTCCTCGTGTGATTCGCCCACGACCTGGGCGCCGTAGCGAGCTTACGCCGCCCGGATGACGGCAATGTGAACGATCCGGCGGTGGACCGCTCAAATCTCCGCTACGGTGGAATGCTCGCCGCTCGGCGCACCGGACCGCCCCGCGAACACGACCAGCAGCGGGATCACGGCCAAGGTAGCGATCATGAGCAGCTTGTAGTCATCGTTGTATGCGATGACCTGTGCCTGCTGCGTGATCAGCGCATCGAGTGCCGCGCGACCGGCGGCAGTCAGGGGACTCAAGGCCTGGGCGACGATCGGATTGCCGAACTGCCGGTTGACCGCGGTGACATACTGCGTGATGTCGGCGTGGTTGACTTGGGTGGTGCGCGTCAGCATCGCGCCGACGATGGAGATGCCGATGCTCGAGCCGACGTTGCGCGCGAGGTTGTAGAACCCGGCGCCTTCCGGCCGCACGGCGGGTGGAAGCGTCGACAGCGAGACGACGCTCAGGGGCGTAAAGAGGAAGCCCAGCCCCACCCCCTGGACCACGCCCACCCAAATCACGGTCCAGCTGGAGACATCCGGGGTCCATCCCGTCATGACATGGAAAGACCACGCCGAGAGTCCGAGTCCGAAGGCGAGCAGCAGCCGCGTGTCGGCGCGCCCCATGAGCTTGCCGACGATCATCATGGCGCTCATCGTGCCGATGCCGCGCGGACCCATGACGAACCCCGCGGTGATGACGGGGTAGTTCATGAGCTCCTGCAGATAGGGCGGTTGCAAGGCGAGCGAGGCATAGAAGGTCAGGCCGACGATCGCAACGAAGATCACGCCCGCGGTGAAGTTGCGATCGCGGAAGAGCGCGGGCCTGAGGAACGGCTCGCGCGCGGTGAAGATGTGTACCAGGAAAACATAGAACGCCGAGCCGGCCACGATGGCTTCGGCGACGATCTCCTTCGAGCCGAGCCAGTCGAGCTCCTGGCCGCGATCGAGCATCACCTGCATGGCGGCGATCGCAAGGCTCAGGCTGATGAAGCCGGTCCAGTCGAGCCGCGCCCGGGCGTGGCGCCGCGGCGCGGGCAGGAAGAGGACCATGCCGATGAAGGTAACCACGCCGATCGGCAGGTTGATGTAGAACACCCACCGCCAGGTGTAGTCCTCGGTCAGCCAGCCGCCGAGCACGGGCCCGAGGATGGGCGCCGCCATCACCGCCATGCCCCAGGCCGCCATCGCCGAGCCGTGGCGCTCGGTCGGATTGATGTTGAGCAGCACGGTCTGCGAGAGCGGCACCAGGGCGGCGCCGAAGAGGCCCTGCAGCCAGCGGAAGATCACGATCTCGGTGACCGATTGCGCCATGCCGCAGAGCATGGAGGCGATGGTGAAGCCGACCACGGAGACGATGAAGAGGCGCTTGAGGCCCATTCGCGCCGTGAGAAATCCGGTGAGCGGCGTCGCGATCGCCGCGGCCACGATGTAGGACGTCAGTACCCAGTTGATCTGGTCCTGGCTCGCAGACAGGCTCCCCTGCATATGAGGCAGCGCCACATTGGCAATGGTCGTGTCGAGCGACTGCATGAGAGTCGCCAGCATCACGCAGACCGTGATGGCGCCGCGATGCGGCGTGCTCGGATGCAGCTCCTCGGCCACCGTCTCTCCCTGTCAGAGAATGGACCAGCCGCGCACGTGGCCGGTGTGGACGCTGACTTCAACGCTCATCCCGGCGCGTAGCGGCGGCAGATTCCGCTCGCTCGTGTCGACCGCGATGCGAACGGGAATTCGCTGCACGACCTTCACCCAGTTGCCGCTCGTGTTCTGCGCCGGCAGCAGCGCGAACTGCTGCGCCGCGGCCGGGCTGATGCTCTCGACCGTGCCATGCCACTTCTCGCCGGGATAAGTATCGACCTCCACCGTGACTGACTCCCCTGGATGCACATACGTCAGCTCGGTCTCCTTCGGGTCCGCATGCACCCAGACGTGATCGGTGTCCACCAGATAGAACGCGGTGACGGACTCCGCCAGATAACGGCCCGGCTGGATGGAAGGCACGCTGGTTACGATGCCATCGAACGACGCTCTGACAACGGTGTGGGCCAGCTCCCGGGCCGCCTCGTTGCGGACGGCCAGGGCACTCAGGTATTGCGGGTACTGCTCCGCCTGCCCCGTCGGGTGGCCATTCAGGCTGGCGTCGATACCGGCAAGCTGCTCCTCGAGCGATGCCAGCACCTGCCGGGAGCTCTCGAGATTGCGCTGCGCGGTGTCGTACCCGGTGCTCGAGACGATGTGTGCGTGGGCCAGGGTTTGCGCGCGCCGGAACAGCACCTGACTGTAGCCCAGGTCGTACCGCGCCTGCGCGATCTTCGCCTGCATGTCACGATAGCTCGCCTGCAGAGCCAGCAGATTGTCGCGCACGGCGCCGAGCTCCGCATTGGCGCGGTCGAGCGCGTAGCGGTATTGCCGATCCCGCAGCGTGTAAAGAATCTGACCACGCCTCACGCGCTGGTTTTCCTTCACGTAAACCCGAGCGACGATGCCCGACACATCAGTCGAAACACCGACCGTGTTGGCTTCCACATACGCATCGTCGGTCCACATGGTCGCGCCGCCCGTTGCGTACACGACCCAGGCGATGATGAGGGCCAGCGGCAGGAGCAGAAACAACACGACACGCAGCCGGCGACGCGCGGCCGACGGCGCCGGGTGCGCCGGCGCAGGCGTGGCGGACGGTGCGTGCACCATGGGCCCGGACGGGGCTGCGGCTGGCTCTTCCGCAGGCCGACCCTCCGCCGGCCGCGCCGAAGTCCCGAGCACCGCCGCGGCAGCCGGCCCGAGCTCATTCTGCGCGAGCAGTATCGCGAACTGTTGTTCGTCGATGACGTTCTTGCAGACCAACAGGCTGCAGGGGATGTGATCGCTGAGATACGCTCCGCTCGGACCCGACCACCAGCGCCCGATTGCGCTCTGGCGGCGATGCCCCACGACGACCAGATCCGCCTTCACCTGCTCGGCGTAGGCGCCGATCTCCCGCGCCGGCTCACCGATGACGAGCTTGCCCGAAGCCTCAAAGCCGAGCGCCGCGAGTCGCGCCATGCCCTCCCGCAGCACGCGGTCATAGTCCTCCCGCTGCTGCGCGACGCCTCCGCCTCCGACCCCCTCGCCAAGCTTGGTGCCCGCCGCTTCCCGGATGACCGAGAGCACGAACACCTGCGCCCCGAAACGCCGCGCCAACAGCGCGCCCTCGCGCAGCGCGGTGCGGCCCTCGATGGAGCCGTCGTAGGCCAGGAGAATTCGCTGATACACCGTGGTGCCTTTTTCTTGGATCCGTGGGCCCGGACAAAGCCTTCCCTGCAGTCTCTCCGCGCGAGACGGGAAAAGCGTCAGGATACCGCGGTCACTTGCCTATGCAGAAGCTGCCGAAGATCCGTCCCAGCAGGTCCTCGCTGGTGAACTCGCCCGTGATCTCGCTGAGGGCCTCCTGTGCCCCGCGCAGCTCCTCGGCGACCAGCTCGCCGGCGCGGCTGTCCCGCAGCCGCCGCTCCGCCTCAGCCACGTGCCGGCGAGCGCGGTCGAGCGCATCGATATGCCGCTGTCGGGCAGAGACCGTGCCGGCCTCGAGAGTCCGGTATCCCATGCAGATCTTCAGGTGAGCACGCAGCCCATCCAGCCCCTCCCCGGTGAGGGCGGACAGGGCGACCCGCGGGGGTCCCGTCACGGTATCGGCAACCGGGATGCCCGTCGCCAGGTCGCATTTGTTGAGCACGAGCGTTACAGGGACGTCGACCGGCAAGCGGCTCTTCTCCTCGCCATAGGCGGTCGCCCCGGGGTCGGCGGCGGCATCGATCACGAAGAGCACCCGGTCGGCGCGCCGCATCTCGGCGTGCGCCCGCCGGATCCCTTCCGCTTCGACCACATCGGCATCGTCTCGCAGGCCCGCCGTGTCGAGGACGTGCAGGGGCATACCATCGATATCGATCCGCTCGCGGACGATGTCGCGGGTGGTCCCCGGGATGGCGGTGACGATGGCCGCATCGTAGCCGGCCAGCCGATTGAGCAGACTCGACTTGCCCGCATTGGGTCGGCCGGCGATCACCACCGTCATCCCCTCGCGCAACAGCCGGCCCTGGCGTGCGCTCTGCTCGACCGCCTCGAAGTGGTCATGCACGGCCCGGAAGCGCTCCTCGAGCTCCCGATCGGCCAGGAAGTCGATCTCCTCCTCGGGGAAGTCGATGGCTGCCTCGACATAAGTGCGCAGATCCACGATCGCCTCGGTGAGCCCGCGCACCATGGCGGAGAACTCGCCCTGCAGCGACCGCATGGCCGCCCGGGCCGCCTCGCGCGAGCCGGCGTCGATCAGGTCCGCGATCGCCTCCGCCTGCGCGAGGTCCAGCTTGTTGTTGAGGAAGGCCCGCTGGGTGAACTCTCCAGGCAGCGCACGCCGCGCGCCGAGCTCCACTACCCGCGCCACCAGGGCCTCGAGCACCAGCGGACCGCCGTGGCCGTGCAGCTCGAGGACGTGCTCGCCGGTGTAGGAGCGCGGCCCCGGGAAGAAGAGTGCCAGGCCGGCATCGATCGGCTCCTGCGTGGCATCGAGAAAGCGCGCAAATCCGGCCCGGCGCGGCAGCGGCAGCTCGCCGAGCAGCACGGCGGCGATCTCGGGTACCCGGGGACCCGAAACGCGTACGATCCCGATGCCGCCTCTTCCCGGCGGGGTGGCCGCCGCCACGATGGTATCGGTGCGGCTCATGCTGCTGAGGCTACCGCCGCTACGGCGCCGGTTGAAGCGCCGTTTGCCGCAGCCTCCAACGACTTTGCCGCAAAGCGCTCAACCGTTCCGCCGATGGAGCAGACTCGTTTATAGCGGGGCACATCCTGTGCCTCTCATCAGGGCTTCTGCGCGGTGGTCTTGGCGCCCATGCGGCGATTGATGTTCCACTGCTGCGCCAGGCCGAGAATGGTGTTCGTGGCGTAATAGAGCACCAGGCCGGCGGGGAAGAACGCGAACATGGCCGACATGGCGATCGGCATGACCATCATGACCTTCGCCTGCGTGGGGTCCGGCGTGGTGGGGTTGACCTTGTACTGCACGAACATGGCGATCGCCATGATGGCGGGCAGGATGAAGTAGGGATCCCGCGCCGACAGGTCGTGAATCCAGAACACGAACGGCGCCTGGCGCATCTCCGCGCTGTAGAGCAGCACCCAGTAGAAGGCGATGAACACCGGCAGCTGTATGATCATGGGCAGACAGCCGGACACCGGGTTCACTTTCTCGCGCTTGTAGATCTCCATCATCGCGCGCCCCAGCTTCTCCTTGTCGTCCTTGTAGGTCTCCTGGATGTTCTTGATGCGCGGGCCCAGCACCTTCATCTTGGCCATCGAGCGGCCACTCGCCTCCGACAGCGGATAGAGCGCGAGTTTGAGCAGGAACGTCACGACGATGATCGCAACGCCCCAGTTGCCGGTGAGCGCGTGCACCTTGCTCAGCAGCCAGAAGAGCGGACCGGCGAGGATGATCAGATATCCATAGCCGACGACGTACAGCAGGCTCGGATCGATCTTCTCGAGCTGCGCGTGCAGCATCGGGCCGACGAAGAGCGTCTGCTGAATCGTTGCGGTCGCGCCGGGGGCGACCGTGTGCTCGGGGCCCATTGCCGCCAGCAGGTACTCGGGGCCCGACACCTCCAAGGTGAAGCGGTACGGTGCGTTGCGCGGCAGTACGACCACGCTCACGAAATCGTTCTGGGTTGCGGCGACCCACCCGTTGGTCACCGTCGCCGAGAAATGCTGGTTGTCGGCCTTGGAGGGATCGAGCTTCTCGTACTTCCCGTCCCAGATGGCGGGCCCGTGATAGGCGTAGCTGTTGGGATTGAAGTAGCTGCTCTTGGTACGAGGATCGTCACGGTAGATCTGCGCGTAGGGCTCCGCCCGCCACGGCGCCGAGCTCTGGTTGTGGATGGTGTACTGCAGGCCGATGCGGTAGGAGCCCTTGGTGAAGACAAACGTCTTGGTCACCGTGATCCCATCCCTGCTCCAGGTGAGCGGTACGCGTATCTGCCCGGAGCCATCCATGTCATAGCTCTGCCGCGACGCGGTGAAGAGTGCGGCGTGATTCGGGTACGCGGATCCTCCCGATCCCGTGAGGCCGCTCTGCAACAGATACACCGTCTCCGGGCTGGCGTCGTTCTCGAGCTGCACGCGAGCCGCCTGACCCTTGATTTCCGCGTACTTGAGGAGGTGCACCTGCTGCAGCGTGCCGCCGAGGGTGCTGATGTCTATGTCGTAAACGTCCGTATGCACGTGTACGAGCGGTGCGTTCGCGGATGCCGCAGGCGTCACGGCAGGAATCCCCGCTGCAGCCGCCGCAGGGGGCGGCGGCGCTGGTGGCGTCGTCGCGTTAGTTGCGCCGCCGACCTCCGACTGTTGCACCTGGGGAATGCTGTTGGCGAGCGAGCTCTGCTGTCTGGAGGGCGCGGTCTGACTCTGCACCGCCGTCGCCGCAGCCGGCAGCGGTGGGAAGTCGCGTTGCCACGTCGAGTAGTTCAGGTACAGGACGAAGAGCAGCGCGATCCAGAGATATAAGCGCGGATTGTTATTCATGAGGCGTCCGAAGCGAATGACTTAGCGGCCCCGGGCCGTTCCCGGGGCCGCGAGCCACATTCGGGTAATTACCGCCAGATGAAAGAGGCACCGGGTCGAGGCCGCCGGGATGCCAGGGATGACAGCGGGCAATGCGCCGCATGCCGAGCCAGCCGCCGCGCAGCAGGCCGAACCGGCTGATAGCCTCGAGGGCATAATGCGAGCAGGAGGGATCGAACCGGCAGCAGGGGCCGAGGAAAGGGCTGATCGTCCACTGATAACAGCGGATGAGGACGATCGCGAGGAAGCGAAGCGCCCGGCTCATCCTGTGCCTCTGCCCTTCGGGTACTCCATCATCATCTTCCACAGCTCCGCCAGGCTGGCGCGCAGCTCCGCGCCCGATGCGCCGCGGGCCTTGGGCCGAGCGTTGACGACGACATCGACAGCCGGCAGGGCATGCTGGTGCAGCCGGAATGATTCCCGGACGATGCGGCGGAGCCGATTGCGCTCCACGGCATTGCCGGCCGTGCGTACGGCAACTGCCATGCCGAGGCGCGCACCGTGCTTGTCGTTGCTACTTGCTGTCACCGCGAAGAATCCGTTGCCAAAGCGCCGGCCGCGCGCATACGCGGCGTCGAACTCCGACTTGCGCCGCAGACGCTTGTGCGCCGGGAAAGTGAGCCGGTGCATAGTCTATGTGCTGAAAGCCGGCCGGTGTGCGGTTCCAGCAGATCTCCGCCGGCCGTGCCCCGAAGCATACGGCCAGGAGTGGCAACCTTGAAAGTCGGAGCCTCTTCGGAGCGCCCTAAGGGATCAGCTTGCGCCGGCCCTTGGCGCGGCGACGGGCCAGCACCTTGCGGCCGTTCTGGGTCGCCATGCGTGCCCGGAACCCGTGCGTGCGCTTGCGGCGCACTTTGCTAGGCTGATAGGTACGCTTCATACAGGGCGCTCCAGAGGATCCGTGGGGGTTCCAAAAAAGGGGCGGCAAGGCTAAGCCGTTGAGCGCCAAGGTGTCAATATCTTTAGGCATCGCAAGACCTTCAGCGACGGCGCTCAAGGGTATAGACTCCGCAGCCCTTTCCCCCAAGAACCAGGCTGCTCGATGATGCTGTGCAACGCCCTCGCTACGGCGCTGGTCGATCAGCTGGTCAATCGGCGGGGCTGCTGAAGTGGTCGCGGAGGCAACGCGCGTGGATGCGTCGCTGTGGGCTCGGTGTAAATCTGCGTTAGAGGCCGAGCTTCCGGAGCAGCAGTTCAATACCTGGGTACGACCCCTGCAGGCGCTCGAAGGCGCCGGCGCGCTCAAGCTCCTCGCACCCAACCGCTTCGCTGTCGAATGGATCACCGAGCACCTCCTGCCGCGCATCGGGGAGCTGCTGCGCGACGAGAGCACCGGCGATGCGCCCATCGTGACCGTGGAGGTCGGCTCGCGCAGCACGCCCATGCGCGCCGCAGTGGCGCCGGCAGCGCCGGCGGGGAGCACCTCGCCGCCGGCTCAGCGGCCACGACGGGCAGAGGGCCTGGTCGTCGGCGCGCGCATCAATGCGGATTTCACCTTCGGCAGTTTCGTCGAGGGCAAGAGCAACCAGCTCGCCAAAGCCGCCTCGCAGCAGGTCGCCGAGAATCCTGGCCGCGCTTATAACCCGCTGTTCCTCTACGGCGGCGTAGGTCTCGGCAAGACTCACCTCATGCACGCCGTCGCCCACCACATCAAGGAGCGTGACGGCGAGGCGCGGATCGCCTATGTGCACTCGGAGCGCTTCGTCGGTGACATGGTGCGTGCGTTGCAGCACAACACCATGAACGAGTTCAAGACCGCATACCGCTCGCTCGATGCGCTGCTCATCGACGACATCCAGTTCTTTGCCGGCAAGGAGCGCTCGCAGGAAGAGTTCTTCCACACCTTCAACGAGCTGCTCGAAGGCCAGCACCAGGTCATCCTGAGCTGCGACCGTTACCCGAAGGAGGTCGAAGGGCTGGAGGAGCGCCTCAAATCGCGCTTTGGCTGGGGATTGACAGTCGCCATCGAGCCGCCGGAGCTCGAGACTTGCGTCGCCATTCTCATGTCGAAGGCGCATGCGGCTGCCGCTCATCTGCCCGAAGAAGTCGCGTTTTTCATAGCGAAACGCATCCGCTCCAACGTGCGCGAGCTCGAAGGCGCCCTGCGGCGAGTCATTGCCAACTCGCGCTTCACCGGCCACGCAATCACGCTGGATTTCACCCGCGAGGCGTTGAAGGATCTGCTGTCCCTGCAGGCGAAGCTCGTCACCATCGAGAACATCCAGAAGACCGTAGCCGATTACTACAAGGTCCGGATGGCGGATCTGCTATCCAAGCGCCGCAGCCGCTCGGTCGCGCGACCCCGGCAGGTCGCCATGGCACTCGCGAAGGAGCTCACCAGCCACAGCCTGCCGGAGATCGGCGATGCCTTCGGCGGCCGTGACCACACCACGGTGCTCCATGCCTGCAAGCGCATCAAGGAGCTGCGCACTTCCGAGGTTCGCATGAGCGAGGACTACTCGAACCTGTTGAGAACCCTGACGGGTTGATGGGGGTAGGCCTGTGGATTTGCTGTGAGCGTCCGAGGGGATAAAGTTACGCACAAGCCGCCCACAGTCCCCGCGCAGGTCGTGCCGCGAAATCCGTTACGTCGTGGACCGGCCAAGCCATTGATCCTGTGGAGCGAAAAAGGTTGTCCCCGTTACTCCCAGGCTCAATAGTAACTACAATCTGAATTTAGGATTCTCGAGAAAGAATAGATTATGAAGCTGACGGCGACGCGCGAGGATCTTCTCGCTCCCCTGCAAAGCGTGATCGGTGTGGTCGAGCGGCGTCAGACGATGCCCGTGCTCGCGAACGTGCTGCTGTCGGCACGGGACAACCGGCTGGCGATCACCGGCACGGATCTCGAGGTCGAGCTCGTTGCCGCCACCAAAGTGGGACTGGAGCAGCCCGGCGATATCACGGTGCCGGGGCGCAAGCTGGTCGACATCTTTCGGGCGCTGCCGGATGGGGTGAGTGTCACGCTGAGCACGGAAGGGGAGCGAGCCATCGTGCGGGCGGGTCGCAGCCGATTCACGCTATCGACTTTGCCGGCGGCGGAGTTTCCGGTCATCGAGGAGATCAATGCCGCGCAGACGCTCTCACTGCCGCAGGGGGAGTTCCGGCGACTCATCGACAAGACGCATTTCTCGATGGCGCAGCAGGATGTGCGCTACTACCTGAACGGGCTCCTCCTGGAGACGCAGGAGAGCGCTCTGCGCGCCGTCGCAACGGACGGGCACCGGCTGGCACTTTGTGAGATCACCCTTCCTTCGCCAGGCAAGACCGGGCAGGTCATCGTGCCGCGCAAGGGTGTCCTGGAGCTGCAGCGGATCCTGGGTACCGAGGGGACGGTGGAGCTGGCGATCGGCACCAATCACGTTCGCGCACAGATCGGCGACATTCGCTTCACTTCCAAGCTGATTGATGGCAGATTCCCGGAGTATGGACGGGTCATTCCGAGCAATCCAGGAAAGCTGGTGCAGGCGGATCGGGAGCTGTTGCGGCAGTCGCTGCAGCGGACGGCCATCCTTTCGAATGAGAAATACAGGGGAATTCGACTGGCTGTGCGGACGGACCTTCTGGTGATTCAGGCGCACAACCCGGAGCAGGAGGAGGCGGAGGATCAGGTCGAGGTCGTCTATGCGGGGGATGAGGTGGAGATCGGGTTCAATGTCAACTATTTGCTGGATGCTTTGAGCGCGATCGAGGGAGATAAGGTTGAGATCGGGCTGACTGATTCGAATAGCAGCTGTTTGATCCACGCACCGGGGTTGACGCAAACCCGGTATGTGGTGATGCCCATGCGGCTGTGAAGTCGGGGGTTGAGAGCGGCAAAGTAGACCCGAGGGGACCCGGAGCGAGCTACGCAATGGACCCTGGCCAGATCGCCGCAAGTACATCCCTGTAGGCTCGCGGATCGCCGTCCTGGCGATCGGCGTCTGGCCAGGATCCATTGCGCATCTCGCTCCGTTCGGCAACGGGGCAAAACTGGCCGCTTGCGGGCCCCGGAGGCTGCTCGGGTCATCGGATGGCGGGGTCTCACTTGCAAAGGGAGTTGGCGGGGCGCGTCTGGAGTCAGGGACGACGGAAGCGAGCCTACAGGGATCAGTGAGCGGCCGGCAGGCCGCGCAACCGTACTTGCGGCGTACCCCGCCAACTCCCTTTGCAAGTGAGACCCCGGCCTCGGAATGTCACAATGCCTGAATGATCCTCGGCGAGCTAACCCTTCGCGATCTCCGCTGCATCGAGCAGGCCGAGCTCTCCCTGCATCCCGGCCGCAACCTCGTTTGGGGAGGCAACGGCTCAGGGAAGACCTCGTTGCTCGAGGGCATCTTTCTGCTGGGTCGTGGGCGTTCGTTTCGCACCAGAAACTCTGAGCGCCTGGTTCGCCATGGGCAGGAGCGCTTGGTCGTGTTCGGCAGGATCGAGAGTTCAGGATCTGAAGGGAGTGGTTTGGTGCATGCCCTGGGGGTGGAGGTCCATCGGCGGGAGGGGACGAGGGCTCGAGCGGACGCTGCGGCCGTAGGGTCGCTGGCGGATCTGTCGCGCGTGTTTCCGGTGCAGGTGATTGATCCGGAGATTCACAAGCTCATCGAGGAGGGAGGAAGGAGAAGGAGGCGCTGGCTCGACTGGGCGGTGTTCCACGTGGAACCTCAGTTCGCGGATTGGTGGGTTCGGTACGGTCGCGCGGTACGGCAGCGGAACGCGGCGTTGCGGGAGAGAGGCGCAGCCCTGAAGCCTTGGGACGTGGAAGTGGCGGCAGTGGGGGAGAGGATCTCCGAGGCTCGCCGCGCCGTCGTGGAGCAGATGCAGCCCTACTGGCGTGAGGTCGTCGCCGGGCTCGACTGTCCGGTCGGGGAGCTACAGTACTTCCGCGGGTGGGGAGCGCAACACTCGCTCGCTGAGGCGCTCGAAGCCTCGCGGGCCCGTGATGAGCTCCGAGGGCTCACGCACATGGGGCCACATCGGGCCGACGTACTCATCCGGGTGGACGGGAGACTTGCCCGGGAGGTGCTCTCGCGCGGACAGCAGAAGCTCATGGCGGTAGCGCTGACCCTGGCGCAACTGCGGCTGTTGAAGGCCGTCTCCGGAACGACGCCAACCCTGCTTCTGGATGATCCGGCGGCCGAGCTCGATTCGGAGCACTTGGGCCATTTTGTCAGCCAGATCGCGCCACTTGGCTGTCAGTTGGTGATTACCTCACTACACCCGCAAACGCCGGCTTTTGGTGCCCCGGACAGGGTGTTTCACGTGGAACAGGGGAGGGTAGGCCGGTATAATGTCCCATCCTGAGATCGGACCTTTGCATGGCTGAAGAAGACGTCTACGATTCCAGCAAAATCAAAGTACTAAAGGGCCTCGACGCGGTGCGCAAACGCCCGGGCATGTACATCGGTGACACCGATGACGGCAGCGGATTGCACCATATGGTTTTCGAGGTCGTGGACAACGCGATCGATGAAGCGCTGGCCGGGTACTGCGACAAGATCGTAGTGACGATCCACGCCGACGAGTCCGTGACCGTTTTCGATAACGGGCGCGGAATTCCGGTGGACATTCACCCCGAAGAGGGGCGCTCTGCCGCAGAGGTCATCATGACCGTGCTGCATGCGGGCGGGAAGTTCGACGCCAGCTCCTACAAGGTCTCGGGCGGACTTCACGGAGTCGGCGTTTCGGTGGTGAACGCCCTTTCCGACTACCTGCTTCTGACCGTGTACCGGGACGGGAAAGTGCATCGCCAGGAGTATCACCTCGGTGATCCGGTCGCACCGCTGGCCGTAGTGGGCGAGACAGCCGAGCGGGGCACCGTGGTGCGCTTCAGGCCGAGCGCGCAGATCTTCACCAACATCCAGTTCAACTACGAGATCCTCGCCAAGCGGCTGCGCGAGCTGTCGTTTCTCAACTCGGGCGTGCGCATCGAGCTCGTGGACGAGCGCGAGAACAAGTCCGATGTCTTCCAGCACGAAGGCGGGCTCAAGGCCTTCGTCAAGTACCTCAATCGCACACGCGTACCGATCCATGAGGCGGTCTTCTGGTTCAAGAGCCAGGACGGACCGGTGTCAGTGGAAGTTGCCATGCAGTGGAACGACTCTTACCAGGAGAGCATGTTCTGCTACACCAACAACATCCCGCAGAAGGACGGCGGCACCCACCTGGCGGGATTCCGCAGCGCGCTAACCCGCACGCTCAACGACTACATCGAGAAGGAGTTGTCCGCAAAGAAGGACAAGTTACCGACCACCGGCGACGATGCCCGCGAGGGGCTCACCGCGATCCTGTCCGTGAAGCTGCCTGATCCGAAGTTCTCCTCGCAGACCAAGGACAAGCTGGTTTCGTCCGAGGTCAAAGGCGTCGTGGAGGCAGTGGTCGCCGGCAAGCTGCAGGAATTTCTGCTCGAGCACCCGCAGGAAGCCAAGTCCATCGTTGCGAAGATCATCGAGGCGGCCCGCGCCCGCGAGGCCGCTCGCCGCGCGCGCGAGATGACGCGCCGCAAGGGCGCGCTGGATATCGCGGGACTGCCTGGGAAGCTGGCTGACTGCCAGGAGAAAGACCCGGCGCTTTCCGAGATCTTCATCGTCGAGGGCGACTCCGCCGGCGGCTCCGCCAAGCAGGGCCGCGACCGGCGAACGCAGGCGATTCTGCCGCTGAAGGGCAAGATCCTGAACGTGGAGAAGGCGCGCTTCGACAAAATGCTGTCTTCGGTAGAAGTCGGCACGCTGATCACCGCGTTGGGATGCGGCATCGGTAAGGACGATTTCGATATTACCAAGCTACGCTACCATCGCGTGGTCCTCCTGACCGACGCTGATGTTGACGGTAGCCACATCCGGACGCTGCTTCTGACGTTCTTCTACCGTCAGCTTCCGGACCTCATTGCGCACGGGCACATCTACATCGCGCAGCCGCCGCTCTTCAAGGTGAAGCGAGGCAAGCAGGAGCTGTATGTCAGGGATGAGCCGGAGCTCGATGCCGCGCTTCTCAACACTGCGTTGGAGAGCGCCGCGCTGCACGTGAACGCTTCGGCACCGCCGCTTCAGGGTCCGGGTCTGGAGGCGCTGTCGCGCAAATACATGGAAGTGCAGGCCATCATCAAACGCTGGTCGCGTCGCTACGACGACCGGCTGCTCGAGCAGCTCATCTACATGCCCGAGGTCAAGCCGGCCGACTTCGATCGCCTGGACTGGCTGCGAAGCTGGGCCCAGGAGCTCAACCAGCGGCTCAACTCGCTCGACGACGCGACGCGCGCGTACCGTGTGGAGTTGCATGCCGCATCCGGCGAGCATGCCGCGCGCATCATGGTCCACAAGATCGAGCATGGGACCGCCAGCCACAAATACCTGCCGCGCGAGTTCTTCGACTCCGCCGAATACCAGCGGATTGCCGATCTCGCCCGTACCCTCGCGGGCCTCATCGGCGAAGGCGCCTTCGTCAACCGGGCCGAGGACCGCCAGGACATCGGCTCCTTCAAGGAAGCCATGAAGTGGCTCTTCGACCAGGCGCGCAAGGGGCAGACGATCCAGCGCTACAAGGGCCTGGGTGAGATGAACCCCGAGCAGCTCTGGGAGACCACCATCAATCCCCAGACGCGCCGCCTGCTGCAGGTGAAGATCGAGGACGCGGTCGCGGCCGACGACATCTTCACCACCCTGATGGGCGATCAGGTCGAGCCGCGCCGCGAGTTCATCGAGAAGAACGCGCTTTCTGTGACAAACCTCGACGTCTGAGGCGATATTGTCGCATTAGCGCGCCACTGCCGGTTCCCGGTCATCGGGCTCACATCTTCGCGGGCTAGGTTCCCGGGTCGAAAAAGAGCAGCTTGAGCGATCCAGGGACGAACGGCGAAGGGCCGCGTCTTCCTGCCTCCCGGGCTGCCCGGAACGCGGCCATCGCTTTGGCGTTCGTCGCGGCGGCCGCCAGGAAGAGCCGGCCGCTGACCGGATCGAGGCTCATGGTGCGCGCCGAGAGGGCGGTTTTGACCGTAGCGGCCGGCACGAAGGTGTTGGCGTCGACCTCCCGAATGACTGACAGCGTGCCGTCCAAGCCGTTGGAGCTGAAGATCAGCTTGCGGGTCGGGTCGAACGCCGCAGCGTCGGTGCCCTGGCCGATCGGCAGCGTTGCGACCGTTGCGCCGGTGTCGGCATTGACGACGACGAGGCGCCCGTTCTCACAGCTCGAGAAGAGTCGGTGTGTCGAAATGTCGATGGCGAGTCCGTGCGGCGCCCTGCACTGAGGGATCGGCCAGCTGGCATCGACCTGGTTCATGGCCGTGTCGATGCGGAAGATCTCCCGCTTCTCGACGCCGTTCACGTATACCTTGCCGTTGTGGCCGGCAACGGGATATTCGAGCTTGCTGCCGACCTGCACGGTCGCGATCACTCGATCACTCGCCGGATCGATCACGGTGAGCAGGCCAGGATCGCCGTCGACCACGAAGACATGTCCGCTCGTCGGGTCGATGGTCACGGCATCGGAGTCCGGCGCCGCTTTGAGGTGCTTCACGACCTTCAGTGTCTTCAGATTGAACGCCACGGCCTCTCCCGCGCGTCCATCATCGGTGTAGCCGAGTCCCGCGGCATGGGAGATGGCGATACCGTGCGTGCCGCCCGGGATACCCGCAACCTCGCCGATGATCCTGCCGCTCCTGCCATTCACGACGGTCACACGGTCGCCGTGGGCGACGTATACCCGGTGCGACGGACTGTCATAAACGACGTAGTCCCAGCGATCGGGAGTGCCCAACCGTATGCTGCGCGTCAGATGATAATCGGCGGCGGATGCGCTGCCGACGTGCCGGGCAAACGCGATCGGCATGACTGCGAACACAACAGCCGCGGCAAACACGGGCAGCAGACAGCGTCGCGCCATATCCTCTCCAGTCGATCGAGGCGAGGCCGAAGAGGGGCCACCATAGCACCAGGCTCTTTTGCCGTCACGGACAACAGCCGTTAGACTGCGTCACCTCGCCCATAGCTGTCACCGTGGCCGCGATCTTCAGGCAACGGGCAAACCCGCGTAGTTCTCCGCCATCACCCGACACGCGGCTTCCGACTCCGAGAGATAGTCGAGCTCCGCGAGCTGCAGCTTGCGCGCGAGCCTGTCGTCCTGGAGTCTGTGCATGAGCGAAGTGAACCACCAGGAGAATCGGGCGGCCTTCCACACACGTGCCAGGGCGCGTGACGAATACTCTTCGAGCAGCGTCCGGCTGCCGGAGCGGTAGTGCTCCACGAGCGCTTCGGACAGGACCCGGACGTCCGCAGCGGCGAGGTTCAGCCCTTTCGCGCCCGTGGGCGGCACGATGTGCGCGGCATCTCCTGCCAGGAACAGACGCCCGAAGCGCATCGGCTCCGCGACGAAGCTGCGAAGGGGCGCAATGCTCTTCTCGATCGCGGGAGCGGTGACCAGGCGAGCGGCAAACTCCTCGGGCAGGCGCGCCGCGAGCTCGCCCCAGAAACGCTCATCCGGCCAGTCCTCGACTTTGTCTTCCAAAGGACATTGCACGTAATACCGGCTGCGAGCTCGCGAGCGCATGCTGCAGAGAGCGAAGCCGCGCGCATGATTGACGTAGACCAGCTCGTCGTTCAGGGGACCTACATCGGCAAGAACGCCCAGCCACCCGAACGGGTAGACACGCTCGTATCGAGTGATCTTGCCGGCGGGAACCGACGCTCGACACACGCCGTGATACCCATCGCACCCGGCGATGAAGTCACATTCGACAACGTGTCGGGCGCCGCCGTGATCGTACGCGACACGGGGATGTGGGCCGTCGAAATCGGAGAGGCTGACATCTCGTGCCTCCCAGACGACACGGCTGGCGGCCGCCTCGCCCAGATCCCGTTGGATCTCCGTCTGCCCGTAGACGAGTACGTGCCGACCCGAAAGCCCCTCGAGATCGATCCGATGCGTCCGCCCCTCGAACGCCAGCAGGAAGCCGTCGTGCACCAGCCCCTCCCGCATCATCCTGTCGCCAATACCGGCCTCCTTCAGCAGCTCCACGGTCGTCCACTCCAGCAGCCCGGCGCGTATGCGCCGCTCCACGTAGTCGCGCGAATGGCGCTCGAGGACGACACACGCCACGCCGTTGCGCTCCAGCAGCTGCGAGAGCAGTAGGCCGGAAGGGCCGGCGCCCACGATCACCACCTGAGTCTTGCGCATCTTTCCCGCCCGAGCGGTGCCGCGGATTGGCGCAGCGTGCGACAGACCCCGATCGCCGGGAATGGACGGCGCCCTCCGGAACTTGTACTTTTCCGCCATGCGTACCGCGCGGCCCTCTTCCGGAGGCGAGGCCTCATCCCGGCCGGCATCCGTCCCCGCGTTCTATCTGTACGGCGAATCGCTGCAGCCCCCGGATGAGCGGCTGATCCACATCGAGACCATCGCGGCCCGCAGCCGGCTTCACGATTGGATCATTCGGCCACACCGCCACCGCGACCTGCATCAGTTGCTGCTGATCGAGCGCGGGCGAGTGGAGGCCAGGCTGGATGAGCGCACGGCGCCGTTGCGCGCGCCTGCCGTGATCCTCGTGCCGCCTGGCGCCGTGCACTCGTTCCGCTTTCAGCCCGAGACCGTCGGGGTCGTGGTCTCCTTCGCATCGACACTGGCGGAGGAGCTGCGGGCAGCCAGTCCTGGCCTGGCGGAACACCTCGAGAAGTGCAACGCCCTGGTGTTGGACCGTGCGGCGCTGCGGCAAACGGACCTGCGCGCCCTCGCGGCAATGCTGCTGCGCGAGTTCGGCCGATCCGCTCCGGGCCGACGCCTGGCGCTGCGTGGAACGCTCGCCGCGCTGCTTGCCAACCTGCAACGGCTTTTGCCCGACATGGCGGACACCGTCGCAACGGTCAGCTCGCGTGACCGTGAGCTGGTCGCGCGTTTTCGCGAGCAGACGGAGCGGCGATTTCGACAGCATCCCGCGCTCACCGAGTACGCCGCTCTGCTGCGAACCTCAGAGAGCCGGCTGCGCCGCGCCTGCCTCGCCGTGACAGGGCAGTCTCCCGTCGAGCTGGTGCATCTGCGGCTGCTCCTCGAGGCCGAGCGACAGCTGCGCTACACCTCCATGTCGGTGACCCAGGTTGCGTACCACCTCGGCTTCCAGGACCCCGCGTATTTCAGCCGCTTTTTCGCGCGCCGCACGGGCGTGTCCCCTCGCGCGTTCCGACACGGGGACGCCCGGACGATCTTGGAGCGGCCGTAGGGCAGCGGACACGCTGGAGCTCGCCATGGCTGCTTCGATCGCATGGCGCCCCTTCTTCAGAAGCTGCGATCCTCGCGTTCCGCCACCAAGCCCGAGCGCGCAACGCCACGCAGGATGTCCAGCAGCTCCGCCTGGGCCGGCGTCGGACGCCACTCCCGCCGCAGCGTGAGTCCGATCTCGCGCACGACCCGACCCGCCGGGTGAGGCAATGCGATCAGCTCACCGGCCGCGAGCTCATGGCGAGCCTGTTGGGCGGAAAGGAGCATCGCGCGGTCGCTGCGCAGCAGCAGAGCGCGGGCCGCGACCAGGGAGTTGCATTCGATGGGCGCCGCAGGCGGCTGCCCGGCGGTGCCTCGGAACAGCCGCTCGAAGTGCCGCCGCAGAGGCGAGCCCGGGCGTGGCGCGATCCACGCAAAGCGCACGAGCGCCTCCGCCGGAGGGGAGCGCCGGGGGCCATCGGACCCACGCTGTCCGCGGCCGCTCATTTTGGCGAGAGGATGGCCCTTGCGGACGATGATCGCCAGCGGGTCTTCGAACAACAGCTCCTGGATGACATCCGGCGGTATCGACTCGCGCAGCGCCCCAACCAGGAAGTCGGCGCGCCCGCGACGCAGCGCATCGAGCAAGCTGTCGTAGGGCCCGTCCAGGATCGAGATCCGATGGCTCGGTCGGCGCGCTGCGAAGCGTAGGACCGTTTCCGGCACCATGAAGCTGCGCCCGAGCGGCATGGCGCCGATCACCGTTGCTCCGCGTTCCGTGCCGCCGGACCCTGCGACTTCGGCGCGCGCCTGTGCGAGCTCCGTCATCGCGAGCTGCACCTGGACACAGAGGCGCAGCGCTTCACGGGTCGGGCGTACGCCATGGCTGGTCGTCTCGAACAACGGGGCGCCGATTCTGCGCTCGAGCTCCCTCGCGGCACGGTGAAGCGTCGCCCGAGTCATGCGTTGAGCGCGGGCTGCGGCGCCGAATCCGCCGGACTCGACGACCGCGACGAGCGCCCGCAGTTGCCTCGAGGTTATGCCGTGGATCGAGTTGCGGGAACCGGGGGATTGCGGTCCTGCAGCCGCGAGGGCCGCCCCGATGCGCTGCAGCACGCGCGCGACGCGCTCGGCGCATAGCCGCCCCGCCTCGGTCGGCTCCATCCCCTGCGCCGTGCGTGCGAACAGCGCCCCGCCGAAATCCCGCTCGAGGGAGCCGATCGCCTGCGTGACCGCAGGCTGGCTCAAGTGCGCGGCGCGCGCCGCGGCGCTCACGCTTCCCAGCCGCGCCACCGAAGAGAAAACCGACAGGTGGCGAAGGTTCGATATCGGACCGGTCATGTGACGGCCTCCGGGGAGCGACCGTATGCAATTTCTTATACCCGGCGCCGTTTTGCAATTGGCATCGCGCCAGCCCCCGGCGGAGAATCCCCGCCGAGCCACACTGCCGAGGCCGCCAGTGAACGTCGTTCGTACCCATATCCCGCGGGCGGATCGAGCCGCAGTCGACCGTCTCGCCGCCAGCGGGGTGGCTACGGTTCACGAGGCACAGGGCCGGACCGGTCTCCTCGCCCCGCAGATCCGTCCGATCTACCCTGGGGCCCGCATCGCCGGGACGGCGGTAACGGTCAGCCTGCCGCCCTGCGACAACTGGATGATCCACGTCGCGGTCGAGCAGTGCCGCGAAGGAGATGTCCTGGTCGTCGCGCCAACCTCGCATTCGGAAGCCGGGTACTTCGGTGAGCTGTTGGCTTGCTCGCTGGTGGCTCGCCACGTGCGCGCGCTCGTGATCGATGCCGGCGTACGCGACGTGCGTGACCTGAAGGAGATGGGCTTCCCGGTCTGGTCAAGAGTCATCTCGGCGCAGGGCACCGTGAAGGAGACCCTGGGCAGCGTGAACGTGCCTGTGGTGTGCGCCGGCGCCCGCGTCAATCCGGGCGATGTGGTCGTCGCTGACGATGATGGGGTCTGCATCGTTCCGCGGCTCAAGGCGGCCGAGGTTGCCGACGCGAGCGCCGCGCGCGAGGCCAAGGAGGCGAAAGTGCGCGAGCGCCTGAAGGCGGGCGAGCTCGGTCTCGACATCTATCAGATGCGGGAGAGGCTGGCGCACCTCGGCCTCGCCTATCGCGACGAGCCGGCGGAGGAGTAAGCGCGTGCTGCGGGCGATTCCGGCGACTCTGATGCGCGGCGGTACCTCGAAGGGTCTCTACTTCAACGTGCGCGACCTTCCCGGCGACCGTGGGGCCCGCGATCGGGTACTGCTTGCGGCGATGGGCTCTCCCGACGTGCGCCAGATCGACGGCATGGGCGGAGCCCATCCGCTGACGAGCAAAGTGGCGGTTATCGGTCCCGCAACACGCGCGGACGCTGATGTCGATTATCTCTTTCTGCAGCTTGCGGTCGACAAGCCCGAAGTCAGCGATTCGCAGAATTGCGGCAACATTCTCGCGGGCGTCGGCCCGTGGGCCATCGAGAACGGATTCGTCCCGGCTGCGGGGCCGGTCACCCCGGTGCGGATCCATATGGTCAACACCGGGAGCATTGCCGTTGCAAACGTGCCCACGCCGAACGGAGCGGTGGAGTACGAGGGCGACGCGCGGATCGACGGGGTGCCAGGCGCCGCCGCCGGCATCAGCATCGATTTTCTCGACGTCGCAGGCTCATCGTGCGGATCGCTCTTCCCCACAGGGCGGGTGTCGGAACGGATCGACGGAGTCGAGCTCACCGGCATCGACAATGGCATGCCTGTCGTGATTCTCGCTGCGGCGGACTTCGATGTGACCGGGGCCGAGGAGCCCGGGGAGCTGGAGGCGAACGCAAGCCTCAAAGCGCGCGTCGAGAAAATCCGGCTCGCGATGGGCCCTCGCATGAAGCTCGGTGATGTCAGCCAGAAAACCGTGCCCAAGATGTCGCTGGTCTCCCGCGGGAGAGATGGCGGTCATCTCAATACTCGCACCTTCATTCCTCACCGCGTGCACGAGGCGATCGGGGTGCTCGGTGCCGTGAGCGTCGCGACGGCCTGCGCGGTACCGGGCACGGTGGCGGCGCGCATTGCAAGTCGTGCCGTCTCTGCCGGACTTCAGCGCCTCGAGATCGAGCATCCGACGGGTTTTTTCACCGTCGAGATGGACGTCACGAGCAGCGGGGGCGAAGTCCGAGTGAATCGCTCGGCACTCATCCGGACCGCCCGAAAATTGATGCGGGGCGAGATATTCGTGTCTTCCGCAGCTTGGGCACCCACATGAGCGAGAGGGCGCGTCTCGCACTCATCGGCTACGGTGAGGTAGGCCAAATCCTCGCCGCCGACTTGCACGCGCGCGGCATGGACGACATTACCGCCTGGGATTGCCAGTTCCCCAGCCTCTCGAGCGTCCCGTCCTGCGCGGCCAAAACATCCGGCCACGTGCGGGTGGCGCGCTCCATGGCGGAAGCTCTACAGGACCGCTGCGTCATCATCTCAGCCGTCACGGCCGCCAATTGCGTGCCTGCCGCGCGTGAAGCGGCCGCTGCAATCCGGCCGGAGGCTCTCTACTTCGACCTCAATTCGGTGGCGCCACACACCAAACGTGCCGCGGCTTCCGACATCGAAGCGTCGGGGGGCCGCTATATCGAGGCGGCCGTCATGTCTCCCATTGCGCCGCAGCGCATCGCCTCCCCCATGCTGATCGGAGGAGCGCACGCCGCCGCATTCGAGCCGCTGGCCCGAGAGCTCGGCTTCACGGGCGTCCAGGTGTTCGACGCCGCGCTGGGGCGCGCTTCCGCGGCAAAGATGTGCCGCAGTGTCATGATCAAAGGTCTCGAGGCGCTATTGACCGAATCGCTACTTGCTGCCCGCCGGCACGGGGTCGAGCAGACCGTTCTCGAGTCGCTTCGGGATCTCTTCCCGAAGGAGGACTGGCGAGGAATTGCCGCGTATATGATTTCCCGCTCGCTGCAACACGGCCGCCGCCGCGCCGAGGAGATGCGCGAGGCCGCGCAAGCCGTTGCCGAAGCGGGGCTCGAGCCGGTGATGAGCCTCGCGTGTGTCACGCGGCAGGATTGGGCCGCCTCGCATCGCCCGACTCGCAAGTCCGAAACGCTCGAAGGGCTGTTGGACGCCATTCTCGACTCGATCGGGGCTGCAGATCGGGAGAGCGCATGATCATAGACTGCCACGGCCACTACACGACCGCGCCGGCCGCGCATCAAAGGTTTCGCGACGCGCAGACCGCGCGCCTGAAGGACCCGGGCGCCCCGCCTGCCGTGCCGGCGAGGATCTCCGATGACGAGATTCGCGAGACCATCGAAACGAATCAGCTGAAGCTCCAGAGAGAGCGCGGCGCGGACCTCACGCTCTTCTCCCCGCGCGCATCCGCGATGGGGCACCACATCGGCGACGAATCGGTGTCGATGGCCTGGACGCGGGCAAACAACGACCTCATCGAGCGCGTCGTCGACCTGTACCCCGACAACTTTGCCGGCGTGTGTCAGCTGCCGCAGTACCCGGGAGTGCCGATAGGCAATTCCGTGCACGAGCTCGAGCGCTGCGTGCGCGAGCTCGGGTTCGTCGGCTGCAACCTGAATCCCGACCCCTCCGGGGGCCACTGGAAGTCTCCGCCCCTCATCGATCGGCACTGGTACCCGTTCTACGAGAAGATGGTCGAGCTCGAAGTGCCCGCGATGGTGCACGTCTCGGCGTCCTGCAACCCGTGTTTTCACGCTACGGGGGCGCACTACATCAATGCCGATACCACGGCATTCATGCAATTCATCCAAGGGGACCTGTTCCGCGATTTCCCGACCCTGAAGCTCATCATTCCCCACGGCGGTGGCGCGGTTCCCTACCACTGGGGGCGCTATCGGGGTCTTGCCGACATGCTGAAGCGTCCGCCCCTTGCCGAGCACGTGATGAAGAACGTGTTCTTCGACACGTGTGTCTATCACCAGCCGGGCATCGACCTGCTCTTTCGGGTGATCGCGCTCGACAACGTTCTCTTTGGCTCCGAGATGGTCGGCGCAGTTCGCGGAATCGATCCCGAGACGGGGTTTCATTTCGATGACACCAAGCGGTACATCGATGCGCTCCCGCTGCCGCAATCCGACAAGCTGCGGGTCTTCGAGAAGAATGCGCGCGCCGTCTTTCCGCGCCTCGATGCTCGCCTGAAGGCGAGCGGCAGATGAGCCCGACGCTCGTACCCGGCGGCCCGGGATGGGCGGCGAGAGGTGCCTCGGGCGGCTTCACGATGGATCGTGACTGGCTTTCATACCATCCCAACCCCTGCAAGCCGGACTACGCTCCACCCCCGGGTGCGGTCGATGCCCACTGTCACGTATTTGGTCCGGGCGCGGCGTTTCCCTACGCACCGGAGCGCAAATACACTCCGTGCGATGCCTCGAAGGATCATCTCTGGGGCTTGCGCGATTTCCTCGGCCTCGAGCGTAATGTGATCGTTCAGGCGACCTGCCACGGCACCGACAATCGCGCTCTCGTCGACGCCCTGCGATCCTCGCAGGGTCGCGCACGCGGCGTTGCATCGATCGCTGCCAGCGCGACGGACGCGGAGCTGCAGGCCCTCGATGCCGCGGGCGTGCGCGGGGTGCGCTTCAACTTCGTCAAGCGGCTCGTCGATACGACCCCGCGGGAAGTCCTCGAGGAAATCGCCCGTCGGGTGGCTCCCCTCGGCTGGCATATCGTCATTTACTTCGAGGCCGCCGAGCTACCGGAGCTCTACGATTTCTTCGCTTCGCTGCCGACGACTCTCGTCGTCGATCACATGGGCCGTCCGGATGTCACCAAGTCCGTCCAGGGACCTGAGTTCGAGCTGTTCGTCCGCCTGATGCGGGAGCACCCGAACGTGTGGTCGAAAGTAAGCTGCCCCGAGCGGCTCTCGAAGTCCGGACCCCCGCGATACGAGGATGTCCTGCCCTTCGCGAAGAGGCTGATCGGGACCTTTCCCGACCGGGTCCTCTGGGGCACCGACTGGCCGCATCCCAATCTGAAGGGTTACATGCCGGACGACGGCAAGCTCCTCGAGTATGTGCCCCAGATCGCGCCGACGGCCGCTCTGCAGCAGAAGCTCCTCGTCGACAACCCCAACCGCCTCTACTTCAGCCGGTGACGGCAAAAACCCATGGCACTCGATAAGCCCTACTCCGATATCCCGGGCACCGTGATCTTCGATGCGGATCAGGCGCGCAAGGGCTATCACCTGAATCAGTTCTGCATGTCTCTGATGAAGGCGGACAACCGCGCGCGATTCAAGCGCGATGAGCGCGCCTACCTCGACGAGTGGCCGATGTCGGAGGAGCAGAAGCAGGCTGTCCTGGCGCGGGATTTCAACCGGATGATCGCGCTCGGCGGCAACATCTACTTTCTCGCCAAGATCTTCTCGACGGATGGCAAAAGCTTCCAGTACACGGCGGCCACGATGGCCGGCATGACGCAGGAGGCTTACGCCGCCATGATGTTGCAGGGCGGCAGGTCGCCCGAAGGCAATCGCCGTGTGGGTGAAACGCCAGCCCGCGAGGGCGCCGACGGGGAGGGAAAATAGTGGCCAGAATCACCGCCGGCGTCGCGACCTCGCACGTCCCCGCGATCGGGGCGGCTCTCGACAGCGGACGCGCGACCGAGCCGTACTGGAAACCGCTGTTCGCCGGCTACGAATTCTCCAAGCAATGGATCGCGCACCAGAAGCCGGACGTAGTCGTGCTGATCTACAACGACCATGCCTCGGCGTTCAGCCTCGACATCGTGCCGACATTCGCGATCGGTTGCGCCGCCTCGTTCGAGCCGGCCGACGAGGGATGGGGTCCGAGGCCGGTGCCCGTGGTGGAGGGGCATCCGGAGTTGGCCTCCCACATCGCCCAGAGCGTCATCCAGCAGGACTTCGATCTCACGATCATCAACAGGATGGACGTCGACCACGGTCTCACGGTGCCGATGTCGCTGCTGTTCGGGCAGCCCGAGCGCTGGCCGGTCCGCGTCGTTCCGCTGGCCGTCAACGTAGTGCTCTTCCCGCCACCTTCCGGGCGGCGATGCTTCGAGCTTGGCAAGGCGATCCGCAGAGCCGTCGAGACGTTCGACGAGGACCTCAATGTCGAGGTCTGGGGCACCGGCGGCATGAGCCACCAGCTCCAGGGACCGCGGGCCGGACTCATCAACAAGGAGTGGGACAACCGCTGGCTCGACCGGCTGATCGACGATCCGGAAGCGCTCTCGCGCATGCCTCATATCGAGTACCTGCGGGAGGCGGGGTCCGAGGGCGTGGAGCTCGTGATGTGGCTCATCATGCGCGGCGCGCTCGATCCCAAGGTGCGTGCGGTGCACCGCTTTTACCACGTACCGGCCTCCAACACGGCCGTGGGTCACGTCATCCTGGAGAATGCGACATGAAGATCGTCCTCGCCGGCGCCGGCGCCTTCGGTCAGAAGCACCTCGATGCGATCCGGGTGATCGGCGGCATCGAGGTCGACTCCCTCGTCGGGCGTGAGCTCGCGCCGACACGCGAAGTCGCGAAGAAGTATGGAATCGCCCACGCCACGACCTCCCTTGGCGAGGCGCTCGCCCGGCCCGGCGTGACCGCGGCCATCCTGGCGACACCAACGCAACTGCACGCCGCACAGGCGATTGAATGCCTGAAGGCGCGCAAGCACGTGCAGGTCGAGATTCCCCTTGCCGACAGTTGGGCCGACGCCGGTGCGGTGGCACGCGTGCAGCGCGAGACCGGCCTCGTCTGCATGGTGGGCCATACCAGGCGGTTCAATCCCTCCCACCAATGGATTCATCGGCGGATCGCCGCGGGCGAGCTCAATATCCAGCAGATGGACGTGCAGACCTACTTCTTCCGCCGCACGAACACGAATGCCTTGGGGCAACCGCGCTCGTGGACCGACCACCTTCTCTGGCACCACTCGGCGCACACCGTGGACCTCTTCACCTATCAGGTCGGAGCGCCTGTCACCATAGCGCACGCCATCCAGGGCCCGATCGACCCGCGGCTCGGCATCGCCATGGACATGTCGATCCAGATGAAGGCGGCAACGGGCGCGATCTGCACGCTGTCCCTGTCCTTCAACAACGACGGTCCACTGGGCACCTTCTTCCGCTACATCTGCGACAAAGGTACCTACATCGCGCGCTACGACGACCTCATCGACGGCAAGGATCAGAAGATCGACGTGTCCAAGGTCGATGTGTCCATGAACGGCATCGAGCTTCAGGACCGGGAATTCTTCGCAGCGATCCACGAAGCGCGCGAGCCCAACGCGAGTGTGCAGCAGGTGCTTGCCTGCTATCGGACTCTGCACGAGCTCGAGCGACAGTTGAGCACGCAGGGAGAGTCTTGACGCCGCAGCGGGCGTTGGCGCGCCGCAGCTATTTCGGCAGGGCCCCACTGACCTTATGATGGCGGCTCATCTGCTCAAGGGCCCGGCATGACGTCGAACGAGACTTGGACTGCGGCACATCGCAATGTGGTCGTCGCGAGCTTCCTTGGATGGATGCTCGACGCCTTCGACTTCTTTCTCGTCGTGTTCGTGCTCAGGCGCCTGGCGAGCGATTTCGGCACGGACGTCACGGCGGTGACGGTCGGTATAACGGCCACGCTGGCACTGCGGCCCGTGGGCGCGTTTCTCTTCGGCCGCCTTGCCGACCACTACGGCCGTCGGCCGGCGCTGATGGCGAGTGTGCTGCTGTACTCCGCAATGGAGCTGGCGACCGCGTTCGCACCGTCATTGACGGTATTCATCGCGCTGCGCGCGCTGTACGGAATTGCAATGGGCGGGGAATGGGGCGTGGGCGCCTCGCTGGCCTTCGAGTCCGTGCCCACCCGCTCGCGCGGGATCGTCTCCGGCATCCTGCAGGCCGGGTATCCCTGCGGGTATCTGCTGGCAGCCGTGGTCTTCGGACTGCTGTTCGAGCATATCGGCTGGCGCGGAATGTTCGTGGTCGGGGCGGCTCCGGCATTGCTCGTGGCGTTCATCTTCAGCAAGGTGCCCGAGTCCGACACGTGGACCGCGGGCCGCAGGGAGCCGGCGAGGCGCGGGCTGCTGCCGGCGTTGCGGGGCCATTGGTTGCTGGCGTGCTATGCGATCGTGTTGATGGCCTGCTTCAACTTCTTCAGTCACGGCACGCAGGACCTGTATCCGCTCATGCTCGGCGCGCAGCGCGGCTTCTCGACGGGGACGATCTCGAAAATCGCCGTGGTCTACAACATCGGGGCGATTTGCGGTGGCCTCCTGTTCGGCTCGCTATCGAGTCGCATGGGCCGGCGCCGGAGCATTGCGCTGGCGGCCGCGCTGTCCCTGATCGCGCTGCCCTTCTGGGCCTATTCGTCCACGCCCGTGACGCTGGCCATTGCCGCCTTCGCGATGCAATTCATGGTGCAGGGGGCGTGGGGTGTCGTGCCCGTGCATCTCAACGAGCTGTCGCCGGAAGGGATAAGAGGGACGTTTCCCGGCGTCGTCTATCAGCTCGGAAATCTGCTCGCTTCCTACAACGCGACGCTGCAGGCGGGCATAGCCGCTGTGCACGGCCCTGCCGGACACGCGGACTACGCGTTTGCCCTCACTGTGGTGTGTGGAGTGGTCGCCGTGACGCTGGTGCTGCTGTCGCTGTTGGGGCCGGAGCGGCGCGATGTACCCTTCGAGGCCTAGGGCGGCGAAATGACGGAGAAAGTGGATTGCGTCGTCATCGGCGCAGGGGTCGTTGGTCTCGCGGTTGCGCGGGCTCTGGCCGTGCGCGGCCGCGAAACCCTCGTCCTCGAGGCGGAGGGAGCCATCGGCACCGGCACGAGCTCCCGCAACAGCGAGGTGATTCACGCCGGCATCTATTACACGCCGGGCTCGGCGAAGGCGCGGCTCTGCGTCGCGGGCAGGCAGCTTCTCTACGCCTACTGTGAGGCCCGGGGAATCGACTATCGACGATGTGGCAAGCTCATCGTCGCCGCCGACCAGGAGCAGGTTCGTACACTGCAGAGGATCGAGGCGACGGCCCGCGCCAACGGCGTGGTCGACCTGCGGTGGCTGACTGCCGCCGAGGCCACGGTGATGGAGCCGGCACTGAGCTGTGTGGCCGCGTTGCTGTCGCCCTCCACGGGCATCATCGACAGTCACGGCTTCATGCTCGCACTGCAAGGTGACTTCGAGGGCGCGGGTGGCACCATCGCGTTCCAAACGCCCGTCAGGCGCGGGCTGTGTGAGCGGGACGCCATTCATCTCGAGGCCGGCAACGAGGATCCCATCGAGCTGGCAGCGTCGGTGGTCGTCAACAGCGCGGGACTCCACGCTCCGGATCTCGCGCGTCGGATCGATGGCGTGCCAAGGCCGAGCATCCCTCCATCGGTCTACGCCAAAGGCAACTACTATGTGCTGCAGGGAAGGGCGCCGTTCCGCCATCTCATCTATCCGGTTCCGGAACCCGGCGGCCTGGGCGTACACCTCACACTCGATCTCGCCGGCCGAGCGAAGTTCGGCCCCGATGTCGAATGGGTGAATAAGTTGGATTTCACCGTGGACCCCGGTCGGTCGGAGGGTTTCTATCGCGTGATCCGCCGCTATTGGCCCGGGCTGCCGCAAGGCGCGCTCCATCCCGGCTATGCGGGTATTCGTCCCAAGCTGAGCGGCCCCGGCACCCCTGGCGAGGATTTCCTGATCCAGGGACCGGAGGTGCACGGCGTGCGTGGCCTGATCAACCTCTATGGCATCGAGTCTCCGGGACTGACGGCGGCCCTGGCGATTGCGGAGCGGGTCGCGGACTCAGTCACCTAGCGTTCGCTGCAGGGTGGCGCCCGCGACTTGTCTGCGCCCTGAGACAGCTCTGGCCGGCCGGCCGCGCCGGCGCTAAGGTACCTGCGGAAACTTGCACCCGCAGACCAGGAGGAAGCGCCATGGCCAAACGTCCACTCAGCGGAAGCGAGCGAAGCCCGCTCCCGAATTCGCGCGTATTGGGGCCCGCGGACCCGGCGGAGCGGCTGGAAGTCACGGTCGTGGTCCGGGCGACCGACCCCAAAGGTCTGCAGGCCCGCCTGCGGGAGATCGTCAAGGGCCATGGCTCCAGGAATCACCTCTCCCGCGCCGAGTATGCGCAGCGCCACGGCGCCGGCCGGGCGGATCTGGATGCGGTACGGGATTTCGCGGAGGCGCACGGGTTGGCGGTCGTGCAGGAGCACGCCGGACGCAGGACGTTGGTGTTGGCCGGCACGGTCGCGCAATTCAACGACGCATTCGACGTCGTGCTGCAACACTGCTCCCATCCTGGTGGGACCTATCGTGGGCGTACAGGCCCCGTTCACGTCCCCGCCGAGCTGAGTGGCATCATCGAGGCGGTCCTCGGCCTCGACAACCGTCCCCAGGCGGAGGCGCACTTTCGGATGAAGACGACCCAGGCCGGGCGGCGCTCGCGACCGGCTCGCGCCGGAGCGACTTCGTTCACTCCCGTGCAGCTCGCCGCGATCTATGACTTCCCACCAGGCGACGGCGCGGGCGAATGCATTGCCCTCATCGAGCTCGGGGGCGGCTATCGGCCGCAGGATCTGCAGACCTATTTCAGTGGTCTGGGTGTTCCCCTCCCGGCCGTGACGGCTGTCTCAGTCGATCAGGCAACGAATCAACCGACCGGTGATCCAAATGGACCGGACGGTGAGGTGATGCTGGATATTGAAGTGGCCGGTGCCATCGCTCCGGCCGCGGCCATTGCCGTGTATTTTGCGCCGAATACCGACGCCGGATTTCTCGATGCAGTGACAACGGCCATTCATGACGACGTCCGCAAGCCGTCCGTCGTCTCGATCAGCTGGGGTGGCGCCGAATCGACCTGGACTCAACAGGCCATGACCACGATGGATCAGGCGTTTCAGGCGGCCGCTGCCATGGGAATAACCGTGTGTGTTGCAGCGGGCGACAGTGGATCGACCGATGGCGTGAGCGACGGAAGCAACCATGTGGACTTCCCTGCTTCCAGCGCCCACGCGCTCGCGTGTGGAGGCACCAGCCTGCAAGCCAACGGAACGACAATCGTCAGCGAGGTCGTCTGGAACGACGGTAATCCTGCCAGCGGCGCGGGTGGGGGCGGTGTCAGTACTTTCTTCGCGTTGCCGTCATGGCAGCAAGGCCTCGACACCACAGATGTGGAGGGGACGCGCAGTGTTTTGTCGATGCGGGGTGTCCCTGACGTATCCGCGGATGCGGACCCCCAAACCGGTTACAACGTATTGGTCGATGGGACGACCGCCGTGTACGGCGGCACGAGCGCAGTGGCTCCCCTCTGGGCCGGTCTCATCGCGCGCATCAACGCAACGGCCGGTCACTCCGCAGGCCTCGTGAACCCCGCCCTCTACGGCCAACCCTCGGCTCTGCACGACATCACCCAGGGCAACAACGGCGGCTTCGCCGCATCACCCGGCTGGGATGCCTGCACCGGCCTTGGCAGTCCGGACGGCGCGAAGGTGGGCGCCGTCACGGGCCTCTGATCCCGTCATCCCGCAATCCGCCGCCGGTGCGACAATGGCCGCCTCGACGGCCGAGCCGTGCCACATTCCGTCCATTCGATGAGCGAGATCGCTTTCGTGCGGGTTGCCGGCATCGCTGATGTGCCCGCCGGAAGAATGCTCGAGGTCATCGTGGGCACCCGCAGCATCCTCCTCTGCCACACTCGCGAGGGATGGTTCGCGGTGGACAACGTGTGTACGCACGCTTACGCGAAATTGAGCGAAGGACGGCTACGCAAGATGCGGCTCATCTGTCCCTTGCATGGCGGATCGTTTGATTGTCGCACCGGAGCGGCGATAGGCGCTCCCGCGGCGGCGCCGCTCGGAACCTACACCGTCCGGCTGACGGGCGAAGATGTGGAAGTCGCTCTGGAAACGCCGCCTGCCGGTTCATGACCAGTTCAATCTGCGGCGCATAGCATGTCCATCCATGTCGTCGCCGTGCCACACAGATGCAAATGCTTCGCTAACCATGAGGGATCTTCAGCATTCTTCACACAGCGGCGGGGGTCAGGCCCCGGCCCCTTCGCGTAAAATCGCTGCCTCTGTCGCCGCTCCCGTCATCGGCGGATCGGCAAGGGCGTTGAACCGAGAGATGACGGAAGAGTAATGGAAGTGATGCAAATGCCCCTCATGCGAACGTTCCCGAACCAACAGACCATCTCGGGCTCCGCGGCCGGCGCCTTGGCCGTCGTACCGCCCCCAAACATGACCGGGGCCTCCCGCGAGCCGGGGGAGCTGTGGACGCATGCGGTGTACGGCCTGATCGCGCTCGGCTGTGTCGTCGTCGGCTATTACCAGTTTCATATCATCGTGCTGCGCATCCTGCGGATCGCCGAGAAGCAACACGGGATGCGCGCGCTCGCCTATCTCGGCCTTTTCTGGCTGGGTCTCGGATTCGTGCTGGTCGTCATCCGGACGGCTTTCTGGATCGCATACCGTCCAGCGGCCGCGGCCACGCGGGAAAGTGCGCCCAACCTGACGGTGATCATCCCCGCCTACAACGAAGGGGCCATGGTCCTGCAGTCGATCGAGTCGGTTGCCAGAGCGGACTATCCGCACGATCGGCTGGAAATCCTGGTGGTCGATGACGGCAGCAAGGACGACACCTGGAGTTATATCTCCCAGGCCGCGGAGCGCTTTCCGGGCCTCGTCACACCGCTCCGCCACGAACGCAACCGCGGCAAGCGCGAGGCGCTCGCCCTGGGCTTCAGCCGGGCCCGCGGGGATGTGCTGGTGACGATCGATTCCGACAGCGTGATCGAGCGCGACGCGCTGCTGGCCCTCGCCGGGCCGTTCCGCGACCCCAAGATCGGCGCGGTGGCCGGGAGGGTGGAGGTCTACAATCGCCGCCACGGCATCATTCCGCGCATGCTGCACGTGCGCTACATGCTGTCATTCGACATGCTGCGCGCGGTGGAGTCCGTGTATCGCAACGTCTACTGCTGTCCCGGCGCCCTCACCGGCCTGCGGGCCGCGGGGGTTCGCCAGGTGCTGGAGCGCTGGAAAAATCAGCAGTTCCTCGGGTCCCGCTGCACTTTCGGCGAGGACCGCGCCATGACCAATTACCTCCTCGACAGCGGCTACGACACGGTGTATCAGCGCACCGCGGTCGTGCGCACGCTGGTACCGATTTCCTACGTGAAGCTCTGCAAGATGCTGCTGCGCTGGGATCGCTCCTATGTGCGCGAGGAGATCCGGTTCATGGGCATCGTATGGGGGCGGCCGTGGCCTACGCGCCTCATGGCGATGTTCGACCGCGCGGTGACCAACTTCCGTTACCCCGCGTCCTATTCCAGTCTCGGACTGCTGCCGCTGCTGGTGATGCAGGACCCCACGGTCACGATGCCCATAGTGGCTACGATGGGGGCGATGTCGCTCTTCAGCGTGCTCTACTTCCTGCGCACGGAGCGCTCGATGAGCTTCCTCTACGGCGTGTTGTATACGTACTATTCGGCGATCGCGCTCTTCTGGATCATGCCCTACGCCGTCGCCACGGTACGCTCGCGCAAGTGGATGACGCGCTGAGGCAAACCGGCTAGCGGTCGGCGGCGACCCCCACCGGGCGGCCTTCGGTGAAGAACTCGGCATGCTCGCGCCGGTACTTCTGGTATCTCTCGCTGGTGGCGCGGATGTCGGCCACGATCGCTTCCTCTGCCGCGGCCGGCCGGCGCGCGCGAATGGCCTCGAGCGCCTGCTGGTGATGGGTGGTGGCGCCGCGCTTGATCTTCTCCACTCCGAGGTCCACGAACAGCGCCACGGTGCACGGCCCGCAACGCACCCACAGAGGCTCGATCAGCTCCAGCATCGTCGGCTGATGCGCCGCCTCGTAGATGGCGAAGTGAAATTCACGGTTCCGCTGTTGGATGACGGTCGGCGCGCTCGGCACTCTGGCGGCAAGGAACGCGCGGCTCGCCTCCTCGATCCTTTCGAGCTCCGCGCCGTCGGCACGCTGGGCGGCGAGACGCGCCATGTGGCCCTCGAGCAGCATGCGCGCCTCACAGACCTCCGCGAACTCCTCCGCTGACAGCACCGGTACCCGCACCGACCGCGTCGGCAACAGCTCCAGCACGCGCTCCACCGTCAGCTTCTGCAGCGCCTCGCGCACCGGCATGATGCTGGTGCCGAGCTTCTGCGCCAGCTCGCGGATGGTCAGCACCTGCCCCGGCTTGAACTCCGAGTGGATCAACGCCTGGCGGATGCGCAGATACACGCGCTCCTGCAGCGTGTCGCGCGCGATCGGCGTCAGCGAGTGGCTTTGGGGCTTCTCCATATTCACCTCACCTTGGTGCATTCTGCCTGAAAGACAATCGATACTGTTGCGGTGACATGCCGCTCCTGGCATGGAAGAGCCGCGAGAAATACGCCGCATCCTCGAATCCGAGGTCGAGTGCGATGGCGCCGATCGATGACGAGGAGCCGATGAGCCGGCGCTTGGCTTCACGGATGAGACACTCGTGGATGAGCCGGACCGGCGGCGCGCCGGTGACCCGGACGCACATCGCACGCAGGTGGCCCGCGGACACATGCAAGGCTCTGGCGTACTCGGTCAGGCGCCAGCGGTCGCGGCAGTGTGCTTCCGCCAGCTTCACGAACTGCGCGACCAGCCGTGCCGGACGGTCGCTGCCGCTCACAATGTCGCCGCCGTCCGCCAGCTCCTGATCGAGGAGACTCAGCGCTTCCGTGAGGAGCACCTGGACGCGGGCTTCCACGCCGCCCTGCCGGTCCGTCGCGAGCCGCAGCTCGCGGATGAGGGAGGAAATGCTTGCTGCCAGCGAAAAGTCCAAGTCACTGCTCCGAATCGTCCATTGGGCGCGACGTCTCAAAGCGCTATTGTGATCACAAGTACTGCTATTACGAGATGCTACCCGCGGGGGTGGGCAAAAGCCAGAGGGGGCGCGCTTGAAAATGATCCAGCCGATTGCGATGAGTGCGCTCTCCGTGGTGGCCTCGGCGGGGGTGATGGCGGCCTCGAATCATGCGGCGCGGCCCCTCAGCATCGCGCAGATCGCGAGTGCGCCCTTTCCCTACGATCTCACGGCCTCCCCGAGCGACGGCAGCGTAGCCTGGATCTACAACGAGCGCGGCGCGCGCAATGTCTGGGTCGCGCAACCCGGGCCGCATGGCAGTTATTCCGCGAGAAGGCTCACCCCCTACACGGCAGATGACGGTGAGGTCATCTCCAACCTCGTATGGAACGGTGACGGCAAGACGCTCTTCTATACGCGCGGCGGCCTGTCATGGAATGCAGAGTCTCCGGTCAATCCGCTCAGCCTACCGAGCGGCCCCCGCGCCGGGGCCGTCTGGGCGGTCTCTCTCAACGGCGGCGCGCCGCGTCGGATCGGCGAGGGCACGATGCCGGCTCCGTCGCCCAAAGGCGATGTCGTAGTCTTCCTCCACAGCGGTCAGCCGTGGGTGACCTCGAGTCATGGACCCGCCGAGCCTGCGCCTCTCTTCGTCGATCGGGGCCGGGTGGACTCTCTCACCTGGTCACCGGATGGCAGGCGCCTCGCCTTCGTGAGCAACCGGCCGGCGCACAGCATCGTCGGGGTCTACGACTTCGCGGCGAAATCGATTCAGTGGATCGTGCCCGGGATCGACTACGACATCGACCCCATATGGTCGCCGGACAGCAAGCGCATCGCCTTCGTGCGCACTCCGTCCGATGCGGTCGTCCCGTTCACGTCGAACCGCGAAGGCACGCCGTGGGAGATCTGGGTCGCCGAGGCCGCGACCGGCCAGGGAGCCAGGATCTGGCGCGCCGCGGCGGGCGTCGGCAGCCGTTTCCGCCTCCTTTTCAACAGCCGCGACAGCATCTTCTGGGCCACCGGCGATAAGTTGGTGTTTCCCTGGGAAGTCACCGGATGGGTCCGGCTCTATTCGATTCCGGCGGCGGGCGGTGAGCCGGCGTTGCTGACACCCGGAGAGTCGGAGGTGTTCGGCGCGCAGTTGAGCCGCGACCGCCTGCATCTGGTCTACTCATCCAACCAGGGCGATCTCGACCGGCGTCATATCTGGGAGCTGTCGCTCGCGCACGGACGCCCTCGGCAGGTGACTCACGGTGATGGCGTGGAGGACATGCCGGCCATCACGGTCGACAATCTGATCTTCGCTCTGCGCGGCGAGGCGCGCGTACCCTTGCGGCCCGTTCGGGTCACTGGCGACGGCATGATCGATCTGGCGCCCGACGCCATGCCGAAGGACTTTCCCTCGAACGATCTGGTCGTGCCGCGGCTCGTGACGTTCAAAGCCGCCGACGGCACCGCGATTCACGGTCAGCTCTTCATTCCCAAGGGACGCACGGCTCCGGGACCGGCGCTGCTCTTCTTCCACGGTGGCCCCACCGACAGGCAGATGTTCGCGGCCTGGGATCCATTCGAGACGCACAGCCACCTTTATGAATCGAGCCAATACCTGGCGAACCACGGGTACGTGGTTCTTTCGGTCAACTATCGCGGGGGCGCCGGGTATGGTTTCGAGTATCGCGAGCCGCCGCGGTTCGGTGCGGGCGGCGCGTCGGAGCTCGATGACATCATCGCGGCGGCGAAATACATGCAGTCACGGCCGGACGTCGCGCCGCAGCGCCTCGGCGTGTGGGGCGGCAGCTATGGGGGACGCATGACCCTGCTCGCGCTCGCGGAGGCACCGCAATACTTTGCGGCCGGCGCGAGTTACTCGGGCATCTACGACTGGGTGACCATGCCGGAGTTCGACGTGAATGGCGCGCAACCCGGCAACGAAGCGGCCGTGAGGCTCGCCTATGACTCCGGCCCCGTCGCGCACATGGACAAATGGCGCGCGCCGGTGCTCCTCATGCTGGGTGACGCCGACCCCATCGTCAACATCGAGCAGACGACTGCGCTCGCCGCCGTACTGCGCAGCAGGAAGATCCCGGTGGACGTTCTCGTGCTTCCGGACGAGGTCCACTTCCTCCTCAAAGACAGCTCCTGGAACAGAGTCTTCGAGGCGACCAAGGATTACTTCGACAAACACCTATGATGAGACCGAAGAGCGCATGCACTGCCGCAGCCGTGGTCCTGTTCATGGCTGCCTCGCTCGCTCCGCGCGCCGGATGTACGGCGCCGGTGCCGCAACTCACGATAACACTGACGCCCGCGGCGGCGGGGGCGGACGGCAACATTCACTACGTCGATGTGCGGGTAGTGGCGCCTGACATGCGCGTGGCGGCCGGCAAGCCGCTGCTGCGCCTGCCGCTCGTCTCCAGCAACGTGACCACCATCGCGAAGACCCTCGAGGATCTGCGTGTGACTGATTCCGGGGGCGCATTGGCGCTCACGACCCGCGACGATCAGCCGTCGGGGCTCATGTTCTTCCGGCATTGGTATGCCGGTCGCGCGGTCGCGGGAACGGTCACCATCCGCTATCGCGCGCCGATCACGAATGCCCTCAATCCCGGGGGCGCCGCTCCGCCGCTCGAGCTGCGCACTGAAGACGGCGGCTTCTCGGCCGAGGCCAGTACCTTTCTCGTTCTGCCGGACTCCAACAGCACGTACCGCATCGCGATCCGGTGGAACTTCGCGGCGCTCGGGCCGAAGGCGGTCGGACTCTCGACTCTGGGGGCCGGCGATGTCGGCGCCGGGGCCGCCGATCGGAGCACCGAGCGCGCGCTGAACAAGGTCTACGACAGCGGACTCTACGTGATGGGCGGTCGGGTCCACGTCTATCCGTCGCCGATGCCCGCGTACGGATTCATGTCTGCCTGGCAGGGAAGCCCGCCATTCGACGCCGTCGGCTTGATGCGCTGGACTCAGGCTCTCTACGGCAGCTATTTGCGCTTCTTCCGGGCGCCGCCGCGGCGGCCGTACGAGGTCTTTCTGCGGCGCAACCTCATCAACGCGGGGGGTGGAGTCGAAGTCGGCGGCTCGTTCGTCGGCACTTTCGATCGCCAAACCAGGGAACAGGACTTCAAGCTGACGCTGGCGCACGAGATGGTGCATACCTTCGCCTACCCCTTGGATGCCCCCGCGGGGCTGCTCTCATCGTGGTACGCGGAAGGACTCGCAGTGAACTACCAGCGCGTCCTGCCTTGGCGCGCGCACCGCATCTCGACGGCGGATTTCCTGGCTGATCTCAACAAGACCGCGGCGCGCTACTACACCGACCTGCTGAACGACACCCCGAACAGCGAGATCCCGGCGCGCTTCTGGGCCGACACCCGGATCCGGGTGCTGCCATACGACCGCGGCTCGCTCTATTTCGCGCAGGTGAATGCCGAGATGCGCCGCAGCACTCACGGCCGGCGCTCGCTCGATGACCTGGTGCTGAAGATGATCGCGAAACATCGCCAGGGTCAGGCGGTCAGTGAGGCCACTTGGGTTGGGCTCGTGCGTCAGGCACTTGGAAGCCGCGGCGTGGCGGAGTTTCACGCCATGATGAGCGGCAAGCTCGTCGTTCCCCCCTCGGATGCGTTCGGGCCCTGTTTCGAGCGCACGACCGCGCCCTTGCGGCGCTACGAGCTCGGCTTCGATAGCGCCGTGCTGATCGAGCCGTCGCGAATCGTGCGCGGGCTCGTTGCCGGCTCCGCAGCAGAGCGTGCTGGCCTGCGCAACGGCGATCGGATCGTGAAGCCGGTGCCCCAGGATGAAATTCAGGCGGAGCAGAGCGCAACGCTGACGTTGCTCATCGAGCGCGGCGGCCGGACCTTGCCGATAACCTATCTGCCGCGTGGCGCGACGGTGCCGGCCTATCAGTGGCGGCGACGGACCGGTGTCCCGGACCGTGACTGCGGTCTTTAAGCGAAAAGTCCAAATGCGCGCTCCGCTTCGTCCATTGGCGCCTCCCCGCAGCAGTGCTACTGTGATCACAGATTAATCTATTACACGTCGGGGAGCTCGAGATGAACGTACGGTCGATCGTGCGATTGCTGTTGCGCCGCGGGCCGCCTCCGGCGGCCGCCCTGCTGCTGCTCGGTGCCTCGGCCGTGGCCGGCGCACAGAATGCCGCGACTGCCGCCTCGCCGCAGCCAAGTGAAGGCCCGATGCAACTCCAGGAAGTCATCGTCACCGCCGAGAAGCGCCGGCAGCCGCTCCTCGAGGCACCGGTGTCGGTGACGGTCGTCTCCGGGCAGACGCTCGACCAGCGGCACGAAGTCAAACTGGCGGACTACCTGGCCCAGATACCGGGAATCTCCGTGCAGGACAACGGCTACGGCCAGGTCGACTTCTCGATCCGGGGAATCGGCTCCTCGCCCAACCTCGCCCCGACGGTCGGCATCGAGGTCGATGGTGTGCCGATCGGCTCGAGCAACGCCGCAGGTGACGCGGCGCTCAAGCCCGACATCGACCCCAACGACATGGCGAACATCCAGGTGCTCTACGGCCCGCAGGGCACTCTCTACGGCGATGACGCCATGGGCGGCCTGGTGGAATACACGACCGTGAAGCCGGATCTGAACAGCTTCTCCGGCCGCGCCGAGGCGGATGTCTCGCAGGTGCAGGGCGGTGGCGTCGGCGACGCACAGCGGGCGATGGTCAATCTGCCGGTCATCGACGGCTCGCTGGCGCTGCGGGTCAGCGGCTTCCTGCGGCACGATCCGGGCTTCATCGACGACGTGGAGTCGGGACAAAAGAACGTCAACGACGACTCCGCCAAGGGTGGACGCGTCGACATGCTGTGGCAGATCGCGAGCAATGCCTCGCTGCGTCTGAACGCGCTCGCGCAGGATGGCGACGCCAACGGCGACGCGGAAGAGATCCTCACTCCGGGCTACCAGTCGGTCAATGGCGATCTGAAGAGCATCGGCCGCGCCGGTTTCAACGGCTTCCAGAGCAAGTATCGCTTCTACACCGCGACCCTCGACATCGATCTCGGCTGGGCTCACCTGCTGTCGCTGTCCGGTTACAACACCACGGAGTACGACGCCAACCTCGATCTGACCGACGTCTTCGGCCCGATCTTCGGCACCCCGCCGTTCGTGCTCTTCCCACTGCAGCAGGCCGACCGCACCAACAAGTTCAGCCAGGAGATCCGGCTGACTTCACCGTCGAATCAGCCGCTCGAGTGGATCGGCGGCTTGTACTACACCCGCGAGAACACGAGTTTCGCGCAGACGCTCACGGACATCGATACGACGACGGGCCAGGGTTTTGCGGGCTTCCCCACCTCCGTCCTGTCGGCGCCGCTGGTGAATCCTCCCACGGCCTTCCACGATTACGCCGGCTATCTGACGCTGACGTACCATTTCACTCCCAGGTTCGATCTCGAGGCGGGCGGACGGTACACCAGCGAGACGACTGACGTGCCCTACTCGAGCGCGACCGGGCTCATCGCCGGGGCGCCAACGCCGGCGAGCAGCGAGAAGGACACCTCGACGACCTTCCTGGCTTCCGGCCGATACCATATCACCGCGGACCAGATGGCCTACCTGCGCGTGGCGTCAGGCTTCCGGCCGGGGGGCAGCAATGGCGTCCTTCCGGGCGTGCCCGCCACCTACGCGCCGGACAAGACGGTCAACTATGAGCTCGGATACAAGGGCACATTCCTCGATCGGCGGCTCGAGCTCGAGACGGCGCTGTTCTACATCGACTGGACCAATATCCAGCTGGAGGCTCTCAACCAGTACGACGAGGGCTTCACCGTCAACGGCAACAAGGCGAGAAGCCAGGGTGCACAGTTCAGCGGGCAGTATCTGCTCGGTTATGGCCTGTCCGCGCAGCTCTCCCTCACGTACGCCGACGCCGCGATGGTCCAGGCGGGACCGCCGAGCTCCGGCGCAGTGGCCGGCGCGGCGCTGCCTTACGCCAACAAGTGGAGCGGCAGTTTCAGCCTCGAGAAGCGCTTCCCGATCACCCCGCGCTGGCAGGGCTCGGCGCAGCTGATCTATGACTTCTTCGGCGATCGTTATGGCCCGTTCAACTCCATCGTGCCGCCGGCGCCGCAGCAGCCGCAGGTCTTCATTCCCCACTACAGCACGGTCGATTTCCTCGCCGGCATCGGTGACGGCCGCTATTCGGTGAATCTGTTCCTGCGCAATCTGAGCAATGAGCGCGGCATCACCAGCCTGCAGGCGGAAGGTGGCGGCGGCAACGGTGATCTGCAGGGGACCATCATCACGCCGCGTACCATCGGCGTATCACTGACGGCGAATTTCTGATGCCGCCTCGCCACGCGGCGGCGGGAGGGGGACTGATGGAAAATCGTGGAACGGGGATGCGACTCGCGACGATGGCGTGCATGGCGGTCGGAGTGCTCTCGGGCGCATCGTGGGCCGGTAATGTGCCGACACCGCGGTCGGCCGTCACCCATCACGTCGGTGAATTCAACGGCACTCGCGTGAGCTACACTGCCTGGGTCGAGGACAACTTCGTCAACGACTCGCACGGCAAGCCGGGCGCGTCCATCATCACCGTCGCCTACACGCGCGACGACGTCGCCGATCCGAAGGGGCGTCCGGTGCTCTTCGCCTTCAACGGCGGCCCGGGGGCGGCGGGATCGATGCTCAACCTGAGCGGCATCGGGCCGGTGCGGCTGATCGGCGACTCGCAGGGCGACCCCGGGGTCCGGCCGGGGCTGCCGGACTCGGGGCGCTACCAGGACAATTCCAACAGCCTGCTCGATGCGGCCGACCTCGTATTCATCGATCCGGTGAGCACGGGATTCAGCCGTGCCTTCCCCGGCGAGAACCCGAAGCAGTGGTACTCCGACGCTGCGGATGCGGCCTCGGTGACCCAGGCGATCGGCCACTGGCTGACCGTGCATCATCGCTGGGCCTCGCCGCGATACCTGATCGGCGAGAGCTATGGCACCGATCGGGCCGGGACCATGCTCGCCAGGGACAGGAGCCTGCGCTTCCAGGGCGTGGTACTGATCGCGCTCGCCGTGCCGGCGGACGGCCGCCTCATACCCTACGTCACTTCGATCCCCACGATGGCGGCTGGAGCCTGGTACCACAACCGGATTGCCCGTGACGGCCGCTCGGTCGAGCAGGTGTTCGACGAGGCCGCGCGGTTCGCCCGTACGGACTATCTGACGGCGCTCTATCGCGGCAGCGGCCTGCCTGCCGCGGACCGTGCCCGGATCGCGCACCGCCTGGCCGCGCTCATCGGGTTGCCGGCCAGCTTGATTGCGGCACAGGATCTGCGCGTCGGGAAGAACGACTACATGTTCAACCTGCTGAAGGATCAACACCTGCGCACGGGGCTGCTCGACGTGCGGGTCACGGGTCCTCTGCTCGCCAATGGCCAGGGCGCGATCGACGACCCCGCGCTCGGGGCGCTGCCGAAGAAGCTGCTCGGCTCCAAGCACCTGACGGCGGCCAGCATGGGCATCCTCAAGAACCCGAAGATCGGCGCCTATCTCCGGCAGGAGCTGCACTTCCCGACCGCCGAGCAGTATTACAGCATCAACTTCATCGCCAACTCACAGTGGTCGTACGATCGCGACTTCGACCCGGTAGCCGCCGTGAGCGCCGCGATGAAAGCACAGCCCGGTCTTCGCCTGATGTGGGTTCAGGGGCTCTACGACCTGACGTGCCCGGCCGATCTGGCGCGCTACACCATCGATCAGGACGGAATCCCGACTCCCCGGCTGACGGCGGTCCTCCTGCCCGGCCCGCACAGCGCCTATACGACACCGGATACCCTGCCGATCTTCACCGCGGCCCTACGGCAGTTCGTCACGCCGAGGGAGCGCGCCCAGTGAGCATCTGCCGTCGCCTGATGTGCGTGGCGGCGGCCGGTCTTCTCGCCATTTCGCCGGTCACGCAGGTGCTGGCGGCTCCACCCGCGCCCCGGGTCGAAGACGGATTCACCTTTGCGGCCGGCGGCGACCTCATTGGGCCGAACGACACTCTCGCGGGTGCCCCGGACGCCGGGCTGCAGGCCGTGGCGCGCCACTTCCGCGACGCCGACCTGGGCTTCGCCAACATGGAGGGGTCACTGTTCGATCTGGCCGGCTTCAAGGGGTGGCAGGCCGCGGAGACCGGAGGCGGATACCCGATTGCGCCGGCCGCCGTGGCCAAAGACCTCAGGCATCTCGGGATCACGGTGGTCTCCAAGGCCAACAATCATGCTACCGACTGGGGCACGGAGGGACTGGTGGCGACGCTCGCCTCGCTGCGCGCCGCCGGTGTGGCGGAAGCGGGCGCCGGCATGACGCTGTCGCAGGCCCGGGCGCCCGTGTATGTCGACACGCGCAGGGGCGTGGCAGCCCTGGTGGACACCGCCTCGACATTTACGCCCATGTCGGTGGCCTGTCCGCCACCCAACGCGCGGTACGGCCCTGCCGCCCGCGGCTGCCCCGGCATCAGCGCGCTGCACGTGCGCGAGGTTCACCTGCTGCCTGAGGCACGGTTCGACGAGCTGCGCAATCTCGTCAGCGGGCTCAGGGTGAGGTCGGCGGCCCAGTCGTGGTCGGGTGAGCTCGATAGCGTACTGGCGGGGCAGGGCAAGGGCGATCTGTTCGTTGGCGATACCGTCTTTCGCGGTGCGCCATCGCGCGGCCTCACGTGGGAGATGGATCCGGACGACTTCCACGCCGTCATCGCCGGCGTCCGCGAGGCCAGGCAGCATGCCAACTTCGTGCTGTTCTCCATCCATGCGCACGAGATCACTCCCTACGGGGAACCCGCACAGGGAGATGACAACGACACGGCACGTCCGGCGAGCTTCGAGCCGATTCTCTTTCACGCCGCCATCGACGCCGGTGCCGATGCCGTCGTACGGAACGGCCCACACGTGCTCGGTGGCATCGAGATCTACAAGGGCAAGCCCATCTTCTACAGTCTGGGGAGCTTGTTCTTCGAATTCGGCGGCAGCCGCAGCTACAAGGTCCCGGGCGGGATGCTGCTGCACTTCTCGGACGCCTGGTTCCAGACTGTCGTGCCGGTCGTGACCTACCGGCGCGGCAAGGTGAGCGAGATCAGGTTGTATCCCATGAGCATCGAATCCAGTCACGCGCCGACGGACGGGCGCCCCCGGCCTGCCGATCCGCAGCAGGCGCACCGGATTCTCGCGCGGCTCCAGGCCATGTCGGCCGTCTATGGCACGCGGATAGAGATCGTGAACGGCGTCGGCATCATTCACGGACCACTCATGGGCCAGAGTAATCGATGACTCTCTCGTATCGCCGCAAAAAGCCGGTCCACGGCGCACTCTGGTTGGCCGCGGCCGCGCTGGGCCTGCTCGGGTCGACGCCGCAGCGCGCGCCTGCCAACCCCGCCGACGGTGTTCCGATCATTACCCCCCAGGAGGTGCGGGTCGGGGGTGCCGAGTTGGCATATTCGGCCGAGGTCGGGCGCATCGCCATCCGAGATGTCGCGACCGGAGAGCCACACGCGTACATGTTCTATACAGCGTACAGAGCCAACGCCGCTGCCAAGCGACCGGTGATGTTCGTGTGGGACGGCGGTCCGGGCGCCCCCTCAGCCTGGCTGCATTTCGACATCGCCGGCCCGAAGCTTCTGCAGGGCATGCAGTTGGTCGACAACTCCGATACCTGGCTTGCCGCGACCGACCTGGTTCTGGTCGATCCGATTGGTACGGGGTTCAGCCGTCCGACGAGCACGGCCTACGAGCATGAGTTCTACGGCACCGTCGGTGATGTCGCTTCCGTCACCGAGTTCGTGCGCTGCTGGCTGATCCTGCACGATGACGTTGGTGCTCCTGTGTTTCTTGCGGGCGAAAGCTGGGGTGCCGGCAGGGCCGCGAGCGTCGCGTACGCCCTCGAGAAGCGAGGCATCAGCGTCAACGGCATCGTATTGATCTCGGGCGGCTTCGGACTCGATCGGCGCTACGGCTCACCGTCACTGCTGGAGGCGCTCGGCGTCGTCGACATGGCCAGCACGGCGCTCTACTGGCACCGCAGCACGCCCGAGCTGGGCAAGGATCCGGCCACGGTGCGCCGCGCAGCCGAAGCCTGGGTACGCGGAACGTATGCGCCGGCTCTCGCTCGTCTCGGAGAGCTCTCGACCGCGGCGCGCGATCGGATCGCCCGGCAGCTCGCGCGCTTCACAGGCATTGCGCCGGCATCCATCGATCGCAGCACCCTGGTGATCACACCGCGCCAGTTCCGCACGGAGCTGCTCGCGAGCGAAGGCAAAGCGCTCTATCTGCTCGACGGACGCCGCACGAGTCCACCGAGCGACGCCGGCACGCCGGAGATGCTGCACTACCTGCGCGAGACGCTCGGCTATCGCACCGATCTACCCTACCTCGACCTCGAGGACCTGACTCAAGGCTTCGCTCCATCGGGCACCTACCCCCCGAGCGTCGGCGAGCAGTGGAACTACGCCACCGCGCCCATGACCGCCAAGCAGGTGAAGGCCGCGATTGCGGCGGCGGTCGCCTCGGGCGCCGGGCCGCCGCAGCTCGGGCCCCCGCTGCCCGGCACGCGCCAGGCGATCGCGCTCAACCCCCATCTCAAGGCGCTGGTGGCGGTCGGGATCTATGACCCATACCAGCAGTGTGCGCGCGGCCAGGCGACCGAGGATGCGTTGCCGCCCGAGCTGCATCGCGCCATCGAATTCAAATGCTATGCGGGCGGACACGCGATGTATCTGGGCAGTGATGCGATACGCGCCGAGCTGAGCCGTGATGTGATGAAGCTGGTCGAGGAGGCGCGCTAGATGTCTCGCAGGATGATTTTCGTGCTCACGCTGCTGGCAGGTGCGCTTGCGCCGGCCGCAGCGGAGACCGTGGGGCAACTTTTCCCGCCGCCGCCATTGGCCCCGCTCGTCATGACGGCGGTGGACGGACCTCATGTCTTCAGCACCGGGCACAGCGGTGTCTTCAACGGACATCGCATCCGCTACCGGGCCACGGTTGCCGAGACAGTGGTCGAAGATCCCGGCGCCGTCCCCGCAGCCGATCTCTACTCCTTCAGCTACATTGCCGAGGGGACCGGTAATACGGCGGCGCGGCCCGTCATGTTCATCTTCAATGGCGGTCCGGGCGCCTCCTCGGTATTCCTCCATCTCTGTTCCCTGGGTCCACGCGTCTTGCGCGATTGCAGTCCGACGGGCACCTCCAACCCCGCAACACCGCTGGTCGACAACGCCGAGAGCCCGCTCGATGTGGCCGACCTGGTGTTCATCGATCCGACCGATACCGGTTGGAGCCATACTCTTCCCGGCGTCTCCCCCGAGCAGTTTCACTCCGTCGACGGTGACTCCGACGAGGTGACGGCGCTGATCGTATGGTGGCTGCGCAAGCACGGCCGCCTGGGCTCGCCGGTCTATGTCTACGGCGAGAGCTACGGCAGCATGCGCGGGGTCGCAGTGGTTCGCGATCTCGCCCGCAGCAACCCCAAGGTCGTCGTGGCCGGCCTGATGCTGGGCGGCTTCGCCATCACCTTCGGTCGCGGTAACGGAACGCCGGACCCGATCTGGGACGCTCTGCGTCTCCCGACGGCGGCGTCCATGGCGTGGCACTACGGCAGGATCGACAACACGCATCAGACCTGGGAGCAGGCTGTCGACAAGGCCGACGTATTCGCGCGCACGCAGTATGTGGGCGCGCTGATGCTGGGGGAGCAGCTCGATGCGGCCACGCGCCGGCGAATCATCGCGCGCCTGCCCGCGCTGAGCGGCATCCCGGAGAGTTATTTCGTTACCCACCACACCATCGAAACGGGAGACTTCGCCACCGCGCTGTTGCACGACCAGGGGCTGGTCCTCGACGGCAACAATGGGCTCTGGACCCACCATGTCAACGCCAAGCGTCCCAAGGACGGCTACGTTGCCTACTCCGCGGGCATCACCCGGTACGTGAGCGACGAGTTGCGGGTGCATGGGCTCGGCAGCTACCTGATCCTGACTCCCAACGACATGCGGGTATTCGAGTCCTGGAACTTCCGCACCAGCGGAGCCCCGTCCCTCGAGGTCACTCTCGCCCGGGAGATGCGGCAGGAGCCGCACGTGCGGCTGCTCGTGGTGCAGGGTCGATACGACACCCAGACGCAGGTGGCCGATACGCGCTACGTCCTCGACCAGACGGACATTCCGCGCGACCGGCTCGAGATTGCCTACTTCGACGGTGGCCACATGCTCGAGCCGAAACCCGAGGTGATGACGGCCATTCGCGGTTTCATCACGGAGGGCAGGCAGTGATGGCTCCCGAGCCTGCGTCGGCTCTCGGCGCGGCCCGCGCCTTCTTCCCCTTCGTCAACGAGGCGGTGTATCTCAACACCGCCACCGCCGGGCTCGCCTGGAAAGGACTGGGCCAGGCATCGGCGGCCTTCTACGATGCGAAGCTGCGCGGTATTTGCGGTCGCGGTGATTGGGTTGCGACCGCCGCGCGCGCGCGCGCGAGTCTGGCCGATTTGTTGGGTGTTCAGGAGGACGCCGTATCCTTCACCGGCAGCGCGACCGAGGCACTGAATCTGGCGTGCCTCGGGCTGCCGCTGCCGCCGGGCAGCCGCATCGCCATTGCCGCCGATGAATTCCCCTCCGTCTGGCAGGCCTGCCTCGCGCTGCGCAAATCGGGAGTCGACGTCATGCCCATCGACATCCCCGCCGAAGCCGGGCGCAGCGCCGCAATTGCGCAAGCAGCCGCCGGCGCGCAGGCCGTGGCCGTCTCCCACGTCCATTGGCGGACCGGCACGACGGTCGATCTCGAGCAGATCGGCGCAGCGTGCCGCGCGAGCGGCGCATGGCTGATCGTGGATGGCGTGCAGGCCGTGGGCGCCATTCCGGTGCGCGCCGGACTCGCCGATGCGTACTGCGGCTCCTCGTTCAAGTGGCTGCTCTGCGGCTTCGGCCTGGGATTCATGACCCTGAGCGAGCGGCTCGCCCGGCAATGGACCCCGCCCTTTCGCGGTTATGCCAACGAGTGGCCGAGCCGCGATCCGCAGTACGGACATCTCGATTACCCGGGCATCTACGCGCTCGGTGCGTCGCTCGCCTTCCTCGGCTCGCTTGGGTGGGAGCCGATATTCCGGCAGGTGGCGCAGCTCTCGCGCCGGCTCTCGGAGCAGCTGCTCCGCGGCGGCTTCGAGGTGTTGACGCCGCGCGCCGCCGCCGCTGGAATCGTCTCCGTCCGTCGCGACGATGCGGGAGCGGTGGTGGAGCGGCTGGCCCGGCAGTCGATTTTCGTCGAGGATCGGGACGCGATCGTGCGCGCCTCGCCGCACTTCTACAACACGGAGGCGGAGATCGACCGCTTCGTGGCGGCGCTCACGAAGGGATGAGCGCGACGGCCGGCATCGGGACCCGGCGGCGCCTCGACTGGTCGGGGTTCGGCTGGGCGGCGGGTGAGGTTGGACTGGCGTGTTACGCCGCCATCTCCACCATCTACCTGCTCTACTTCGCGACGCATGTGCTGCGCTTCCCGCCGGTGTGGGCCGGGCTCGCGCTGCTGGTGCCACGCGCCTGGAACGTGGTGGCCGATCCCATAGTCGGCCTGCTTTCAGACCGGACGCGCACGCGCTACGGCCGCCGGCGGCCGTATCTCCTGGGTGGTGCGGTCTTCTGGGGGCTCTGCTTCGCCGTGCTCTTCAACCTGCCGCGGAGGCAGGCATCGGCGCTCGATATCCTCTGGTTCGGCGCCGTCTTTCTCCTCAACAATACGGGCCTGTCGCTTTACCAGGTGCCCTACTCGACGATGCTGGCGGAGATCTCCCGCGCCCAGACCGTCAGAACGCGCCTTGCCGGCTACCGCGAAATCGTGGCGCGCGCCGCGGTCCTGCTGACACTGCTGAGTGGGCCCTGGCTGCTCGGGCGGTACGCTTCGGAGTCCGAGGGCTTCGGCATCATCGGTGGGGTATTCGGCGCGGCCATCATCCTCAGCGGGCTCGTGGCCTTTTTCTCGACCCGGGACGTCCCCGAGCCGGATGTCGCGCCGCGTCGTGATCACGGCCTGCCGGCGCAGCTCGCGACGCTGGCGGCCAATCGCCCGCTCGCCTGGCTATCGGCCGGCTTTCTCATGGTCAACGTCGGCGATACGGTGTTCAGCGGCGCGCTGGTCTACTACCTGACACGCATTCTCGGCGAGAGCCCGGCGGCGATCGGCACTCTCTATCCCGTGAGCTCGATCACCGGCATCCTGGTCGCACCGCTCTGGTGGCGCGCGGCCAATCGCCTGGGGAAGATCCCGGTCTGTCGCGCGGCGTTCGCTCTCAATGCCCTCTGTTGCATCCTGCCGCTCGGGATAACTCCGGCGCACTCCGGGCTCATGTACGCCTTCATGATACTTTACGGACTATCCAACACCGGCGCCCGGCTGTTGCCGAACGCCATGGCGCCCGATACCGCGGATCTCGATCAGGCACGCACGGGAGAGCGCCGCGAGGGCGCCATCTTCGGCATTTTCGTATTCGTGCAGCAGACCGGATTCGCCGTCGGGGGCTTTCTCCTCAGCCTGTTCCTCGCCGTCGGCACGCACGCCGGGGCGGCATCCACCGCACAGGAGCCGACCACGAGCGCAATCCTGCTGACCTTCACTCTCGCATCCGCGGTGCTTTACGGCAGCGCATTCGCCGCCATCCTGGCGTATCGCATGCCGCCCGGATCCAGCGCTTAGAAAAGCCTCGCCACGGTGGCCTCGATCCACTCCTGGATCTCGCGGTTCACTTCGCGAACATCGCGGCCGCCGGCCGCGACCGGCTTGCCGATCACGACCCGGATGGTTCCCGGCTTCTTGAGCAGCCCCCGCCGCGGCCAGTAGCGGCCGGCGTTGTGCGCGACGGGGACGATGAGCCTGCCGGTCTCCGCCGCGAGCAGCGCGCCGCTCACTCCGTAGCGACGCGTCTCCCCCGGCGGCATGCGCGTGCCCTCGGGAAACACGATCACCCAGTCGCCTTCCGCGATGCGCTCCCGCCCCTGGGCGATCACCTGGGACACGGCCGAGTGGCCCGACTTGCGGTCGATGGCGATGGCATGGAGCTGCCGGATACCCCATCCAACCACGGGAATCCAGAGCAGTTCGCGCTTCAGCACCCATACCTGCCGCGGGAAGATCACCGTCATGGCGAACGTTTCCCACGAGGAGGAATGCTTCCACAGCGCGATGTGGTTGCCCGCGGGCAGGTGCTCCGAGCCCTCGACCCGGAAATCCAGCCTGCAGGTCCATTTGAGCGCCTTGAGCAGCACCCATCCCCAGAGCCGAGCCAGCACGAACCGGTGCCTGAACGGCAGCAGCAGGCAGGCGAGCACGAAAAAGATGGCGTAACAGAACGTCCAGACGAAGAGGAACGTCGTGAAGACCAGCGAGGCGATGAACTGCATGGCTGCGCGATGATCAACCCGGCAGTCGCGACAGGTCCGCGACTCCCGCGAACAGCTCACGCATGCGGGCAAGGAGCGCCAGCCGGTTGGCGCGCAGCTTCGGGTCTTCATCCATGACCATCACCTGGTCGAAGAACACGTCCACCGCCGGACGCAGCTGCGCGAGCAGCGCAAGGGCGCCGGCGTAATCCTTGCGCGCCGTGGCGGTCGCCACACCGTCGCGCCGCTCGCGCATGGCCTCGAACAGTTGCTGCTCCGCAGGAGCGTGCAAGGCACCCCGATCGACCTCCGCCGGCGCACTCTCGCCCGCTTTGCGCAGGATGTTGGCGACGCGTTTGTTGGCGGCGGTCAGGCTGGCCGCTTCCGGTAGAGTCAGGAAGCTGCTGAGCGCCCCGAGCCGCGCATCGAAGTCGAGTGGTGACGCCGGGCGGGTCGCGAGCACGGCGTCGAACATCTCGGTGGTGATGGAACCCGGCCGCTCCGCGCCGGCGTTGGCTTCCACGGCGCCGTCGGTGCGCTCGAGGTAGTAGGCTCGTAGTCGCTCGAGAACATAGTCGTACACTTCGGCGGCGACACCCGCGCTCGCGGTCGGAGCGGGCTTGCCGGCGGCAGCCGCCGATTTCTCGATGTCCTCGCGCACGCGTGTCACGGCGCGATCCAACAGCCGAACGACATCGAGCTCGAGCCGCTTCTCGACCAGGATGCGGATGACGCCGATCGCCGCCCGGCGCAGCCCGAATGGATCCTTCGTTCCCGTGGGCTTCTCTCCGATGGCGAAGATGCCTGCCAGGGTATCCAGCTTGTCGGCGATGGCGAGCGTAGTGCCGGTCTCCGTGGCCGGCAGCTCATCGCCGGCGCCGCGCGGTTGGTAGTGTTCCCGGATTGCGGTGGCAACCTCCGTTTCCTCGCCATCGGCGAGCGCGTAGTAGGTGCCCATGATGCCCTGAAGCTCCGGGAACTCGCCGACCATCGCGGTCAGGAGGTCGCATTTGCAGAGCTCCGCGGCGCGCCGTGCCCGTGTGGCCGGGCTGGGGTCGCGCGCGCCGGCTTGGCCGCGCGCCGCCGCAATGTCCGCCGCCAGCGCCCCGAGGCGCCGCGCCTTGTCGCCGAGCGAGCCGAGCTTCGCCTGGAAGGTGACTTTCGCCAGCCCTTCGGCGCGCGCGGCAAGCGGAGACTTGCGGTCCTGCTCCCAGAAGAACGCCGCGTCGGCGAGGCGTGGCCGTACGACGCGCTCGTTGCCCGCGACGACCTGCGCGGGATCGCGGCTCTCGATGTTGGCCACTGCGATGAAGTGCGGCAGCAGACTGCCGTCCGCGCCCGCGACCGGAAAGTAACGCTGGTGATCCTCCAGAGTCGAGATCAGCACCTCGCGCGGCAGCGCCAGGAAGCGCTGCTCGAAGCGGCCGGCGAGCGGCACCGGCCATTCCACCAGGGCAGTGACCTCGTCGAGCAGCGCATCGCTCATGAGCGGCTGGCCGCCCAGGCCAGCCGCGATGGCTGCGACTCGCTCGCGGATCAGTGACCGCCGCGCTTCGAAGTCCGCAACGACATAACCTCGCTCTCGCAGCGTCCGTTCGTAGACGGCCGGGCTCGACAGACGCAGCGGTTTCGGCGCGTGAAAGCGGTGCCCGCGGGTGAGGTTGCCCGCGCCGGTGTCGAGAAGGCTCGCCGGCACGACCTCCTTCCCATACAGCAGCGCGATCCAGTGAACGGGCCGTACGAACTGCGCCTCCCCCGCGCCCCAGCGCATGCGGCGCGGGATCGGCAATGCATCGAGCGCACTTTGCACCAGCCCCGGCAACAGCTCCACGGCGGGAGCACCGGCTCTGACGCCGACGTAATAGAGGAACGAGCCCTTTCCCTCGTCCCGGCGCTGCAACTGCTCCATGGAGGTCTTCCAGGCGGCTGCGAAGGACTGTGCAGCCCGCGTCGGAAGACCAGCGGCATCGAACGCCGCGTTCACCGGTGGGCCGCGCCGCTCGATCTTCTGGTCCGGCTGCTGTGCCGCCAGGCGCCGAACGAGAATCGCCAGCCGCCGCGGCGTCGCAAAGGACCGCACCTCGCCGTGCTTCAGACCTGTCTTGGCGAGTCCGGAGACGAGCTCGCCGGCGAACGCCTGCTCCAGGAGGCGCAGCGCCTTGGGCGGCAGCTCCTCGGTCCCGATCTCGACCAGGAAGTCGCGCTTTTCCGAGGTGCGAGGCGCCATCCATGCGCCTCGCCCTTCGGGCCGGCTATCGCCGTCCAAAATCGTTCCCGACGATTTTGTCATGCGCCCGCCTTCTGCATCGGAAAGCCCAACGCCTGTCGGCTCTCGTAGTAAGCCCGCGCCACGCCGCCCGCCAGCGAGCGCATGCGCAGGATGTAACGCTGCCGCTCCGTCACCGAGATCGCGCGGCGCGCGTCCAGCAGGTTGAAGGTGTGAGAGGCCTGCAGCACCTGCTCATACGCGGGCAGCGCCAGCCCTGCCTCGAGCAGCTCCTTGCAGGCGCGCTCGTGATCGTCGAAGTGGCGAAGCAGCATCGCGACATCGGCCCGCTCGAAGTTGTAGCGCGACTGCTCGACCTCGTTCTGATGGAACACGTCTCCGTAGGTCACTCTGCCCAGCGGGCCGTCGGTCCACACGATGTCATAGATGCTCTCCACTCCCTGCAGATACATGGCGAGCCGCTCGAGACCGTAGGTGATCTCGCCCGTCACCGGGCGGCAGTCGAGGCCGCCGACCTGTTGGAAGTAGGTGAACTGGGTGATCTCCATGCCGTTCAGCCAGACCTCCCAGCCGAGGCCCCAGGCGCCGAGGGTCGGCGATTCCCAGTTGTCCTCGACGAAGCGGACGTCCTGCACCAGCGGGTCGAAGCCGAGTGCGCGCAGGCTCCCGAGATACAGGTCCAGGATGTCGAGCGGCGAGGGCTTGATCACTACCTGGAACTGATAGTAGTGCTGCAGCCGGAAAGGGTTCTCGCCGTAGCGGCCGTCGGCCGGGCGGCGCGAGGGTTGAACGTAAGCGGCGCTCCACGGCTCGGGGCCGATGGACCGCAGGAAGGTGGCCGTGTGGAAAGTGCCGGCCCCGACCTGCATGTCGTAGGGCTGCAGGACGACACAGCCGCGCTCTGACCAGTAGCGCTGCAACGCAAAGATCAGCTCCTGGAAGGTGCGGGGCGCCGTGCCGATTCTCATGGATGGGGTCGAACGCACAAAAGAGCCGGCGAGTATATCCCGCCGAACCTGGACCAGCGGCACGCGGGCAGCCCGCACCAAAACGAGGCACGCCGCGGCCGCCCGTGGGATCGTGGGACGGCAATAGCGGCTTGGTATTGCGCCAGATTGGTGCCAAAATGAGCCGAATTGCACCACTGTAGTGCGATTGACCGGCCCACTCGCCGCTAAGTCCTTGATCTGCCTTGCCGCCAGAGCTGGCACAGCGCCTGCACTGTCACAGCGCGCCGCCACCTGTTCCGGGAGACTGATCCGCCCGGCGGGCGGCGTCCTTAGTTTCTTCCGGAGGGGATATGACACCGGCCGATGTACTCAAGCTGATCAAAGAAAAAGAAATCAAATTCGGGGACCTGCGGTTCACCGACACGCGCGGCAAGGAGCAGCACGTGACCATTCCGGCGCGGCTCGTCGACGAGGATCTGTTCCGCGACGGCAAGATGTTCGACGGCTCCTCCATCGCCGGATGGAAGGGCATCAACGAGTCGGACATGATCCTTATGCCGGAAGCCAACACGGCGGTGATCGATCCGTTCTTCGAGGACGCGACCATCAACATCCGCTGCGATGTGATCGAGCCGGCCACCATGCAAGGGTACGAGCGCGACCCGCGCTCGCTCGCCAAGCGTGCCGAGGCGTACCTCCGCTCGACGGGCATCGCCGACAACGCGCTCTTCGGCCCGGAGAACGAGTTCTTCATCTTCGACAGCGTGCGCTATGGCAACGACATGCGCGGCTGCTTCTACTCGATCGACTCCGTACAGGGCGCATGGAGCTCGGGTACGGAGTACACCGACGGCAATCGCGGTCACCGGCCCGGCATCAAGGGCGGCTACTTCCCGGTCCCGCCGGTCGACGCATTCCAGGACATCCGCTCCGCGATGTGTCTCGCCTGCGAGGAGCTCGGCCTGAAGGTCGAAGTGCACCACCACGAGGTGGCCACCGCCGGCCAGAGTGAGATCGGTATCGGCGCCGGCACGCTGGTGCAGAAGGCCGATCAGGTGCAGCTCCTCAAGTACGCGGTGCTGAACGTGGCCAACCGCTTCGGCAAGACGGCGACTTTCATGCCGAAGCCGCTCGTCGGCGACAACGGCAGCGGTATGCACGTCCATCAGTCGCTGCAGAAGGAAGGCAAGGCGCTCTTCGCGGGCGACAGGTACGGCGGCCTCTCGGACCTTGCCCTGTACTACATCGGCGGCATCATCAAGCACGCGCGCGCGCTCAATGCCTTCACCAACGCCGGCACCAACAGCTACAAGCGCCTGGTGCCGGGATTCGAGGCACCCGTGATGCTCGCGTATTCCGCCCGCAACCGCTCCGCCTCCATCCGCATTCCGTGGGTGTCGAACCCGAAGGCACGCCGCATCGAGGTGCGCTTCCCGGACTCCAGCGCAAACCCCTACTTCGCCTTCGCGGCCATGATGATGGCCGGGCTCGACGGCATCCAGAACAAGATCCACCCCGGCGACCCGGCCGACAAGGATCTCTATGACCTGGAGCCCGAGGAAGCCAAGCACATCCCGACCGTGTGCCACTCGCTCGATATGGCGATCGACTACCTCGATAAGGACCGCGAGTTCCTCACCCGCGGCGGCGTGTTCACCAATGACGTGATCGACGCCTACGTCGGCCTCAAGATGCAGGAGATGACGCGGTTTCGCATGGCGACCCATCCGGTGGAGATGGAGCTCTACTACAGCTGCTGATCGATGGACGGAACTTGAAAACAGACGCCCCCTCATCCGATGCCGGAGCCGCCCCGCCATTGCGGGAACGCTCCGGCCGCTGCGGCGAGCGCCCGCGCACGGATGCGCGGGCCGGGGGCCCTGCCGCCAAGGAGGGCCAGTGGCATTGCCCTCCTTTCTGCTACGGCGTTCCTTTGTTCTCGGCTGCGCATCGGGCTATGCTCGGGCTCTATGCGCGACAGGCGATTTACCTTAATCCGGACGGTGGCTCTGGGAGCGACCGCGGCGGTTGTTGCGAGCCTCGGCCTGCTAGGCGCCACCGCCCTGGCGGACAACGGCACCACGACGGTCTACAAGTGGGTCGACGCCCAGGGCGTCGTCCACTACAGCGACCAGCCGCACCCCAACGCGCAGAAGCTGGAGGTTCGCGGCGCCCAGACTTTCTCGGCTCTGCCGGTGCCGCAGAGCTCCTCCTCGGCACCCGCCGAGGCCCAGCCGTCCGGCCCTGCCTACGACAGCTGCTCCATCGCCCAGCCCTCCGATCAGCAGATGCTGATGAACGTCTACAACACGACAGCGGTGGTACAGACCTCGCCGCCGTTGCGGCCGGGCGATCAAGTCCACCTGTTCGTCGACGGCAAGCAGATCCAGGGCTCCGGCACCTCCTTCTCGTTCCCGGTCTTCCGTGGGCAACACTCCGTGCAGGCGGTGATCGAGGACAGCACCGGCCAGATCGTCTGCGAGACGGCCAGCGTCACCTTCTTCGTGCACCAGCCCTCGGTCCAGAACCCGCAGAACCCCGTCCATCCTCGTTAGATTTGGCGCAAATCGCTCCCGGCGATTCGCGCGGCCAGCCACGTTACTTCTTCGCTCTCGCGGCCCAGGGAGCGGCCCTGGGCCGCTTCATGACTTGCTTTCGGGCTAGCGGAGGGTCCCGTGGCCGCTGAGTACAACCTACCTTCGGCGCTGTCGCATTTCGACCCTGCCGATCTCCTGGACGCCCTCTCCACCGGCATCATCGTGCTGGATGCCCAACTCTGCGCCATCTACGCCAACGTCGCCGCGCAGGACCTCCTGGCCTTCAGCCTCAACAAGGCGCGCGGCCGCCCATTCTCCGATTTTCTGTACGATGGCAATGGCCTGACCGGCATCCTGCGCCGCGCGCTCGAAGCGGGCGAGAGCATCGCCGACCGCGAGCTCACCATCCGCCCTGCCGGCATGCCCCGCGATTCCCGCACACTCGACGTCACCATCACACCGCTCGAAGGTCAGATCACGGGAAACCACTTGCTGCTCGAGCTGGCCGACACCACCCAACGGCAGCGCATCACGCGCGAGAACGACCTGATCGCGCGCCTCGACGGCAGCCGACTGATGATCCGCCAGCTTGCCCACGAGATCAAAAACCCGCTCGGCGGCTTGCGCGGTGCCGCCCAACTGCTCGAGCGCGAGCTGCAGGGCGCCGAGTTGAAGGAGTACACGCAAGTCATCATCGGCGAGGCCGACCGCCTGGCCGCGCTGGTCGATTCCATGGCGGGCCCGAAGCGCGTGCCGCAGAAGTCGCTGATCAACGTGCACGAGGTTTGCGAGCACGTGTACCACCTGCTGCGGGCGGAGGCCGGTCCTGCGATTCAGATCGAGCGCGACTACGACCCGAGCCTTCCCAACGCCACGCTCGACCGCAATCAGATCATTCAAGCGCTGCTCAACGTGGCCCGCAACGCCATGCAGGCGCTGGGTGCCCGCGGGCGGATCGTGCTACGCACCCGCGCGCTTTCCAACGTCAGCATAGGCTCTGCCCGCCACCGTCTCGTGGCCGTGGTGCAGGTGGAGGACGATGGCCCTGGTGTTCCTGAGGAGCTGCGCTCGAGCATCTTCTATCCCCTGGTCACCGGCCGTCCGGATGGTAGCGGCCTCGGTCTGGCGGTGGCGCAGGAGCTCGTGTCCCGCAACGGGGGCCTGGTCGAATTCGAGAGCGAGCCCGGACGTACCGTGTTCACACTGTTGCTGCCGCTGGAGGAGTCCGCATGACAAAATCGTTTGGAGCGATTTTGGACGGCGATAGCCGGCCCGAAGGGCGAGGCGCAGGGACGGAGCCTCGCAGCGCCGTTGCATTGCGTGTCTGGCTCGTCGACGATGACGCGTCCATCCGCTGGGTGTTGGAGCGTGCGCTGCGCAATGGCGGCATGACGCCACGTGCGTTCGAAGCAGCGGAGCCCGCGCTGGAGGCGCTGCGGCGTGAAGTCCCCGACGTATTGATGACCGACATTCGGATGCCGGGTCAATCGGGCCTGGCGCTGTTGCGCCGGATTCGCGACACCCGTCCCGCGCTTCCCGTCATCCTGATGACGGCGCACTCGGATCTCGGCAGCGCCGTGTCGGCGTACGAGGGCGGCGCCTTCGAGTATCTGCCGAAGCCGTTCGACATCGATCAGGCGGTCGCACTCGTCCGGCGCGCCGCCAGCGCCGTCGGCCAGAATGGCGCGGATACGGCCGTCACACCCCGCATCCCGGAGCTGCTGGGCACCGCGCCGGCCATGCAGCAGGTCTTTCGCGGCATTGGACGCCTCTCCCGTTCCAGCGTCACGGTGCTCATCACGGGTGAGTCCGGTACCGGCAAGGAGCTGGTTGCGCGCGCGCTGCACGATCACAGCCCGCGCGCCGGCAAGCCTTTCATCGCTCTCAACACTTCCGCCATCCCCGCGGACCTGCTGGAGTCGGAGCTCTTCGGTCACGAGAAAGGCTCGTTCACCGGCGCCGATGCCCAGCGCCGCGGACGGTTCGAGCAGGCTGACGGCGGCACGCTGTTTCTCGATGAGATCGGCGACATGCCGACGCCCCTGCAGACGCGTCTGCTGCGCGTTTTGGCGGAGGGAGAGTTCTATCGAGTGGGCGGACAAACGCCGATTCGCGTGGATGTCCGCGTCATCGCCGCGACGCACCAGAACCTGCAGGACCGTGTGGCTCGCGGCCTGTTCCGCGAGGATCTCTATCACCGACTCAACGTCATCCGACTGGAGCTGCCGCCGCTGCGCGCCCGCGCGGAGGATATTCCGGACCTGCTCGCCCATTACCTCAGACTGACCGCTCACGACCTCGGTGTGGAGCGCAAAGCGCTTGCCAAAGAGGCGGAAGCGAAGTTGTCTGCGTACGGCTGGCCCGGCAACGTTCGCGAGCTGATGAACCTGTGCCGTCGCCTCTCGGTCCTCGCACCCGGCAGCGAGATCCACGTGGAGGATCTGCCGTCCGAGATCCTTGCCGCCGGCGCCAGCGCCGGCGATGCCGATGCCGACTGGGAGAAAGCCCTGGCGGCTTGGGCCGACCGCCACGTCCTCGGCGGCAAGCGACCGCTGCTGGAGCTGGCGCTGCCCGCAATGGAGCGCATCCTGATCCGCGCCGCTCTGAAGCGCACCCAAGGCCACCGCCAGGAGGCCGCGCGGCTTCTCGGCTGGGGCCGCAATACGCTCACTCGCAAGCTGAAGGAGCTGGAGATGAGCGAAGGCGAGCTCGCCGGGGAGTCGGAGGAGCTCGAAGTCGAGAGCTGACTCGTGACCGATTGGCCGCCCCCGGCTCAGCCGGAGACCGGGGCGTCCTGAACCTCTTTGCCGGTGCGCAGAGTGCCGACGAGTGCCGTGACGCTCTCGAGACTACTCTCCCGCAGGTACTCGGCAATCCCCTCATTCACCTTCTTGCAGACGAAGGGATCGTAAAACAGCGCCGTCCCGATGCCGACCGCCGTCGCGCCGGCGATCAGGAACTCCACCGCATCCGTCGCGGTGGTGATGCCACCCTGTCCGATGATGGGAATGCCGTGCGGCTGCGCCACTTCGTAGACCTGGTGCACCTTGAGCAACGCGATCGGCTTGATCGCCGGTCCCGACAATCCTCCCTGGATGTTGCCGATGATCGGGCGGCGGCTGCGCGCGTCGATGGCCATGCCCATCACCGTGTTGATGACCGACAGCGCGTCCGTCCCTGCCTCGATGCACCGCCGCGCGTTCTCGCGGATGTCAGTCTGATTCGGCGAGAGCTTGGTGATCAGCGGTTTCTTCGTGACCCGGCGGCACGCCTCCACCACCTGCGCCGACATGTCGGGATAGTTGCCGAACGCGACGCCGCCTTCCTTGACGTTGGGACAGGAGATGTTGATCTCGATCGCGTCGATGGGCGACTGGTCGAACAGGCGCGTGACCGCCGCGTATTCCTCCACGGTCGAGCCGGAAACGTTGGCGATGAAACGCGTCTCGCTGAAATCCAGCGCCGGCAGGATGCGGCGCACGACGTGCTCGGCGCCCGGGTTCTGCAGGCCGATGGCGTTCAGCATTCCGGCCGGCGTCTCGTACACGCGATGAGGCGGATTGCCGAGCCGCGGCGCGAGCGTCGTCCCCTTCAGCACCACCGCGCCCGCATCCCGGTTGGAGAAGCCCTGGATCCGGGTGTACTCCTCGCCGAAGCCGACGCAGCCGGAGAGCAGCACGATCGGGGAGGCGAAGTCCAGGCCGCAGAACTTCAGCCGCAGCACACTCGCAGGGGCGTTCGTGTGAGTCATATCGGCACCTTACCACAGGCACATGGATGTGCCCCGCCGCCGCAGGTGGCCTTATCAAAACCTGCGCACATGCACGTCGATCCGCCCCCGCGGCCCGATCAGCAGGGAGCCGAGCCAGCCCGTGATCCAGACGATCAGCCATGTCGCGAACGCCGACCAGAACCCACCGTAGATGTGGAAACCCGGCAGGATCCAGGCGACCAGCGCCACCATCGCGGTGTTGACGACCAGCAGGAACAGCCCGAGGCTGAGGATGGTGATCGGCAGCGTGAGAATGATCAGTATCGGCCGCACGATCGCATTGACGACACCCAGGAGGACGCCGGCGAGCACCAGCGTGCCGGCATTGTCGATCCGGATCCCCGACACCCATCGGGTCGCGACCCAGAGCCCGATCGCGCTGATGAGCGCGCGGAGAGCGAACCCGGTCACGAGCGCTCCCGCCGGGCGGTGCCCTCGATCAGGGCCTTCAAACGGGTCATGGCCGCCTGCCAGCCGGTCCGCAGCCGCAGATACTGCGCGTCCCACTCCGGCACCCCCGGCACCCCTGATCCCAGCAGCCGCAGAATGGTGCCGCCGGGCCGGCCCGGCTCCAGGATGAAGTCGTCGATGAGCGCGCTCTCGCTGGGAGGAAGCGCCGCGCTCGGCAGGTAGATGAGCCGCAACCGCCGTCCCGGCTCACAGACGTCGATATGCGCTTCCAGCTCCGTAACCCGGTCGACGCACGCCCGAAAAAGGCCGCCGGCGCGCGCGCGGATCTCGGCCTTGGGCGAGCACCACGTGGCAAGCAGCGCCGGGTCGGTCAGCGCCCGCCAGACCGTCTGCACATCGGCGGTGACGTCGATCCGGTGGGCATAGCCCCGAGTCTTGTCCTTCATGGGACGCAATTGTGCCATCAGCGCACAGCCTTGGCCCGGGCGACCGCGGCATCGTCTATCCTAGTTCCCCATCGATTCGTGTCGACCCCGATGCCATGAAGCGGCAGAACTTTGCGTCCAGGCACACGGATGTGCCCCGCCGCCGCAGGTGGCGGAGCCGCTGGCAAAAACCACGCTTTTTGCCGGCGGCGCGCTGGGCCGGGCAGGAGCCCGGATCCAGCGCTTCATACTAGTCCTACGCTTACGGAGCTCCCATGGCCCTGGTCAACCTGATAGTCGCCCTCGCTCTGCTGCAATTCTTCGCCTTCGCGACCGCGGTCGGCAGGGCGAGGGACAAATACAACGTCCCCGCTCCCGCCACGACAGGCAACGAGGTTTTCGAGCGCTACTTCCGCGTTCAGATGAATACGCTGGAGCTGCTCATCATGTTCGTGCCGGGGATCTGGATGTTCGGCTTCTACGTCAGCGCCAAGGTGGCTGCAGGGCTCGGCGGGATCTACCTCATCGGGCGTTGCATCTATTACCTGGCTTATGTGAAAGATCCGAGCAAGCGCTCGCTCGGCTACGGACTGTCTGCGGGTCCGGTCGCGGCGCTCGTGATCGGTGCGCTGGTCGGCGCCGTCCGAGCCGCGATACACCACTGACCGGCGCTGCCGCCTACTCCGTTTCTGACTTGATCGGCCGCGTCATCAGAGCGCGGACCGCATCCCGTGCGGGTACGCCCTCATACAGCACCCGATAGACGCCTTCGCAGAGCGGCATTTCCACCGCCGCCCGGGCGGCGACGGCATGCAGGGCCTTTGCGGCCGGGTATCCCTCCACGACCTGCCCGATGTCCACGAGCGCCTGCTCGGCCGTCTTTCCAGCCGCCAGCTCCAGGCCAAACCGGCGGTTGCGGGACTGGTCGTCGGTGCAGGTGAGGACCACGTCCCCGAGGCCGGCGAGCCCCATGAAAGTGTCACGTTGCGCCCCGAGTGCGACCCCGAGTCGCATCATCTCCGCCAGCCCGCGCGTGATGAGCGCCACACGCGTGTTGGCTCCGAAGCCCAGGCCGTCCGACAGGCCTGCGCCCACCGCCAGTACGTTCTTGACGGCCCCGCCTACTTCGACCCCCGCAATGTCCGTCGACGTGTAGGCGCGGAACTGCTCGGAAGAGAGGTCTTGCGCCAGTGCTTTCGCGAAGGCCGAGTCCGACGACGCGATAGTCATCGCCGTTGGGAGTCCAGCCCCAACCTCCCGCGCGAAAGTGGGCCCCGACAGGACCGCCACTGCCCGCTTGGGACCCAACACCGAGTGCGCAACCTGGTGTGGAAGCAGCCCCGAGGGAAGCTCGAAGCCCTTGGTCGCCCAGGCGAGCCGCATTTCCGGGGCGAGGAGCGGCGCAATCCCCTCGAGCAACGTCCGGAAAGCATGACTCGGCACGGCGATGAGCACGTCGCACGCGCCGCCCATGGCCTGCGCGAGCTCCGGCTCCACCGCGAGCGACTGCGGGAATGCTCCCGCGGCGAGGTAGCGCTCGTTCCGGCGCTCCCGCGCCATGGCGGCGAGGCGTGCGCGATCGCGGCCCCACAGTCGGGTCGGCCGCCCGCTGCGCGCGAATTGAACCGCCAACGCCGTACCCCAGGAACCCGCGCCCAACACGGCGACCGGCGAGCCGCTCTCGGTGACAGTGCTCATGGCTTGGTCTCGCCGCGGGGTTGTGCTCGTCGACTCATGTCGACTCCGAATCATAAAGCCGCACGCGGTCGCGTCCCAGGCACAGGATGTGCCCCGCCGCCGCAGGTGGCGGAGCCTCGGGCAAAAAACCGCGCTTTTTGCCCGAGGCGCGCTGGGCCGGGCACGATGCCCGGATCCAGCGCCTCAAACTAGTTTGTCTGCTCGGGGGGGCGGTTCTGGTTCGCTGCGTACAGCGCGTCGAAGTTGACGGGCGGCAGCAGGAACTGCGGGAATCCACCCTGAGTGACGAGGCTCGATACGGCCGCGCGCGCGTACGGAAAGAGTACCCCGGGGCACACGCTGCCGACAGCGCGCTTGATGTCCTCATCCGCCAGATTGCGCAGCACGAAAATCCCCGCCTGCTTCACCTCGACCAGGAAGATGGTGCTGTCGTTCTGCTTCGCGGAGACCGTCACGGTCAGCACTATCTCGCGCACGTCGGCGGACAGCGGTGTGGCGGCGGTGTGCAGGTCGAGATTGATCTGCGGATTCCAGTTGCCCTCCACGCGCGGGCCGTTGGGCGCCTCGTAGGAGCAATCCTTGAGGTACACGCTCTGCAGGGCGAGCACCGGGCCAGTCGCGGACTCGGGCGTCGGCGCGAGGCCGGCAGCTTCATTCGTCATCTGTCACTCCAGTTTGCAATAGTTTGTCGAGACCACCACCGGCATCGAGATCGTGCAGATCGTCGCATCCGCCGACATGGGTCTCTCCGATGAAGATCTGCGGCACCGTGCGCCGCCCGCAGCGGGACATCATCTCCACCCGGGCTGCCGGTGCCGCCTCGATGTCGATCTCCTCCACCTCGACACCCTTGCCCTCGAGCAGCTCCCGCGCGCGTGCGCAGTACGGACACCAGCTCGCGGAGTACATTACGACCCTCGGGCGGCGGCTCATCCACTTGCCTTCGAGCCCTTCTCGAGCGGCAGGTTGTCGGCGCGCCATGCCGCCAGTCCGCCGCGCAGATTGAAGGCCTGCTCGAAGCCCTGGGCCTTGAGCTGCCGTGCGGCCGAGCTGCCGAGCGAGCCGGACTCGTCATAGACGATGAGCGGCTTCTGCTTGTACTTCTTCAGCGTGTCGGCGGCCTTGAGGATCTGCTCGCCGTCCAGGCGGCGCGCACCGGAGAGGTGCCCGGCGGCATACGGCTCGGCGGCACGCAGGTCGATCACCACCGCGCCGCGGTTCATCAGCCTGATGGCGTCCTGCGGCGTGACGGCCGCGAGACTTTCCGCGTGCGCCCGAATCTCGAACACGATGACGAGCACGAGCACCACGGCCGTTGCGGCGACGAGCCAGTGATTCATCTGGATGTATTGAGCGAGACGGTCCATGCGGGAGGCAGCAGAAGGGCGGGCCGGCCTTAAAAAGGGCGCGCATTATAGCGCTCATATGCGACGCTTCCGCATCATCGGCCTGATCGCGCCATTCCTGCTCATCGGACTCCTGGCCGCGCCGGCGGAAGGCGCGGCCGGGCACGCCGCCCCGGCCGGCGATCATGCGGACGCGCGTCAGGCGCGGGCGCAGCTCCAGGCGCTGCGCGACCAGATTGCGCGCATCGCCCGTCAGGTGAGCCGCGGACAGGCAGAGCGGGACCGCCTCACCCGCCAGCTGCG
>Ga0335074_10000098_pt1 | contig 147478 bp, 111 predicted proteins | sample Lox_Sample_23_FD_206715 | JGI IMG/M metagenome (GOLD analysis project Ga0335074, IMG submission 206715) | Soil microbial communities from Loxahatchee National Wildlife Refuge, Florida, United States - Lox_Sample_2.3 | ecosystem: Environmental > Terrestrial > Soil > Wetlands | place: USA...
TGAAATCTCCTCTCCTCTGTGCGCTCTCTCTATGCATGGCTCTCGCGACGCCGCTCGCCCACGCTCAATACATGCCGTTGCCCACCGACGTCCAGCCCCCCGCCGCCGACACCAATGTCAAACTCCCTGAATTCGACGTCGTCTCCGTGCGCGAGAACAAGAGCAACATTCGCATGATGCAGTGGATGTACACCGCGGACGGCCTCAACATGATCAATCTGTCCATCAAAAACCTCATCGCCAGCGCCTACGACATCAAGCAATACCTCATCTCCGGCGGCCCGTCCTGGGTCGACTCCACCGGCTTTGACATCCAGGCCAAGGTCGCTCCCGAAGATGTCCCCGCCCTGAAGAAGCTCACCGCCGCCCAGCGCGGCCTCATGCTTCGCAAAATCCTCGCCGAGCGCTTCCATCTCGCCGTCCACATCGAAACCAAAACCCTCCCCGTCTACGATCTGGTCCTCGCCGCCGGCGGTCCCAAGTTCAAACCTTCCGCACCCGATCCCGCTCCATCGCCCGACGCCGACCCATCCGACAAACCCAAGCCGAGAGGTTGGATCTCCATGGGCGACGGCATGGTCAAGCTTCAGGACATGCCCCTCAGCGGCCTCGCCAACCAGCTCGGCTACTCCCTCGAACGCATCGTCATCGACAAGACCGGCCTCACCGGCAAGTACGACCTCTCCCTCAAGTGGACGCCCGTCAATGAGCCGCCCTCCACCGATCCCGATCCTCCCCCTGACATCTTCACCGCCGTACAGGAACAGCTCGGCCTCAAACTCGAACCTACCAAAGGCCCCGTCCAAACCCTCGTCATCGACCACGTCGAGATGCCCACAGAAAACTAGCAGCCGGAAACCAGCAGCTTCCGCTTGCTCCATCGGCTAACCCTATGTAGTATTCTATCTAATGTCTGCGCCCGCCCACCGCTCCCGCTCGCTTCTCACCTTCGCTCTACTCGCCGCCTGCGCTCTGGCAGCCACGGCTCAGCAGGAACCCAAACAGTTCGACGTCGTCTCCATTCGCGAAAACCGCGCCGGCGGCCCTTCGCGCTCGAACTTTCCGCTCGATCCCACGTCGCGCTACAACTACGGCGGCAACCTGCTCTCCGCCCGCAACATCCCGCTGCTGCAACTCCTCGTCTTCGCCTACGCGAAGAACATGTACGACATCCTCGAGCTCCGCCGTCAGCTCCCCGCCTGGGCGCGCGACTCCCGCTTCGACATCGAAGCCCGCACCGCCGGCTCTCCCACCAAGGACGACATGCGCGCCATGGTCCGTTCCCTGCTGCAGGACCGCTTCCAGCTCAAGCTCCACACCGCAACCCAGAAGACCGATGTGCTCCGTCTCGAACTCGTCCATCCCGGCAAACTCGGCCCCGGCATTCACCCGTACTCCACCACCGAGCCACCCTGCACCGACGTCCCACCCTACGGCGACATGGCCGTCTCCCTCACCCACGACGGCTTCCCCACCTACTGCGGTGTCATGATCTGGATTCCCGGCACGCCTCCCGGCGAAATGCGTGTCGGCGGCCGCCGCCTCTCCGCCGCCGACATCGCGCTCGGCGTCGGCGCCTCCGCCGACTTCACCGGAAGCCCCGTCGTCGACGCCACCGGCCTCACCGGCGCCTACGACCTTCTGCTCACCTACGCGCCCGTCACCGCCGACCCATCGCGCTCCATCGAGACCAACGCCCTCCCGCTCGAACTCGCCCTGCGCAAACAGCTCGGCCTCAAGCTTCAGCCCGGTAAAGGCGACGTCGAAACCTACGTCCTCGATCACGTTTCGAAGCCATCAAAAAACTAGAGGCGCTTAGGACGTTCAATTTGCGCTCGGGTTCTCGTCAGTCGCTCGCCATTTCGCTCCAACCACTTCACTGATGACTTAAAGTAAGCCTTGATACTGGTGGACAGGTATCGAGCCCATTCTGGGCTGGTTTCATTTCGCTCAAAGGCGAACCTTGCCAACGCATAGCCCCACACCTGTTCAGGCAGATATCCCAACCTGCTCATTGACCATCCCTGAGAGTAGAGCTCCATGCTTTGCGAGAACCGGAATGCCGCATTTGCGTTGAAGACACCGTAGCCCAAAAAGACAGTCAGCAGATCGTTCAGCTCTTCCATGTCCTCTGAATTCCGGTCGACGAGTCCGCCACCGAGCAAGATCAAATGACCAAGCTCATGAGCAAGAACGGCCACCAGCGCTCCCGGATCTTTGATCTGGCGATCGTGAATCGCGATCAGTTTCCTGCCATTCTGCGGATCGATATACACCCCTCCCGGCGTTGATCTCTCCCTCGTCGCAAAGAGAACCGCATCTTGTGTCAGCTCGATCGCGTCTGAAAATAATCGAAGCTCTGTATCGGAAACGTCTGCGTCAATAGACCGCGCCACGCGCAGAAACAGCGCTCGAACCGCCCCCTCCGATCCGTCGTATGGATCTGGGAAATCTTCTGCGGTGGGCAACGCAACTCGCGCCGCCATCATGCGTTGCCAACCCAGCAGCTCGCCCAACCTGCAGAATGCGGCGTCTACCCACCGTCGATCTTCATCGCTGACAGGCAGCCTGGCGGTCCAGAGTCCCAGCATCACATTCGTTATACAGATGGACCGCTGCGCATCGTCCAAAAGAAATTTATGTCAGAGTTTCTCGCCATGGACTGTCTCGGCTGCAGCGGGGATCAGCGAGGCCGAAATAATATCTGCATCGCCCCGCAGCAGCGGCTCCATCGCTCTCCCCACCAGCACCAGCAGCGGAGCCGGCCCACACTCTAACTGCCCAAACTCTTCCAGCCGGCACGCCGCCTGCGTCTGCCTTGGCGTCGCCGCCTGCGACACTGCCGCGCACGGCACATCCGCCGCCACTCCCGCCTCTGCCAGCTCCCGCGCCAGCCGCGCCGTATCTCGCCCCGGCATATAGATCACCAGCGTCGCATCCTCCGGCAGCGGCCCTCTCCACACTGGCGCCGCGTCCTTGCCCGTCGCATGATGTCCCGTGCAGAAGATCAGCTTCGAAGCAGACTTCCGGTCCGTCAGCGGCAGCGCCAGCGACGCACCCGCAGCAAATGCCGCCGTCACACCCGGCACCACTTCGAACTCAACTTCGGCGGCGCGCAGCGCCGCAATCTCCTCACCGGCGCGCCCAAACACCAGCGGGTCGCCCGACTTCAGCCGCACCACACTCTGCCCCGCGCGCGCCGCCTCGATCATCAGTGAATGAATGCCCTGCTGCGTAATCCGCGGCCGCCCGCAACGTTTGCCCACACTCGTCACCAGCGCATGCCTGTGCGCCAGCGCCAACACTTCATCCGGCACCAGATCATCATGAAACACCACATCTGCCGACTCCAGCAGCCGCACCGCGCGCATCGTCAGCAGCTCCGGATCGCCCGGGCCCGCGCCCACCAGATACACTCGCCCCTTCACCGCCCGCGTCTCTCGCATCACAGTGTCGACTCCTCCGGTGTTTCCAGCTCGAGTTCTTCCATCTTCACATACCCAAACTCCCGCGCATGCACTCTCGCCCTCGCTCGCGCCGGACACCCATCAAACCCGCACACCTCGCGCTGCGCCAGCTCATGCAGCAACTGCTTCCTCGGTTCACCGATCGGTTCCACCGCCGTTACCTCGCGCCGCAGACGCCCAAGCTCCATCAGCCACTCGCCCGTATCCAGCGGCAGCGCCGCGTTGATCTCCTTGCGCAGCCTCTGCGCCAGCGCCGGGCTCTCACCCGCCGTCGAGATCGCAATCTGCAGCTCGCCCCTCTTCACAATCGACGGAAAATAAAAATCGCAGAACGGCGGATCATCCACCGCATTCACCAGCACGCCGCGCTCCTGCGCCTCCGCAAACACCGCGCGATTCACCTCTGCAGTCGCCGTCGCCGCCACCGCTAGAAACGCGCCCTCCAGATCCCCCTCGCGATACGGGCGCTGCACCCACTCAACATCCCCGCCCACTGCCCACTCCTGCACGCGCGGCAGCGCCTCTGGAGCGATCACCGTCACCCGCGCCTCAGCCTCCAGCAGCGCGGCGATCTTCCCCTCCGCAATCGTGCCCGCGCCCACCACCACCACCGGCCGAGCCGTCAGCTTCAGGAACATCGGGAACAAACTCATCGCGTCACCTCTCGCCGAGATTGGCTAGCCCACACTCGCCGGCACGCGTCCCGGAGAAGGATCGCGCTCGACCGGTGGAAACGGTCCGCCTGCCAGGTCCTCTCGCAGCTCCGCATCCGTCGACCGCCGGAAGTACGCCCGCAGGCTCTCGCCGTGCTTCCGCCTCTCCAGATATCCCCGCAGCAGCCGCTCGATCGCCTCCGGGCAGTCCTCCGCCGCCGCGCGATATCCGATCTGCCGCGCAATCCCAGCATACTCACCCACCGCGCCGCCGACGCAGAAGTAAAACGCGTCGACCATCTTCCCATCCTTCTTGATCTTCTTCCCCTCAAGCCCAATATCCGCAATCCACGACTGCCCGCACGAGTTCGTGCATCCCGTCACATGCAGCCGGATCTGCTGATCGAACTCCGGCACCCGCTCCTCGAGTTCGCTCACCAGCCACTGGTTGAAGCCCTTGGTCTCCGCAATCGCCAGCTTGCAGAACTCCGTGCCTGTGCACGCCACCGCTCCGCGGAAGAACACCGTCGGCTCAACTTCCAGTCCCAGCACTGTGATCTCGCGCACCAGCTCCTTCGTCTTCGCGGTCGGCACATTCACAATCAAAATGTTCTGCCCAATCGTCGTCCGCAGATGCCCATCGCCGTACCGCTCGCTCAACTCGGCCAGCGCCAACATCTGGTCCGCAGTGAGTCTTCCAATCAGAATCGTCGCCCCGACATAGCTCAGCCCATCCTGCTTCTGCCTGTGCACGCCCACATGATCGCGATACACATCCTCCGCAACCGCCCCTTCCCCCGCGCGATCGAACCTGTACCCCAGCCGCTCCTCAATCTCGGCGAGCATCCGCTCCGCCGTCCATCCATGCTTCATGAACAGGTACTTGATCCGCGCGCTCGTCCGGCTCTCGCGCAGTACATCCGAGTCGCGAAAGATCTCGCACACCGTCTTCACTGCATCGAACGCCTTCTCCTGCGGAACGAACGCCGGCAGCCGCACCGCCAGATGCGGCTGATTCGACAACCCTCCACCCACACGCAGGCTGTACCCAATCTCCTCGCGCCCATCCTTCACGCGCCGCAGCGCCGTCAACGCCACATCATTAATCTCCGGATAGCTGCACCAGATCGGGCATCCCGTCACGCTGATCTTGAACTTCCGCGGCAGATTGTAGAACTCCGGATTCGCCGTCAGCTTCTGCGCAATCTCCACGGCCAGCGGCGACGCATCCAGAATCTCGTGCCCATCCAGCCCGGCCAGCGGGCACCCCGTTACGTTCCTCACCACATCGCCGCACGCCCCCTTCGGCGACAGCCCAATCTCCGTCAGCCGGTCCACCACCTCCGGCAGCGACTCGATCGTCAGCCAGTGCAGCTGAATATTCTGCCGCGTCGTCACATCGCCGATCCCGCGCGCATGCTTCGCCGTCAGCTCCGCAATCACCCGCAACTGGTGCGCCGTCAGCAATCCGTTCGGCAGCCCGATCCGCATCATGAAGAACTCGGTCGCCTTGCCCTCGCCGCCCTTGCCGCCCGTCACACCCAGGCCGTCGCCCTGCGTATAAATGCCCCACCACTTGAAGTACGTTCCCGCCCACTCCGGGAGCACGCTCTCCCGCCCCTGGCGCGCAAACTCGCGCACCTCGGCCCAGGCCTCCCATGGGTTCTTTTCGCGCTTCAGCCGTTCGACCTTCTGCGCCTTCGTCTCTTTCGCTGGAACCGCAGCCTCTGCGGGCCCGCCCAACGGTCCAGCCACACTCGTCTCGCTCACGTAGAAATCTCCGCTTAAAACGAAAAGCCCACGAACTCTGTCGTGGGACCTCAGGGATGAAGCTTATAGCGTTGCGCTTACACGTCCGACACGCACGCCGCCGCCCCAGCCCTGAGGCCAAGACAACACGCGCACATGCACATCAACTTCATCTCCATCAGTCTACACCATCCACGCCATCGTCACAACGACGAAGGTCACCAGCGTCATCACATGTAACACAAAATGCAGCGTGTTAATCCGAATGCCATTCCGCTCCGGCAGAAACGCATACGTCTGCCCGAACATCACGCGGTACCGCTCCACCCTCATCTCGCTCGTCCCCATGAAATACGGCCACCACCACGCGCGTATCTCCCCCACAAACAGCACCCCATAACCCACCCACAACCAGATCCAAACCCACCCCGGCCACGGCCCATGCGGGTGCATCAACCCCACAATCAACGGCGGCACAAACAACACCGTGCTCACGAACGTCGTCCGCAGCAGCCTCCCTTCCGGATTCTCCGCCTGCACCGCCCGCACATCATTCAGCCGGCCGAGCGGCACCCAGTCATGCAGCGCCAGAAACGCCACATGAAATATCTGCAACGCCAGAATCAGAGCAAGCATAAGAAGTTAGCGGAAGCCGTGCCTCACAGCCTATCACCGCCCAGCCTGCGAGGACCGGAGGGTGGCCCACCCTTTCACAGCCCCACCGTGAAAGGGTGGGGTATCGCTTGCGTAGCAAACGACCGCCTTCCTCCACATTCCACCGCGACCAACCTTCTATCTCTCTCGCCACCCCTGCCACACGTACTCCAGCGCCTCCGGCAGCGTCTGCGCCTTCACCGCGCGATCCACATGCCCCGCATTCTCCGCAAACACAAACTGGTAGTGGTATCCCTTCGCCGCCAGCGCCTTCGCCATATCTTCATTGGCGACCACCCAGTCATGCATCCCGTCGCGCATCGCATTCGGATTCAGCAGGTCTCTGTCCCCCACCTCCATCCATATTCGTATTGGCTTGCGCGGCGAATCCGGAATCAGCTGCTCATGAAATCCCCACGCGCCTCCCGGCGTCTTCGGGTTATACGGCCACTGCTGGTTCACAAACGTCCCCGAGTACGTCAGCACCCGGCGATAAAGCTCCGGGTGATACCACGCCATCGCAAACGCCGCCGCTCCCCCCGAACTCCCGCCCATCGTCGCCCGTCCATCCGGATCATGCGTCAGCCGGACATGCGCCTCCGCCTCCACCCGCGGCAGCACCTCATGCTCCACCCACTCCGCATACTTGCCGGACATCGTGTCATACTCCAGCCCGCGCTCACTTCCCTGCGCATCGCCGCCGCCGTTCTGGATCGAGATCGCAATCATCACCGGAATCCGGTTCTCCGCAATCAAACCGTCGATCGCCGTAAACAGCATCCAGTCCGGACCATCCTGCCCCACGATGAACGGCGCCACCCTTCCCGGCACATACTCCCGCGGTACATACACCGTCACCTTGCGCGTCCACGGCGCCGGATGGCTCGTGGTCACAATCAGCCTCGCCGGGTTGTGCGGGTCCGGCGTCCCAAACGTCCCCTTGTCCCGCACAATCCCCGGATAGTATTTGCTGTCCTCCGAACGCATCGTGAACTGGACCACATTGCCGCGCAGCTCCCCCCTCGGATCGGACGACTGCATCTCCGGCGCCGCCGGGTGCGTCGGCCCCAGGATGAAGTTCCCATCCTGATTCGCCGGTGGCACAGCCCCATACGGCAGCTCGATCGCCTTCACAAACCCCGGTGTGTGCGGATCGCGCGTCGGCGGCGTCGGCCTTGCACCCTGCCCCATTGCCGCCAGGCACACCCCAGCTGCCGCCGCTAACGCCAATAACCTCCGCCACTTCCGTCGCTCATCCATCAATCTCGACCGCGTCCCCCTGTGAACTCTACCGCTTTCCTTTCAAGACTTTGCACCTCTCCGGCCCATCCCGGTTGCGAAGTCCACCCTCAAAGTCTCTGTTATGAAGACTTTGCACAAAAAACAGGGGCGAGGGGGGTACCACCGCACCGATCATCCGAGCCTCGATTCCGCCTCCTTCGTCGCCTCATAGATCTGCTCAAAGCTCTCAATCGCATACAGCACCGGCTGCATCTCGCTCACATTCACAACCGTGTCCAGCACCTGCTCCAGATCAAACTCCCGAATCTCCGGACCGCCCCCGTCGTTTCGCTCGACCACATGCGTGCACTCCCCGTGCGACGAAATCAGTCCGCTTCCATATACCTTGATCTCGCCGTCCTGCCGGATCACTCCAAACTCCACCGTGAACCAGAACAGCCGCCCCATCCGCTCCAGGTCGTTCTGGTTCGTCAATCCGGCGCACACCTTGCCGTAGTGCTGCAGGAAGTCCGCAAACACCGGATGCGCATGCATCGGCACATGCCCAAACACATCGTGGAAGATGTCCGGCTCGGGAGTGTATTCCAGTGAATCCCGGCCGCGAATCCACGTGGTCGTCGGAAACATCCGCGCCGACAGCATCTCGAAGAACGCTCCAGCCGGCAGGAACCCGCTCACCGGCGTCGAGCTCCACCCAGTCCGCGGACGCAGCCGCTTCGTTACCTCACGCAGATTCGGCAGTTGGTCCTGCTGCAGGCCAATCCGGCGGAAGCCATCCAGATACTCCGCGCACGCATGCCGCTCGAGCTGCGGCATCCGCCGCCCCACCAGCTCGCTCCAGATCGCATGCTGCTCCGGCGTGTACGCCGCCCAGTCCTGCTCGATCAAATACGGTCTCGCCTGCGACAGCTCCGGTGTTTCTGTCCCCGTCTCCATCTCGTCTCTCATCTCCTTAGACGGCGGAAGTCGGCTTCTCCGTCATCACGCGCTCTCTGCGCCAGACAGATCTGGCCCTCGCGCCTCTCGTCCCAGCGAAGCCACAACCGCAATCCACACCGCACAGAACACTACCGTCCAGCCCAGCACAGGCGCAAGCCGCCCATGGCAAAGGCTTTGCGCCGCCAGGGCCTGATAGTGCCCGTTCCGCGAGGACAACAGGTTCCCCATCTGATACGCCAGCCCCGGCAGAATGGCCCGCACCGGCCCGGGCGACAGCTCGTTCAGATGGATCGGAATCACCCCCCACGCCCCCTGCACCATCATCTGCATCAGGAACCCGCCCACCGCCAGCATCGCTGCGGTATGGCTCCAGATCCACAACGGAATCACCGGCACCGCCAGCAGCACCGACATCACAATGGTTCGCCGCCTTCCGAACCGCTCCGAAAGCGAGCCGGCGAGTATCCCTCCCGCGAACGCTCCGATCGTGCCCAGCATCGAAACCACCGCCGTCGCCTGCACGCTCAGCCCCTTATCGTGCTTCAGAAATGTGGGGTAGAGGTCCTGGGTGCCGTGGCTGAAAGAGTTAAAGCCAAACATCAGCAGAAAAAGAAAACAAAGCAGCGGAAGCGACTTCCACAAAGCGCGGTAACTGTCGCCATGACTTCTGGCTCCGCCCTTCTTCCATGCCGGCGACTCCTCCACGCCGAAAGCAATGAATGCCGCGACCGCCGCCGGAAGTCCGCCCAGAAGAAACAGCATCCGCCATTTCGTCAGGAAGCCGTGTGCGTGCAGATGCGGATAGATTGCTCCATACGCGGCCGCCGCGAGCAGGCTCCCCGCCATGTAGCCTTCCTGCAGCAGGCCGGAGAAAAATCCCCGGCTCTCCGCCGGCAGTGACTCGAGCGCCAGCGCCGCGCCCACGCCCCACTCCCCGCCCATCGCCACGCCGAACAGCGCGCGCATCACCAGAAAGCTGGTGAAGGTCGGCGCGAACGCCGACGCCATGCCGAAGATCGAGAAGCACAGCACGTTGATCATCAGCGTCGGCCTGCGGCCGATCTTTTCAGCCAGCAATCCAAACAGCAGCGCACCCACCGGCCGCATACACAGCGTCCACGTAATGCTGTCAGCCGCCGTCGCCAGGCTGACGCCGAACGTCGCAGCAATCGAATCGAGACAGAATGTCAGCAGGAAGAAGTCGAAGGCGTCCAGCGACCATGCAAGAAAGCAAGCGGAGAACGTGCGCCACTGCGCGGGAGTCAGCGATCGAAACGGCTTTAGAAACATCCTGGCGCGCCGCCCCCAGACACAGGAGTCAAATCGGAATCAGCTCACAGTCTAGAGCTTGGCACGCAACGGCACACCCGGATCGACAAACGCCATCTCCGCCGCCGCCGTCTCCTGCTTCAATATCTGATGGTGCAGGCAGTACAGCGCCAGCTCCAGGCGGTCGCTCACACCGAGCTTGTCGTAGACCTTGCGCAGATAGTTCTTCACCACCTGCTCGGTCGTCCCAATCTGATACGCGATCTCCTTGTTCCGCATCCCGCGCGTGATGCACGCGATAATCGCCAGCTCCTTGTCCGAGAGCCGCGGCTGCGTCCGCGGATTCGTCAGCGACGCGGCCTGCGCACGATAGGCATCGATCACCCACGAGATCGACTGGTTGTCGATCCACGTCTCGCCCGCCGCAATCTTGCGCACGCACTTCACCAGCAGGTCCGGCGAGATCGACCGCGGCACCACGCCGCGCACGCCGCGTCTGTAGAGCTCGACGGTGTTGCCTTCATCGCTCTCTGACACCTGCACGATCAGCTTCGCGTTCGGCGCCCGCCGCACAAACTGCGGAATCGCATCCACCGTTCCGGCGATCAGCTGGCCTTCGAGCAGCACAACGTCCGTGGGAAACCGCTGCAGCGCCGCGTACAGGTTCTCCAGCGTTTCAGCCTGCGCCACGACCCGAATGTCATCTTCCAGCGCAAACACCTTGCGCATGCCGACCCTATAGATCGCCTGCGAATCTGCCAGAATTACCCGAATTCCCGATCCGTTTCCTGCACTTTCTTCCGGACCTTTTGCTGCTTCGTCCTTCACTTCGTTACTGTTCATGGCGTTCAGCCCTTAGGGAGTACTTATCGATTACAGCCGCGGCCCTGCTTCGGCCCGAGGTAAAGTCGTGTCGCACGATCCTGCCGACACAATCCAGCAGTACATCCTCTGTTCCGCCCATAATGGCAGCCGGCATCTTTATCTGGAAACGCACCGTACTGTCCACTGGTGGGACCTCATCGCTTTCAAACAGCAGACCCGCCGACGATACATCCTCCGTAACCGCGTGATACTCCCGCTCGTCAGTCGTGAGCAACAGATCGAGCCGCAGAGGAAAGCGGACCGCGGCACGGACAGGATCGCTGGCGGGAGTGGTCAACGGCATTGGATGTCCTTCTTCAGCATCTACTTTTGCGAGACCGATTGTCGCACGTTTGTACCTTGCCTGAACCGTTACTATGGTGCCCCCAAAGGGATGAATGCGGCCGATCCGCCCACCCACGTCCTGTCCCGATTGTGGTCAACGCCCATCATTAAACCCCGTCCCATCCTCACCAGGCTCGTCATCGGAGTCATGTTACCGCCGTCCGGCCAGGCGTAGAGAATCCGTATCTCCGCCTGCGTCATCCCCTCCGGCGTCTGGATCACCGGCTCGAACCGCACCCGCTCCTGCACCAGATAATTATGTCGCTCTTCGATGGGAATCGCAGCCAGCTCCGCATCCCTGGGCGCAAACTCGATCCCTTTTCCCGCGAAGGAGTACAGCGGCTTCAGAATCCAGTCTTCGCGATTGCGGGGCAGCCGGTCCGCTCCACGCCCGGCGTACCAGTCATCCAGAAACACGGCCGCGGGCACAGCCGGGTGCTCCAGGTATGGAATCGAAAACTTGCTGATTCGGAAGTACCAGTTCGGGTGCCCGGCCCACTCCACGTCCAGATCGTCGCGGTAATCAAACGGCAACTCGATGCCCTTGCGCACCAGCTCATCCACAATCGCCCGATTGTAGATTCGCTCGATCGGCACCAGTCCTCGATTCTGACGCCGTTCGCCGTCCGGTCTGTAGAACAGTTGATTGCCTTCCTTCACCACCCTGGCAATGTCGACCGTATGAATGCCGAGCCGGTCTTCATGCACGCGAAAATCCGGCAGCGTCTTCTGTTTCTCCGGCTCGATCTCCAACAGCACAACGTTCTCCGGCGCATGCTGTCCAACGATTACCTCGCGCAGCACACCCCAGTACGCCGCATCATCCATTCCGCTGAACAGATATTCCAGCTGCTCGTCCAGTTCGTAGACCTCTTTGTAGGCCTGCGCCAACACCGCCTGGTAGCCAAACACTGACGGGAATGCCTGCATCTCGACGAGCTTCGGCTCGAGGCTTCCGTTCGGTCCGCGCACCAGGCCGAAGTCCACTGTCATAAAGTGCGGATGCTCATCCTCGCCCGGCACGCGAAACTCCGCCGGGATTGCCGCCGCCGAATCGAGCATGTACTGCTCGTTGCTTAGCAGCTGGGCGGTAAGTTCCTCGCCGGTTCGCACCAGCTTGTGCATCAGCCCGGGTGCGAAGAAGCATGGCGTCTCGCAGACGCGAAACTCAACCCTGGTCCGCGTGCGCTCTTCAAGCAGCCGCAGCAGCTCCGCGTACTTGCCCAGCGTGAACCGCTCATTGAACGAACTTCGATACGGCTCGATCATCTGCAAACTCGCTCACTTGCCGACCCGCTGACTTGCTGACTCGCTGCGTTTACGCCTCGATCAGAAACTTTCCTTCGCTCATGATCTGCTCTTCCCCCGCCGCACCGCCGAGCCAGATGTTGAACTCCAAACCGACCACATCAATATGTGTCGTCGACTTCCACGGCGCACCGGTGTGCGCTCCATACGGGTCGCCGAACGCGATGTGAATGCCGGGAAACTTCTCATCCTGCAGAATGTTCCCAATCACGCGCGAGACACCGATGTTTGTCCCGATCGCGAACTCCCCCACACGGTCGGAGTTCTCGTCGGTATGGGTGTACTCCCAGAACGCCTGTTCCAGCTCTTTGTTTGCGCTCTCCACGCTCGTGATGCGGTTGTGGCCGATGTGGATCGTCAGCGGCGTCTTGCGCAGAATGCCGAAACGCGCGCAGAGAAAATCGCCGACCACGCCGTCGACGACGAAGACGCCGTTCACCTCGCCGGGAGCCGTAAAGCACTCGCCTCCCGGCAAGTTGCCCCACTTCTCCGGACTGATGATGCCGGAGGTCTTGAACCATTTATAGGCGGGCTCGAGCTCGGCAAAGATGTTTGTGCCCGCGCCGCTGGTTGCACGCACGTACTTCGCCGTGCGCACCTTCTCGAGCACCTTCTGGCTCAAGCGATCCACCGCGTTGAAGTCCGCGCGCATGCCCTCGACCATCACCTCCGGCGTGATGTTCACCATGTGCGCATGGCGCATGCGGCGACGATTGACAACGTCGGTCATCTGCATGCGGCTCTGCAACTCGTTCGGCTGCACCTCGACCGCGAAGATCGACGCCTCGGAGCTCTCCATGTCCTCAAGCACTGCGCGCGGCATTTCTTTCAGCGGACGCTGCGCGAGCTCCTCCAGCACGAAACCGTTCCACCGGCAGCCAATTGCATCCAGTTCCGTCGCAATGGCGGCTGCAATCGTCTGCGTCGCCTCATCAGTGATGAGCGTCACCTTCTCGCTCGACTGAATTCGCAGACACGTCGTCACCGCATTGCGCGCGCCGGCGTAAAACTCATTGGGAAACTTCACACCTCGCAAATCCGTTCCCACCGTCTTTCCAGGATCCACCATCGTTACTGACTCGCTTTCTACAGCCCTGCCTTGGTCTCTTCCGCCATATAGTCGACAACCTTTTTCAGGTCGCGCGTCTCCCGCCACACTCGCAACTGCCGGTCCGCGCCGGAGCCGTCGCGAATCATCTGTCGAATGTGTTCGATCGCCGGCCTGCACTCCAGTTCATCGACAACCTCGTCGACAAACTGCAGGTACTCCTCAATTAGATCGCACTCCGGCACCTCTTCTTCCTTGCCGAAGTCGATCAGCTTACCCTCCAGCCCATATCGCACCGCGCGAAACTTGTTCTCCATCAGCAGCGCGCGCGAGTACTGCCTGAAGTCGATATTGCGCTCATGCAGCCGGCAAAGCTTCGCCGCCGTCGCCTGGATCAGCGCCGCAATCGCAACCGTCTCCTCCGCGCGCATCGGAATGTCGCACACCCGCACCTCCACCGTATTGAAGAATGGATGCGGCCGCACGTCCCACCAGATCTTTTTCGCGTTATCGATACACTTCGTCTTAATCAGCAGGTTCACATAGTTCTCAAACTCCGAGTAGCTCTCGAAGTGGTCCGGCAGGTTCGTCCGCGGAAAGTTCTCAAAGACCTTCGCGCGATAGCTCTTATATCCCGTCTCCATGCCCAGCCAGAACGGCGAGTTCGTGCTCAACGCCAGAATGTGCGGCAGAAAATAGCGCAGCGAATTCATGATCCGAATCGCCGCCTCGCGGTCCTCAATCCCCACGTGCACATGCAGCCCGAAGATGAGATTCGCCCGCGCCACCAGCTGCAAATCCTCCACGACCTTGTCGTACCGCGGGTCGGGATAGATCTCCTGGGAGCGCCAGTCCGCGAACGGATGCGTTGCTCCGGCCACCAGCATCAGGCCGTTCTCTTCGGCGAGATGGATCATGTTGCGCCTGAGATCGTAGAGGTCCTCGCGCGCCTCCTCGATGTTCTGGCACACGCGCGTGCCCACCTCAATCACCGACTGATGCATCTCCGCCTTGACGCGCTCCTCCAGCCGCATCTTTCCCTTCGACAGCATCTCTGTCTTGATGTGCGACTTCAGATCCCGCGTCTCGGGATCAATCGTCTGATACTCCTCTTCAATCCCCAGCGAAAAAGTTGGTCGCATCCGGTCTCCTCGGCTCTCCGCAGCCGTTGAACCTGCAAATGAAATCCTAGGCCGCTACCGCTTCGCCGGCGGCAGTTGAGAGCGCCTCGTCTCAATCTGCGCGCCCTTTACATTCGCTGCCTTCAAGTTCTCGGCATGCGCCCTCACCATATCTGGCTCGTCCCGTTCCTGGCTCTTGGCCACACTGCCCTTCACCTTCTTCGCCATATCGTTCACCTCAAACTTTCTTACGCGCCCGCTTCTTTCCTGCCGCCTTCACCTCATGCTTCTCCGCAGCATTCTTCATCACAGCCGCCTTCGTCGAACTTCCCTTCTTCGCCGCACTCTTCTTCGCCACAGCACCACTCGCCTCATGACCCAAGAACTCTGACCACCGCAGTTCCTTCGGCGGCTTGCCCGCAGTCTTCGCCTTCTCAATCGCCAGCTTCGCCACCTTGTCCACAATCCAGTCAAAGTTCTTCTGCCCTACCGAATGCACATCCGCATCCGGAGCTGGATTCATGAAGTCGATGGCATACGGCACGCCATCCTCCACCGCGAACTCAACCGTGTTCAGGTCATAACCCAGCGCGCGGCATAGCGTCAGCGCATCGCGTTCCACGCGCTCCAGCAATCCCTTTGCATACTGCGGCGGGTCGAGCACATAGCGCTCATGGTGCGGCCGGCGCGGGTCGTACGGCATGATGTGGACGTCCTTCTGCCCCACCACATAACACCGAAAGTACTCGTTGAAGTTCACCGCCGCTTGCAGCGTCATGCACAGATCGCGCGTCGAGTCATACGCGCGGAAAAACTCATCCGGGTTGTGCACATGATGCACGTCGCGCCATCCGCCGCCATCATGCGGTTTCAAAAACGCCGGAAACTTCACGTAGTCGAAGATCGCATCCCAGTTCAGCGGAAACTCCAGGTTCCGCACCGATTGCACATTGATCTCCGGCGGAAACAGCTTGTGCGGCAGCAGGACTGTTCGTGGCACCGCTACGCCCAACTTCTTCGCCAGCGAGTAGTTGAAGAACTTGTCGTCCGCACTCCACCAGAACGGATTGTTGATGATCTGCGTTCCCGTCAGCGCGGCGTTCTTCAGGAACGCGCGATAGAACGGCATGTCGTGCGAGATGCGATCCACGATCACCGCGTACCCGCTCGGATCCGCTTCCTTCACGCCGCCAACGCGCACAAACTCCGCGCGGATGTCGTCGACTTCCATCGAGTTGATGCGCTCCACCAGCGCTCCCGGAAACGTATTCTCCATCCCAAAAAGCACGCCAATCTTCTTCATCGACTCCACTCCCGCGTCTTCTTCACCACTTCGCTATTCCAGTTACCTGCTTTCACAGATACACCTGTATCATCCGCTGCCACCAGGGCCAGTCGTGCCGCGCATGATCGCCCCACACATCCAGCCGGACGGGAATGCCTTTAGCTCGCATCGCCGCGGCCAGCCGCTCATTATCATTCCAGCACTGATCATGTTCTCCGGTTGCCAGCAGGTACGTTCGCCTTCGCATCTGGTCGAGGTTCCATGGATCATTCAGATTCGGAAGAAAGTCCAGCGGTTGATTGAAGTAGACATCGTCGTCGTAATATCCGCCCAGAAACCCAAGACTCTTCAGATCGAACGCTCCGCTCATGGACAAAAAGCCGGTGAACACATCCGGATGACGCAGCGCCGTGTTCACCGCATGAAATCCGCCGAAGCTGCATCCCATCCCCACCAGGTGCGGCTGACGATTCCGCGCGCGCACAAACCCCGCCACTTCGTCCACGATGTATTTGTCGTACTGGACCTGCCGTGCGATCCTCCAGCGCGGTCCCACGTTGCGGTTGTACCAGCTCTCGCTGTCCAGCGAGTCCACGCAGAACAGCTGCACCTCACCGCGCCCGATCTTGTCTGCAATCGCGGCCACCATGCCGCGGTCTTCAAACTCGTAGAACCGTCCCTGCGACGTCGGATACACAATCACCGGCAGGCCGTCATGTCCGAACACGAGCAGTTCCATCTCGCGGCCTAAATCGCTCGAGTACCACTTGTGATATTCGCGCCTCATCGCCGGCCGCCCCTCTGGTACCCTGTGGACTCACCTTTATCCCAGGACCGCGCGTTCGATTTGACTCCTTCATCCGAATCACATTCAGACCCGCGCTCGATCATCACGATCCCCTCCGCGGAGAGCTCCTCCCGAAACTTCGCTCCGCTTGAGCCCACCAACAGCCCTCGAAACAACTCCGGCAACGACGCCTCGCCGTCCCACGAGCTCGATAACAACCCTCGCTATCTCGTCCTCCCGAAGTTCCACTCGCGCTTCCTGCCCGACGATCGCGACATCGAAGTCTACCTGCCCGAAGCCTACATCAACGAGCCCGACCGCCGGTTTCCGGTCTTCTACCTCCACGACGGCCAGAATCTCTTTGACGGCCGCACCTCGTACCTCGCTGACTCCACCTGGCGGGCCCACGCCACAGCCGACCGCCTTACCCGCGAAGGTCTCATCGAGCCCGTCATTCTCGTTGGCATCAACAACACCGGCGTCCGCCGCATGTCGGAGTACACGCCCTCCCGCGACGCGCGACTGCGCGGCGGCGACGGCGACCTCTACGGCCGGCTGCTCGTCGAAGAGCTCAAGCCCTGCATCGATCGCGAGTTCCGCACCCAGCCCGGCGCCGCCCACACCGGTGTCGGCGGATCGTCGCTCGGCGGCCTCATCTCGCTCTACCTCGGTTTTACGTATCCCGAGGTTTTTTCCGGCGTGGCCGTCGTTTCGCCCAGCGTCTGGTGGAACGAGCGCGCCATCCTGCGCACCATCTCCACCGGTCGCACCCGGCCCAACCTGCGCATCTGGCTGGACATGGGAACGGCGGAGGGCCTCGGCCATCTGCGCGACGCCGACCTGCTGCATGCCCGCCTGCTCCAGCGCGGCTGGCGGGACGGTGTCGACCTCTGCTATCTGCGCGTCGCCGGCGGTCTGCACAATGAAGACGCCTGGGCTGCTCGCTTCGACCGGGTACTTCGCTTCCTCTTTCCACTCGCCCCTAGCGAAACGGGCTCAGATTAAGTTGTGTGTGGTAGCAATATTTGCTTGACAAGCAATCGCAATAGTGTAAAGTATCCTTATCTTCTAGATAAGGACGCTAGACATGAATGCGAGCCCGGACCATGCAGCCGCCAGACGCTTTGCCGTTCTATTCACAATCTCTGTGATCTCCTACGTCTCCAGCCTCGGCTTTGTCTTCTTCTTCCTGCGAAGCCACAATCTCAGTCAATCTGCCGTCATTGCCCTCGCAGTGATTCCCGCTATTGCCATCCTGGCAATCATCGCTGCCTTCGGCATATTCATCAAAGATCTCGAAGACGAGTTCCAGCGGGTTGTTTTGGAGCGGGCTTCGCTCGGTGCCACAGGCTGCATCCTTGCGGTGACATCGTTGTGCGGAACCCTGGAGATGTTCACCCGTTTGCCCCGTCTCCCTATGTTCCTTATCTTTCCAATCTTCTGGTTCTTCTTCGGCCTCTGCGCAGCCTTGGCCCGCCTGTACTACAGCGGAGTCAAAGTCCATGACTAACCGGCTTCGCGTGCTTCGCGCAGAACGCAAATGGACTCAAGCTGATTTAGCACGACGTCTCAATGTCTCTCGGCCGTCGGTCAATGCCATCGAGACGGGCAAATATGATCCGTCGCTTCCCTTGGCGTTTCGCATAGCCCGCCTCTTCGAACTTCCACTGGAATCAATCTTCTCTGACCACAGCGAGACGATGTAAAGCATTGGTGAACCGGTTCGCTCGGCACGGCTTAACACCTGCGCCGCGATCCCCATTGCAGAATCCCCAAAAATCCGCGATACTTAGACGTTCGGACTCATTGCGCCCGAGAGCAGTGTCGGCCCTGTCCCACAGCCACGGAGCGCGCCTCCTGAACCAATTTGAAAAGCTTTTTTGAGAGGACTTTTCCTGTGTTGATGATTCGTCTGGCGCGCGTTGGCGCCCGCAAGCAGCCGCACTACCGCGTCGTTGTGATCGAGAAGGACCGCGCACGCAACGGCCGTTCGGTCGAGGTGGTCGGCACCTACAACCCCCGCACCAACCCTGCCAGCATCGACCTCAAGCGCGACCGGATCGACTACTGGACCTCCAAGGGAGCGCAGCTCTCGGAGACCGTCGGCAAGTTGCTCGTCAAGCATCAGCCGGCCTCCGCTCCCGAGACATCTGCCGCCTAAAGTAATCTGCTCTTTGAACGCACGTAAGCGGAGGCATTACCGGAGTACAATCCAAAGACTTCGGCTGCGTCCTTCAGTCTCACGTAGACTTCCTCAGAAGCCGCTCTTTTTCTCTCGGTGCGGAGTTTGTAGCTGGGCCCCGTATTAACGACTTTTGCTGCCTGGTCGCAGTCCGTCGTAATCGAATTTTCCCCGCGCCGCTTCCAATCAAGGAAGATGGTTCGGACGATAAGACGCCTGTGCGAGCTTTTTGAGGTGGAGTAGTGACAGACACATTTGAGCCTTCCGATCCGGTCTCTGAAATGCGTGAACTCATCAGCGAGATCGCTCAGGCGTTGGTGGACGATCCAGCCGCGGTTCACGTCGAGGCGATCATGGATCAGGACACGGCCGTGCTCCGGCTCGAAGTTGCCCCGTCCGATGTCGGCAAGGTGATCGGCAAGCAGGGACGCACGGCACGTTCGCTGCGCACCATCCTCGGCGCCGCCAGCATGAAGCACAAGCGCCGCTTCGCTCTGGATATCATCGAAGCAGATGACCGTTCCGGCGACCACGACGAAGACTAACGCTACTTATTCGATTCAGAGCGCACAGCGGAGACTCTGCAGGTCCATCCTGTCGCCGCGCGCGCTGCGCGGTGTCCTTTGACAGACCAACCGGCTCCGTCCTCTTCGCAGTGGATCGCCGCTGCGCGTCTGTTGCGTCCGCAGGGCCGCCGCGGCGAGTTGCTCGCCGATCCGCTCACCGACCTTCCCGGCGTCCTCGCTGCGGGCGTTCGCGCGTTTCTCAAGCGCCCCGATTCCGCATCGACCACCGAAATCCTCATCGAGTCGTCGTGGTCACCGACGGGCCGCAACGCCGGCCGCATCGTCCTCAAACTCTCCAGCATTAACAGCATCACCGCGGCCGAATCGCTGGCCGGGCAGGAGCTTCTCATCCTGTCCTCCGATCTTCCGCCACTCGAACCCGGGACATGGTTCGTGCGCGATCTCATCGGCTGCGAGCTCTTCGATGGAACCGTGCCAATCGGTCGGATCAGCGGCGTCGAGTATCCCATGTCCTCCGACGGAAGGGTTCGACTTCCGGATGCGGCACCGCTCCTGGAAGTAACCTTGAACCCCGGTCCCGGAGGTAATCCGAACGACCAGGAAACCTCGCCCAATGCGCCATCCGAACCAGCCTTGATACCGTTCGTGAAAGCCTGGCTCGACGCCGTCGATCTCGACCGGAAACGCGTCGTGATGCATCTTCCCGCGGGCCTCATCGCGCCCGACGCCCCGGATGAAGTTCCTTCATAGACCCGGAATCTGACACCACCCTGAGCTGAACCTCTCCGCCCGGCCTGCAATAGACTCAATCGCAGGTTGCACAATCTTCATGCGCTTCGATCTGGTCACTCTCTTCCCCGGCTTCTTTGACAGCACGTTGCGATACGGCATCCTGGAGCGCGCGCTGCGCTCCGGCCTCGCCTCCGTCCACCTCCACGATCTCCGCAACTGGACGCACGACCGCCATCGCACCGTCGACGACCGCCCTTTCGGCGGCGGCGAAGGCATGGTGCTCAAGCCGCAGCCCATCTTCGAGTGCATCGAATCCCTCGGCATCACCCCAAAAGCCAGCCGCCTTTCCGATCAAGCCGCCGCCCGCGAGTCCGTTATCCTTCTCTCTGCAGGCGGCCGCCGCTTTACGCAATCCACCGCGCGCCGTCTCGCCACATTCGATCGCGTCGTGCTCATCTGCGGCCGTTACGAAGGCGTGGATGAGCGCGTCACCCAGCTTCTCGTCGATGAAGAGCTCTCCATCGGCGACTTCGTCCTCTCGGGCGGCGAACTCGGCGCCGCCGTCATTCTCGACGCCACCATCCGGCTCATTCCCGGCGTCCTCGGCCACGAAGACTCCTCCGTCTACGAGAGCTTCGGCCTCAGCGACGACCCAAGCGAGGACTCCAGCGACAGTTCCACCGCGCAGACCGTCAGCCCCCGGGGGGTGCCGCGCAGCACCCACGGTGCCGGAGGTCTGCTCGACTATCCCCACTACACCCGCCCTGCCGACTTCCGCGGCGTCGCCATCCCCGAAATTCTCTCCTCCGGCGATCACTCCGCCATTCGCCGCTGGCGTCGCCACGCCGCCCTCGCCAAAACCCTCGCCAACCGTCCCGACCTCCTGGAGCAAGCCGAGCTCTCCGACGACGACCGCGAATATCTTGCCGGCCTCGGCTACGGCCTGACCTGAGCACACAGTCATCGTTCTGCTGTAACCTCATCCCCGATGTACTCAGGAGGATCCATGAAAGTCTGGAAGGTGCTCGCCTGTTCCGCTCTCGCCGTTGGACTCTTTAGTTGTGTCACCGTTGCCCCGGCGCAAATTGCCGTCGGCATCAACCTCGGCCCGGCTCCCATCTGCCCATACGGCTACTTCGACTACCCGCCCTACGACTGCGCTCCCTACGGCTACTACGGTCCCGACTGGTTCGTCGGCGGCGTCTTCATCGGCGCCGGCCCATGGTTCCACGGCCCGCGCGGCTTCGCCGGCCACGTCGACAACCGCTACGATCCTCATCACGGCTACCACGGCCCGCTCCCGGCACGCGGCGCCGCGCCGTTCAACGGATTCCAGGGCAATGAAGCCCGCGATGGCCGCGGTCACACTGCTACTGCAACGCATGCTCCCACCAACGAGCACACGCCCGGCTTCTCCGGCCGCGGAGCTCCCGGTGGCGGAGGCCATGCCGCCAGCGGAGGCCATGCAGGCGGCGGACGTCACTAAACTGCAAGACCAGGATTGCGGTCTGCAATCGTAGAAGCTGCCAGCGGCGAGTGCTCCAGCATTCGCCGCTGGTTTCATCTGCGAAGAAATTCTCTTGCCCCGATCCAATCACTTGCTAGACTGTTCCCGCTGTCCGGAGGAACGATGCTTTCATCGCCGAGATTGACAGCCATCTTCTCGACAATCCTGCTTGTCTCTGTATTCACTTCGCTTGGCTGCCGCGCCCAGGAAGATACGCGCGGGCCCGATGGCTCCAACCACATCTCCATCCCTGGCATCGACATCTTTCCGTATCCTGACCGCCCATTCACCGGCACGTTTACCACGGTTCGCGTGGTGACAATGGCGGACGGCAGCACCACCACGGAAAGCGTCACCAACAGAGTGGCTCGCGACAGTCAGGGCCGAGTCTTCCGCGAGCGTCACCACTTTGCGCCGCTCAACACAGACCCGCAAAAGACCTTGATCGACTTTTTCATCTTCGACCCGACCACGCATTCGCAACTCAACTGCTTCATCGCGACAAAACGCTGTGTTCGCGGCTTCTACTACCGCAACCTCAACGCTGTTCCTCCGAAGCCAGGCGCCTACGATCAGGGCCGCCGCATCCTCTCTCGCGACTCGCTCGGTCAGAAAACATTTGGCGACCTCACCGCAGTCGGCACGCGCGAAACCGTCACCATCGCGCCCGGCACGGTCGGCAATGACAAGACGCTCACCCTCACACGCGACTTCTGGTACTCGCCTGATCTAAAGACAAATCTGCAAGTCATCCGCACCGATCCTCGCCAGGGCGTCGTCACCGTCACGCTTACCGTGCAGTCACGCGCCGAACCAGATCCGTCTGTGTTTACTGTTCCGGACGGCTATATCCTGCCGCCTCCGCGGCCCACTCCCACAACCGGACAGTAGCCACAGTAGCCCTGCCTTCAGGCGTACAATTTTCCTCATGAAGCGCCTCGCCGCAGCGGCGTTTGCAATCGCAATCGCGCTCCCGGCCTGCGCGCAGCGCGGCGGCCATGCCGGCTTCGCTGCAGGCCGCGCATCTGCTTCCCGCTCCGCGCCCGTCTTCCGCGGAGGCTTCGCCTCACCCCGCCCCAGCTTCGCGCCTGCGCCCCTCCGTTATGCGAGCGGCCCTCTGGCCCCGCGGCTTTCCTTCCCCGTGGCAGCCCCGCCGGCCCGTCCATCCTTCTATCACCGCGGCGCCCCAATCGCCGGCACGCATCGCTTCTTCCGCAGCTATCCGGTCATCGCCTACCCGTACTCTTCGTACGTCGTCGGATACCTTCCTTCGGATCTTCTCGACAACTCCTTCGACAACTACGACGCGTATCAGCAGCCCCAGCCGCAGCCTGACCAGGCGTACTACCCGCAGCAGCCCGCTCCGCCTGAATACGGCTATGCGCAGCCCGAGCCTAGACCGGAGTACAGCTATCCCCAGCCCGCACCCGAGCACGGCTACTCGCAGCCTGCCCCGCAGCCATCGCCTGCCATCCCATCCGGAACGCAACCCGCACCCGCCGACACCGTCACGCTCATCTTCAAAGATGGCCGCCCGCCGCAGCAGATCCAGAACTATCTCGCCACCAATACCACGCTCACCGTCATCGACGGCAACCGCCATCACGACATTCCCATCGCCGAGCTTGACGTCCCCGCCACCATCAAGGCCAACCGCGATACAGGCGTCGGGTTCCAGCTGCCCACAGCCACGCCCTAGCGTCTCACGGCGTCTTCGCGCACCATCACTTGTGGCCCAGTACACGACTTCTCGCTGCACTGATTTGGGTGCAGTCTCAGGATCGATTCGCGCTCATCCCGTGGTACACTGAATCCTGCGACTTCAAGCAAGGAAAGCATCCATGGCAATCCATCCGATTATGCAGAAGCTGGCCGACAAGCTCCAGCGCACAGACCTCCCTGACTTCGGCCCCGGCGACCAGGTTCGCGTACAGGTACGAATCAAGGAAGGCGACAAGGAGCGTCTGCAGGCGTTCGTAGGCATGGTCATCGCCTGCCGCAAGGGACCCCAGGGCACGTTCACCGTTCGCAAGATGAGCTTCGGCCAGGGCGTCGAGCGCATCTTCCCCTACAACTCCAAGGTTGTCGACAAGGTCGAGAAGATCCGCTCCTACCAGGTGCGCCGCTCCAAGCTCTTCTACCTGCGCGGTCTGCGCGGCAAGGCTGCTCGTCTGCGCGAGGTCGAGCGTACCGCTTAATCCGCGCGGATCTAACCCATTCGCAGCAGGATCGTAAACACAAGGAGCCGCCATCGAATGGCGGCTCCTTTCGCGTGCAGTATGTATGTTTGCATCATCAGCCCCGGAACTTCCGACGGATCACGCCGGCCACTCCAAGTAATCCAGTTCCCATCAGGCTCAACGTACCAGGCTCAGGCGTCGGACTCGCACTCGGCGGCGGATTGCCGAAGCCGAGCGTCTCGCTCCCACCACCCAGACCAGCGCTAAGGCCCGTGCCGATATCAATGCCGGCGATGTCGACGCCATTGATGTCCGCGTTGATGTTCACTCCCAATCCCACGATCGTTTGAAGGTCGAGTGCCCCAAGGTTGGTGTTGTCATAGGTCAGCGACAGGCCGTTGCACTGTGCGCTCGGTGCCCCAACCATCACGTCAACGCATGATTCGGTTATCAACAGCTCCGAAGCGACCCCCGGAGGGAATGTGCCTGCATCGACATACGTAGCGGTGAAGTTGATGTTGTAAATCCCCGCAATTGTGTTGCCCTGAAAAATGGGCACAGCCGCGTGGTCGTAGGTGAAGACATCGGCATTTCCGTTTACGACGCCGGTAAGGTTAACGCTGGTACCGGCGGCTAGGTTGAGTGTGAGATTGTCTCCGTACACATTCGGTACGAAGAGTCCAAAGGAAACGAGAGCAATCACTGCAAGAAGCAGCTTCATCGGGTGTTCCCTCCTGACGCCCCCCAATGCAACGATCAAGCCAAACTCTTCAAACACGCACATTCGTGCAGATTTAGCGCAAATTGGTGCACAATCCGGCGTGCGTCGCATTACGTCCCAGGGTTACCTCTGGATTGCGCGACGACCCTCAAAAAATTCTGCAACGAGAAAGCCGTTTCCCATCTAGCGGGAAACGGCTTCCTCAGTTGCCTTTAATTTTCCTTCTTGCCAGGTTACTGATCGAAGTAACTACAGTACCGTAAGGTCCTGGGCACCCTTATTCGGACGGCCCTTTGCCCGTCCCGGCCGTACTCGCCACGCTCTTCTGCACCGGCGCCGGAGCCTGCTTGATCGGCACGCACGGTTGAACCGGAGCCGTCTGGCCCGGCAGCACCTGCGGACCGGCCTTGCGCATCTGTCCCGCCGGGCACGGAGCCAGCAGCTGTCTCGGCAGCAGATCGGCCGGCGGCGGCGGCGCAAAGTCAGCCACATCCGCTTCCTTGGCGTTCTGCCGCGATCCCGGCCACTGGTACGGCGGCTTCCGCAGCGTCCCATAGCCGATCACCGGGAACCGCGACGGCAGCGTGAACGTCCGGTCCACCAGCACGTACGCCGACTCCGGCTTCTTGCCCAGCAGATTCTTCTCCGACGCCAGCTGCAGCGTGTGTTCGCCCACCGTCACCGTCAGCGTCGAGTTCGTGAACGCATTCTTCTGTTCCACCGCCCCCGGGAACGGGTCATTCGAGACCACCGCGACGCCAATCCCCGGCGCGTACAGATAGATGTACTTCAGGTCGGCGATGTCATAGTTCAGCGCCGTCTTGCCAGTCATCCCATCGACGGTCATCGTTCCCCGGACGATGGTAACCGGGATCTTCCGCGGCTCCTTTTCCTTCTTCACCTTGATCTTCTTGCCGTGCTCGTCATAGCCCAGGTCGTTCTTCGTCTGGAAGACCGGCTTCCCGTTGTCGTCGAACAGCGGATGTCCATGCTTGTCGCGCTGCTGCTTGATGGGCGGGTTCCACATGGGCTTGCCATCCGGATCCAGCATCTGCACGCCCTGCGCATCCAGCATCGGCGTCGGCGGAAGCTCGACGATCGTGTTCGGCCCGGTATAGACGTCCTTCTTGCCCTTCTTTTCCTTCTCCTCCGGCTTCGGTCTCGTCTTCAATGGCGGCACATCCGCAGGCGAGGCAGTCGCAGGTTGCGGCGCCGTGCTGGCCACCGCGTTATTCGCCGTGCCGTTGTCTGCAATCTTCTCCGCCGAGGCGGTCGTCGCCGCGGCCACAGCCTGCTGCGGCGCTGCCTCTGCAACGGCCGGAGATTGCGCCTTCGCCTGCCATCCGGCCAATACGATCGCGCCCGTTAACACAAGAACTTTACGCACCGCCATCGCGCCCTCCAAAATCCGTGAACTCAGCGGAATACAGCTCGCCGAGCCCAGCCTACGGCACACGGCCCGCCCCTGAATTGGCGCATTCGGGGTAGAACCTCCTCACCATTGGTGGAATGCCCTGTGGAAACCTCGGCCCCAACCGTTCCTCGCCGGACACCTCCCCGCCGCCCCCATCCGCTACACTGAAGCCGTCAGCAATGCCGGCGCTCTTCCGCATCCCCGAAGTCCAAGGCGTCACCAAAGCGACCGCCAAACAGCAGATGCTCAAGCAGCTCGTCTGCACCAACGCCCCCGAGCAGGCCCTCCGCTACCACGGCTTCCGCACCATCGCCGGCGTCGACGAGGTCGGCCGCGGCGCGCTCTTCGGTCCTGTGGTCGCCGCCGCCGTCATCCTTCCTGAAAAGGTCGGCGTCCTCTCCCGCATGGGCCTCACCGACTCCAAGCAGCTCGACCGCAAGCAGCGCGAAAAGCTCGACCGCACGGTCCGCAAGATGGCGCTCGCCTTCGCCGTCGTCGCCGTCGATGCCGAGACCATCGACCGCATCAACATCTACCAGGCCTCGCGCCTCGCCATGCGCCTCGCCTGCGAGCAGCTCACCGTCACCCCCGACCACCTCATCATCGACGCGCTCCACATCGACTACCCCTGCCAGCAAACCAAGCTCTACTACGGCGACGCGATCTGCCTCTCCATCGCCGCAGCTTCGGTCGTCGCCAAGGTCTACCGCGACGCCATGCTCCGCGAGTTCGACAAGCAGTTCCCGCAGTACGGCCTCGCGCAGCACAAGGGCTACGCCACACCCGAGCACCGCAAGGCTCTCAAGGAGCACGGCCCCTGCCCGCTCCACCGCCGCAGCTTCGCTCCCGTCTACGCCGCCGATCCAAACGCCGCGCTAGACGCCCAGCTCGACCTCGATGACATCTTCGACGAGCCTCCGCCCGAAGAGCTCGCTGCCGACGAACTCGCACTCAACGAAGTCTCGTCAACTCCTGACCCCCAGCTCCCAATTTCAATTTGAAATTCTGATCGGCGACGCAACCAAAGCCAAAGCTGCATGTAAGATTTCAGCGCATGAACTAGAGGGCGAGGTGATTGAGTTGCCAGGGAAACCGAGCATACGAAATTACATGCTGATGACGCTGGCTGTTCTCCTCCTCTTCTCGGCGGCGACAGTCTTCGTTTTGATTTCGCACAATCCGCTCATCGAATCCTACGGCTGCATTGCATGTATGGCGGCAGTAGGGCTCGTTCGCATGGCCAAGGGGCAGCCGAGGATCAACCTCCTGAAGCGGCCAGCGGCAGCCCGGCCCGGGCGGCCCATGTGGGCCATCGGTTTCGTATTCCTCGCGTTCCTGGCTGCCTCTTATTTCGCCTTGATGCAGGATGCCCGCCACGGGCATCAGGCAGCATGGCCCGTGTACTTGTTCACAGGTGTCGTGATCGTCTGCGCCATATTCTGGGGCTATCTCGTCGCGTCGAACATCTAACAACCCATGCCCCTTCGTCTCCTCTGCATCTGCGCCCATCCTGACGACGAATGCTTCGGCTTCGGCGGAGCCCTCGCTCTCTACGCCTCGCGCGGCGTCGAAACCTCCGTGCTCTGCCTCACCGACGGTCAAGCCGCCACCAACCGCGGCGATGCCTCCTCCAACAAAGAGCTCGGCCAGACGCGCCGCTCTGAATTCGAAGCCTCCTGCAAAGTTCTCGGCGTCAAGAACTACGAAGTCCTGAACTATCACGACGGCAAACTCGATTGCGAATCGCTCGAGTCCCTGGCCGGCGTGCTGGTGTCGCATATCCGCCGTCTTCGTCCGCACGTCGTCATCACCTTCGGCCTGGACGGAGGCCTCAACACCCACCCCGACCACACCACCGTCTCCGCCGCCACCACCGCGGCCTTTCACTGGTCCGGCTCGGCCAAGCGCTACATCACCCTCGGCAATCTCTGGCATCCGCAGCGCCTCTACTACCTCACCACCAGCTTCTTTCTTCCCGACCGCCCCGCGCCGCTGCCTGCGCCCTGGACCCACACGCTCGACATCAGCTCCGTCTTCGACAAGAAGAAGGAAGCCTTCGCGCAACACAAGTCACAGGCGCCGCTTATGAACATGGCCATTGGCATCTTTGAAAAGCACGGCACCGACGAGCACTACGCGCTCGCCGCCGCCATCGCGCCGCAACCCGCGCGTCAAAGCACCGATCTGTTCGAAGGCGTCGCCGACCGCGACTGACAATCGGTCATCGCACCGGGTGGCCCATCCTTTCGCGGTCTCATCGTGAAAGGGTGGGTATCGCGCGTTAAGACGCGCGACCGTAGTTCCATTCAATTGCGCGTTGTGAGCCGGATAGGTAGATCACACATCTGCCACGACCGACATCTTCGGCCGCGCCGCAAGCCGCTTCTTCACCGCAAGTCCCACCCTCCACAGCAGCAACACCGCCAGCACCGCCGTGTCCTTCCACGGCGTCCGCACGCCCGTCTTCACCAGCCACCAGTAATGAATGACAGCGAGGAATCCCGCGAGATAGATGAGCCGGTGCAGCCGGTTCCACGCCTTGCCGCCCATCGCGCGCAACACACGCTGCGGGCTCGTCACCGCCAGCGCCAGCAGAATCAGCCATGCCGCCAGTCCCACTTGGATGAATCGCCGCTTCTCTGCGTCATCCACCATGCTCGGCCAAATCAGGACGAGCTGATGCCACGGCGCCATCAGGTGTCCCGCGCGCAATCCCGCAATCGCACCCGCGGTGTCATAGCCGGAAAACAAAAACACGTACGTCGCCAGATGCAGCGTGGCGTAAAAGAAGCAGTACAACCCGATCATTCTGCGAAAGCGAATTAGCCACGCCAGCGATCGATGAATCCTCCGCACCGGCGTCACCGCCAGCGTGACCAGCAGCAACCACAAGGCCCAGTTGCCGGTGAAGTGCGTGATGTAGCTCACCGGGTCGGCGAACGTCGCCAGCTGCCCGTCGCGATACAGATGCAGCAGATACGCAAACGGAAGCAGGCACAAAACGTGCACCGCCGCCTTCAAATATGGAATCGCGCGGCTCGGCATCGCTTAGACCAACACACTCCCGCTCGCATCTCGCATCTCGTGTCTCGTGTCTGGCTAGTAATTCTTCCGCAAATCCATCCCGGCATACAGCGGCGCCACCTCGCTGTACCCGTTGAACATCAGCGTAGGCACAACATGCGGAAAGATGCTGTCCGTATTCAGCAGCCGCTCATGAGCCTGCGACCACCGCGGATGATCCACCGTCGGATTCACATTCGAATAAAACCCATACTCCTGCGGAGCCATGTCATTCCAGGTCGTGTGCGGCTGCTTGTCGACAAACTTGATCTTCACAATCGACTTCGCCGACTTGAACCCATACTTCCACGGCACGATCACTCGTATCGGCGACCCCTGCTGGTTCGCCAACACCTCGCCATAGCTTCCGAACGTCAGCAGCGTCAGCGGATGCATCGCCTCATCCATCCGCAGCCCCTCCGAGTAGGGAAACTCAATCCCGCTCGGCAGAGTCATTCCCTTCCCGCTGTCCGATGAGATGAACTGCACGTACTTCGCGCTCGGCAGGGGATCTGCGAACTTGATCAGCTCACTCAGCGGGTACCCGTCCCACGGAATCACCATCGACCACGCCTCCACGCAGCGGAAGCGATACACGCGGTTCTCAATTGGCCGGTAGTTGAGAATGTCGTCGATATTCAGCGTCTGCGGCTTGTTCACCAGCCCTTCAATCTTCACGGTCCACGGCCGGATCCTCATCTTCTGCGCATTGTGCAGCGGATCATCCTTCTCTTCGCCGAACTCATAAAAATTGTTGTAGCTCTGCGCCTTCGCCTCCGGCGTCACCGCTCGGTCCGTCACGTTGTAGCTCGAAGGAACCGTCTTCAGCTTGTCCAATCCCCACGCCGACTCCGGCAGCCCGGCCACCGCCGCCGCCGCTCCCACCGCGCCCAATCCGGCCAGCAACCTCCGCCGGCTCATCTGATACGCCCGCCACGTCTCCTTCGGCGTAATCTCCGACGACGCAATCTCCGCCCTCTTCCGAATCAACATAACCGCGCGCTCCCTGCGCTCTCTTAAGGATACGCTTCGCCTCGCCCACCAGATTGCGCTTCACCGCGCATGAATGGGATGCCGGCCCTTCGAAAGCATCCGCCGCACCACAAATACCGCCGTCCCCGCCAGCACCACTGCGCCTGCAATCATCAAATCCGTCCCCGACCCCCGCCTCACAAACACGATGTACGCAAACCCCGCCAGCGCCACAATCGGCGGCAGCGGATACAGCCACATCCGGAACGGCCGTTTCATCTCCGGCCTTCTCTTGCGCAGCAGCATCACGCCCACATGCTGCAGCGAAAACTGCATCACGATCCGCACCACCACCAGCGCCGCGATCACGTGCACCAGCGAAAAGAAACAGCACACCGCCGCCACTCCACCCAGCGTAAGCAACGACACATACGGAAACCCGCCCTTCGCATGCAGCCTCCCAAACACCTGGGGAAAGTTCCCATCCCGCGCCGCCGCAAACGGTATACGCGAGTACCCCAACAGCAGCGAGAACACGCTCCCGAACGCCGTCACCATCACCAGCACCGCGGCAATCTTCCCGATCACCCCCGCCGCCACCACGCCCACACTCGGCGCATACGCCATCTGCATAAACTCCGACAGCATCGCCTGCCGAATCCCTTCGCTCTGCGCCTTCATCAACCCTGCCGAGCCCATCACGCCCAGCACGCTCGCATTCAGCGCCAGGTACAGCACCGCCACAATCGCAATCGACAGCAGCACCGCCCGCGGAATCGTCCGCCCCGGATCCCGCGCCTCGCCGCCTAGGAACGTCACGTTGTAGTAGCCCCAGTAGTCATACGTCGCGATCAGCATCGCGCTCGCCAGCCCCGCAAAGAACCCCGCATCCAGATGAAACGCTCCCGGCGTCACCGCCACCACGCGCGTCCACTCGCCGCGCCACATCCCCGTCACCACCGTCCACGCAATCGTCGCCAGCACCACCACCAGCAGCGCCCGCGCTACGCGATTCACTCCACTCAGCCGCCGATACTGCAACGCCACCGCCACCACCACACTCCCCACCGCAACCCAAACCCCACGCGCCGCAAGCCCCGGCACCACCGCACCCGCATACATCGCCACGCCAATGCACCCGCTCGCCACACTCAGCGGAGCCGACAGCAGCAGCTGAAACGCAAACAGGAAACTCAGCCACCTGCCCACGCGCCCCGGATACATCTGCTCGAGATACGCATATGTCCCACCCGCCTCCGGCATCGCCGCGCCCAGCTCCGCCCACACCATGCCATCGCAGCCGGCCAGCACCGCGCCCAGCACCCACCCCACCATCGCCTGCGGCCCGCCCATCGCTCCAATCAGCAGCGGCAGCGTAATGAACGGCCCCACGCCGATCATGTCCAGCAGGTTCAGCGTCACCGCTCCCCGCAGCGTCAGCGTCCGCTCGAGCTGTTGCCCCTTCGCATCCACGCTGCTCGAGTCTACCGAACATGTCTCGGGGTGCCCCATTCATGCGCAGCCTCATCGCGCATGGGTGGGTTCGCACGATCCCCGCATCGCCACCCGACTGTGCGAATCTAAACCTCATGCACCGATTCGCGCCCGTCGCCCTTGCGACTCTCCTCGCCGCAACCGTTCCGGCGCTTCTCTGCGCACAAACCCCAACTCCCTTCACCGTCCCATCCGCGGCCGGCCACTTCACCGACCCCGCCAACCTCGCCGGCGAACGCGTCCGCCCCCGCGACGGCCGCGAGCTCCCCATCGACGGCGGCATCGGCCTCGACGGCCAACCCGACAACGCCCTCGGTCTCGCGCAGATGCTGCGCAAACTCTCGACCCGCGCCTCGCTCATGCTCATCGTTGCCCACCCCGACGACGAAGACGGCGGCATGCTCGCCTACTACTCCCGCGGCCTCGGAGTCCGCGTCGGCGTCCTCACCCTCACCCGCGGCGAAGGCGGACAGAACCAGATGACCGGCGACTTCGAAGACGCCCTCGGACTCATCCGCACCCAGGAGCTCCTCGCCGCCGACCGCTACATGGGCGTCGACACCCAGATGTTCGGCACCGAGGTCGACTTCGGCTTCTCCAAGACCAAAGCCGAAGCCTTCCAGAAGTGGAACCACGAGCGCGTCCTCTACGACGCCGTCCGCGCCGTCCGCATCTTCCGGCCCCTCGTCATCGCCGCCGTCTTCTCCGGCGCCGTCACCGACGGCCACGGCCAGCACCAGGTCTCCGGCGAGATCGCGCAGGAGGTCTTCAAAGCAGCCGGCGACCCCAACGTCTTTCCCGAACTCACCCGCGAGGGCATCCTCCCCTGGCAGCCTCTCAAGGTCTTCGCCCGCGTGCCCTTTTCCCGCGTCACCGCGCAGGGGCTCTACGACTACGCCACCGGCCAGACCGTCCCCGCCGAGTTCACCAACTATGTCACCGGCCAGAAGTTCACCACCGAACCTACCGCCGATGTCACCATCCACGAAGGCGACAACGACCCGCTTCTGACCACCTGCGCCGCCAACCCCGGCGACCTTCCCGCCTCGCTCCGCCCCACCCCCGGCACAACGCCCAACTGCGAGCCGCTCTCCTACGTCCAGTTCGCCCGCATCGGCCTCGGCCTCCAACGCACGCAGATCGGGCGCAGCGATCGCGTCCCCCGCCCCGGCCGCGTCGACGTTGGCTACCACCTCTACGGCTCCCGCGTCTGCGCTCAGGGCCTGCCAGATCCCACTCCCGACCTATGCATTTCCCAAAGCACTCCCCAGATGCCTGTCATCCTGAGCGAAGGCTCGCATCCGCGAGCCGCAGCCGAAGAACCCCGAGGATCTACGCGCGACGAAAGCAGCTCAACCCTTTTCAACCCCGAACTCTCGCACACGCCATCCTTCTTCGACGGCATCGACACCTCATGGGCCGGTATTGGCTCTCTCGATCCGAACGATCTCGATCCCGTCAAGATGGTGGAGATCGAACGGCACGCACAGAACGCAACGGCAGCCTATCCAGCACATCCCGAACTCATCGCACCGGAACTTGCCACGACGCTCAAGTGGCTCGACCAGCAGATCGCATCCATTACCGCTCGCCCGAATCCCACCCTTGCTCGCGCAAATCTCCTCCACGAACTCCGTATCAAGCGCGTTCAGCTCAACGATGCCCTCGCGTTCGCGGTTGGGGTGTCGCTCAACGCCAAGGTCGCGGACCCATCCCATCCCGTAGTTGAAGGCTCTCCATTCAAAGCGACCGCCACGCTCGAAAGTCCCACCCTGACCTCCGGCAATCCGCACTTCCTTTTCAACAATCAAGCCCCGGAGGAGAAGAGAGAAGCCAGTAGCCTCGGCTGGCGGGCGGAAGCAACCACGACCATACCAGCGCCAATTTTTCCTACCGTCCCCTACTTCAATCGCCCCAACATCGAGCAGCCTTTCTACGATCTGACTAGCCCGGAACTACGTCTCGCGCCTCAGACTCCGCCTCCCTTCATTGTCACGGCGACCGTCGATTACCGCGGAACAACGCTTCGCCTCGCTCACACCGTCAATGGGCCACCGACGTCGTCTGATCTCGCCATCCCCAGCGCAGGGACAGCCGCCAGCCAAGTTGATCAGCCGGTCCAAGTCGTTGGGCCAGGCTCCATTTTTCTTTCCTCACATGCGCAAGTATTGCCAGACTCCGTAGGAGCCTTTGAAGTCACGGTAACGGGCCGCCCGCAAGCTCTCATTAAGGAGGACACGGCATGGAATGGACTTCCACAGTCATGGAAGCTCTCTTCTGCCAAGCCATCTCTTGAAATGGGGACCGAACGGTTCACAATTCATGCACCGAAGGACGGACAGCGCTCGATAAGTTTGCACGCATCATTCACAAGAGCCAACGGTTCGCTTGACATCGAGGGTGGGTTCCGCTCGGCTGGCTACGGTAATCTTCCGCGAACGAATTATTACGTTCCCGCAACCCTCCGCATCGTCCCTGTCGACCTCAGGCTTCCCCCGGCTGACAAGCGCCGCATCGCCTACCTTCCCGGCACCGGCGACGCCGTCCCCGCCGCTCTCGCTTCCATCGGCCTCACCCCGACGATGATCACCGTCGCGGATCTCACCCCCGACAAACTCAAAGCCTTCGACACCGTCATCCTGGGCGTCCGCACCTACAACGCCCACCCCGACCTCCACGGCGCGCCCACCCAAGCCCTCCTTGACTTCGCCCGCAACGGTGGCAACGTCGTCGTCCAGTACCAGACCCCCGAGTTCACCGCCGCCGACGCCCCCTATCCCATCTCCGTCGCCCGCGGCGACCGTGTCGTCGACGAGACCGACCCCGTCAAGCTCCTCGACCCCGGCTCGCCGCTCCTCTCCACTCCCAACCGCATCACCTCCGCCGATTTCGACAACTGGATCGAGGAGCGCGGCCACGGCTTCCCCGACTCCTGGGACCCGCACTACACCGCCCTCACCGAAACCCACGATCCCGGCGCCCCTGCCGAGCACATCCTTCCCCAAGACCCACAACGCGGCGGCATCCTCACCGTCCAGCTCGGCCGCGGCCGCTGGACCTACTGCGCCTTCGCCCTCTACCGCCAGCTTCCCGAGGCCGTCCCCGGCGCCTTCCGTCTCTTCGTCAATCTCCTGAACCCCTAGTGGGCGCTGGAATCCCTAATTCCGCTAGTCGTGGCTAATTGAAGTCAAGCGGCTTAGCAAACGCGAGCGCAGCCCCCCTGCAAGGATTACCCCTTCTCCCTCAAGACTTTGCACAAGGACAGCCCTGTGCGCCGCCGAAGTCCACCCCTAACTTCAATTCTTTGAAGACTTTGCACAGAAACAGGGGGGAGGGGTAGCCTCCCGGTCACAAGACAACGGCCTCCCGGAAGGAGGCCGTTGTCGTACCGGAATTGCCTGCTACCGGCGATGAGTTGTCGTGTGCCGGACAGGAGCCTTCGGCTTCGGCAACACCAGCGAGCTGTCGCTCATGGTGATCATGAGCGGCTTCTGCGTGTAGGAGGCGTAGGTTCCGTCCAGGGTGACTGTATCTCCAACGTTTGGAAGCGTTTTCAACGGTTCCTTCATGTTGAAGGTAAAGTCAGCCGTCTTGGCTTGCTTCGCATCGTCGGAGACCGCAACCTGCAGCTGGTCTGGCGTCGCTGCGATCACAACCGCGCCGGGAATCTCAACCGACTTGCCCTTGATGGTGTCGAACACCTTGTCCGCGTCCGAAGGCTGACCGTACGTGAGCACGAACTCCTTATCGCTCAGCGCCAGCGTTGCCAGATCCGGTGTTGTCGCAATCAGGTTGGACACAATGTCCTCCGGCTTCGGAGCCGGCGTTACTGTCATGCATCCAGCGGGCGCAGCCGGAGCTGGAGTCGCCGCCGCAGGAGTCGCGCCGGCAGCCGCCGCTGTGCCCGGAGCAGGCTTTGGGCAGAAGTTGGGATCGAGGCTCGTCTTCACCGCCGCTTGCATCGCGTCGTAGCCGTCTTTGCTGCCGTGGTACTTCGTGTAGCAATAGCTCGCGAGCTGGTTGATTTGAGCCTGGTACGGAGCCGGAGCGAACGCCGCCGCACGTGTCGCATACCATGCGCAGTTCAGGTAATCCGGCGGCGTGGATGTGTAATACGCCTGCGCCAGCTGGTAAACATCCTGCAGCACAGCGCTCGGCTTCTCCGTGTCCGCCTGGTGGGAGTCAATCTCCGCCTTCAGCGCCTTGATCGCGTCGGCGTTGTCCTTTTTGGCCAGATCGTCGTCGGCAATCGCGGATTCAAAGGTCGGCTGCGCCGCGTTCTTCAGCGCGTCAAAATCCGCCTCCGATTCGTCCTTCGGCTTGGTCGCGTTCAATCCGCTCTCCGCGTAGGTCGCAACCTTATCGAGCGCCGCCTGCTTGGCCGCCGGATCCGTCAGTTTGTCGGCGTCCAGGCGGCGATAGTAGACCTCGAGGGTCAGCGCGCGGATGTTGTTGGGCTCGATCGCCAGCAGCCGGTCGGCCGTGTCGAGTGTCTTCGCCTCGTCACCGGCCTGGCTGTAGGCGTAAAGGAGCTGGCCCAACACGTCCCCTTTCACTGCTGAGTTCGGATAGGCCTTCAGATAATCCTCGCAGGCCTCGGTCTTCTGGGCTGGCGCCGTGGCCGTGGCGCACGCGTTGTACTTCGCGTACTCCTCCTGCGACATCTGAACTCCGCCACCGGCGGCCTGTCCAAGCGCGGGCTGAACTACAAATGGGATGAGAGCGGTCGCTGAGAGCAGCGAAGCAAGTACGACCTTCTTCATAGAGAGAGCTCCTTAAGGAATCAACGGGTTCTGCCCTGGGATAGCGCAACGCCAGCCTGGCGCCAAAGCCGCGCCCCAGTCTTTGCGACCTACGCTCGATGATGCGGATTATATGAACCGTGTTGCTCGGTGTGCAACCAAGGCCCGTATTTGCCTCACGTAACGCTCGGCGTGGAGTCTAAATACTAACCGGCTTCGCGTTTCATTTGTCTCCTAATTTTCAAAGACGCATGCGATTCAGTTTGGGCGTTTCCGGCCGATCGTTTGGGAAGCGGTCTTCGCGGGTTCATCGCAAGATGTAGACATTGGGACGTCTTATCCACAAGATGTCGCCCGCTTCTGTTGCTTTCGCTGGTTCCCCTCCATACGATTCAGCTAGCAGTCGCCGGCAGTCAGGCGTCCCCTTAAACTGTACGAGGTACCCTCCCTTGCTCAAGCTCAAAAAAGTACAGATCCTCGGCTTCAAATCCTTCTGCGACCGCACGGAAGTGCAGCTCGCCGGTGAAGGCATTGTGGCCATCGTCGGGCCCAACGGCTGCGGCAAATCCAATATCTCGGACGCGATCACGTGGGTGCTCGGCGAGCAATCGGCCAAGAGCCTGCGCGGCGTCAAGATGGAGGACGTCATCTTCGCGGGCACGCGCGACCGCAAGCCGACCGGCATGGCGGAGGTTTCGCTGACGCTCGTCGATCCTGATGTCTATGACGGTCAGACGCTTGCGGAGGGCGAGCCTGAGATCGTCATCGATGACGAACCCATCTCGGCCAGTGTGAACGCCAACGGCGACTGGGACGAGGCCGCGTTGCGCGCGCAGGCTGCAGAAGAGACAGAAGAGGCTGTGATCGACGCGCAGCCGGGCCAGACCTATGAGGTCGAAGCGAAGCAGAAGAAAGTTGCGGCTGAAGCCGCGGCGCCAGAAGCGGGCAGCAATGTTGTGCTGAAGGTGCGGCGGCGGAAGTTCGGCCGCGCTCCGGTTCGCGCGGGTGAGATCACGGTTACCCGTCGTCTCTTTCGCTCCGGCGAAAGCGAGTACCTGCTGAACGGGAAGATCTGCCGTCTGCGCGATATCCAGGACATCTTCATGGGCACGGGCCTCGGCGGCGAAAGCTACGCCATCATCGGGCAGGAGCGCATCGGCCAGTTGCTCAGCTCGAAGCCGCTCGATCGCCGCGCCATCATTGAAGAGGCCGCCGGTATCACGCGCTTCAAAACAAAAAAGCGGCTGGCGGAGCTGCGACTTGAATCCGCACGACAGAACCTTGCGCGAGTGAACGACATCTTCGAAGAGGTCACGCGGCAGATGGGATCGCTGAAGCGCCAGGCCGCTAAGGCCGAGCGCTACGGAGCACTGCGCGATGAGTTGCGCGGGAAGCTGCGCGTCGTGATCGCGAGCCGCCTGACGCAGATGGATGCGGAACAGACTGCGACGGCAGCGGAGATCCGCCGTCTGGCGGGCTTGATCGACGCGCAGGCCGCCGAGCTGGAGACGATGGACGCCGAGCACTCTGCGGGCGTGGCGCGGGGATATGAGCTCGACGGACAGATTCGCGAGGCTGGATCGCGCGCGAACTCGAGCGCAGTAGAACTCGAACGTATTACGGCGCGGCAGGCATCGAACGCTGACCGCATCACCGATCTCGAGCAGCGCATGACGACCGCGAATGACGAGCTGGCGAGCGCGCGCGGTCAGCTGGAGACGTTGTCTTTCGAACGCGAGCAGCATCGCAGCTTTCTTGAGAACGCCACGGCCGAATCGAACGCTTCGCGCGAGGAGGCGCAGGCCAAGCAGTCGCAGGCGCACGAGGCGACGCGCAATGTGCTCGCCGCCGAGGCGACTGCCGAGAACCAGCGCCGCACTTCCATGCAGGCGATGCAGCGGGCCGCGCAGGCGAACAACGAGATCGCACAGGCAGAGGCTGCGCTGCAAGGGCTGGAGCGTGAGAACGAAAGGCTGGCAGCGGAATCTGAAACCGCGCGGGGCGAACTCGAATCTCTCGGGTCACAGCGCGGGCAGGTTGCGCTGAACTTCGAGAGCGTGACGGAGCGCCTGAGGCGGCTCGAAGTTGAGATCGTCGAGCTTCGCCAGAACGTCGAAGAGAAGCGGCAGAACGAGATTCAATCGCGACGCCGCGGTGATGAACTGCGCGCCGAGATGGCGACGCTGATGGGGCGCCGCAGTTCCCTGGAATCGCTCATCCGCGAGCACAGCTACTCGACGGACACGGTGAAGAACCTGTTCCGTGCGAATGCACAGCGGCAGCATGCCAGCGGGATCGCTCCCGTAGGAACGCTCGCCGACTTTCTGGAAGTGGAAGGACAGTATGAGAGTGTCGTCGACGAGTTCCTGCGCGACGAGCTGAACTACATCGTTGTGAAGAGCTGGGATGCGGCCGATGAGGGCATGCGCATGCTCCATTCCGACGTCGCCGGCCGCGCCACGTTCCTGGTGCATCCGAACGATGCGCAGGCCTGCTTCCCGTTCGCCGAGGGCATGCAGAGCGCTACGCACACCACCAACGGCATTGTTCCGCTCAAGGACTGCATCCGCGTGCTGGACGGCTTTGGAAAATCGCTCGAGGTGATCCTGCCCAAGCTGCGCGAGGGTTTCGTCGCGCCGGATTCGCAAACCGCGCGCTCTCTCGCGCTCTCCAATCCGCAGTCCTTCTTCCTTTCGCCGTCGGGTGAGACGTTCCACAACGTTACGGTGACCGGGGGACGTCCGCGCGAGCAAGGACCGCTGGCACTGAAGCGCGAACTTGCGGAGGTGCAGACAAAGCTGTCGGCTGTCGAGGCCGAGCTGTCACAGAACGAGCTGGCGACCGCCGCTCTCGCGCGGGAGATTGCGGAGTTGACGGCGACGCTCGACGCGAAGAACAACGAGCGCCGCGACGCCGAGCGCGAGAGCGCGAACACCGGCGCGGCGTTGCGCCAGATGGAGTCCGAGACTTCGCGCATCGAGCGCCGGCTGCAGGAGTGGCAGCTGGCAATGGGCCGCAACAGCGACCAGCGCCAGGCGCGGCAGGACCTGATCGGCCGCAAGCGCGACGAGGCGGAACGCTTCGAGGCCGAACGGGCCGCGATTGAGCAGCAGGTTGCGGAGTTGACGGAACGGATTGCGGGCATGCGGGCCGATCGCGAGGAGTTGCAGGCTGCGGCATCGGCTGCGAACGCCGCACTTGCGGGTCTTGAGGAGCGCCGCCGGAATGCGAATGCAAACTTCGACCAGACGAACCGGCTGTACGAGTCGCAGTCGCAGCGCATCGCGCAGCTGGAGCAGCAGATTGCGACCGCGGCCGGCGAGAAGCTGCGGCGCGAGGAGGAGAACAGCGCGCTTGCGCAGCAGCAGACCGAGCTGACGGAGATGCGTGCGCAGGCGATTGCCGAGGGCGAGACGCTATCGGCAGAGGCCGCGGCGTTGCGCGCGACGATGATGGAGCTGGATGCGAAGCTGCGCGCGTTGCGGCATGAGACCGAGGCGCTGCGCGAACAGCGCGCCTCGCTGTCCGCGCGGGCCGCGAGGCTTAGCTCCGATATCGAGCATCTTGAATCGACGTGCATTGCCGAACTCTCGCTGGAGGCCGCAACGCTGCGTGCCGATGCAACGATTGCACACCTTGAAGGCGAAGCTCTGACAGCCGAAGACGAGGCCGCGCGCGCGCTGAAGCAGCGGCTCGAAGCGATGGGGCCGGTGAACATGATGGCCCTCGAGGAGTACAACGAGACGGCGGAGCGGCGCGGTTTCCTCGAGTCGCAGCGCAAGGACCTGATCGAGTCGATCGAGAATACGCAGGCGTCGATCAAGGAGATCGACGAGGTCTCGCGCGTGAAGTTTGACGAGGCGTTCACGGCGATCAACGAGAACTTCGGCCAGGTCTTCACGAAGCTCTTCGGCGGCGGCCAGGGCGGCATGAAGCTCACCGACGCGGAAAATTCCGCAGAGAGCGGCATCGACATCATCGTCTCGCCTCCGGGCAAGAAGCTGCAAAACGTGCTCCTGCTTTCGGGTGGCGAGAAGGCACTGACCGCGCTGGCGCTGCTGGTGGCCATCTTCCAGTTCCAGCCCGCGCCGTTTTGCGTGCTGGACGAGGTCGACGCGCCGCTGGACGAGACGAATGTGGGCCGGTTCGCGCGGCTGATCAGCGAGATGTCGGCAGACACGCAGTTCGTGATTATCACGCACTCCAAGCGCACGATGGAGCAGGCGGACGTGATGTACGGCGTGACGATGCAGGAGCCCGGCGTGTCGAAGATTGTGTCGGTCTCGCTGGGTGGGCGCTCGCAAGGCAGGGAAGCTCGCACGGCCGCGTAAACCGAAAGCCGGAACATGAATCCGCTTGACTGGCTGCTGGCGCTGCTCCTGGTGTACTCGACCGTGCGCGCCGCCATGCGCGGCCTGGTGCGGGAGCTGTTCGCGCTGGGCGGTCTGGTGGCGGGCTTTCTGCTGGCGTGCTGGTACTACGAGGCTGTGGCTTTGTACCTTCGCGGCCTGGTCAATTCGCCTCCGCTTGCCGACTTCTGTGCCTTCCTGCTCATCATTACTGTCGTAATGTTGCTGGCGACCCTCCTTGGCATGGTGGTGCGGCGCACCGCGTCTGCGGTGGGCCTGAGCGCGCTCGACAGGCTGGGAGGAGCGGCGTTTGGCGCAGCCCGCGGAGTTGTTCTGGGCGCGGCGTTCGTGCTGGCGGTCACGGCATTTCTGCCGACGGCGGCCTGGGTGCAGGGATCAAAATTTTCTCCCTATTTGCTTCGGGCGTCTCATGCTGTATCCTTCGTCATGCCGCGACAACTTAAGCTGCAATTGATCGAAGGTGTGGGTCGGCTCAAACACAAAGGACCCGATTGGATCAACTGAGGCACTTGGTCGCAAACTGTCATCAGGTCAAGCAAAGGAAACCGAGCGAGTGAAGCGCGAACTCGATAATCTCGTCCTCCAGATGCACGCCGCGGGCATCAGCTACACCGACGCGGTGCGCGAGTTTAAAAAGCGGTTTCTTCTGGAAGTGCTCATTCGCCATCGTGGGAATCAATGTAAGGCAGCCGAGGAACTCGGCATGCACCGCAACACGCTGAGCCGCACGCTGGCGGAACTGGACCTGGATTCGGCACAGATTCGCAAAGGCATCCGGCGGCCTCCCCGTTCGGTTCGTCCTCTCACCCGTCCGGGGCTGCAGATCGTCGGCGGGCGCTAACGCCGATCGCGAAACCCGTCCGTCTAACTCGAAGGATCATGCGTCTCATTCCAACGCGCCGAAGCCGATGCCGCGGCTCTGCCCTGCTGCCTCTGTGCGGCGTTGTGGCGCTGGCTGTCGCAGGGCCGCGGGCGATGTGCGCGCAGTCGCCGGCGAACGCCCCGGCCAGCGTGCCCGCTGGCGCGGATGTCCCGATCGCAGCGAAGCCTGCTGGAGTAATGGCCGTGCCGTCCCCGGTTATCTCGGCGAAGCAGGCGCGGGAGGCCGATGATGCGTACCTCGAGGGGGCGAAGGAGGTCGACCGCAAAGACCTCGCAGCGGCGGAGAAGAGCTTCACGCGCGCCGTGGAGCTCAACCCGGGCAATCGGGATTATGCGCTTGCACTGATCGTTGTGCGCGAGCACCATGTGGACGAGCTGGTGCACGCGGCGGCCCGGCAGAGGCTGCTCGGCAACAACGAGCGTGCCGACGCTCTGCTCGCGGAGGCGCTCAAGATCGATCCGAACAGTGCCATCGTCACGCAGCACTTTCAGGAGCCGATTTCGGCCGGGCTGGCCCCGGGGGTTCCCCGCGGCGGAACGGTTGCGGACACGCTAGGCGATGCCGTCAAGCTGGAGCCCAAGCCTGGCAAGCAGGATGTGAACCTGCGCGGAACGCCACGCGATGTGATCCGCTCGCTTTACGCGCAATTTGGCATCACGGCAGTATTCGATCCATCGGTAACCGCAGGAGCTCCGGTGCGGTTTGTGGTGGATGGCGTGACGTTTGAGCAGGCCGCGCGCATCCTCTCCGAGATGACCCACACCTTCGCCGTTCCCGCGCAGCCGCAGTCTGCGCTTATCGTGGCCGACACCCAAGAGAACCGCCAGCGCCTGCAGCCGCAGGTGGAAGAGACGTATTACATGCCCGGCCTTGGCGAGACGGAGATGCGGGAGATGGCGAATCTGGCGCGGAGCATCTTCGGCCTGACCTCCGTCACCGCGAGTCCGACGACGGACACGATTGTGCTGCGCGGCGACCCGGACGATCTTAAGGTGCTAAACGCTACCTACGAAGGCATGCTGAACGGTGAATCCGATGTCATGCTGGACATCAATCTGTACGAGATCGACCGCACGAACACACGCAACATCGGATTGCAGCTTCCCTCCTCGGCCGGCATATTTTCCGTGACGGCAGAAGCCGAACAGCTGGTGAGTGCCAATCAGAGCATCATCAATCAGGCCATCGCTTCCGGCGTCATCAAGCTCACCGGCAACACGATCACGGACCTGATCACAGAGGTGGGCTTCCTGATCGGCAGCGGAACGGTCAGCGTGGCGCAGTACAGCAATCTGCTGGGAATCTTCGGCAACGGTCTTTCTCTGGCGGGGCTTTACGTAGGATCGGGATCGACCTTCAACCTGCTGCTGAACTCCAGCGATATCCGCATGCTGGATGCTGTGCAGCTTCGCGCCGGCAACAATGAGAAGACCACGGTGCGCGCCGGCACCCGCTATCCGATTGTCACGTCGACCTACACGACGGGCATCAGCAGTTCCCTCGCCTCGGCCGTCTCGGGCCTGAATATCAACGGCACGAACGTCGGGTCGCTGCTGCAGCAGTATCTCGGCACCTCGTCGGTCACCGTTCCGCAGATTCAGTTCGAAGATCTTGGGCTGACGCTCAATGCGACGCCGGTGATTCAGCACGACGGAACAGTGCGTCTCACCTTGAACATGAAGATTGAATCGCTGGGCGGCGGCTCAGTGAACAATATTCCCATCCTCAACAGCCGGCAACTATCGTCGACGGTCGCGGTGCCCGAAGGACAGACGGCGCTGCTGGTCAGCCAGGTCTCGAGTTCCGAGACACGCGACATCCAAGGCATTCCGGGACTGAGCGAAATCCCCGGCTTCCAGAGCACGACGAACGACAACAAGCAAGTCACCACGGGCGAGCTACTGATGACCATCACGCCGCACATTGTGCGCGAAGGCGACCTGCACATCGCCAGCCGTCCCCTGTTGTTGCCGTTCAACCCCGGCGGAAATGCGCAGAATTTCACCATCGAGGAAGAGCTGCCTCCCCCACCGCCGCAGTCCACCGGGACGCAACCGCAGAATGCGTCTCCGCAGCGCTCGCTTGTGCCGCCCGGAACGGCTGTTCCGCAGAGGCCGGCGACGACTCCGCAGTAGTTTCCAAGGCTCTGATTGCGTTGCAACCGGCAACTTTTGCCGGTATACTCAAGCGTGGCAGGGCGGGAGTAGCTCAGTGGTAGAGTGCTTCCTTGCCAAGGAAGATGTCGCCGGTTCGACCCCGGTCTCCCGCTCCAAAACACCTTCCTTCTGCGGTACACTCCACAAGTCAATCTGTGTGTCCTGCATCGCGAGGATAAGCGTGTGCAGTGGTATGGCGCGGTACCCAAGTGGTAAGGGAGAGGTCTGCAAAACCTTTATGCGTCGGTTCGATCCCGACCCGCGCCTCCATTTTCTTCCCTTCTCATCCTGCTTCTTCCGGACGATGATGCGACACTCGAACCCTCCTTCGAGTTCGCACGCGTAACAGTCTGCGGGCAGAATTTCGATTCATTCGGATTTCATCGACGTTGCGTATGACCCGCATCGCTCACGGGCTTGCAACCTTCGTTGCAAGAAAGCGGCGTGAAATTCAAAAAGTAGCCAGCCTTCTGTACTGGATTGCGCATTACCGCGGTGATGCTGAGCGAACAGCGATGAACCCTAGAATCTTCACATTGCTCAAGCCCCCGAAGAGCAATGCAGGAGGTTCACCGGATGATGCTTTTCCGTCGATTGTCGCTTGTGGTTCTCGCTTTTTCTGCAGCTGCGCTTCTGGCTCCGACGCCGGCCCGCGCCGCCGCTGTCGTTTCCATTTCCCATGACAAGCTCGAACAGTGCGGCCGGGGTTTTGTCTTCTGTAATGGGAGACAGGCCTACAGCCTCTCGGAGATCGAAAACGGCACGCTGCAGATTCCCGTTTTTCCGATACTTCCGAGCGAGGTTGTCATCGTCAACGACACCGGCCAAACAGTAACCAACCTGCAGTTCACGCTGACGACGCTCGAGTTTTTCAGCTTCGATATCCAGTGCCAGATTCAGTCGAGCGCAAAGCAGTATCTCAACGCCTGCAATGTGGCCAAAGGAAATAACGGTTTCTCCCGTGACCCGTTCAGCGCCGTGTCTGCGCAGTTTACGTTCACCGCACCGACCAATGGCGGCATTCCCAATGGCGCTTACTTTGACGTCACCACCGTCGGCTTCCTACCGGGCGGCTATCTGTGCGGTGGCTCCGGCAGCGGAGGGAATGGCGGCAATGGCGGTAACGGTGGCAACGGTGGCAACGGTGGCAATGGTGGCACCGGTGGCACCGGCGGCAGTGGATCGGGAGGCGAGGGACCGCCTTCGCAGTAGGGCCGGTACTGCTAGAAGCAAAACGAGGAGCCCACAACGGGCCTCCTCGTTTTTTTTGTTAGAGGACGAAGCTACTTGAGGTCGGAGAGTGTGGGCTGTAGATGGACGGCGATGCCATCCTGCCTGGCCTGGTAGGCCACCATCTGCTTCAACGATTCGTACGGTATGGCTGAGATGGCCAAAAGATGGCCGTTCACAGCCAGCAGCGGGGTTTGGCCCACACCAACATCCTCTGCCAGCTTCTTGTTCGCTTCGATCGCGGCGGCTGCCTCGGGCGTGGCGGCGCATGCCGTGATTTTGGCCGGATCGGCGCCCGCGGCTGTCAAAGCGGCGTTCAGGGTTGCGTCGGCGCTCTGAGCCGTCAGGCCCGCCTGTTTTGCGTAGACTGCCTGGACGTAGCTGAAGAAAGCATCGTCGCCCTTGGTCTGGCGGACGCAATAGCCGTCCAATGCGGCCTGCTGAGAGTAGGGATGATCGGTCTGCGGGACGTCCTCAAAGACGATACGAGCCTGCGGAAAGTCCTGCGTAAGACTGTCGACCTTGTCTTCTGCGTCCTTGCAGCGGTCGCACTGCAGGTCGGCAAATTCGACGATCAGCAGGTCGTTGCTCTTCGCTCCCTTTGCCGGCCCGTTGGCGCGGTCCTGGAGCGTCTTGCGCGCTTCGGCGAACGGCTTCGCTCCGAAGTCCATGACGTTATCGGCGATCGCATGCTTGCCATCGGGCGTCGTGAAGAAGATCAGCGGCTGTGCCTTTCCGGGCGCGCGCTTGTCGCCGATTAAGACCACGACCTTTGCCACGCCCGGAGCGGGTGTCTTCAAAATTGCCGCGACCTCCCAGATACGGTTCGTGTCGTATCCCCAGAGCGCTTTCAGAAAGCTGTTCACCTCATCCACGCTGGGGGTCGGGGCGGTGAAGTTCTTGGGGTTCGCCGGAGGAAAGGGATGCGCTTCCTCCCTGGCGGAGGGCTGCGGAACCGGCGCGGCCACGACCGGCGTGTTGGACGCGGGCACATTCTGCGCGATCAGCGGAGCGCAGCTTGTTAACGCACACGCGAATCCCATGAGTATCATTTTCGTCTTTGACAAAACCAGAGTCTCCTTCATATTGCTCAAACAGCATGGCTCGAACCGCACGCTCGGGCGCTGCTGAAATTAAACCTCACGCCTTGCCGCAATGGGAAAGCGCCTGCCCATACCAAATGCCTTTTTCGAAACCTTTAAAACCGGCGCAGCCTGCTGCCGTTTGTATTCGGCGAGTTCGACAAGCCGGATGATCCTGCGCACCAGATCCGGCGACACATTCTGCATGCGGGCGATCTCGTCCGCCGAGCGATAGTCTTCCACATAGGCTCGCAGAATGGGATCGAGGACTTCATACGGCGGCAGCGAGTCGGTGTCCTTTTGACCGGGCCGCAATTCCGCCGACGGCTCCTTGTCGATGGTCTCCTGCGGAATGATCTCACGCTCGCGATTCACGTAACGGCTGAGCGTGTAGACCTCCGTTTTGTAGAGATCGCCAATGACCGCAAGCGCACCCACCATGTCGCCGTAGAGCGTGCAATAGCCGGTCGCCATCTCGCTCTTGTTGCCGGTCGTGAGTACGAGGCCGCCCTGTTTGTTGGAAAACGCCATGAGAAGGCTGCCGCGGATTCTTGGCTGCAGGTTCTCCTCCGCGAGACCGAATCCCGTGCCGTTGAAGAATGGCTCCAGCGCACGGGAGAACTGCTCGTAGATTGCCTTCACCGGCACCATATCAAACTGGATTCCGAGATTCTTCGCCAGCCGCTCCGCATCGGTCGCCGAGCCTTCGGACGAAAATTCGCTGGGCATACCGATGCCGCGTACGTTCTCGGCTCCGAGCGCCTCCACGGCAATCGCCGCGACGAGAGCCGAATCGATGCCGCCGCTCAGGCCAAGGAGCGCCTTCTTGAAGCCGCATTTGCGCAGATAGTCGCGCGTGCCCAGGACCAAGGCCTTCCAGGTGCGCTCGCACTCGGCTTCGCCGCCGGGCATGCGCGCGCTCTTGTCGATGTCGTCGTTGCGATGCGTTTTGGTTACGGGCTGCGCGTTGAGCGTATCAACGAGCACGAGGTCTTCCTCAAACTCCTTCGCCTGCCCGATCACTTCGCCGCGCGGATTCATGGCAAACGAGTCGCCGTCGAAGATCAGGCTGTCGTTGGCGCCAACCTGGTTCACCATCACGACCGTCGCGCCGTGGCGCTCAGCCAGCGCGCGAATCATTCGCCGCCGGACCGCAGGCTTGCCATGCCAGTACGGCGAGGCCGAGATGTTGAGGATCAGCCGATGCCCGCTGAGCGGCTGCGGCAGCATCGCCCACTGCTTCATCAGCTCCTCGACCGGATCGTTTGGGTAGAAATGCTGCGGCCAGAACATCTTGTCGTTCCAGGCGTCCTCGCAGACGGTGATGGCAACCGCACCGCCCTTGATCTTCGTCAGCGCCTGCCTTTGGGCCGGCTCGAAGTAGCGTTGCTCATCAAAGACGTCGTAGAACGGAAGCAGGCGCTTGGTCTGCGTGAATCGGATCTCGCCGCCTTCCAGCAGTGCGGCCACGTTGCGCGCGCGTTTCCCGCCCTCGTGATTGCAGCGCATAGGCGAACCCACGAGGATTGAAGGGCGATCGCCACCGGTCAGCTGCGCCAGCTTCGCCAGCGACTCTTCGGCGGAGCTGATGAAGGTGTCCTTTTCAAGCAGGTCGCCCGGCGGATAGCCCGACGTCGCCAGCTCAGGGAAGATGACAAGCTCGGCGCCCTGTGCTTCCGCCTGCTCGTAGAACCTTGAGATTGCCTGGAGATTGCCGGAGAAGTCACCCACTGTCGGGTTGATCTGGGCGAGAGCGATGCGCACGCTTTAAGTCTACCGCGCGGGCCCGCCTCCGGTCGCTGCTCGGCTATGCCCCGGTACCGGCGAAAACCACGCCGATGGTCCGCGCCATGATGCGCAGGTCCAGCATCAGGCTCCAGTTCTCCACATAGGCGGTATCCAGCGAGATGTAGCTGTCAAACGATGGATCCTGCCGCGCTTCTACCTGCCAGAGGCCAGTGATGCCGGGCAGCACATCCAATCTGCGGAGATGGGGCAGATCGTACTTTTCGACCTCGGACGCCAATGGAGGCCTCGGCCCCACCATGCTCATCTCGCCCTTCAGCACGTTCCAGAGCTGCGGCAGCTCGTCCAGCGAGTACTTCCGCAGCCAGCGGCCCACGCGGGTCAGCCTCGGATCTTCCTTGATCTTGAACAGCACGCCATCGCGCTCGTTCATGTGCTGCAGGTCGGCGCGACGCTGATCGGCGTCCCTTACCATCGTGCGGAACTTGTAGCACTTGAAAACGCGGCCTTTGCGCCCCAGGCGGTCTGCCGTGTACAGCACGGGGCCGGGCGAATCCCACCGGATCAGCACTGCGATCGCCAACATGAACGGCGCGGCAAACACCAGGCCAAGCGACGCAAAGATGGTGTCCATTACCCGCTTCAGCAGGAAGGCGTCACGCGGGAAGTCCTGCCGGTGCAGAGGAATCGTGGGGAACTGACCGATGTATTCCACGGGCGCATTCCAGGCGAGACCATCGTAGAGATCGGGCACGACGCGGACCTCGATGCCCAGCGCCCTCGCATCCTCGACCACGGAGATCACAGTCTGCTTCTCCGCCGGCGTCGAGAAGTAAATCTCATCGACAAACAGCGATCGCGCCAGCGCCACGCAGTTTCTCAGGTTCCCGACCACCTGCGAGCCGGGCACGCCTTCACTGCGGCCGTCCATGGAGATGAACCCCTTGAACCGGAAGCCCATATGCGGCAGCGACTCGAGGTGATTGCGCAGCGCATGACCGACGCGGCCGTCGCCTACGATGAGCACATTGCGCACTTCGAGGCCTTCAATAAAGCGCTTCTGCCGCAGCTTCCGCCATAACGCCCGCCGTACCATCAGCATCACCATCGTCAACAGCACGGTGACGATCATGACGATCCGCGAGACGGCATACGCGCGCAAAAGATACAGCGTTCCACATAGCAGAAGGCCGGCGGTCAGGGTGGCCTGCACGGTCATCCGCTGCTCGTGGATGCTGTTGCGCGTGTCCGTGGACCGATACAGACCGTAGATTCTGGCGAATACCACCAGGTAAAAACAGAACAACAGAAGATAAAGGAACAAAACGCCCGGCGCCGGACCGGCGATCTGATGGATAAGCGTTCCATCGGCGCTGTGTGTCTGGGGCAGCCGTATCTGGAACGCGATCAGCCCGGCGACGAGGACGCTCATGCAATCCAGCACCACCCAAACCAGGCTCACCACGGAGGGCCGGGAAACACTGCTTCCCTCCCGGGCGATGGGACGGGAACGCCGATGGCTGCGTCGTGAGATTACTACTTGTTCGATGTAGTCCGGAGTCGCCATCCGAATTCAGAACCTTCTCCGCAAGGCGTTTGTGGTTTCCTGCACTGTCAGGGGCCGACGGCAGACCGGTCAGGGACTGCTCTTCCGCGTAGATTCAGTTTCGTTCTGATACGTTACTTCCACGCTAACACGATCCAAGCCGTAAAGTTTTGCAACAGTTGGTGTTTATTCGATCACCCATGTGGGCCACGGGAGCGGGCAGCCTTACCCCTTCGGGGTATACCCCGCCACGGTCTGCCCCGGCAAGGTCAATTCATCTAATTCCAAAAACTCCTGAAGGACAGGGTCGGCACTTTTTCTCATCTCTTCCATCGTCCCAAAGAAGCGGGCCTTACCTTCGTGGAGAAACACCACTCGGTCTGCGAGCTTTTCCGCAAACCTTGTGTCGTGAGTTACGACAATGCTGGTGAGATGCAACTGCGACTTTAGAAGTTGGATTAGGTTACCGAGGAGATGGGCCATCAGCGGGTCGACCATCGTCGTTGGTTCGTCGTACAAAATGGCCGTCGGCTGCGCTGCTAAAGCCCTTGCGATAGCGACCGATCTCTTCATGCCTGTGGACAAATCACTGGGCAGGAGATTCTCCATTCCCATGACGCCGACCATGTCCAAAAGTCCCGTCACGAGCTTCTGAATCTGATCTTCCTCCATGTGCTCGCGCTCGCGTAGAGGAAATGCGACGTTTTCGCCGACGGTAATCGAATCGAACAATGCTCCGCTCTGAAAGACCATCGTTACCTTGCGTCGAATCTCCTGCATCTGGCGTTCGTCGAACTCGGTGATGTCCTGGCCTGCGACAAGGACCCGGCCGCCATCGGCCTTAAGGAAACCCATCAGGATCTGAAGCGACACCGATTTCCCTACGCCGCTGCGGCCCAGAATGCACAGCGTCTCGCCGGGATTTACATAGAAGCTGACGTCCTGGAGCACAACAAAATCGCCAAACGACTTACATACGCTTTCGAAGGCGATGTAAGGGCCTGTGGATTCGGCGGCAAACCCGGCACCGGGAAGGCCGGCCGTTGCGGCGAAGGCCATCTCCTGCTCCTGCGCCTCGACTTCGGCCTCGTTGGCCTCGGCCGCTTCGGCCATGAACTCCTCGACCGCCGGCGCAGAATCCGGCGACACGTCGGCGGTAAGAGATTCTTCCGGCTTCTCGTTCGGCTCGGGAACCTCGGGCTGGTCCGGAATGGGCATAGAGCCAGTATCACCGATTGCGCAAGCTGATGAAACGAGGATGCGAGGGGCAGTTCGTGTTCACCGTGCCAGACGCTCAGCCTTCGCCAGATCCTCCGGCGTGTTCACATTCATGAACCATTGTTCCAGCGTGCGCTCATCCGGGCGCTGATCCGGCAGCTTGTACAGCTCGCGTTCGGTATACATCTGCGATGGAACATCGTCTGCCGCCGCGGTTCGGGTCAGTAGAGGTTCGAGCCGCCGTTCGCCTTCATTCAGCATCCCGCGAAACGTGGCCGATCGCTCACGCCCCAAAAGACAGAAGGCGGGCTGCTTCCCGCACACTCCGAGATAGCTGACTGTCATGCCCGCGCCCAAAGCCTCTTCACACCATCGATGCAGTAACTCCGCCGGAACCAGCGGCACATCCACCGGAATGAACAAAGCCCACGGCTCTTTCGCTGCCTCCAAGCCAGCCTCAATCCCCGCTGCCGGACCGGCGTCGGTCCTTGTCTCGTGCACGATCTCAGCGAGCTTGGCCAGGTCCTCCCGATTTCCCGCAATCGATGCCACCGCACAGAAGCTGCGCAGCTTGCGGAGCGCAATTTCTATCATGGGAACGCCGCCCATCTTGAGCTGAGCCTTATCGACTCCCATGCGCGAACTCCTGCCACCGGCCAGCACAAACCCGTGAATCGGCAGCCTGGTCATTCTGACATTACGCGCCCACGATCGCGAAGAAGCGGACCACCGACTCGATCCCGCGATGAAAGTTCGACAGATTGAACTTTTCATTCGGCGCGTGCAGATTGTCGTCCGGCAGCCCGAAACCCATCAGTACCGTCGGGACTCCAAGCTCGCGGACAAAATCGCCGACGATCGGAATCGACCCACCGCTGCGGATGAACACAGTGTCCTTGCGGAAGACCTCGGCCATCGCCTGTTTGGCCGCACGAATGAACTCATTGTCCGAGCTGACGACGATCGGATCGCCGAAGTGAATCATTCGCACGTCAATTGTGATGCCCTGCGGGCAGATCTCTTCGACAAACTTCTTGTACTTCTCGAAGATGTCCATCGGCTTCTGCCCCGGCACGAGCCGGAAGCTGATCTTGGCCACGGCCTTCGCCGGAATCACCGTCTTGGCGCCAGCGCCGATGAAGCCGCCCGGCATGCCGTGCACGTCCATCGTCGGGCGTGACCAGGTGCGCTCGAGGACCGAGAACATCTCCTCGCCGGTCAACGATGTGGATCCCACTTCGTGTTGCCGATACTCTTCCTCATCAAACGGCAGCGCACGCCAGCTTTCCAGCTCGTCCTTCGTCGGCTCCTCGATGCCGTCATAAAAACCGGGAATCGCTATATGCCCGTCCTCGCGCTTCAATCGCGCGATGATCTGCGCCAGCGCGACAAACGGATTCGGCGCCGCGCCCCCGTACATTCCAGAATGCAGATCCTGCGCTGCGCCGCGCGCTTCGATCTCGGTGTAGATCATCCCGCGCAATCCTACGCACAACGTCGGGAGCTCGGGCGCAAACATCTCGGAATCGCTGACCAGCGCCACGTCCGCCTTCAGCGTATCGCCATGCTCGCGTACATAGGTCGCAATGCCCTCCCCGCCGACCTCTTCCTCACCTTCGAGAATCACGCGCACGTTCACCGGCAGCTTTCCATCCGCCTTCATCAGCGACTCAAGCGCCTTCAGATGAATCATCAGCTGGCCCTTGTCATCCACCGCTCCACGCGCATACAGATTCCCATTGCGCTCCGCCGGTTCGAACGGCGGCGACTTCCATTCATCCAGCGGATCGGGAGGCTGTACATCGTAGTGCGCGTAGCATAATACAGTCGGCTTGTCCGCTCCCGCATGCAGCCAGTCGGCATACACCAGCGGGTGCCCATTCCTGTGCTTCTCGCTTGCTGTCTCGATCAGCCGCACGTTTTCCATGCCGGCCGCCCGGAGCTTCTCCGCGGCCCACTCCGCGGCCTTGCGCACATCGCCCGCATGCTCCGGCGCCGTCGACACCGACGGAATCCGCAGCAGCTCCTTCAACTCCTCGACAAAAAGCTGTCCATTCTTCTGCGCGTACGCAATCGCCGCTTCACTCATTCGCTCGCCTGACCTCTCACGAAACCGCAAGCGAAGTATCGCATCCGCGCTCGCGCGCAGGCTAGCGGCCGTGTCCCTGCATCGGCTGGAACAGCGCAATATTCGCGCCTGTCGGATCCTTCAGCAGCGACATCCACCCCACGTCCGGAATCTCATGCGAGTCGACGAAGATCTCCGCGCCCAACGACTTCGCCTTCGCCGTCGCGGCCTTGATGTCCTCCACGCCCACATAGGCCGCCCAGCCGCGATCTCCCTGTGGCGATGAATACATTCCCCCGCCTGGACCGCTGTCGGGCTTGAATGTCGAATAGATTCCCATCGGCCCCATATCGTTGTCCTGGAACTGCCATCCGAACATCTCGCCATAGAACGCCTGCGCCTTCTTCAAATCGGTCGTGTTCAGCTCCAGATGCACAAACGAATTCGCCATAAGTGTCTCCTCGCATTGAAGGGATTGCTTCGAGATTCGCGCCAATCGTAATCTGACGGCCTACGCTTTGTCCGCGCATTACACACTTTTCTCAGTCCCGGCAATCAGCTCAACCGGAGACGGCACAGCCAGCCCGCGCCTGCGTCGTGTCACCCACGCAATCGAGCCGGCCATCACCAGCCACGGCACGCAAAGCGACCCGAGCCCCACCGCGAAGCCTCCAGTGCGTTCCCGCATCCATCCCATCCAATACGGCCCCAGGAATCCGCCAATAATGCCGAGCATGTTGATCGCGGCGATGGCCAGTGCCGCCTGCTCGCCGCGAAACACCTCCGTGATGATTGCAACCCACGGAGCCTGCGTCGCAAAGAACACCGGCAGCGCCAGCAAAAGAACCGCAGCCGCAAACCAGCCGTGCAAATTCATTCCGGCAAGCAGCATCAGCGCCGCCATCATCAGCGCCGGAACATTGACGTGCCACCGCCGCTCACCCTTGCGGTCAGAGTGAAATCCGTTTGCCAGCATCGCCACGGCGCCCGCCGCGGCCGCCATGGCAATCAAGTATCCCACCTTGGCCGCCGAGACTCCGGTGAGCATCCGCAGCATCTGCGGCAGGAAAAAATTCTGCGCGTAATTCGACCCCAGCAGACACAACGCTGACATGCCCAGAAGCCACACGCGCGCGTCGCCCATTACCGCTCGAAACGCGCTCCACCTGTGAGACTGCCCCTCCGCCTCATACGCATCTGCGAGTTCGCGCTCCAGCGCTTCGCGTTCCTCTTCATGCAGCCACGTCGCCTCTCTCGGACGCTCCGACAGCATCGTCCAGATCGCCACGCTCAGCAGCACAGCGGGCAATCCTTCCGCCAGAAACAGCCACTGCCATCCACGCAGACCCAGCCGTCCATTTAGCCCAAGCAGCGCGCCCGCCAGAGCTCCCATCACCGTGCTGGCCAGAGGCAATGAAACATAAAACCATCCGATCGCTCGCGCCCGCTCCTTTGCCGGAAACCACAGCGACAAAAAATACACCGCGCCCGGGAAATAGCCGGCCTCGGCGATCCCCAGCAACAGTCGCATGCTGTAAAAACTCGTTCGCGAGTGCACAAACATCATGGCCATCGCCAGCACGCCCCACGTCAGCATGATTCGTGCCAGCCAGCGCCGCGCCCCAAACCTCAACAGCAACCAGTTCGAGGGCACCTCGCACAACGCATAGCTGATAAAAAACAACCCTGCGCCCAGGCCATACACGTAGGAGGAGAAGTGAAGATCGCGGTTCATCGGCTCCGCTGCAAAGCTGATGTTCACGCGATCGGTATACGCAGCCAAGTACCCCATCGACAGCAGCGGCAAGATCCGCCACCTTGCCTTGCGCAGCGCGCTCTCCAACGGTGCCCGGTCTGCCACGGCGTCCATCGTCACCCACCCTCATCGTCTGCCCTGCTGTGTGCGCAAGCTTACGCCGCAATCCCGCACTCGCCTACATCTTTGTTCCAAACGCCGCGACCGCACAGATGCTACGTTAGCTGTATGCGGCTCTTTACACTTGCGTTTTCGGTCTGCATCGCACTTTCCATATCCTCCTTCGCACAACAAGCTCCGCCACCCACGCCGCCGCAGCACAACGTTCCACACAATGCTCCGCTCAATCCGGCATTGCCGACAGTGTTCGTCGTGGGCGACTCGACAGCGCGCAACAGCGCCGACCTTGGCTGGGGCGATCACTTTGCGCGGTTCTTCGACACCTCGCGCATCAACGTCGCCAACCGCGCTATCGCCGGCCGGTCCGCGCGCTCCTACATCGACGAAGGCCACTGGGCTGACACGCTCGCCGAGATGAAAGCCGGCGACTATCTGCTTTTACAGATGGGGCACAACGACGGCGGCGATCTCGGCGGCCCTAAACCGCGCGGCGATCTCAAGGGCGTCGGCGACGAGACGCAGGATGTCGCCCAAACCACTGGCCCCTACGCCGGCAAAATCGAAGCCATCCATACCTTCGGCTGGTATTTGCGCAAGATGATCGACGACGCGAAAGCCAAAGGCGTCCATCCTGTTCTTCTCACTCTCACCGTCCGCAACATCTGGACTGCGCCGGACGGTTCGCCCTGCGGAGCTGCCACCCAGCCCGCCTGTCCGTCGGGCGCCCACATCGAGCGCAAGATGGGTTCTTACAACGACTGGATTCGCCAGGTCGCCGCGCAGGAGAACATCCCCGTGCTCGACCTCGGCGCGATCGAAGCGGACAAGCTGGAAGCCCTTGGACCCGAAAAGACCGCGTCGCTCTTCCCCAAAGACCACACCCACACCAGTCCCGAAGGTGCCGACCTCGTCGCACAGTGCGTTGCGACCGCAATCCGCGCCTCCGATCCGGAGCTTGCGGCTTATCTTCGGCCCGCGAAAAACGCCACCGATTCCTCCCCGGAATCATCTAAAATATAGATATCTGTGGCTCTCCGTACGCGCCATCTCGCCTGCCTCGTTTTCCTGCTCTCCACACTCGGAGCAGCACAGGCAAATGCATCCGCTACGTCGCGCGGCTTTCATGGCGATCGGATCACTGCGCTCCTTTACCGCCATGCGGTAGACGCCGGTAACGATCGGCTCGCGCAAAGCGAAGCGGCGAGCGCTGCCGATCCGGAAGCGCTTCTTCTCCCTGCGCCGGCGATCGCAGCAGCCTTCCGTTCTACATGGACGATGCGGCCGCCGGCCGCGCACTCCGCCGCTGTGTTCGCATCCACCAGCTTCGCCCGCACTTCTGCGCTGTAGCGCTCTATCTGCGGGCCTGCGCTTCCTTCCGGCCTGTCTCCCTCCGCCATAAAACCAGCATTTGCGACTGCTCCGCTGCGACCCATTCATCGCGCGTCTCACGCAAAAAGGAAACCTTCCGTGCTCAACAAGAGTTTTGCAAAAGTCTTCGGTACCGCCAATGAACGCGCCGTGAAGCGCATGCTTCCTACGCTGGCTGAGATCAACAATCACGAGCCTGCGCTGAAAGAGCTCTCCGACGAGCAGCTAGCGGCGAAGACGACCGAGTTCCGCGCCCGCATCGCCTCCGCCATTGAAGGCATCACGGATGCCGACGAGATCATTGCTGCCGAAAAGCGGGCGCTGGACGAGATTCTTCCTGAGGCCTTCGCTGTCGTCCGCGAGGCCGGCATCCGCACGGTCGGCATGCGCCACTTCGATGTGCAGATGATCGGCGGTATCGTCCTCCACCAGGGGAAGATCGCCGAGATGAAGACCGGCGAAGGTAAGACGCTCGTCGCCACGCTTCCCTGCTATCTCAACGCGCTGGCGGGCCACGGCGTTCACGTTGTCACGGTCAACGACTACCTCGCCAAGCGCGACGCCGAATGGATGGGCAAGATCTACGGCTTCCTCGGCCTCACGGTCGGCGTCATTGTCCACGACCTCTCCGATGAGCAGCGCCGCGAAGCTTACGGCTCCGACATCACCTACGGCACAAACAATGAGTTCGGCTTCGACTACCTGCGCGACAACATGAAGTTCGACCTCAAGGACACCGTGCAGCGCGGCCATTTCTACTGCATCGTCGATGAGGTCGACTCCATCCTCATCGACGAAGCGCGCACCCCGCTGATCATCTCCGGCCCGACCGACAAGACGACCGACAAATACGCCATCGCCGACAAGATCATTCCGCAGTTGGAAGAGGGCGAGATGATCGAAAACTTCGAAGCCCAGTCCAAGACCTGGACCGGCGACTTCGTCGTCGACGAAAAAGCGCGTGCTATCACCATCACCGACGAAGGCTGGGAGAAGATCGAAAAGCTTCTCGGCATCGGCAACATCGCCGATCCCGAGAACTGGGACATGAAGCACCACATCGAGGTGGCCACCAAGGCCCACTCGCTTTACAAACGCGACGTCGAATACGTGGTCAAGGACGGCGAGATTATCATCGTCGACGAGTTCACCGGCCGCCTCATGCCTGGCCGCCGCTGGTCGGATGGACTCCATCAGGCCATCGAAGCCAAGGAAGGCGTCGAGATCCGCAAGGAAGATCAGACGCTCGCCACCATCACCTTCCAGAACTATTTCCGCCTCTACAAGAAGCTCTCAGGCATGACCGGCACCGCGGAGACCGAGGCTGCCGAGTTTGAGAAGATTTACAAGCTCGAAATCGTTGTCATCCCCACAAATCGTACAATGCGGCGCATCGAGAATCCCGACGTCGTCTACCGCACCGCGAAGGAAAAGTACTTCGCTGTCGCCGACGAGATCGAGCGTCTTCACGCCGCAAGACAGCCGGTCCTTGTCGGCACGACGTCGATCGAAAAATCAGAGTTGCTCTCCGAGATCCTCAAGCGCAAAGGCGTCCGTCACGTTGTGCTGAATGCGAAGTTCCACGAGAAGGAAGCGGAGATCGTCGCGCAAGCTGGCCGCCTCGGGATGGTCACGATCGCCACCAACATGGCGGGCCGCGGCACCGACATTCTCCTCGGCGGCAACTCCGAATTCATCGCGCGCCAGGACCTCGTCAAGCGAAACCTCGCTCGCGCACTCTCGCCGGCCGAGGGCGCCATTCATCCCAACGCCGCCGCCGGCTTCACTCGTTTCTACTATCAGGGACAGGAGTTCGAGACCTCCCAGGAGCAGTGGGACCAGATCATCGCCGCGCACGAGTCTGCGACAAAGCTCGAGCATGACAAAGTCGTTGAGGTTGGCGGTCTCTTCATTCTCGGCACCGAGCGGCACGAGTCACGCCGCGTCGACAATCAGCTGCGCGGACGCGCGGGCCGTCAGGGCGACCCCGGTGCTTCACGTTTCTTCCTGTCGCTCGAAGACGACCTCATGCGCATCTTCGCGCGTGAGTGGGTCGGAACGCTGCTGCAAAAGCTCGGCATGGAAGAAGGTGTGCCCATCGAGTCGCGCATGATCTCCAAGCGCATCGAGAAGGCGCAGGAGCAGGTCGAAGCACAGAACTTCGAGTCTCGCAAGCACGTGCTCGAGTACGACGACGTCATGAACAAGCAGCGCGAGGCCGTCTATGGCCTTCGTCGCCAGCTCATGGAAGGCGCCGACACTAAGGAACTCATCACCGAGGACTACGTCTCCAGCATCCTGTCAAACCTCATGGACGAGTTCGCGCCAGTCAAGGCGCACTTCGACCAGTGGAACCTCACCGGCCTCTTCAATGGCGTCTTCGATATCTTTGGCGCGAAGCTCTCGAAGGAAACCGGCGCCCCTGATTCTGAAGCCATCAACGCCGGCGAGCTCTCCCGCCACGACCTTGGCGAAGCCATCTTCTCGAAACTGCACGAACGCTACAACGTGAAGGAGCAGATCCTCGGCACGCCCAACCTGCGCTACCACGAGCGCGTGGTCATGCTCAGTGTGCTCGATGGTCTCTGGAAAGATCACCTGCTCAACATGGATCACCTCAAGGAGGGCATCGGTCTGCGCGGCTACGCCCAGGTCGATCCGCTCGTCGAGTACAAGAAGGAATCCTTCACCATGTTCGAAGAGATGATGGAGCGCTTCCAGGAAGACACATGCCGTCATCTATTCCGCATGCAGATCCTCGCTCCGGATGGGACGCCCATTGAGACGATGGAGCAGCTTGCCATCATGCAGGCTCGCCACTTCGCCGCTCCGCCGCAGACGCCGCCGCCCGCGCAGCTGCCTACGCCTTCGCCTACGAACTGGCAGAGGAATCAACAGCCCACGCAGCAGCAAGGCGCGCCCGTCGTCCCCACCAAAGCGCCGCAGACCACCATCGACGCCTTGGAGCGGGAGTTCGCGCGCAAGAAGCAGCGCGAACTCGAAGTCGCTCGTCAGGCCGGCGGCTCTTCTGCCAACGGCAACGGTTCGACTCCGCGCCGCGCCAGCAACATCGGCCGCAACGACCCCTGCTACTGCGGCTCAGGCAAGAAGTACAAGAAATGCCACGGAGCCAACGTCTAATCAATATCGCCGTAGAACTTTCAGCGCCCCAACTTCGCCACGGCTTCATCGGGCTGAGGCGAGGGCGCTATTCCTGGAAGTAATCTGAAATCTGCGCCCGCAATCGCTTTACGACGTAAAATCGCTGGCTATATGGTGCGGCACCGCAACATATAAAATCACGCCAAACCCTCTCCAGCGACGTCGGCACGCCTTCTGCCTTCCATCGCGTAAGGACGCCTTTGCCCGACATCGTGACGCGCTCCGATCTGCAGACCGAATCGCTCCGCCGCCAGATGGAGCAGTTCTTCGACGCGACCACAGACGCCATCGTCTTCCTCGATCGCAACTACAACTTCACCTATCTCAACCGCCGGGCCAACGAAGTCATTTCCATGGGGCGGGACCTTCGCGGCCTCAATCTTTACGAGGTCTTCCCGTACTCCATCTACGAGGGCTCGCCCTATGTGGAGGTCTACCGCCGCACCATGGACCAGGGCATCCCCGGCGAGTTCGAAGCTTTCTACCCCGAGCCGCTCAACGTCTGGCTCCGTGTCCAAAGCTACCCGGCCGAAGACGGGATCATCATCTTTTTCCGCGATTTCACCCAAGAAAAGCTCGACCGCGAGGCCCTGCAGCGCAAGAACGAAGAGACGGAACGGCAGCGCGCAGAGATTGAGACCATCTATGGCACCGCGCCGATCGGCCTCGCTCTCTTCGATCTTGACGACTATCACTACCTTCGTCTGAATGACCGCCAGGCAGCGTTCTTCGGCCTCAGACCCGAGCAGATCGTCGGGCGCACGCTCACAGAAATGGCGCCCATCGAAGGGCTGAGAGAACTCTTCGATCAGGTCGCGCACGGAGAGCCGGTTATCAACTTTCCCCTGGAAGGCAAGCTCTTCAACGATCCGCCGGACGAACATCGTTACTGGACCGTCAGTTACTTTCCCGTCTACGGCGCCAGCGGCGAAATTCAGGCGATCACAGCGGCGTCGCTCGAAATCACGGCACAGAAGAAAGCCGAGCTCGCACTCCAGCAGTCGGAGAAGCTCGCCATCGTCGGCCGGCTTGCGAGCTCCATCGCACACGAGATCAACAATCCGCTCGAATCCGTAACCAACCTGCTGTATCTAGCCGAAAACAGCCTTACGCTCGAGCAGGCTCGCCAGTATATTCAAACCGCAGAGGTCGAGCTTCGCCGTGCCGCGGCCATTACTTCGCAAACTCTGCGCTTCCACAAGCAGGCGACAAGCCCACAGGAGGTCACCCTTGTCGAACTCGTGGGTGGCGTTCTCTCCGTCTATCAGGGCCGCATCGCCAACACCAATGTCCAGGTCAGCTTTCGTTCCCGCGCAACCAGACGTGTCCGCTGTTTCGAGGGTGAGATCCGTCAGGTGTTCGCCAACATCATCAGCAATGCCCTCGACGCAATGCCATCCGGCGGCAAACTCTGCATCCGCAGCCGCGACGCCACCAATTGGTCCGACGGCACAAAAGGCGCCGCCATTACGATCTTCGATAACGGCATTGGGATGTCATCCGATACCCTTACACACCTGTTTGATCCCTTCTTCACTACCAAGGGCATCACCGGCACGGGGCTCGGTCTTTGGGTTTCAAAAGGAATCCTCGACCGTCACCACGGTACGGCCAACGTTCGGAGCAGCCAATCGCCCGCGCACCGCGGCACCGTGTTCACGCTCTTCCTGCCGTTCGATGCCGTTATGCGTTAGGGTCGCGCCTCATAGACAATGTTGAACGGCGTCTCGGTCGCTCGGCGGAAGCGCGTGAAACCTGCCTGCGTCACCACATCGCGAATCCTCTTTTCCCCCGCCTGCGCTCCCAGGCACAGTCCAACCTCCTGAGAACGCGAACACGGCGTACACAGCAACGTTGAGAAGGAGTAGTACACCCGTCCTACCGGATTGATGTTGTCCTTCAGCTCGTCATTCGCAAACGGCTCGACGATCATCCACGTCCCATCCGGCTTCAGCGCCTCGCGCACGTGCTTCGCCGCGCCCACGGGATCGCCCATATCGTGCAGACAATCGAAGACCGTCACCAGGTCATAGCTCTTTCCCGGAAATCCCTTCGCCGTTGCCACGCCGAACGTCACGCGGTCGCCGATTCTCTGCTTCGCTGCCGTCTCACGGGCTCCTTGAATAGACTTGTCGTGGTAATCAAATCCGAAAAAGGTCGACTTCGGAAAGGCCTTCGCCATCAGCATCGTCGATGCCCCCTTGCCGCAACCGACATCCGCCACCATCGCTCCCTTTTCCAGTTTCTCCTTCACACCCTCGAGCGACGGAATCCATGAGCTCACCAGGTTTGCCGCGTAGCCCGGCCGGAAGAACTTCTCGCAGCCATGGAACACGCCCTCGGCATGCTCGCCCCACCCCATGCCTGCGCCAGACTTGAACGAGTCCGTGATCCGCGGCACCGCAGCGAGCGAAGCTAGCGCCAGCTCGAATGCTCCCGGGAGATATGCCGGACTATCATCATTCGCCAGTGTGAACGCCTGCTCCGGCGTCATGCTGAACTTGCCGCTCTTCTGATCAAACGTCACATATCCGCCTGCTGCCTGCGACGCTAGCCACTCGCGCACATAACGTTCGTCCGTCTTCGTCTTTGTTGCCAACTCGCCTGACGTCATCGGCTTTTCCGCCAGTGCCTTATACAGCCCCAGCTTTTCGCCGATCACGACCATCCCGGTGTGCACGGCTGCGCCTAGGTCACTCACAAACTGACCCACAAATGCATTCAGCTTATCCATGTCCAAAACAGGAGCTTGTGTGTTCATACTTCCCTCCTCGGAGAAACTTTCGCGCCTCGAGGGGGCCGTGAGCGACTAAGCTCAATGAATTTGTGAGGCGCTTCGACTCGCAATTTTCTTCCGCGTCCTGCCAATCGTCAAGTCATTCGCATTAGCTATATTGCAACGTTCTGAGAACGCTCGCCCATGCATTTCGGCTTCGCCTTGCAATCGTCGCGTCTCTGTTGGCCGTGCAACCCTTTACTGTCTACCTCCTACCCTCTACTGTTTTCTTATGGATCTTGAAATCACCGTCGACCAGCTGAAACAGCAACTCACTTCCGAACACCCGCCGCTTCTCCTGGATGTTCGTGAGCCATGGGAGTTCCAAACCGCGCAAATTCCCGGCAGCACTCTTATTCCGATGAGCGAAGTTCCGGCACGCGCCTTCAACGAACTCGACGAAGAGCAGCCCATCGCGGTCCTTTGCCATCACGGCTCGCGTTCGCTCTCTGTTGCCAACTGGCTTCGTCAGCAGGGCTTCGCAAATGCACAATCTGTCTCGGGCGGAATTGACGAATGGTCGCGCGTTATCGATCCTTCCGTTCCCCGCTACTGAAACTCTCATGGGCTTTGTTTGCAAGAGAGGACCTCTTTGTTCTTCACGTATGTCTCGCAAAGCCCCACCATGCCCTTGTTCGGACAGGTGTAGTTCCCTCCGCTGCCCGTGCAATGCCCGTTTCTCAAAATATGGTCGACGACGGGCGGCACCAGCGCGCCGCAGCTTGCGACCGCACCGTTCTTCAGCATCGTCTCGCACAATCCGTACATCCCGTTCAGCGGACATAGAAAATCGCTTTGCTGCACGCTGTCGCCAGTGCAGCCGCCCTGCGTCAATGTGCTATAGGCCACCTGTCTTTCCCTGGTTACATCTTGTCCCCCTCCCGTTACCTGCCCTGTGCCGGGGTTGTACGTCGTCTGGAAATCCAGCACGCAGGTTGTTCCTGCATGGCAGCCGAAATCGACCCCGCCCGGCGGAAGGCTGATCGACAGCTGCGGAAACCATATCTGCCAGTTCCACTGGTGCGACCAGATATCGATGTCCACGAACACCTGCGGGTTAACTCCCGGCGTCACCGTGAACCCCAGGTTATAGACCGGGTTTCCGAGGCTGAAATGGCTGCGGTCCGTTCCCGCTGCTACGCTCACAGCAACAGGCACAGTCTGCGTTTTTTGCGTCAAGAACGTCTGTGCGCTCTGCGTCTCGTCATGAAAGATCAACTGCAGTTTGTCGGAGTGCAGATTCAATTGCGCTGCGGGCAGCAGCTGGCCGCCGGCGACGCCATAATTTAGCAGACCGCCCAGCAGATCGAATCCGTTCAGTACCAGCACCGAATTGATCCCGCCGCTTCCCGGGGCCGGCGGTTGGAAGCTCCCGCCCGTATAAGGCGCGGGCAGATAATTCGTGAAGTCCACACCTACCTGGAAATCCGGGTTCACATTCAAACCGGGCAGGCTCAAATTAAAGCCCGCGTCCGCCCCTATCTGCGCGACAATTTCCTTCGCGCCGAACATCTGTTGCTGCGACAGTCCCGTCTTCAAGAAGTCGGCGACGTTGCCTTGAATCGGCTGGATGGTCGCTGTCACGGCAGCTGTAGTCATGTTCTGCGCATTTACCTGGGCGTTGTACTTCAAATCCGCCTGGATCGGAAACCTCAAGCCGAACCCATAATTGAATCCCGCGTGCAGTTCCAATCCATATGTCGAGGAGCAGCCCACGATGCACCAGTTGATCGTCACCTGGGCTCCCCAACTCCACTCATAGTCATTGCCGATGGTGAACCCGGTAAGAAAGTAGTACGTGCCCAGATCTGCATCGCCCGCCTTACCACCACCGGCCCCTGCTCCTAGACTCACGGAGTGTGGCGGCACTATCTCCAGCAGCTTCGGATAATTCGGCACAGCGCCGTTCGCCGGTACACCATTGCGCAGCAGTTGGTCCGTCGCGTTCATCTCTCCTGCGCTGCCGGTCGCCAGCACTATCTCTTTCGGGTGCGCGAACTTCGATGATGCAATCTTCGGCACAAACATCGTCTCCTCGTAATGCTGAGCGCCTGAGTTGATCAGCTCCTCCTTCAGGTCATCATCATTCAACGCCCCCATCCGCGCCGCCTCAGCTTCGCCAACCTGCGCCACAATCGCCGCGCGTTGCGCCGGATTCGCAAGAGCGGTTCGCAGTTGCGCAATCCCCTTGTTCGCGTCCGCATCTTCGAGCGCGACGTTCTGCTGATACGCTGCAATCGCCGCCTGCCGCTTGCCCGCATCGGCCACGAACCGCGCTGCGCCAGGGCGGCTGAATTCTGCCTTGTTGCCGCTCACCGATCCGCGCATAAAACACACTACGCCCGCGCCAGCAAGCTGCGCCTTCACGCTTGCATCCGCACACTTCCCCGGCAGCACCCTGTAGGTCAGCGTCTGATGAATCACCAGTCCCTGGTCCACTTCGCTGATCTCCGCGCTGTTCTCACTCACCTCCACATGCTGCGACAGTGTGCTCAACCGCGCAGCGACATTGAACAGCGCTTGCTGATTGTTCAGCATTGGCCGGAAATCGACGTTCGTATCACCCAGCTTCACCTGCGAACCGCTGCGCAAATTCACGAGCGAATAGCTCCGAACTACGCGCATTCGCTGCATCGTCTGCGCATACGTCCCGCCGAGCAGTATGACGGAGTTTGCCACCGATCCCATGAGCATCGGCGGCTGCGGCACATTCGCTCTCGCTACAGAAGTCGTGCTGGCCTCCCGTGTCTGTGGCATAGAGGGCATCGTCGCGGCCGGCGCAACCCGCGTGATGGGTGCCGGTGTTGCTCTCGTAATGGGTGCCGGTGTTGTTCTGGTGATCGGCGCGGGATTCGTCCTCGTGGTGACCGGGTTCGCCTCAAAGGGGCGCGCCGGGCCGGCAACAATGATCTTCGCCGCCTCGATCACCATGTTGTTGCCGGTCCCGCGCACTCGACCAAAAACTGAAACACTAGCGCCGCGCGAGAGCACACCCACCGAACTGACCTGCCCACCCTGACAGACTGTGACAGAGGTGTTGTAGCGCACCAGCACTACTTGTCCGCCGTAACTGACCTGCATGGAGCTGCCGTCTGGATTGCTCGAAACCTGGCCCGTGAACTTGCCTTCTCCCGGTGCTCGGCTCAGATTCGTGCAAGCCGATTGCGCGAGACTTTGAGAGCTAAGGAAGACGCCGGAAAGGAACGCCCAAACCATTACAGCCGAACCCAGGCTTCTCATGATGCCTCCTCTGATTCGTCGTTCTTTCAGCGGGACGCAACACTACTTGTTCAGCGAACTTATCGGAAGGGGCCGATGGGTCGCAGCGAATCTACACGAATGCCGCGTGAATGTGTACTAAAAAACCGACTCGGACAGCGACCGAATCGAAGCGTTCGTCAAGGCCCAAAGAGCGCGGGCAAGCCGAGTAATCAGAAGCTGGCTTCATCGAATTCCTATGACACTAACGCGCTGTGGTGCTCTCCCCGGGCCGAGCGGCAGTCGTAAAAGGCATAAAATTCCTTGGGTAGCGGAAGATTTGGCCATATACTCTGGCCACCATCGCGGTGCGCAGCAGGCAGACCACCAATGGGGGCTTCCATGGATTCGCTGCCTCGTAGGTCGTCCAATGGACCGGAGCAGGAATTGAGCTCCAGCCTCTATGTTGAGTTGCACCGCTTGGCAGCAGCCAAGATGCGGCACGAACGCGGAAATCACACACTCCAACCTACAGCGCTAGTGAACGAAGCCTATCTACGGCTTGCGGACCAAACGAAGTCCGTCTGGGGGGACCGTGCTCGCTGTCTCGGCACCGCTGCAAAAGTGATGCGGAATGTTCTGATCGACCATGCTCGCGGATACCGCGCCGGAAAGCGAGGAGGCGGAGCTATACAGGTCACGCTCGACGATGCTCTTCTCCCTTCCGCTACATCGTTGGTCGATGTGTTGGCCATTGATGATGCACTCAATCAGTTAGCCCTGCTCGACGCGAGACAGGCTGAAATCCTTGAGTTGCATTTCTTCGGCGGCCTTAGCTTCGATGAAATCGCCTTCCATCTTTCCATCTCACCGCGAACTGCTAAACGGGACTGGACGATGGCGCGAGCATGGCTGAAGAGAGAACTCTCATGCAGACAATGACCCCCGAACTTTGGCAGCGCCTCAAGCCTTGGTTTCATGAGGCCATGGAGCGAGATCCGAAGGATCGTGCCGCCTTCGTCGAGGAAGTCTGCGTCGACAGTCCGGAGCTCAAAGAGCATCTGCTCGAGTTGCTCGTCGCTGAGCAGGAGACTACCCGCGTTCCCGACCTGCAACTCGGCGGCGTCACGGACTACATAAGGAACGACACGCGATTTGAGCCGGGCCAGTTGATCCTGAATCGCTTCCGGATTGTGCGGCTCATTGGCTGGGGCGGCATGGGAGAGGTTTATGAGGCTGAAGATCTGGAGCTGGGGCGCATCGCTCTCAAGACGATCCGCAGCACGATCGCTTCCTCCGCCGTGGCTCTTGAACGGTTCCGGCGGGAAGTGCATCTCGCCAGGAAGGTCAGCGGACCGCAAGTTTGCCGGATCCATGAGCTTTTTATCGTTCCTGCAGCCGATGGGCATCCCGTTACGGCATTCCTGACGATGGAATACCTCGAGGGCACCACGCTCAGCAGCAAGTTGAAGAACGATGTGCCGATTCCCTGGAAGCAAGCTCGCGGCATTGCCCTGGATATATGCAAGGGTCTCGAACTCATTCACAGCGAAGGAATCATTCATCGGGATCTAAAGTCGGCGAACATCATGATTTGCCAACAAGGGAATACCCTCCGCACGGTGCTCATGGACTTTGGGCTGGCGCGCCCTTTCGGGTTCAACAATGCGGTACCACAAGGAAAGTACGACGCCGGTTGGCAGGAAGGCACGGTGACCGGGGCGATCATGGGCACTCTGGAGTATATGGCCCCCGAGCAGTTCGAATCCAATGTCGTCTCGCCTGCGACCGATGTCTACGCGTTGGGGATCATCCTCTATGAGTTGATGACCGGCACCCATCCCTATCCGGCACACAGCCCCATAGGCGCAGCGATCGGTCGAGCGCATCACCCCAGGCCTGCTTCATCGCTCGTGCACTCGCTTCCTCGTCATTGGGACCGTGTCATCGAGCGCTGTCTTGAGTATGAGCCCGAAAAGCGATACCAGTCTGCGCGTGAAGTGGCGAAGGCGCTTCAGCCCGGTCCAGCCAATCTTCGCTATGTTCATAAAGATTGGCCGTGGATAACGCTCGCGATCTTCACGGTTGCGATGGCTGCACTGCTTTGGGCAGGCATCACGTTCTGGCAATCTCGCGGCTACTACCATCCCGATCGAGAGGCGCTCCGTTGGTATGGTCCTGGAGTCGTCGCTCTTCGGGATGGCACCTACGTAAAAGCGATCCGCTATCTGCAAACCGCCACCGAAAAGGACCCAGGATTTTTGATGGCGCACGCCCGGCTCGCAGAGGCTTGGGAAGATCTCGATTTTCAAGGAAATGCTCAGCGCGAGATGTTAATCGCGAGCTCCGGGGGGCGCCGTGCACGTCCGCTTGACCGAATGTACCTGAGCGCAATTCAGGCAAGTATTCTCGGCGACTATCAAGCTGCAATCGAGACGTACGGTCGTATTGCTGCCCACGCGGCGCCTTCAGAAGCAGCACCGGCACACGTGGATCTCGGGATGGCGTATGAGAGAGCCGGCGACCCGCAACAAGCGTTGGCGGAGTATGCCCGAGCCTCCGCCCTGGATCCTGATGACGCGGCATCCTACATGCACATTGCTGTGCTCCAGGCCCGTCAGCACCATGTCCCCGAGTCCAACCGCGCCTTTCAGCAAGTTGAAACTCTGTATCACAATTCCGCCAATGTGGAAGGCTTGGCGGAGTTGGACTATGAGCGTGGTTACGCCGCCAACCGCAACGGCGAACCCGCCGACGCAAAGCGTCTGCTCGAAAAGGCCTCACAGGAAGCTGATGATATTGGAAGTGTTCAACTGAAGATTCGCACGCTGACGCAACTCAGCAGTCTGGCGTACGTCTCGGGCACAAATCAGGAAGCAGTCAGCGATGCGGAACAAGCCATCCAGCTCGCCCGCGACAATCAGCTTGAATCATGGGCAGCAAACGGATTCGTTCGGCTCGCGAGCGCACAGCTGGTAGAAGGCCACTTTTCGGACGCAGATAAGAGCTTGCAGGATGCGTTCACTATCCTCCAACAGAGCCCACAACCGCGCACCGAGGCATTAGCCAATGTCACTCTCGCCAGCTTGAAGAACCAGGAGGGGCTGCCGGAGCAGGTCACGGCTCCGGCCCAGCTGGCCCTGGACTATTACAAGCGCAATGGATTCTTTAATGAGGCCACCTACGCAGGAATACTGCTCATACGCGCGGAACGAGACAAAGGACGATCTCAACAAGCTCTACAGTCGGCCAACCAACTTCTAGCGCTTACCAAACAATCGGGCGTGCGCTCCTTGATGATGAAGGCCGAGGAAGCCGTAGGCAGCGTCGACCTGCAGTTGGAACAATACCCTGACGCATTAAGTCACTACCAAAATGCCTTGGCTCTGAGCGACAGTGCGACCCGGGCCTTCTACGCTCTTCATTGTGGGATGGTCCTTTGGCGATTAGGCCGCTACGCAGAGGCCGAAACAATGCTCGAGTCAGTCCCTCGCACAGACGCTCTCTCGACACAGGCCGGTACCGACCGGGTTAATTCCTTGCTCAGTCAGAGGCGTTTCAAGCCGGCGCTGGAGCTTGCGAAACAGCTACTCGCGAACAGCGGGACGATAAACAGCAGCCTTGAAAACGACTTACAACAGGCTATGGCTATCTCGGAGGCTAATTTAGGCATGAAGCCCCAGGCGCTCGAATATATCGCAGAACAGTCTACAAGGAATCGTCATGGCAAACCTGAAGACACTGCACTCATGCAGTTGGCCGACGCCGAGATCTATCTCGCGCTCGGAATGAACAATGAAGCAGAAGAGGCTGCTGCAGAGGCTCATGACCACTTCAGGGGAGCACCACAGAAGGACTCGCTGCTGCACAGTATTGTGCTGGAAGCCGCCGCGTTCAAGTCGGCGAAAGACGACACCAACTACCGCAAATATTTTGCAGAAGCCATTGACACCGTAAACAGTCTGCGGAATACTTGGTCCCCTCAGTCGCTCCAAAGCTATCTGGCACGTCGCGACCTACAAGTCGCAGGAACTCTCAAGTAGCGGGCCATCGAATCCACTCCGGAGCAGAGCCATGACCGCAGCAGAGAACGCACCTCAACGCAGTTTTACGGCCGGTCAGCTGACCCTGACAGGTTTGGTGCTGTTGATCATTGGAATAGTGGGGGGCGGACTATATTTCAAATTGGGTCCGCCTACCGCCGGCAACGGTTCTGATACCCCAATCGTCATTGTGGGCGGTTCTATTCACTTCAAAGCAAAGAAAAGTGACTGGCAACCGTGCTCGAATGGAAACACGACCTGCTACATGGCCACGTCTAAGATGGCAGATAAGAAGAAACTGAGAAATTTCCACTTTGTCGATGAGGACTCCAACGATAGCCCTTTACCAGTGACAGCCGCTTCAGGGTATGGATGGGAGATCGATGTGACGGATGCCAATAAGCAGTTGATCCGCGTATGCGCTGAGATCTCCTCCGATTACACCGCTTGCGACAACAAGGACCCAATCAAATCCGACTACATCTATGTGATTAACACCGGTGCCGGGAGGTTCCACCCACCTAGTGGAAAGAATGGAAAGCACAATCGCCTCATATATGAGGATAAGAATGGCCAGCAGAACTACGCTTACATCACCACGATTCAACTGAATGCTTCCGGTCGTTCTCCCACGACTAAGTCCTGCACCGACTCTGACTGCTCTATATATCTCTCCCAGTAAGCAGAGATACTGACCGCGCAAATCCCAATCCGTAGGGGCCACCGAATCCACTCCCGGAGCAGACCCATGACCGCAGCAGAGAACGGACGCACACACAGCTTTACAAGTGTTCGCCTGGCAATTGTCGGCCTGGTTATGGTATCGGTCGCAGGATGTCACGAGCGGCGCGAAAAGGTAGCCGCCAACGGCGGCGACACCCCGATCGTCATCAGTGGCGGCTCGATCCACTTCAGAGCGACAAAAAAGAGCAACTGGACACCCTGCAACGGCGGCTCGCCCACGCCCACCACGACCTGCTACGAAGCTCCCTTCGCGAACAAGGCCGACTTAGTGAACTACCAGTTTGTCAATGAAGACTTCGTCGAGAACGCGGTGCCGATAACGTCATCACCGAAAGTGAGCAACGCATGGGAGATCGATGTTGTGGATGCGAATCCCGACGGTCAGCACATGGTATTGGTCTGCGCCGAGAGTTCCGCAACGTCCGGCTACGCCAGTTGCGACCACGGCCCAATCACCACCCAAAACATCTACGTAATCGTAAAGGGCAATGGCGCAACGTTCGATGAGCCTAAGGGTCCCGGTAACTCAACCAACAGGCTGCAGTATCACGATGGCGATAATAGGTACGACTACATCGCCAACATTTCGTTGAATGCCTCTGGCGGGGCTGGGGGGCAGCAAACGGCCTGCACGGATAATGCCTGCGACCTGTTCCTTTCGAAGTAGCGCAAGGTCTTTGCTCCATACTGAAGGAATTTTTTGCGGAAAAGGTCGTCTATCCGATCTTCTGCCAACTTGCGATTTCGAATCGGCGGACCTTTGCGGAGCTTTGGGCGGAGTTCCCACGGCCAGTCAGCGAATCCCATCGGAGTCGCAGTCCGCCCACCTTCGTCGGAGACGACCAACGTATATCTCCGTCGCCGTATACCCGAACCGTAATTCTCCGCGCCTCTGGAGACTGGGCGTGCGGCGCAACATCGGCCCACGGCATCAGACTGCCTGCCTTGATGAATACAGGGATGGCGTTCATCGCGGCTGGTATCGTCTGCGTTCGGCCGCTGACTACCGCGCCGGTCCAGAAATCCTGCCATTCACCCTCCGGCAGAACTACCTTGCGTTCGGGCTCGCCAGCAAACAACGGAGCGATCAGCAGTCGATCTCCCATCATGTACTCATCGTCGACGTCCTGGATCATCGGATCATTCGGATAGTCCATGACCAGCGCTCGAAACGGCGGCATGCCGCTCTCCTCGTACTCAGCGAACGCGGCCTGCAGATACGGCAGTAAACGCATCCGCCAGGAAATAATCTCTCTACAGCGATCGCGCAGATGCTCCCATCCTTCACTGAACTGGTCCTGGTTGTTCTTGTCGCGGTCGATCTGCATCCACGGTGGATTGCGGATGTACCACGCGTTCACCATAGCCAGTGGCGAGAAGATGACACTTTGCAGCCTGCGAATAAGATCCTCTTCATCGCGTGCGTCACGCACCTCCGGGCACCACAACAGACCGCTGAATCCGGAGTTGACCAGAGCGCGAATGAACTCGCGATGATCGTACAGATCGCTGTAAAGCACAAACGGATACGGCGTAGCGAGAGCATGGCTGGATCGCACGAGTCCATAGGTTGACTGCCCGCGCTGCTTGAACTGGTCGAGAATCGTGTCCTGGTAACGCAGCCCAAACTCGCCGTGCATCACTTCGCCGTCAACGCCGGACGGAAAGCTGCTGTTATCCGGAAATGACCATCCATTCGTAAAATCCGAGTTATCGCACTCATCCAGCTTGAATCCGCTGATTCCTATATCGACTAGTTCGCGCCCGTGGTAACCCCCGAAGATGCGGCGGGCCGGCTCGCCTGGGAAGTCAGGCACAAGGCCATTCCAAACGCCAAAGTTGCCGGAATACGGAACGAGTTCCGGAAAAATCGGGGACGCCGGATCGGTGAACGCATGCTCCCACAGGTTCACGTGATAGCCCAGCTGTTGAGCGGCCTTCACAAAACCGGCGGGATCGGGAAACCGCTGCTTGTCCCAGGCGAACGTACAGGAATATGCATGGCTCTGCCACCCCGGTTCAAGCCCCAGCACATCGCACGGAATATCGTCCTGGCGCAGGCTCTTTGCAAGCGCAAGCACCTGCTGGGCGTCGAGATGCATCTCCGCGCGATACCAGAAGCCGAGCCCCCACTCCGGAGGCAGAACGCCACCACCAGCAAAGAGGTTGTAGCGTTGCACCGCCTGCCGCATCTGAGGTCCGGCGAACAGGTAGACGTCGACTCCCGCAGCCCGCGGAACCTCAACCATGACAGGACCAGGACCTTGCCTCTCACGCACCGTCTGCGGCGAATTAATCTCCTGCGTGTGCGAAGTCTTCGGCTCAACCGGTCGTGCGTGAATCTCGCCGCAGTAGAAGGTTGCGTGGCGAAAGGTGTCGACCAGCACTCCATACCCATGCGTGGTCACATAGAACGGCACCGGAGCATGCGAATCTCCTGAGTCCACTTTGGGATCCGCATTGACGCGAATCGTCCGCTTCTTGTTCTGCTGCTGGAATGACAACATCTGCAGGCCGAAGCCATACATCAACTCGCCCGGCGCCAGCTTCAGCTGAAGCTCGACACCTCGAGATGTCACGGAACCAGTCGGCCCTTCGAGTGGCGCCGTGTTTACTCGTACAAGCTTTCCCAGTCCATCCAGATCAGGAGCGATGCGTCTCGAGCGGACTGGCGAATTGGCTTCCGGCCGCCCAATCGTGCTCTTCCATATTCCCGGCGCAACCAATTCCCACGCAGTGAAGTTTGTCTGCTGCTCCGCCGCAGCCAGCCCATAGCTCTGTGGCGCAATTCCACTCAGGACAGCGCCCGAGCCAATCCCCTTCAACACGTCGCGACGGTTCATTCACTGTACTCCATAAACTGCGCTCCCATGCTCGGGCAATGCGATCTCGAGATGATCGGACGATGCCAGCCGGCGATGACCGCTCAGATCGAAGATCGGATGTCGGCCGGCCTTGATCCCCAACTCACTCCAGCGCACCTCAAGACGCACCGGCGCATCGCTGAGATTGAAAAAGGCAAATGAGCTCCGCACCCCACCTGACGAACGCGTCTCCGCTTCCCACACTCGAATCTGTTTCCACTCCGGCGGCAGATCCGTTATTGGGTGGCTCTCCAAAGCGTGTTGATCGATATCCAACAGCACCCGGTCCGTCATCAGCCCCCGCGTAAACGGATCGAGCCTTGTGAGGTTCGCTCCTTCGATCAGCGGTGCGCGAGCGAAGGCCCAAAGAGTGAACTCAGTCCGTTGCTCATCGTGAGTCAGCTGCGAATCTCGCGCCTTTCCCCACGCCGGGTCTGGTCCCAGCCAACCGTTCGGCAGCGCGTCCGGATCAACCCAGCTTCCCGGCTTCACAAACGGGGCCCACTTGGCGAGAACGTCGAACTCATCCCGCAGGCCTATCGGGAACGCTGTCGGGCCTTTGGGGTTCGACCACAGATCCCAATGCTCCACCGACACCCGCCACATCTGGGAGTACCTGCCCACAAATCCCGCATACTCATCCGGCGGCGGCCCGGGAGAAAGGCTCAGCACCATCGGCCGGCGCGTCTTCCCGATCGCCTCACTGATCTGCCGAATCTCCGACGCGCGAAAGGGCCGGTCGCTCACACATCCCAGCTTGATAAGATCGACGCCCCAGCCGGCGTACTGCTTCATGATCGAGTCATACCACGCCTGCCCCGCCGGATCATCGTTCACGGCGTAGAACTCCCGGTCCCACGGGCAGGTCTGCGTCGTGTCGGCGGCCTGCGAGGCATGGAATCCTGACGCGGCGAGAGTGACATTCTGCTCTACCGCTTGCCGTGGAATGCCGAGCATCACGTGAATCCCCAGCTTCAGTCCGCGGGCGTGCAGCCAATCCGCCAGCCGGCGGAATCCCTCTCCATCCGCCGCGGAGGGGAACCGGTTCACTGCCGGGATCAGTCTGCCGTTGCCGTCCAATTGGTAGCCGTGTCCCGCACCCGCGGCATTCGTGGGGTCCGTCTCATACCATCCGGCGTCGAGCATCGCGTACTGCCAGCCGTATCGTCTGAGTCCTGCCAACACCTCGGCGTTCGCTCTGAAGTCGGTCTCCGTAATCGTCAGCCCATACGAGTCCCATTCGCTCCATCCCATCGGCGGAGTCGGCGCGGGATTCTCCGCGTGCAGAACTTGCCTCGCGGAAAGCAGGATCAAGAGCCCGAGTAGAACCACGGCCCCGATACGAACGACAGCCGACTTCCGGAACCAGGTCCCGTCCTTCCTGACGCGCTGATGTGATCGCGTGCCCACCCGTTCAAGAAGTCTTACGTGTTGCGTGGCGCTTGCCAAGAGATTAGCGGCAGGAAAACACCGCAAAACATGGCTTTCACATTTGTTTTCACCACGTGGTGACGTCGACCAGAGCCGCGAAGACGCTGCGGAAACGACCGGTATTCAATCACGACAAGGCCGGACTTCTTTCGCTCCGCCAAGCGCGACTTATGGTGTAATCCTTCGCGTTGCAACTACGCTGATCGACAGCGGAGCCCCGGCAACGGTGCTGGCCTTGATCAGCGCCTCAAAATACACCGGGTTCGCTGGATCGCCGCTGATGCCGAGCGACTCCTTCAGTTTGTTGCGTAGGTTTTCATCGGAGAGCAACAGTCCCAGCGCCTCCGTGCCTTCCTCCCGCAGTCCTTGCAGCAGCAGCACATTGCCCTGTCCGCTCTTCATCGGCAGCAGCGAGATCGTCGCATAATCCTCTCCGCCTGAGCCGGTAACCCGGAGTCCCTCATATTGCAACTGCTCTCCCTTACGAGGATTGCGATTGAGAAAGTACATCCTTCCGCCAATCGTGTCCTCCACCGTCTGGAAGTTCAATCTATCGGCAAAGAGCGAAACCCACGGGTTCGATGTTGGCCCGCCGACAAAGATGAAGTTGCCTCGCTCAAGGTCTCTGCGGTTCAGATCGCGCGCCGAGAGCACGGTGATTAAATCATTCTCCGGCCCGGCAAGACGCATCAACCTGGCGCTTATATCTGTATCCGCAAAGGATGTTATCTGCGAGTCCTCAATGTACTTCACGAGTTGTGCGACATTGTCGTCCATCTTCGTCGTCGGACTGAATGCACTTCCCGCTGAAGACTGCAGATACTCCTCGAGAGAAACCTGGCGTCGCGTCATCAGCCGAAGCATGGAGGTCCCATCTGAGACCACAACTCGCGTCGGCACATTCTTGGTCAACACAGCACTTATCGGCCATGGCGCACGAAAGACCGGAGCCGCCCTCGTCGCGCGGTACCAACCCAATCCGCAAATCGTAGCAGCCACTACGGCTAACGCCAGCATGCTTCCGATCAGAACGCTCGATCTCGGCTTCGCTGCGATCGGCGTTGGGACTGCTCTCGGCGTAACAACCGGCTGCCTTGCGGGCTCTTCATAAAAGACGATCCCGTAGGAACCCTTGGGGATGTCGGCCAGCAACGTCTCCCCGCGGCCTTCCATCGCAAAATATTCATGCAGGCGGAGACGCAGCTGTCGTACGTGCACGCGCACCGCGCTATCTTCGGCCGGGCTGTAGCCAGCCGGCTTGCCGAAGACGGCGGTTCCAATGACCTGTTCTGTCAGCTCGTCATACCTTCCGGTCAGTGAATGCACCGTAAGGTACCGCAACAGGTTCGGTAGTCGCGTGGACTTCTGAAAAGGGGGCGTCGCAAGAATTCGCTCGATAAGCTGCCACTCTGGTCGATCCGATAAATCCTCTTCTGCGACTTCACTGTCGAACTGTTGCAACTTCGCCACACTACCACCTCATCCGCCACGGACGGTCGAAGTATACACCGCGACATACACGGATTTACAGGCAGTCGGAGCAGACGCGGAACGGTGAAAACATTGTGAAATCGCTGTTATATCAAATGTTTCTGGCGCTAATCCCTTGTGAGACATCCATGCCATGCGTCACTGTTTTTAAACGCATTCGTTACAGCATTGTGTTGTTGTCTTCGCACTTTGCTGGCGAAATGCAGAGGGTCGTCAATGCAAACGAGAGTTCAGTGGTCAGGAAATACCGTATCGGACGGAGTCGTTCGATTTTCGCATCGCATCGCAAGCGACCTACCGCTGCAACCCCCAAAAGCATCGACAGACGAGCAGAACGCCGGTTCGTCCGGCCGCAAACGCTTCCTGAAGGGCCAGACGGCCGTGATGCTCCTTCTGCTTTTGCTCTTGCTGGGCTCGACTCCAATTTTCGGACAGATCGTGCCGACGGCAACCCTGGATGGAGCCGTCACGGACCCCAGCGGCGCAGTCGTTCCCTCCGCGACCGTACAGATCGTGAACACGGCGACCCAGGTCTCCAAGCACATGGCCACAGACTCGCAGGGGCGTTTCGGGTTCAAGTTCCTTCTGCCCGGCTCTTACGACCTGAACGTCTCCGCTCCGGGCTTTGCCACCTACCATCAGACCGGCATCACACTCGACGTCAACGTGCCGGCCACCGTAAACGTTCGGCTCGGTGTGCAGTCGGCTACAACGCAGGTCGCCGTGAACGCTGATTCGGAGATGGTCGACACCGAGTCCGGCACACTGCGCCAGCTCGTCGGAAAGCAGTACCTCGAAAACCTTCCGCTCAATGGGCGCAATGCCGCAACTCTGGTCACCATGGCGCCCGGCGTCGTTACCAGTCCTGGCGAGTACAACGATTCCTATGCAAATAGCGGAAACGAAGTTGCCTACGCCGTAAACGGAACCTATGGCGATCAGGTCAGTTACAACCTCGACGGAGCCCCTCACGAAGATCTGATCTCAAATCTGAATGCAACCTTTCCAAACCCTGACGCGCTCGCGGAGTTCAGCGTTCAGACCAACAACTTCGACGCCCGCTTCGGCGGCGTCGGCGGCGCGGTCGTGAACATTGTCACCAAGTCTGGCACTAACGCCATCCACGGCTCCCTGTTTGAATACGTCCGGAACGGCGACCTCAACGCTATCAACTACTTCGCAACCACGCAGGATGCTCTGAAGCGAAATCAGTTTGGCGGCGTGATCGGCGGCCCGATCCTCAAGGACCGCCTGTTCTACTTCGCCAGCTTTCAGGGCACCACCGTCAACAACGTCAGCCAGGGGAATACCGCCTTTGTTCCTACGGCAGCTGAGCGTCAAGGCGATTTCTCCGCTCTTTGCACCGCCGGCTTCAACAGCAGCGGTATCTGCAACAACTCGTCGCAACAGCTTCATAACCTATCCGGCCAGCCGTTTACATACAACATGATTCCTTCCGGTCTCTGGAACCCGCTGAGCACCGCCATGATCCCGGACATACCGACAACATCGAATCCGAGCGGTGCGCTGTTGTATTCGCTGCCCAGCAAGACCCGTAGCTATGAAGGTCTGGGTAAGCTTGACTACACGATGGGCCGTCATCAGTTGATGTTCAGCGCCTTCTTCGTCAACTACAACTCTGCCGGTTGGAACGGCAACGGAACTCTCCTCAACTACGGCCTCAACCAGGAGCAGACCACCAACGAAGGCAAGCTCAGCGACACCGTTACCATCAGCCCTCGGCTTGTCAACTCATTCGTCGTGGACATGCTGGTGCTCAACTCGTTGCAGACCACAGCCGCGCCTTTCTCCATCTTCGACTTCGGAACCACCAACGTAGCCGAACCGGCAGCCAGGTTTCGCGAAACCGGCATCACTGTTACAGGATTCTCTGGCTGGGGAACAGGCCGCTCCTCTCCTCCGGGCAAGTGGTACCAGGAAGCGATCGACGCCTCCGAACTTCTCAGCTTCACACACGGAGGCCACTCGTTCGCCTTCGGAGCCGAATATGATCCCTACCTCCGCTTCGACTCCGCGACGGGTTATGAAGAAGAACCGATCTACAGCTTCACAGGCTATGCAAGCGGCAACGGCTTCGCGGATTTTCTCCTCGGCGACGTTCAGCAATTTACGCAGACCGCCGGCAAGGCGAAGTTCACTCGTGGTCACCAGCTTGCCGCGTTCGCTCAGGATGAGTGGCGCGTTAGTCGCAGGATGACGCTCGACGCCGGCTTGCGCTGGGAACCATTCTTCCCCTACACCGACCCGGTCAAAGGACAGATCGGCGGCTACGTCGCCGGCGCCCATTCCGCGCGCTTTCCGCTGGCGCCCACAGGTCTGCTCTTCGCCGGAGATCCCGGGTTCCCCAACGGCGGCATGTACGACAACCTTGGCAATTTCTCACCCCGCGTCGGTGTCGCTTACGCGCTTCGAAATGGATCACATCCCACTGAGATCCGAGGCGGCGCCGGCATGTTTTACATCCAGCCGTTCATGGTTCTCTGGAACAACTTTGTGCAGAATGCTCCCTTCAGCCCTAGCGCGGTCCTCAATGGCGTGAACTTCTCAGATCCCTACGGCAGCGCCGGCCAGCAGAACCCCTTTCCGCCGTTCGCTCCAATCACAACCTCCGCCGCCACCACCTTTGTCACGCCGATCACCTATCAGTTCTTCAATCCTCACTGGCACCTTGGTTATGTGCAGTCCATGAACATCACGCTGGAGCAGCAGCTCGGGAGCCATCTCGTCGCGCGCGCCGCATACGTCGGTGATCGTGGCGTCAACCTCCAGGACAACAACGAACAGAACCCGGCGATCTACAGCAGCGGCGCCACGGTCAGCAACACGAATCAGCGTCGTGCTCTCTATCCCACCTACGCTTCGCTCATCGAGATGAACAACGCCGGCTGGTCGCACTACAACGCCCTGCAGCTCACACTCGAAAAGAAGCTGGACCACGGTTACTCATTCGTCATGAACTTCACCCACTCCAAGGCCACCGACAACCAATCCACCGATCAGCAGCTTACGCTCACAAACCCTGATCCATTCGATCCGAACTTCAACAACGGCACCGCCAATGAAGATGTCCCCAACGCCTTCTTTATGAGCGGCGTCGGCGAACTGCCCACCCTGCGCAACAGCTCGCGCCTGGCCCGGGCCGTTGCGGGAGGCTGGATCGTGAGCGGAATCTTCACCTGGGCCAACGGCCAGCCGTTCACCATCACCTCAGGGCAGGACAATTCGCGCAGCGGCGTCAACCTCGACCGCGCCGACCTTGTGCCCGGCACCAACCCCTACATACCCTTTCAGCCGACCCGCCAGCTTGAGATCAGTCAGTACTTCAACACGGCTGCGTTCAAGCAAAACGCTCTCGGCACATTCGGTGATTCGCCCCGTAACCTTCTCCGCAATCCTAACTATCTGAACCTCGACGCCGGTATTCAGCGAATCTTCCCCATATGGAAGGAAGCCACCTTCCGTTTCCGCGTGGAGGCATTCAACGCATTGAACACCGTGCATTTCAGCCAGCCCGGAACAAACCTCAGCTCTACAAGCACCTTCGGAAAGATCACTTCCGCCGGCGATCCGCGTATCCTTCAACTCAGCGGAAGAATTCAGTTCTAACAATTGACTCTGGATAGTTGGGTAATTCTTACTTGGAGTGTCGCGTCATTCCGATGTTGGGGCCAACCCGGCATCGGACGACCGTATACATGATGGGGTGTTTGCTATGAGGTCGATGCTAGTCGGGTCTTTCCTTGCAGGATTTGCTCTGCTTTGTGGTCATGCTCAACAGCCAAGTGCGCCAGCACAAGACCGCCCGGTCACCTTCGCCGTGCTGGCCGATCCGCAGCTTGGAATGTATGCCAAAGACAAAAACTTCCTTCAGGAAGCAGCGAATCTCAAATTTGCCATCGCTAACCTTAATCGGCTGCATCCTGACTTTGTAGTTGTCTGTGGAGATCTTACCGACCGCAGCAACGATGAAGCAGAGATCGCAGCCTATAAGCAGATCATGCGCGAGCTCGACCCATCCATTCCGGTCTATAACGTCCCCGGTAACCACGACGTCGGCAATCTTCCCACGGCGGCCACTCTGGCCCACTATCGCGCATCCTACGGCCCGGACTATTACACCTTCCACTACGGCCACATTCTCGGCATTGTGCTCGACTCCAACCTTATCCGCTCGCCCGACAATGTCCCCGAGGAAGCGGCCAAACAGGAACAGTGGCTTCGCGATACCCTGGCGCACGCAACTCCCGAGGAGCAGCTTCTCGTCTTTCAACACATTCCCTATTTTCTGAAGGATGCTCAGGAGAAGGACGACTACTTCAATATTCCGCTCGCCATCCGGACCAAGTACCTTGATCTTCTGCTAGCGAATCACGTTCATCTTGTCTTTGCGGGGCATTACCACCGGCTCGCCGGTGGCACGGATGGATCGTTGACCGAGGTCGTCACCGGCGCCGTGGGCATGCCCATCGGAGGGGCGAGCTCAGGGTTCCGTCTCGTCCGGCTCAGTCCCACCGAAATGACGACCGAGTGGTACTGCCTCGGAAATATTCCCAACCAGATCGAAGGCGAGCTACCCAAAGGTGGCTGCTCCTCCGGCGACGGAGCTCAATCGCAATCGATGCCCTAGGCTTCTGTACCATGCAACCGCGGCAAGCCGATCATCGCGTGGATAGACACGTTCAATGCAAGATCATATCGAGCGGTTGTTCTTTCGCAGCAGGCAGTGACACACCCAGGAGTCTCGCGATCGTAGGAGCAACCCGAAGATTGGGAATCGTACCGACGTCGACGCCTGCGCGTATATGCGCTCCGGATGCGACGAATAACGCCTGCATATCGGGATCGGTGTTGCTGTAACCGTGGCTTCCGGCGACGGGATAAACATCCTGCGTCAGGGGACCGTCTTCTCCCGCCCAGAACGCATAGCCCTGTGCTGCCGTCAGGTAAAGGTCCGGCGCCTGGCTCGTAGTGCCCAGTGCCGGAAGCCCTAACGCGCTCGCCTCACTGTTTGTGAACGCGCCCTCCACGCCGGGCATGCTGGAGAAATATGCCTTCAGTTCCGGAACCAGCTTCGCGCGAACAGACGCATCGCGGATATAGAGCGACGCCTCCCCGCCCTCTGCGAGAAACCAGGCGCCGCCTTCATATTGCCCATTCTGTTTTGTGAGCACGCCCCGTTGTGCCAGCACCACGTTCGGGCGGATCGCATGCTTCACATTGCCGAAGCCGTGGTCGGAAGCGATGATGAAGGTGATGCGGTCGAGCAAGCCCGCGGCACGTGCAGACTCGATCAGGCGGCTGAGGCACGTGTCCGCATAGGCGAATGCTGCATAGGCGGCTGGTGAGAGGGCGCCGTATTCATGCTGCAACGTGTCGGTCTGGAGCAGATGAAACAGCAGCAGATTCGGCGTGTGATGCGTCAGGATATCGATCGCAGCATCGGTCCATATCTCGTCGTGCCAGGCCGGACTGCTATTCCCGAAATGCTCCACCTGATCCTGCGTGATGACGCCCTTCGCGATCAAATCGTGGACGATGGAGCTGTCCACGTCCGGCTTCTCGCCGAATTGCCAGCGGACATTCTTGGCTCCGTAGATCGCAACCCAATCCACCTGACCTGTCGTCATACCCTTTTCTGCCAGTGCGTCGTAGAGGGTGCGGGCATGCACCAACTCGCCCTTCGGAACCCATGGCTTCACGACAGGACCACCGCCCGCATTTGGAAACTCGATTTCACCGTTCGCCATCACGTGATGTACGGCTGCACTGACGCCTGTGATCAACGTTGTGTGGTTCGGCCATGTGACTGTCGGATTGATCGGGATCATGGCATCGGCGTGTGCTCCGTTCGCTATCAGCGTGCGCAGGGTTGGCATCGGCAGCCGCGGATCCTTGAGAGCGCGAGCGGGAAAGCCGTCGATCGTCACCAACACAACGATCGGCCCGTGCTGTGCAGCGCTTCCGTCGTCTTGCGCAGGTGCCGCAACAACCGACATCACGAGCAGTGCAAGTGTTCCGACTCTAAAAATAAAACGACCAGCTTTCATCGCATTGTCACCTTCACGACAGTTTGGGTAAGGCCCGCTAAACGGCGCGATCCGTTCGGTCGGTGCCCGGAGTTTGAGCTATCTCGTCACAATCCAGCCAAGCGACTTCTCTGCGGTTCCCGCACCATCGCACGTATTGCTCGCGGATACCCAGTGAGTCTGGTTCGCCGTGCTGCGGCAGCGATAAATCTGTACGGACTTTCCTCTCGCCGGTCTTCTCGGGTAGCTGTACCCAGCCACGGTTTCTTCGTTGTAGTTCTTGTCGCAGGTCCCCGTAGTAACCAGATGATCAGGATGGCTGCGCGGCCAGGGCACATTGCTACGGCATTCCACAACTCTTATGAGTCTCTGCTCCTGCGATATCGGACTTGTCTCCGGAAGTTGCGGAAGATAGCCGATCGTATCGGCGGTAACCTTTGCAAATGTACCGGGAGCGTACGAAAACAACGGATCGATTCCATAAGCAACAGGCTGTGTGCTCGAGTAATACTGCTGATAGCTTGCATCGTACCGTGTTGTCAGCGCCACCAATACCTGCGGATCCTGTGGCAAGCTGGACTTTGACACCGTGACGCTGCGCATGGCCAGTATGCGATGCGACATAGTGTTGTGGGGCGGAAGAAATGCATAGACAAGAAGAAACTGATCCTTTTTTCTAACGCCCCAGGTGCGTGTTCCATCTACCAGACCTACAACCGAGGGATAGATATACAAATAATGCGGAGGATTTCCGCCGTAGGGATACCCTCCTTTCAGGTTAGTCTCCTGAACAAACAGCGGATCGGGGAGCGTCGTGAAGCCGAGGCTGTTCGTGCGCAAGTTCGAGAGCGAAGTAAAAGAAGCCTTCAATCCTTTGAAGCTTCCATCGGAAATTCCCAGAAGCATCACCCAGCCTTGGTCCTTCCAAACCGAAGCGCCAGTGCCCAGTTGTCCCGACGCAGAACCTGTCCCCCAGACCTTGCCGGAAAGATCGCTATCTCTGCCGTTCACTCCGGGATCATGGCCCCAGCCATCGTTGTACTTAGTAAACTTGGTGAGGCTTGCCAAGGGTGCCCGTGCAATGGCCGTAGTTTTCATGCGGCCGGGATCCCAGTCGGTCTTCGCCGGATGGCGGCAGAATAGGTACGCATACGTTCCATCAGTGATTGCGTTGCAATCACCCTCGCCCGACTCGCCACCGCCACCGTCACCATCCGTCGCGTCGATGATGCGGGTCGGATGACTCCACCGCCCCGCAAGCCCCGCATCGGCGCCGAGAGGCGACGTCCACAACGTCATCGTCTTATGGTGCGTCCGATAATTTCCGCAAGTCGTATCGCCTTGCTTCGGATTTTCACCGTGGCTGAAGCCGTAGAGTTTTCCGTCATAGACAAGCACTGAGTTAAGCCATTGACCGCACCTGGCCCAACTCTGCGTGGGGCTGGTAGCATGTAGAACGTCCCAATGATATGAACCAGTTGGCAGCGGCGAGCCGTCGCCGCGGGAAGCGGTTCTGGGCGGAGCGGTGGCGTCCCATGCGGCGATTCCATCCAGTGCCTGGGTGCAATTCGGCCCATCTCCGCTGCGCCAGCATGCATTACTAGTGAAGTTTCGGAACGATTTTGGGCCGATTTGATACGAAGTGTAGTAGTTATCTTCGCCGTATCCCTCGGGGCCTCGAATGCTATCGGCGCGTTCCAGCCAAAGACGAATTCCCGAAAGATTGAGATTCTGTTGTGCACGCAACGGCGGCGCAAGCATCAAGGCTGCAGCGGCGACGGCAAGCAAACCTTGTGCGGAGTTCATATTGTTTCCTTCGAAGTCACAAGTTAGGCAAATCCGGAACGCAGACGATGCTGCCAGCGTGGACAACGCTGTTCCTCGTGGAACATCAATTCGTATGTAGCTAATAAACGTGCAAAACGAAGTTTTCTGTGGAAAGTGTGCCACCGAAGCACGCGGAATCGCATTTGTGCCCGGATGAGGCTTGTTGAGGAAACCGTAGCGAGCTACGGTTTCCTCATGCCCTGGTTTTTAGAAGTTGAAGGTGGCCATGATCTGTCCTTCGCGGTTGGCCGCGGAGAACTTCGTGGTGACCTGTCCGAAGTTGGAGGAGCCCAGCGACGTGGTCGGGAACGGCGCCTGAACACGATTGAACGCGTTGAAGTAATCCATGCGCAGGGTGAACGAGGTCCCTTCGGTGATATAGAAGAGCTTCTTCAAGCTCAGATTCTCGACCGGATACCACGGTCCGCGAACCGCGTTATAGGCTCGTTTTGCGTTGCCCAACACATATTGGCTGCCGGTATTACTCCAGGCGGCGGTGCTGAACAAATACGGCGCGGTGGCAAGCTTGCCTTCAAAGAACAATGGAATCTGCCCGTAGTTGCCTGACCACAGCGGGACCCCGGAGTTGAAGTTAGGCCGGTTCGTTCCGTTCATAAGGCTTTCACCGGTCTGCGTGATCGCCAGCGGCTGAGAGTTGTTGTAGGTAAGGATGCCGGATACCTGCCAACCGCCGAGCAGCCTACCCGTCTCGCCGCGGTTGAGCCAACGCTGATTCGGGCCGAACGGAAGCTGATAAAGGACCGCCGCTTTGGATTCGAATGAGCCGGTGGTGTCTTCTGCCCAGTCCGACTGCTGGTTGTACTTGTTCACCGTTGTGACGAGGTTGTCATAGAGCCTTGGCAGTTCAATATTTGCCAGGAAGTTGAGATTGTTCGACAGGTGCTTGTCGGCCTGCACCTGGAAGGCGCTGAAGTACGTGGTCCCGGCCTGATCCCAGGTCCGCGTGACAGCGGAGTATTGCGGGTAGGGTTTGAGGGCCTGGTACACGGTGGCGCTGCCGCCGAACTGGCTAACAAAGTTAGCGTAAGGCACCGATACGCCGGAGCAGTTGGACGAAGCGACACGCGGGTCGGTGATTTTATAAGTAAGGCATGCGCCATAGCTCAGAACTGAAGGATTGGGCTGTTCGATGGGGTTTCGGGTGTAGCCGGACAGTTGAGTAACCTTGTTCTGGGTGAAGTCCACGGTCAGCATGGTGTGCCAGGGAATCTGCCGCTGAACGCTCACGGTCCACATGACTGCGCGAGGAGCTTTACCGTTCTGGTTGTAATCGAGATAGTAGATCGTCTGTGCGACACCCAATGACGGACTGAAAGGCGTCGGGCTCACTGCGGGAATCGGATTCGGTGAGCCGCTGGTGGGATTGCTCCACGGACCGTAAGCGGAGGTATAGCCTCCCGTGGAACTTACCGTATAGCTTCCTCCCAGCAGACCGGCCATGTTGACCGGACCGGAGTATGCTCCCTCACCCTGTCCGTAAGCACCGCCATAGCCGAGATAGGTAAGGGTAATTCCGCCCTGGATGACGGTGTTTCGATCGAGGCTGTAGGCAAAGCCCACGCGCGGACCGAAGTACAGACCATGAACCGCGATCTGGTTGTAGCCGGCGCAGCCCTGGCAGTTGCCGTACTCCGTAGCAGCACCGGGTAAGTTGCCGGCCGCGGGATTCGGAGTGTTCGGAGCCAGAAACACGTTGTTGTTTTCGGCCAGGGTGTAGGGCAACATCAGGTCATAGCGCAGGCCGGCGTTCAGCGTCAGCTTGTTGGTGACCTTGAAATCGTCCTGGATATACGCGGCAAAGGCATTGGTGTTGATGGCCGTTGTGGTTTGGGCGGAACGGGTGGCGGAATCCGGTAGGCCCAGCAGGAAGCTCGCAAAGGAGCTGCCGTATTGCGAGAAGTTGGGATTCGTGGTGTCCGGGACGGATGTTTCAGCCTGGCTGAAGCTGAAGTGACCGCTGCTGTAGTTGTTAAGGATGTAGGCGTAGTAGTGGTGATATTCGCCGCCGATGTTGAACGTGTGGCGGCCCTTGTTCCACATCCAGTTGTTGAAGATGTTCCAGCCGAGATTGTTGACGTAGTAACGGACGAGGCTGCTGTTGCTGTTGCCCCAGTTGGTGGGGGCCTCCTGGCCGTTGAAGCTGATGTACGGCATCGTGTTGCTGCTCGTCACCCCGGCGAAGTTCACACTATCGTTGGCGTTCTGATTGTTCTGGAACTTGTCCTGCGCCGCGAACCCTGCCGTCATGACCAGGTTGGGACGCCAGACCTTCGAGTAGTTTGCCAGCCAGATGTTCGCGTTGTCGGTAAGATCCTCCTGCCCCGTAAGCGGATTGGTAGCGGGGACGATGGGAGCATTTTCTTCCTGGGTCACGTAGTAGTGATTGCGCCACCATGTGAACGAAATGTTCTGGCTTTGCGAGAGTTGGTGGTTCACGGTGAGGCCCCATGCCTGGTTCTGTTCCGGCACGGACGCAAACGCAGGGTTTTCATTGTCCTGTAGACCGTAGTTCGTTCCCGTCGCGTTGGGAGCGGGAATGTACTGCAGCAACGATTTCGACAGAGGGTCGATACGGCTGGGGCAGATCACGTTCGGCTGATTGCCGTTACATCCCATGAACTGCTGACCGGTCTGCGGATCGTAGATGGGGATGAGGACGCCGTTGGAGTTAACAAAATGGCTGAAGTCGCCGCTTATTTCGGCCGGCGTTGGAACCGAACCGATGGCCACTCCGGAGGCGGTTGCCGCAGCCTGATGCTTATTGAAGAGATCGAGGCTGACCAGGAAGAAGGTCTTGTTGTGGCCGTTGTAAATCTTTGGCAGAACCACGGGACCACCGAGAGTGCCGCCCCAGTCGGTCTCTCGATCTACCGGCGGAAGCGGTTGACCGGAGGCGTTGAAGCGCGATGCGAAGAAGCCGACGGAGTCGAAGGCGTTGTTACGGTCGATGAAGAATGCATCGCCATGCAGCTTGTTCGTGCCCGTGCGCATGTTGTAATCCACCGCGCCCAGGACCATACCGTAGCGTGCGGAGAAGGCGTTGCGGATGACGCGGAACTGATCCACCATTTCGTACGGAGGATCGGAGTTGATATCCGAGGCGGTGTCGATCTGCAGGCCGTTATAGTAGTTGCCGGCCGAGTTAATCTGCGATGGCGCGCCGCCTTCCACCGACACGCTGCCGTACGAACCGGCGCGAACGCCAGGCGCGAGTGTCGCAAAGCTGGTGATCTGGCGCACATATCCGTTGATCAGGAGCGGCAGATCGCTGACTTCCTCGGTCGGCAGCATCGAGTCGAGCTGAGGGTCGGTAGTGTCCATGTGGATGGCGTTGAACGATGACACTTCCACCGTCTGGCTGACAGAGCCCACCGTCAACTTGATGTTGTCCGTTGCCTGGGTGCCGACTTCCACGACGACGTGTGTCTGTTCGAACTTCTGAAATCCTGACGCCTCCACCGCAATGTTGTACGTTCCGGCCGGGAGTGGCGCGGTGTAGAGACCTACGGAGGACGCGGAGACCTGTGTCTTGATGCCGGTGGCCTCGTTGGTAAAGGTGATGTGCGCCTGAGGAATGGATGCGCCCGATGGATCGGTAACGCGGCCGGTGAGGCCGGTGTTCGCCTGCGCATTCAACGCCAACGGCCGGAGCAGCAGCAGGCACGGTAGAAGAAACAGGGCAAGCGCCCAGCGATACTGTTTCCGCGACGTCGCTCTCACGTTTCCGGTGAACAATACCAACGTTCCGTTCGGTTCATTCGTTTTCTGGTGTGACATAGCTTTCGTCCTCCTCAAATCCTTGTTCCGCTTTGTTGCTTTACGGCGTGAAGTAGCGTTCTTTTCACTGGGCATGAGCCGGTCGAACGATGTTGTGAGTGCGGTATCGAGGCGCCGATGCGCCTTCTGCCGCAGCTTTCTGTGCAAGTACCGCAGCACTCTGCGGTACGTCCTGCTCTGCAAAATTCCAACCGCGCAGTGAAACGCGCGCATTGCCGGCGCCAGAGGCGTCGACCGGAGCATGAATGGTGACGGTGCGCTCCTCGCCGGGCAAAAGGGAGAGATAGTTGTCGCTGTAATACGCGGGAAGGATGCGCGTTCCATCCGCATGGCGCAGCGTCAGCTTCAGAGCGATCGCGGCGTCGTTGCCGGTGTTGCGCAGCTGCACGCGCCACACCTTCTCTCTTCCGCCATCAACGACCGCATCGGGCGCGGTCGCAACATCGGCGGCCACGGACGCCGCGGCAAGCTTATCCAGACCGCGATAATTCTCCGGATCTTTGGCAACCCAGTAGAAGTTATCGGCGACCATCGCGCCGGCTGCATCGCGCAGCTCCAGCCGCACGAAGACGAGCGGATGCTGCGCGAAGGAGTCATCCAAAGGAAGAACGAACAAAGGCGTGGTCTCGTTCGCTGCGGCGTCGGCGCTGACATCCTTCGAAGACAGCGTCACGTTCCCGGGCGAGACGACGACGGCGTGGACACGAAGGCCGCGGACGGCGTCGCGGGTGGTGTTGACGAGCTGGACAGTGTAGTCCGAGAGATCCATCTGCACATGCAGCGGAGCGTTCGCCTTCTTGATGGCATAGAACGACGCCTGCGTGTCGTAGTCGGAGCTGTACATCTGCCACATGGTGCTGGGCCAAGCCGGCTGCGTCATCCAGATCATGCGCCCGCTGTTGGGCTTCCAGAGGTGCGCGTACATGCCTTCGTAGATGGCCTGGTGGTCGACGTAGTTGAACAGCTGGATGCGGCGCTCGAATTCGCTGAGCGAATCGAAAGGGCCGAGCTGTAGCGCGAGCTGACGCATGAGCTCGTGCGTATTGCCACCTTCGCTCTGGTGCCAGTCGTGGTAGGCCCAGTCGTCGCTCACGGGCCAGCGGTCGGCTGCGGCAACGGTGTGTTCGAAGGCCTCGCGCGTGGGGAAGGATGAGATGCCGAGTTCCACGGAGAAGCCGCGATTCAATTTGCTGAAGTAAAGCGAAGGATCAACCCAGTGGTACGGTCCGCTCGGCCTGAGGTTCACCTGGTTGGAGCTCGGCGAATAGAAGCGCGTTCCATCCTCCTCATGCAGCATCTGGATCAGCTTCACGTTGAAGATGGGCGGCGGAGCGCCTTCGTTGCGTCCGCACCAGATCACGATGGAAGGATGGTTGCGATAGCGGCGGACGGTGTCGCGCGCGTTCTCGAGGAACAGCTCTGCATCCTCGGGCTCCGCGTTGTAGTTCTGCGTGGAGTCCCAGAAGTCGTTCCACACCATCAGGCCGTATTCGTCGGCGAGTTCGTAGAAGATTGGTTCGGTGTTCTGGCCCACCCAGTTGCGGATCATGTTGAGGTGGGCTTCCTGGTGCAGACGGAAGTAGGGCTCCAGATGAGCGCGGCTGATGCGCTTGCGCGTGTCGTCCATGCCCCAGTTGCCGCCGCGAACGGCGATGCGCACGCCATTCACCTTGATGACAAGGTCGGTGAGGCCGTCTTCGTTGGTAACCGGAACGACGGCGGGCGTGTTCTCTGCAGCGGGATCAATCGTCGATGCCCAGCCTGTCGCCGTCTGGCGCATATCTTCGTGGCGCACGTCGACGGGATCGTGGCCCGTGCCCAGGGTAAGCGTGGGGTTGACCTCAACGCGACGAAGTTGGCCGGTGTGATCGAAGAGTGTGAGCTCGTAGGTCACTTCGCGAACGCCGAAGGTAACGGTGCGTTCGTCGGAAGTGGCGCCGCCCGTCGAAAGCGCGAGGTGCAGGTGGTACAGATTCGGGGCGCCGTAGCCGTTGGGCCACCAAAGCCTCGGATGCGCGAGGTGTAGAGCGGCAAACCGCTCCGGCGTGAGATGCAATGTTGTGTCGCCCGGCGGGACTGTGGCGCTGGTACGGAACTGCACTCCTTCGAACGAGACGTCGAGCAGAATAGGCCGCGCGGCATTGCCGGCGTTATGCACGGGCACATTGATGTCAAGGTCCGCGGTGGAGATGTCCGGCAACGGAAGATGGGTTATGACCTGGGGATCGCCCAGCGTCACCGCTCCCGTCTCTTCGAGGCTGACACTCTGCCAGATGCCGGTATCGCGATCGCGAATCGCGGGCATCCAGTCCCAGCCCTCGGTGTCGACGAAGGTCGGACCGTCGATCAACATCATCCCGCCGTCATACCCCGGCCCGTCTTTGATGGATTGCTCCGCCGGAATGCCGGGATGCGGCGGCGGCGCCACACGGACCGCCAGTGCGTTCGCGCCGGGCCGCAGCAGCGACGTGGCATCGAAAATGCCGCGCTCGAACGCTCCATGGATCTCACCCAACTTGTGTCCGTTCAGCCAGACGTCGGCGGTGTAATTGATGCCGCCGAAGTGCAGAGCGAAGCGACGTCCGGCGCCGAGGGCCGCCGGCGCAGGAAACTCCACGCGATACCAGTAGTCGTGCTTGTTCAACGATTCCGGGATCGCAAGATTGTTCAAAGCGAAGTCGGGGTCCGGATAGACGCCGCGATCGATCAGGGTCGTCAGAACGGTTCCGGGCACGGTGGCCACGAGCCATTTCGCGTCAGCCGAGCCGGGCAGGCTCAGATACCCAGGCTGTGAGATCTTCGCTCCGTCCGCAGGCAGAAGCGACTTATCGGCGTTGGAATAGAGCCGCCAGTTGGCTGCGATCTCCCACGCGCCGGGGCGCTCCTGCTTCAGCGTTGGCGCCGGCGGAGGCAGCGGCTTGGCGTGCGGAGGCTGAGGCGCTGCGCCGTGGGGCATCAGGTCCGGATCCTGTGGAGCCCGATAGCCGACCTGCTGCTTGGTTTGCAACGGCCATGGCTTTGAATTCTCCTCGCGAAGCTGTGCATCGAAGTCCGGCGGTGAGGCGAAGTCGTGCGCGATTGCAGCCGCCGACTTCGCTCCGGTCTTTACGGAGAAACCTCCTATGGAACCGCTGAATCTCTCCATATCCCCGGAGGGATCGGGTGCCATCTCGATCTCCGGATTCAGATCGCTCTTGGGAGAGTGCGCGGTCCCGGCGCCGACGCCATCGACATAGAAGGTCACAATCTCGCCATCGTCGCTGGCGGCGAGGAGGTGCCATGTTCCGGCAGAGAGAGAACCCGGCGCAAGGACGGAAGCGCCTGAAGCAGACCCGAGACCGGCGTGCCCTTGCTGCAGCAGGAAGTAGCAGGACGACGCGTTGGGGTCTCCGATACCGGCGATTACGGCGTCCGTCTCGGGCGTGCTGGTCCGAACCCACAGCTCTTCGGTCCGCGCACCTGTACCTGCCAGTTCCTTGGGCAGCGGCTTGACGAGCGCGGGTCCTCCGGCGATCAGGTGCGCCAGGTAAGGACCAGCCTTGGCCGGCTCTTGGCTGTGCCCGATGCCAAGTCCAAACAATCCGACAGCCGCAACTGACCAAAACAGCCGCGTTCGCGAAGAGAGAAGGTCCTCGCAAACCGCCAACCGGCCCATAACCCTCGCCCAAACAGGCTTTGCAGAAACGTCCACGAACTCCCCCGGAACCGACACAAGCCTAGGAGCCGTCAGAGTGGCGGTCTAGGTTAGAGCGGTTCGCCATAGGTTCAGCCGGGGGTTCCGGGGCCGTTTGGGCTTGGAACTACCTGTAAACGCAGGATGAAAGCTGGCTTGGAAGACCGGAAGATGAAGACAGCTCTGGAGTTCGGTAGCTCCGCCTCTCGACCGCTTGCGTCTGGGGTTGAGTGTGCAACTGCGACGGTGGTCTAATGATCGTCGTTCGCAGAGGAGAGTTAACGGGACGTTAACTACGTTAGGCCGTTCCGGTGGCTATACTCAGTGCAAGTTGGAACCATGCTAACCAAGGATTTTCTGCACGACGAGGTGGATGCGCCAGAACAGGCGAACCCGTCACAGGACGCGGCACAGATTAACGAGCACCTCGATGTGGTTCTGGCGAGCGATGAATTCTCCTCGAGCCGGCGTGCCTCGGAGCTGCTGCAGCATCTGGTGAAGCGCGCGCTGGAGGGAGATACAGGGAGCCTGAAGGAACGGCTGCTGGGCGTCGAAATCTTTCACCGGCGCAGCGATTACAACACCAGTACCGACGCAATCGTCCGAGTGACAGCCAACGACGTACGCCGGCGGCTAACCCAATTTTATTCTCGCCATCCTGAGCAGCCTCTGCGCATCTCGCTTCCCTTGGGATCGTATGTGCCGGATTTCATCCGGCCGGCGCGGCGCGAGACCGATGCCGCGATCAGCGGCGCACACATCACCGACGCGGCGGTACTCCACCCGGAAGCGGCAACGGCCTCCGGATTCGCCGGCGGCGTTGTGCACCCGCCTGCTGCCGAGCCGGCAAGCTCGGTTTCCTGGCAAGGCATGTCGCGGCTGCGGTACGCTCTGGGGCTGGTGCTGGCCGTGCTTCTGGGCTGGTGGTTTCACGGCGCGGTGCACAGCCGCAGCGCGCAAACGAACGAAGCGTACTCCTTTTATAGCGACCTGCTGGGACCCATTGGCTTGGACAGTCCGGGAAAGACCCAGATTACGCTCACCAATCCCCATATGCTGCTCTATCTGGGACTCAACAGTCCCGGTCCGCCGCTCGGAGAAAGCCTGAAGGATATTCCGGTTCCTCCGGATATGGCCGCGGTGTTGAACAAGAGCGCCAACGACAGCCAGGCTGATTTTCCGTACCACCACTTCTTTGTGGACTTCGACAACTACACCGGAATTGGCGAGGCCAAAGCCGCGTTCGGCTTGGCACGCACCTTGCAGGCGATGGGGCGCAGCGCTGAGCTGACGGACGAACGCTTTCTGAACTGGGAGACTGCGCGACAGGACCCGCTCGTGATCCTTGGGGCTCCGCACGAAAGCAAGTTCGTGCAGGACACGCTTTCCGCCGCCAATTTCACAATTGGCTATGACTCAATCCACAATCTTCATCCGTTGCCCGGAGAGCAGGCCGAATACACCCGCACGCGGCACGGAGATGTGTTGGAGGACTACGGGCTTATCTGGATGACGCAATCGCCGTCGGGCACGCGAATTCTGGTACTTGCTGGCTTGAGCAGCGCGGGTACGGCGGGTGTGGGCGAGTTCTTCAACGATCCGGAGCGGATGAAGCCTGTCTATGAAAAGCTTCGCGCTGAAGCGGGATCGGGCAAGTTTCCCGACTCGTGGCAGGTGCTGCTGCGCATCCAGGCGCGGCAGGATGTTCCGGTCAGCGTGACTCCTGTGGCGGTGCGAATTACTCGCTGACTCGGCAGGCGCCCGGCGAAGTGAAGCAGATCGAACGTTAACTAACGTCAGGCGGAAACAGCTGCCGTCAGTGCGTATCCACACAAGTTGCTGATTCTTCTTTTTCATTGCGGCCAGTTCAGCGGCCCAACCCTTCTAACGTTGCGACAGCCTCGTTGCGGGGTAATCATGTTTAAAGAGAATGCGAGCGGTGTCATGAATGGAGCCGCGCGCGGGAGGATTTCCCTGCGATGAGTGATCAACTCAACCGCCGTACCTTTCTCCAAACGGGACTTGCTGCCACGGGTGCGGCGCTTGCGTCATCGTTGCCCTTGAAGGCCTCCACGCCACCTCGCAAACGGCCGAATCTGCTGTTTATCTACACGGAGGGCCAGCGCTCCGATTGCATGAGCGTGGCCGGCCATCCGATTCTGCGCACACCGAATCAGGATCGCCTGGCGCGCGAGGGCACACGCTTCACGAACGCCTTCTGCACAAACGCGCTATGCGCACCGGCACGAGCCACGGTGATGACTGGCATGTGGTCCCGGTCCTCCGGCGCCTTGGATAACAAGCTGCTGGATACGCCGCTGCCTGCGGACATTCCGGTCTGGACGGACCTGTTGCGCGAGGACGGCTACCGCACCGCCATCCTCGGAAAGGTGCATATACGCAACGGGCTGAAGGAGCGGTATTGGGATTACTACTTCGGCTTCAATGCCCCGGCGACCAATTATTACAAGCCGCGCTTCGCCGAAGGCCGCGCGGGAACAATCGGACCGGAGAAAACCTATAGCGGTTATGCCGACGACCTGGTGACGGATCGCGCGCTGGGCTGGCTGGATGAGCTGAAGGGTGACGAACCCTTCTGTCTGAATCTCTGGTATCAGACGCCGCACGCTCCGTTCTTCCGTCCGCGCCGCCTGCTGGACGCCTACAACGGCCTTCCGATTCCCAAGCCGGCCACCTTCGACGACGACCTCCGCGGCTATCCCGGCAAACCCAAGCCGTTTGTCGAAGCCGATAACAAGATCGGCACCACCGCGACTGGAGATGCGGTCCGTTCGCTCGAGGAACTGTGCAAGGACTATTACGCTGGTCTCGTCGCCGTGGATCAGAATATCGGACGCGTGCTGGCGTGGCTCGATCAGCGCGGACTGACCGACGACACGGTCATCGTCTTCAGCTCTGACCACGGTTATTTCCTCGGCGAATGGAGGCTGTTCGACAAACGCCTGATGCACGAGCCTTCCATTCGGGTGCCGCTGATGCTGCGCTATCCTCGCCGCGTGCACGCGGGCGAGGTGAAGTCCGAGATGGTGCTGGACGTGGACTTGCCGCCGACCATTCTCGACCTTTGCGGCATCAAGGCGCCGGCTAGCATGCAGGGCCGCAGCCTGCTGGAACTGGACACGCCCAACTCAGCTTCCTGGCGCAAGGACTGGCTCTACGATTACTACGAGTACCCGGGATGGGAGAACGTGAAGCCGCACCGTGGCGTACGCACGGAAACGCATAAGCTCATTCAGTGGTACACGCAGGACCCGCAGGAGTGGGAGCTGTACGATCTCGTCAACGATCCGAAGGAGACGGCCAATCTTTACGGCCGGCCGGAACATGCAGACGTGCAGCAACATCTCACAGCGCGGCTCAACGTTCTGCTCGAAGAGATTCCGGTGCGGAGGTCGGCCTAACTAACCTTTGCGCGCTTGCTTTAGGCCTCCAGGCCACCAGTTCCAGTCGCCCGCGAGACGAAGGAGCGCGGGGCCTATCACGATGCGGACCAGCGTGGCGTCGATCAATACCGCGACAGCCAATGTGAATCCGATCATCTTAACGACCAGGAAATCACCGAATGTAAAGGCGAGAAATACCACGATCATGATCGCCGCCGCGCTTGTAATCAGGCCTGCCGTCCTGGCCATTCCTTCCGGAATCGCGTCGGTTTCACTGAGGCCGCTGCGCCGTGCCTCCAGCACTCGTGCGACCAGGAACACCTCATAATCCATGCTCAAACCGAAGACGATAGCAAAGGCGACGATTGGGACGAGCGGAAATATGCTTCCCGTCGGACCTGAAACACCCAGAAGCCGGCTTCCGTGGCCATACTGAAAGACCAGAACCAAAGCGCCGAACGACGCAGCAACCGAGAGCAGATTGAGCCCGATGGCCTTTACCGCCGCGAAGACGGATCGGAAGCCGGCCAGCAAGGCCAGGAACGTGATCACGACGACCATGGCCGTCACTGACAAGAAGCGGTTTCGGACGATCGTTTCATAGTCCGCATTCAGCGCCGGGATGCCACCGACAAGAAGCGACGCGTCCGGCAGACCGGTCAGAGCTGGACCGCCTGTCTTGCGAAGCTCTCGCACCCAAACGACCTGATCACGCAGCGAGACGGAGCCCGCGGGTATCACTTCGACGAGAGCAGCGTGTCCGTCGCTGCTCAGAAATGTGCGATGCGTCTCTCTCGAGAGGCTGGTAACCAAATCCCGGTTGCTGTTTGCGAGCGTCGTGATGGAGATCACGCGATAGCAGCGAGGATCGCTCGCAAGTCGCTTGCTGAGATGATCGATTGCGTTCCAGCCTGCGTCGGTCTGTGTGATGGATTCGTTGGGGAGGTCGACGATCAGACGCAAAGATTCAACAACGCCGGCGCGGTCCATCCGGCCGAGGGCGTGGAGGGCATGCACGGATTCTGCTTTCTCAGGGAGCCAGTCCACCGTCGGAACGCGGGTATCAAGCCGCGCAGACTGCCAGGCAAGCAGGAGCAAAGGTGTTCCCGCGAGAAACAGAGCCAGCCAGGGATGCGCAACGATGACTCTTCCCCAGCGCCTCCATCGATTCCCTGCTCGTTCCCCATGCTCCGGGCCCAGTCTTGGGCGGAACGGGAGGCGCCCAATGTCTATGCGCGGACCGAGGAACGCCAGCACTGGTGGGACAAGGGTGTTGGTAAGCAAGACACTTATTGCCGCCACCAGAAATCCGGCAACGCCGATCGAACGAATTTCTCCGATGGGGACGGTCAGGAGTGCGAGAAACCCGATCGCGACCGTCGACGCAGAGATCAAAAGGGTACGGCCTGCGCGGCGCGCTGCAATGACGGAAGCCGCAGGTCCGCTGTTCCCGGCCGCCACGGCTTCGCGGAACCGGCTAATCATCAGCAGTGCATAATCGATTCCCAAACCCAATCCGAGCATCGTCGCCAGGTTCTGTACCAGAATCGAAAGATGCCAGCGATGAGCCAGGAATCCTGTTATCGCCAGGGTGGTCGCGATGGCGAGTTGTCCGATTGCCAACGGGATGAACGCGGCGATCAGGCTTCCGAACGCCACCAGTAGAAGCACGAGCGTTACAGGAATCACCAGGCTCTCGCCACGTCGAACGTCTTCAGAGCTGGTCTGCCGAATGTCAAAGTTCAGCGGTATTTCGCCGGTCACTTCGAGCTTCACTGCGGGATATTGGCTCCGCAATTGACTTTGGAGCGAGCTCGCAACCTGGTGAAGCTCCGGAACAAGCGCCTCGACAGGACCATCGGTTGAGTCGAGCCCGATCAATAGAAAGGTTCCACCGCCACGACCCAGGAAGATGGGATCGCGCAAGTCAACATAAGAAGCCACGCCCGAGACCCAAGGCTGATCCTTCAGCCGCTGCTCAATCGTCCCCAGCGCCTGCGCTCCCTGGTCCGAATCCGCACGCGGCAGACCGGTTACGACGAGAACTACCTGGTTCACAAAAGGAGATCGAAAGCGCGTCGTCAATTCCGCGCGGACAGTTTCAGCCTGACTTCCTTCGACACGAGTTGCGGTTTCCAGATGACGTTCAGAATGGAACGAGAATGGAAGGAGCGCGATGGTAGCGGCGAAGACGGCCCCGGACAGCCAAAAACGGCGCACGTGCATGGCTGATGATTTCATATCAGTGGTCCAAACTTGAAACTCTAGCGGGCGGAAGAAGCGCGGGAAGACGAGAAGGCGTCTTATTCTGGAGCGGGTTGATCTTGTCAGCCGTCTCAACCCGGCGGGATCGACTTACTCACGCTCGGACAGCTAGATTAAAGAGCGCCGTGTTGCCCAGGAGGGATCTATTCGCTTCCTCATATTGCTTGGACTGCTCGCTGCCCTGCAGCCGGCAACATCAGATCCGCGGATCGGCGCTTGGACGCTGGCGTCCGCGCAGTCAAGCCTGGATCCTCCGAACCGTCTTTCCATAACGCCCGTGCATGACGCGGTGCATGTGGTGATGTCTGGCGCTACGCATCTGGACTTCACCGCAGATCGTAACGGGCACAAATCGCCCGCGCCCGGCAACCTGGGGTTCGATCAGATCGAGCTGCGTAAGATCGCCAAGAACCAGGTCGAGCTGACGGAAGAGAAGGCCGGAGCGGTTGTCGCTACCGTGCGTGAAAAGATCTCAGGCAACGGAAATGAACTGACCAGCACCGCCGTCGCTCCGGGCAAACCCGATCAGGTGACGGTATGGACACGCACCGGAGGACCGAAGGTTGCCGGTGACCTGTTCGCCGGGGAGTGGACGCAGAACCTCAGCAAAACTCTTATGCAACAGGGCCTGGTAGTGAAGATCGAGCCGGACGACAGCGGCGGCGTTCGTTTTCTTGGTGGCTACAGCTACGTCGCCCGGTTCGATGGCAAGCAATACGACGTGAAGAATTCGCGCAACGACACCGTGGCGCTTCAGCTGGTCGATGCTCACACCGTTGATGCGATCTTCCGGCGTGACGACCAGGTTTCGCAGAAGGACACTTGGGTCGTTTCGCCGGATGGCAAGCAGATGACATTGACGTCCACCGGCACGCTCGAGACAGGTCAGCGCTTCAACGAGAAGCTTCTATTCAAGAAGCACTAGCGGACAGCGAATCCGTGCACTCGAGAATGGGTCCGCTCGCGGGCAACAGCGGCGCGGGCTCGCGAGGCGCCACCGAAATGATTCCCTTGCGATACATGAATTTCAAGATGCCGTTGACAGTGTCCTCAAGAGACGGGTCAGCCTGGCCGCATACGGAAGCGTCGCGCGCGGTCTGGTAGGTCGAGCTCTCGTAGCGTTTGAACTCCATCGCCGAGATGTTATCGACGGAACCCACCAGAAAATCCAGCAGCGGAAACAGCAGGTCCTCCTTCCGGCAGCGTCGGATCAGCTCGGGAACGAACTCCGGCAGCGTAAAGATCTCGAACTGTCGTCCTGTCGCCTCGGTGATCAACCTGGTGATGTCGAGCATGTTCGAGTATTCATCGCGCACGACGTGATATGTCTGGTTGGCGGTTCCCGGCGTGCTCGAAATCGCAACGATGTTGTTCGCCACGATGTCCGCGGGAACGAAGCTGACCTGGTTCAGGGTATCGACACCGATGCCGTGGTTGACCATGAACGCGACCAGCCGCACGGCGATATCGAAGTTGTTGCCTCCTCCTGTAACGGAGGGACTGACGAGAGCGGGCCGGAAGACGCGCGTGGACAGTCCGCGTCTGCGCGCGTCGAACACAACCTGTTCCGCGACCCACTTGGATTGGCTATATCCAAAGTCGAGAAGCTCCATGTTGTCGTTCATGTCCGTTTCATACAGGACCGATTTGACGGCCCAGCCGAAGATGAACGTGGTCGAGACGTAGTTGAACTCTTTGGGCCGTCCTTCGAACGCGAGGCGCAGCACTTCATTCGTTCCCTGCACGTTCGCTTCACGCATCCGGTCGTAGTTGAACAGGTAGTTCACGGTTGCGCCGTTGTGGAAGATCGTGTCGACCTCGTTCTTCAGGAAGTCCCACGCATCCTGCGACAGACCGAGCCCCGCCTGGCCTAGATCGCCGCAAACCGGCATCACTCGATCTTCAAACAGTTCCATCACACGGGCGTCGCGCGGCCCCATCGAATCCATCGCTGCGCGGAGCCTCTGCTTGCCTTGCGTCTCATCGGAAGCCCTGACCAGCACATATATCTTGGCGCGCGTCTGCTCCAGGAGACTTTTGATCAGAAATGGACCGATGAATCCCGTTCCACCCGTGAGCAACACCTGATTCAGAACGGGCTTCTCTGGCAACGCCGGAGGTTTCGAAGGCTCGAAGGCAAGCTTTCGATCCCTGCTCATCATCTCCCGCTCGGCGGCGTTCTGATCTTCACGAAATGCGGCGAGCGAATACCGCAGTTGAACCAGTGCCTGCTCCGGCGCGCGTTCCAACTGCTCCGCCAGGCCGAACAATTCGGCCACGCTCACGCGCTGAATGACCCCAATGTCCACCTGCCTTGCCAGCATCTCAGCGCCGTGGTCCTTCAGCAGTTCCTTGAGCTCGTGCATGAAAACGACGAGATCCAATGAATCGAGCCCGGCTTCGACAAGATTGTAGGATTCCTGGCCGGTAAGGTTGTACCTTGCCTTCAGCTCAGAAAATGGCCCGTGCATCTCCGCCATGGACGGCGAACATCCGGCATCCTTCTCACGCGAGAAGTCTGTGAGAACGGTGAACTCACCGTTCAGCCACATCTGCTTGGCCTTGTGGCGCATGATCTTGCCGGAACTGGTTCGTGGCGTGGCTCGCGGAGCGATCAACGAGATCACGGCCACCTCCACATTAAGATAATTGCGGACCGCCGTCGCAATCTTTCGCGCATCGGGAAGAACGTTTGGATTCTTCACCTCCGCGACGATCGCGAGCGCGGGCTCACTGTCCTCCTGAATCTGGAACGCGGCGACGCAGTTGTGGCGAATAAGGCTCGATGATTTCTCGACGATGTTCTCGATGTCCTGCGGATAGTAGTTCTGGCCGCGCAGGATGATCATGTCCTTGATACGTCCGCAGACAAACAGTTCGCCCTCGTGGAAGAAGCCCATGTCGCCGGTTCGGAGATAGCCATCGTCGTAGGGCGTGTCGTCCACCAACCGCGCGCGAAACTGCTTGAGCGTGAGTTCCGGGTTGTTCCAGTATCCCGGACACTTACCGCTTCCCGCGATCCAGATCTCTCCGATTTGCCCGGTCTTGAGAGCGAAGTGTCCTTCCGGATCAACGATCTTTACATCAAAGCCAGCCAGCGGGGTTCCGCAACTCACAAGCTGTGTGGAGCTCTCGATCTCTGAGACTTCGGTGGCCATACGTGCGCTTCCCAGTGCCAAACCGCGCTTCTTCGCCGAGACAATCGTGCGGCCTCCAAGTGAGACCGCCAACGTGTTCTCGGCCAGCCCATAGGCGACGTTGAAGCTCTTCGATTTGAGTCCGTAGGGTTGAAATGTCTCGAGAAAACGGGTGTAGGTGTCAGGCTTAACCGGCTCGGCGGCGCACATCAGCACACGCAGTGAGCTGAGATCGCAATACTCCAGGTTCTCCTTCGAGAGACGCGAAGCGCGGAGACAGTAGTCGAAAGCAAAATTAGGCGCCGCAGTTGCTGTGGCCTGATACTTGGTTATCGTGTCGAACCACAGGATCGGTCGCTGAATGAAATCCATCGGAGCGAACCCGTACGTCGTTCCGCCCTTCAACGCCGGATACAGGTAGCAGCCGATCAGTCCCATATCGTGATACTGCGGCAACCAGGAGACCACTATCGGGCCGGCGTGGTCGATCACCAGCGGGCAAGTCTCGAGAATGTTCTGGTGAGTGACGATGACGCCTTTCGGCTCCATCGTGGATCCGGACGTGTATTGAAGGAACAGGATCTCAAGAGGCTCGACGGGCGCCTGATCTGGAATCGCATCGACAAAGGGCTCGGTGGCGATCCACGGAAGGCTCGAGATGTACTCCACATCGACTCCGGAGCTCGAAACGCCGCTGCGGGCCAGGTTCGTCTTCAGAGAGGCGTGATAGTCCTCGCTCGTGAGGACGCCGGCAGCGCTGCAGTCCTTGGCGATGTAGACCATCTTGTACAGCGCACTCTGGAAGCCGCGAGAGCTGGGAGGATAGACCGGCACCGGAATCAGTCCAGCGCGCACACATCCGAAAAAGGCGCAGATCATCTCAAGCCCGGGGGGGTAGGCCAGCAACAGCCGATCCCCCCGCTTGAAACGAGGATTTCTCACCAGGTGCGCTGCGATCGCCTTGGTCCGGTGCTGAAACGATGCATAGGTGTAACTCTCAGTCGAGTCACCGTTGACATCCAAAAACGAATAGAGGAGCTTGTTGGGGCGCTCGTCTGCCAGACTATCTACGTGGTCCAACAATGAAGCCATCATCCAGTGGCAACCCTCCAGATCGAATCCAACGCGAAAACGAGATATCGTGCTGCCCCGCTGTGGAGGACGACGCGATCGAAAGTGATAATGCGGAGCGCTGGATGGGCGGCGGGAATGTTCACGTCGGCCAGATGCAGCGCGGGCAAGGCTTCATTCCCGCTGCAGCGGTATTCCATTTCACGTCGCGGAGTGGCAGGGGGGATCCGAGAGTCCAGGCGAGCGTCTCCCGCGTCGTTCCGCCGACCTCGCTTGTCGCGTAGCATTGCTGGAGACCATGGTAGCAAAGGCCGCCCGGTTTGCCATGCATATTTGGCCACGGAAACAATGTGACGGCGCCGTAATCTTCCTGCCCTTCTTAATGTGCACGGAACCCCTCCAGATCAATAAGTGCGCAGGGGCTACGTATCCTGTCCTATATTCATAAGGGAGAAGCGCAAGCTCGTTCCCAGGCATCGCGGAGGACGGGTGACGTTTGAGTCCGCAGACATGATCACGCGAATACCGGCAATGGCTGAGACTTCGATGAGTGACGATGCACTGTGCGAACCGGCGGGTCCGGCAACTCAGGCCACCTTCCCGCGGGTGTTACGACGCAGGTTGGACCGGTTCTTCGCGGACCAGAATCTGTCTCCCAAAGCGGATACCGCGATGTGGGTGAAAATTGCGTGTGGACTCGCAGTTCTGGCAGGCATCTGGATAGTCCTCTATGCGCTTAGGCCCGGGTCATGGAAGTTCGTCTTCCTTTATCTGCTGGGCGGGCTGGCGCAGACGTTTTTGTTGCTGAACATCGCGCACGACAGCAACCACAACGCCATATCGTCCCGGGCCTCCATCAATAAGACGCTCAACTATGTCTTTGATGTCTGCGGAATCAGCTCCTACATGTGGCGCATCCTTCATCACCGCGGCCACCATTCCTGCATCAATCTCCACGGCGAAGACGATGCGCTTTCAGGACGCGGCATCTTCCGGTTCACGCCCCATGAGCCCCGGGCGCCGCTGCACCGCTTTCAGCACATCTATGCCCTGTTCGTGTATGCGATGTTCTCGCTGGATTACGTATTCTTCAGAGACTTCCAGTGCTTCTTCTTTCCTGCTCATGACTACCTGAAGCGGACCCGGCATCCTCTTCGCGAGTACATTGTTCTCTTTGCCGGAAAGGCGTTCTACCTCACCTACATGCTGGTTCTGCCGATAGTGGTGCTCCGGCAATCAGCTCTGCTCGTCGCGGGTGCTTTCCTTCTGGTCCATGTGATTGTTGGGCTGAGCGTGACCCTCGTATTCCAGACGACGCACACCATCGACAGCACGTACTTCCCGCTGGATCGCAATGAGTTCGACAACAGCGTCTATCACATCTTCGCGACGACGGCCGACTACGCGACAGAAAGTCCGCTTGTGGGCTGGCTGGCCGGCGGCCTGAACCATCACGTTGTCCACCACCTCTGCCCGTTCGTCTGCCACACGCACTATGCTTCACTCACTCGCATCGTGCGGCAGACCGCCGAGGAGTTCGGCATTCCCTATCGGCAGCATCCTACGATGACGCGCGCCATCTGGCACCATTTGGTACTGTTGAAGCAATTGGGGACTGACAACTGGTCCACGCCTTGATCGAATCCCCACAGCCAGACGTGTTCCTCCCGACGAAAATGAGAACTTCTGCCTTTCCATGCATCGTTCCGGACGCCAGGCAATGACGCCGTCTCAGCCCATACCCGCAGTCTCTCGCTGGCGCTGCTTTGCCGATTCTCGAGCGATGTCCCAGAACCCGGTGCGCACGTTATCCAGCTATAGCGAGGAGTTCGGAGATACCTTCCGGATCTATCTCGGCGGCATAAAGGAAGCCATCGTCACGATCGATCCGGCGATCATCCAGCACGTGCTGAAGACAAACTGGGAGAACTACCAGAAGTCCGAGATCCAAGTGAAGCGCATGGGCCACTTTCTCGGCAAGGGGCTTCTCACTACCCATGGCGAGGCTTGGCGTACGCAGCGGCGCCTTATCCAGAAAGGCTTCGACCGCAAACAGCTCGATGCTCTCTCTTCGATCATGTACGAGTCGCTCACCGATTCCCTTCGCGACTTCGATCAACAAATTCGTCGCGGCCCAGTGGACATCTATCCGCAGCTGATGAAGATGACCTTCGCGATGGTCGCCCGCTCTTTATTTGGAGCCCGGCTGAAGAACGAGGATATCGACCTCGTCAGCGACACGATATGCACCGTCCAGGCCTTCATTGTTCGCCAGACGCTGCAGCCCTATCTCAATCCCTGGTTCCAGGCGTCGGGGGAGTTGCGCAAGCACGAGGAGATGCGCACCCGCGCCGACGCGGTTCTGCTCGACTACATCAAGAGACGCCGTCGCGAACCGCCCGGTCAGGATCTTCTCCAGACCCTCATGGATGCCCGCTACAGCGACGGCGAAGGCATGAGCGACGAGCTCGTCCTCAGCGAGAGCATGCAGCTTCTGGTGGCCGGCCACGAGACGTCCTCGAATGCGCTGTCGTGGCTCATGTACCTCTTGAGCTCGCGTCCGGATTGCCTGGAAAGAGTGCGGAGCGAGTTTGACACCGTGCTTGCGGACGCGCCTCTCACTCACGCCGACGTCCCAAAGTTCGAGTTCACAACGCAGGTCATCCAGGAAGGTCTGCGCCTCTATCCGCCCTTCTGGATGATCGACCGCATGGCTGTCGCGGACGATCGCGTCGGCGACATTGCGATACCTCGCGGATCAACGGTCATCGTCTACGTATACGGCGCACACCATGCGCCCCGTTACTGGAACAACCCGGAAGACTTCGATCCGAGCCGATTCGCCAAACCCAACGAGAAGCTCCGCACCCCGTTCACCTATCTCCCCTTCGGAGGCGGCCCCCGCGGCTGCATCGGCGGCAACTATGCCATGCTCCAGATACTCATGATCCTGAGCAACCTCCTTCCGCGTTACGACTTTGAGCTCGTGGATGCCCAGACAATCGAAGCTAGGCCAATGGTTATTCTTCGACCTAAAAATGGCATACGAATGAGCTTTGTCCCCACGTCCGGCAGTGGTGCGCGCAAGGGACAACCGCTGGCGCCAGAGGCAAGTATTTGATTGGATCTCTTCTGAAGATTGTGTCGGCTACTGTTCCGCTGTCGGCGGGCACTGTTCTACGTTTTAATTTTCATCGTCTTGAAAAGTGATTCATCCTCGACTGTTGAGCGCGAAGTGAGCTAACGACCTCTCAGAAGTTGAACATCGCCTGAAGCTCGATGCTGCGGTTGGAAGCAGACGAGCCGAAGAAGCCGCCGGCGATTGCGGTCGATTTGCCGAACAGGCTGGAGTTCAGTTCGCCAACGGGCGGGGCGAGACTGACATGATTGAACACATTGCGTCCCATGGCGGTGAACGTGAGGGAGTATTTGCGCGCTTCGGACTGATCGAGGCGTGGAGGTCCGCCGCTACCGCTCAATCCTCCCGGGCCAAGGCCGCCGCCAGGGCCACCGCGTCCGCCACCGCCGGGGCCTCCGGGTCCGCCCGGGCCCCCTGGCCCACCGCCGGAGAAGCTTGAGCCGCCCTCTACTTTGGGCCCGATGCCGAAGGTCTTGCTGACGCGGAGGTTCATGCTGAACTGCGCGGGGCCAATGCCGAGATTGTAAGGGACGCGCGTGGCGCCGGCGGCGGGGTCGAGATCGAAGTTGCCATAAGCGGTCTGCATGACGTCCGTGCTTGAGGAGGTAGCGTATGCCGGGCGGTCGTTGTACTGGTCGTCCCCGTTGAGGTCCTGGCCGATGGTGATGTTGAAGGGCGTGCCGGAGTCAGCGACGAGCATGGGACTGAGCGAGATGCCGAACGGCGCCTGGATGTTTCCGCCGAGCAGGAAGCGGTTTTTGACGTTGAAGCTGGCGCGGCCGTAGTCGGCGCGAGGATCGGTCTGGTTGGAGGGAAAGTAGGTGGCGCCGGAGGTGTCGGAGTTGGCGAAGCCGAGGGTATAGAAGCCAAAAAGCGAGACCCAGCGCGACTTGACGTTGTAGTTGAGCAGGAGCTGATTCTGGTTGTAGAGACCTCCGGACTGGAACTGATCGAGGTTTTCGTTAATGCCATTGGGGCGCACACCGGTCCCGGTTGCGGGGTTGTAGGTGGAGGCGATGTAAGCGTTGATGTTGTCGCTGAGATACTGGTGAACGCCGTGAGAGTTGATATATGTCGCGGACAGTGTAATGTTTCTACCGAACTGGTGATCGACGCCGACGGCAGCCTGCATATTGACGGCGGCTTTTAGGTTGGGTGCGATGGAAGCGATGGTGGGCGCGGTTGTGGAAACGCCTGCCAGCGCGGCGGGTGAGGGCGCGTTGGCGGCGAACGTGGGGTTCTGCACGATGTAGGACTGCTGATTGACGCCGTTATGGTGGATGGAGTCGAGGACGTAGGCGGGCGAGAAGCGGTCGAAGAACCAGCCGTAGCCGGCACGGAAGACGGTGCTCGCCTTCTTGCCGTCGCGCTGGCCAGGTGCCCAGGCCATGGAGAAACGCGGGGCAAAGTCATCGTGATCGCTGATGCGATTCTGGCCTTCGTAGCGAACACCGTAGCTGAGAGTGAGGTTGGGCTTGACGGTCCAGTCGTCCTGATAGAAGAGCGCGGCGTCGAAGAGATTAACCGCGGCGGTTGGATTGCCGGCGGTCACGGTGTATTCAGAGGGCGTGCCGGCGACGTAGTTGGCGAGCGAAGTGTAGATGTAGTTGCCATTGAAGCCGGAGGTGGAGGAGTTGACCTCGTGCGTAAGGCGAAGACGAGTGCCGAAATTGAGCGAGTGTTTCCCTTCTGCAGCGGTGACGTAATCCTGCAGCTCGTAGTGGTCGGCGTTGTCTTTAATGGTGCCGGCGTTGTTGCCGCCGCCGGTGAAGGCTCCCTGGACACTAACGGTGGGCGCGGTCGATAAAGCAGCCTGGCTATCCCGGTCACGCATGTACTGAAAGCGGAGATCGTTGACGATCTTGGCGCTGAGGATCTGGGTGTCGCTGACTTGCACAGTGTTCTCGTGGTCGAGCACATTGTAGGCCTGACTCTGCAGAGCGAAGCCGGAAACGCCGCTGCCAGTCTGCTTCTGACGATCGAACATGTACCGGATGGTGAGCGTGTTGCTGGTGCCGAGCTGGAAGTCGAAGCGCGGACTGATGTCCAGACGCGATTGCGGATTGGGGACGGCTAGCGTGTAGTTTTCCGCGGCGTTGTTGGCACCAAGGACCTCGGCATTGATGATGGAGTTCGACGCGTTGTTGCGGTCGAAGACGCTGCCGAACCACGATGCACCTTTGCTGATTGGCCCGCTGGCGTTGCCCATGAAAAAGGTGGAGTAATAGGAGGGCTCGTTGGTCACGAACGGATTGAGGGAGTTGAAGGCCTTGTCGTTGCCGTTGATCATGGCCGAGCCGCGGAACTTGTCAGTGCCCGGCTTGGTGAGGATCTCGATGCGCCCGTACCCGAGCTTGTCATATTCCGCGGAGAACGGATTGCGATTGATGCGGATTTCGCGAATGGAGCTCTTGGGCGGGAGCTGGCCGCCTGTGAATCCGTCGATGTAGATCTGCGCGCCGTCCGGACCGGCGGCGGGACCGGCCAGTGCGGTGAGTTCTGTCTGCAGATCGTCAGGATCATCTGAAAGCGCGTCGAGGTCCTTGCCCTTGATGACGAGCGCGTTCGCGTTGTCGTCGGGGCTGACGCTGACGCTATTCGATTCGGCGGTGACCTGCACTTCGGTGTCGACGGAGATATCAAGATTGAGATTTTCGGTGGTGGTCTTGTCGGAGAAGACGAGCACGTCATCGACCTTCGCGGGCGTGAAACCCTTGGCGCTGACGCTCAGTGAGTACCGTCCGGGGACGACGTGCAGTTCGAACGCGCCTGAAGAGCCGCTTTTTACTTTGCGTGAAAAGCCGCTCGCGTTGGAGAGAGTAATCTCCGCCTGCGGCACGAGTGCGCCGGAGGGGTCGCTGATCGTGCCGCGCACGGTACCGGTTGCGGACTGCGCGAGCGCGGCTGAAGTAGCCAGGGCCCACAGCGAGATTAGGGTCAACAGTCTTCTGAAATTCCTGCACATGTTTGCGTCTTCCTCGGTTGATTCCAGAAGACCGCGAACGAGCGCGCTGTGCGGTTACATTGGGTAACTCTGTGTAACGTTGTGTCACAAGCGAGTGACCAATCGTTACACTCTTCCCTGTTCCGACGCGGCGTGCAGGCGTTAAGCTGAGGGGACACTGACGGAAACGCGACTATGGAAGATGTTCTGCTGATCGACGACGACGTGGAGTTGTGCAGGATGCTCACTGAGTATCTGGGGCGCTACGGCTTTCGTGTGTCGGCGGTGCACCGCGGCGACGCGGGCCTGGAAGCAGCGCGGAGGCGGGCGTGGCCGATGATTCTGCTGGACGTAATGCTCCCCGGAATAGACGGCTTTGAGGTGTTGAAGCAGATACGCACGTTCTCAACAGGCAGCGTACTGCTGTTGACCGCTCGCGGCGAAGATGTCGATCGAATCGTGGGGCTGGAGATGGGGGCGGATGACTATCTTGCGAAGCCATTCAACGCCCGCGAGCTGTTGGCGCGGATCCGCGCGATTCTAAGACGCGGTGCTGCACCGGCAGCGCCGTCGGATTCCATGGTCCTCGCTGTGGATGATCTGGAGCTCGACCCTGCATCGCGCACCGTGATGCAGGGCGGCAAAGCAATTGCGCTGACAGATGTGGAGTTCACGCTGCTGGAGGCGCTGATGCGTTCGCCAGGAAAGGTCGTGGATCGCGAGAGCCTTGCGGAGACGGTGCTGGGACGCAAGTTCAATCCCTTTGATCGCAGCCTGGACATGCATGTGAGCCGGCTGCGGAAAAAGCTGGCCGGCACGGGCGCGAGTGAGGACCGTGTAAAGACGGTGCGCGGGGCGGGATATCAGCTGGTCGTGCGCCGAGCCAGCGCAGGAGGAAGGCCTAACGCATGAAGATGCGCGGATTGTTCCTCAAGATCTTTGGGATTCTGTGGCTGGCACAGAGCCTGATCTTCATCATCTCAACCACACTGATTGTTCGCCAGCGTTTTCCAAGTCCGAATCTTGTCTCAGACGCGCTGGATAATAATTTGCGCAACGACGCTGCGCTGGCGCTGCGAGCCTATGAGGCGCAGGGCTGTACCGGATTCGCGAACAACACAGCGCGGAACGAGCCTTCTGGAGCGTCGTTGCTGGATGAGCATGGTCGGTTGGTCTGCGCGACGGCAGGAACGCCCGCGCTGCCAAGCTTGATCGACCATCTTGTTGGCAATACCGGGCAGAACGATGGCACCGCGCATGCGTTGGAACATCCCGTCGACCGGCTGGAACACATGAACCATCCAGTGTCGCCGGACCGCGTGGATGGTCGGCTCGTGGATGGGCATTATGTCTGGCTCGTTCCCACGACTGCCGCGAATGGGACCCGCTACGAGTACGTGTGGTTTCAGCCGCCGCCGTCGTCGCCGCAGCGCCAGCCGCGGCACGGAGTGCAGCAGTTGTTGCACTTTGCATTTCCACAGCTCCCGGTGGCGATTGCGGTGGGTGGACTGACGACGTTTGTGCTGGTGCTGCTGTTCAGCCGGCCGCTGGTCCGGCTGAGGAAGGCTGCGCGGGAACTGGCCGGAGGAAATTTGACAGCGCGTGTGGAGGAGTCGGCCTCGGCCGCCAAACGCGCGAATGCGGATGAGTTTCAGGGATTGGTTCACGACTTCAATCACATGGCGGAAAGACTGGAATCGCTTGTGGGAGCCCAGCGTCTGCTGCTGCGGGATGTGTCGCATGAGCTGCGCTCGCCGCTGGCAAGGCTCAGCGTGGCGCTCGAGCTGGCGCGTGAGGATGCGGCAGGCGAGCCGGATGATCGCGCGGAGCTGGAGCAGCATTTGGATCGGATTGAGCGTGAGGCAGACAACCTCAACAAGCTCATTGGGCAGTTGCTGACGCTGTCCTCGATGGAAGCTCGCGAGGATACTGCGGCGTTCCAAGCTGTGTCGCTGAATCAGATCTGCGAGGACTTGCTGCCGGATGCAGAGTACGAAGCGCAACAGCGGCCGTGCACCGTGACATTGCAGGAAGATGCGACGTGCATTGTGCGGGGTGACCGCGAGCTGCTGTATCGCGCGTTGGAGAACTTCATCCGGAACGCGATTCGCTATACAGCGCCCAATACGGAAGTCACGCTGCGAGTCTCAGAGACGACGGCTGGAGCGGAACGCATGGCCGTAGTTGAAGTCACGGACCACGGGCCCGGGATTCCGCAGGCGGAGCTTGCGCATGTGTTCCGCCCGTTCTATCGGGTGGACAGTTCGCGCACTTCATCGACCGGCGGTTTCGGCGTCGGACTGGCGATCACGGAGCGCGCCGTGCGACTGCACGGTGGAACGATCCGCGCGATGATTTGCCCAGGGGGCGGCACAACCATCGAGATGACGTTTCCTCTATATTCATGAACCGCGAGTGGGCTCTGGCGTCGAAAGATAGGCCTTGAGAAGCGTGGCGAACCCCGTGCCTCAATCCGCGCGGAATCTACTGCAAAGCTACAACTGCTTTGCTGCAAGCACTTCGGCGAGGAGACCGACCACCCTTAGTTACCGATTCGTCGCGGAAAGTGAGCGCCCAGGAGCCTCAGTTCAACAAGTGCTCGATTTTATTGGCGTCCCCGACGGGATTCGAACCCGTGTTACCGCCGTGAAAGTATGCGAGGACGAGGTAACTCATTGACTCTACAGGGAGCGGCTGGCCACCTCAATCCCTCAACGTCCCCCAAAACACCCTTTATCGGACGGCTATTGGACAGCTCCAGCGCTATTGCTTCCGAAGCAACGGAAGATTATTCTCTTTGAAGAGGAGAGTCTATGGCCGCCCAAGTGGAATTGCTAACACCCGCCGAAGCCGCTGTCGTGTCCGGTGTCTCCCTTCGCGATGTGCATCGGATGATCGATGAGCGAATCCTGCCTGAGCGGTTCTTCGATACATCAGAGTCCCGTTCGTTCAAGCGCCAGGCGTGCGTGTTCATCTCTTTCTATTTTCGAGCGGCTGACCGTCTGACTGCCGAGGAGCGGCAGCGTACGATTGCTCTCGCCAGCAAGTCATCTGTAAACAGGAAGAACAAAGTCATACAGGACGGCTTTCTCACGATCGACTTCGCCCCCTTCTGGAAGACTGTTGACGAACGTTTGGAGCGTTTGGAGGCCGCACGTCGGGCCGTGGTCAGTGACCCAGAAATCATGGGGGGCGTACCAGTCATTCGCGCGACGCGAGTGCCTGTGTATGACATTGCCGCTTCGGTACAGGCTGGAATCTCAGCCGATGAGATTCTGGCCGCATACCCCAGCCTGAAGCCGGAACACGTTGAGTTGGCCGCTTTGTATGCCGAGGCGAATCCGCTGCGTGGCAGACCACGGCAGCGAATTACTCTTCCCACCGGAGCAAAGCTCGTTTCTACCACCAAGGTGCCGCGCCACCGCACGCATGACGAAACTGCTGATTGACGAATGCCTGAGCGGCGACCTTGCGTTGATGGCGCGGCAGCGCGGGCATCACCGAGCATCGCACGTTGTCTGGATCGGCAAGGCTGGCTGGAAAGATTGGGAGCTGAAGAAGATCCTGCTAGAGGGTGCATGGACGCTGGTCACGAAGAACAGCGAGGATTTCAGGGGACCTCGCCACGCGCCCGGCACAACAGGCCAGCTCGCGAACGTGCCATTACACGCGGGATTGATTTGTCTCAATGGTCCCGTGGGCATGGATTTGCGTCTGCAAAAGGAGCTATTCGACCGGGCTCTGGATGAACTAGAGCGCGATGCCGATCTGCTCAATCAGGTTCTAGAAATTACACTAACCGACGACTCCGCAGAGATTGAGATCTCCCGATACGATATGCCGTGAACTGGCGACTACGGATTGACCTTCCGGGCCTCGCATTTCGAAAGCGGGGCATCTCAAGTGAAATGGCAACGACTCCGGGTTCGTTCGGCAGGAATACTGGACCAGTTTGCCCGTACAGCCTCGGAGTTCCAGCAGTTCCGTCACATCGACGCGATACTCCTGCTTGATGAGGAGCCGCTGCTGGCCTTTCTCCATAGTCGACTTCCTTCGGGCCAGGCCAGTTCCCTTTTGGATTCGGAGTGTGTCACATGAACGATCGCGAAATTCCCATTGCCGGAGTCGAAGGCAAAACGATCCTTTCTATGCGCCTGATCATCACGGACGAGACTGACACAGAGGTGGCGATCGACTTCACGGACGGCACGAGTTTCTCCGCCACGATTTGTCCTCGTCTCGAAATCAAAGGCGAACTCTACGTCGGAGGCGCTGGCGATATCCAAGTCCTCAGCCGTTATGGGGATTAATCAGGCCAAATTCTCTTGAAGTTGCGCTCGCTATAACGCCACGGAATAACGGGCATACGAGAAGTGATTGGACGGCCTTCGGCCGTCCTCTTAGTTTTGCGCCATAGCCGACGGATTCAGCCGTTGGCGGAGGTGCAAAGTGAATCGAATCCGCCGTTCTTTCCGATTGGACACGTCCCCTAATCGGTTGCCTTCCCGGCTCGCAGTCCGCCGAGCCTTCCACGCCCTGAAGCAGCAAAGCTATCGCGCCGTGCGCGTGATGGCGCCAAGCCTGTTGGCGCTCTCATTCGCCAGCGTGGCCCACGCGCAAGGCACGATGGACTTCTCTGGGGCGCAGACGCTGATGGGAACATTCAAGACGTTCGCCATGTATGCCGGTGCCGTCATCTGCCTTGGCGGCCTCATCTTCGCCGGAATTCGGATGATGTCAGGCCGTTTCCAGGATGCCATTCCAGGACTTTTCGGCGCGCTATTCGGTGCCGGAGTTCTCGGTTGGGGAGCCGGTTGGATTGGCTCGCTGACCGGACAGTCGATGTAGGAGGTGCATCGACATGGCCAAGCGGGGAGAACCGTTACCGATCAATCAGGCGCTCAACCGGCCCCGAGCGAAGCTCGGCCTCGACCTTAGCGCATGGATGGCGATCGTCTTCGTCTGTGTAGCGGTTTTCCTCGTCGGCTTTCGATTCTTGGCAATGCTCGCCTTTCCAACGCTCGCGATCTCCGCCTGGTTCATCGTGCGCAAACACCCAAAGATGTTCACCCTCTGGGGACTGAGCCTCAGCCAGAAGAGCTACTATGACCCGCGCAAACATTGAGCAGCAGAAAAACACGCCTTGGTTCGCGAAAGCCGGAGCGGCCTGCAGCATTGTGCCTATCTCCCGCTTCGTAAGCGAACACATCTTTGCGCTCAAAGGCGGCGGGTACGGGTGCCTGTTCGCTCTGAGTGGACTCGACGAAGAGAGTCTGACCGAACAGGAGCTCGAATCGCGCGTTCGCGCAGTCGAAGGTGCATTGCGCGGCTTGCCGGAAGGCTCTTGCCTATATCAGTACACGCGCGTGCTGTCCGGTTTCGAGCTGCCGCGTCAGCCGCAATACGCCAATTCGGTGACGGAGGTGTTCGCCGCGGACCGGCTGGCACATCTGAACAAGACCGCAGCCTTCCGCCGCATCGACCTCCATTGGTGCCTGACATTGGAGCCCGCCAAGCTGAAGAGCTTCCAGCAGAAGCCGCAGGAGAACGCTTATGAAAGCGCGCGCATGCTGGCGGAGCTCGAAAAGGCCGCCGCCCTGCTAGAGGGTCACCTCGCCGGCAGCGTGGGGCTTAGGCGGCTGGGCAAGCAGCAAACGTTCCAGTTCGTCAGCTACCTGTTCAATCTCGAAGACTGGGCGGAACGAGACCGCCTCCGGAGTGATGAAGGCGTAGATCGGCAGATTGTGAAGAGCCCCGTTGCGTGGCATCAAGACCATGTGCAGGTGGGACAGCGGCACGTACAGATGTTCAGTCTGAAGGCGACGCCGGAGGCATCGCGTCCATGCCTCTTCTCCGGGTTTCTCACGCTCCCCTGCGACAGCGTGCTGTGCACCACGTGGCGTCCGAAGTCTACCAGCGCCGCGAGAAAGGAGATCGACGCCCAGGAGAAGTTCATCTCGTTTTTCAAGGTGGGTGTGCTAACGCGCGTCATGAGTGGCCGCGACACCTCTTCTCTTGAAACCGGCGCAGGAGCGCGCGCGGCACACGCAAGTGTCGACGACCTCAGCGAAGTGGTCAAAGTGCTCGACAAGAAGATCCATGGGGAGTTTTCCCTCCGTTTGTTGCTCGCGGCGCAGAGCGCTGAGCAACTGCGCGATGTCACGCCAACCGTCCACCGTCTATTTGTTGATGCTCGAGCCCAGGTGATGGAGGAGACGCTGGGCAACCTCTCCGCTTTCTACGCCATGTTCCCCGGCAATCAGAAGTTCAATGTCTTCCCGCTGTGGCTCTCAGAAGATCACCACGCTCGCTTGTCGTCTATCTTTGCGCCCAACATCGGACATCCACGCTCGGAAGACCTCGACTCCGAATACCTCAACATCTTTGAGACGCGCGTTGGAACACCGTTTTTCCAAGATGTTTATGTGGACGGCGTGCGCGTCATGCTCATTCTTGGGCCTACCGGAACCGGCAAGTCGGTGCATGGGAACCAGATCATCGCTTTGGAGCAGAAGTACGGCGGGTTTACCTACATTTTCGACATCGGCGGCAGCTACGAGAGTGTTGTTGAACTATACGGTGGCAAGGTAGACCGCGTGGGCAAAGATGGCCCGCGTATAAATCCGTTCGCACTGGAGCCGACCGAAACCAACATCAAGTTCCTCTATTCGTTCGTGAAATTGCTCCTGACGAACGGCGGTGCCGAACTGGCGCCCGAAGACGAAGACGTAATTCACAAAGCGGTACAGGATATTTACCTGCTTGAGGCCGCGAATCGCCGCCTCTCCAATCTCTTCCTTCCAAAGAAGCTCGACCGCTATCTCTCGAAGTGGGTAGGCAACGGGATCTACAACGCCGTCTTCGACAACGTCGAAGACAGCCTTTCACTCTCGCGGCTTCAGTGCTTTGACTTCCAGGGTGTCAATAACGCTCAGTACGCCGACCTGATCGAACCGCTAATGGTGTGGCTGCTACGGCGCATCAACGACGTTCTGTACAATCCGGCCAATCTGGGCGTACCCAAGCACATTCTCATCGAGGAAATCTTCTCCTCGATGAAGAACAAGCAGCTTCTTGAGGGTGCGCTCGCCTCCATCAAGACCGTTCGCAAGAACCTGGGCGGCGTCACCCTTATCGGACAGTCTGCCGAGGACCTGGGCGAAAACGCCGACAGCATCGTGAACTCCTGCACGTCGTTCCTCTTCCTCAAGGACGCCACGTTCAATCGGAAACGCTATGCCGAGCTGTTCAAGATGAACGAGCAGCAGATCGCGTTGTTCGAGAGCCTCCAGGAGCGCGAAGCCCTTTACATGCGCCGCGACGGACTCACGAAAGTCATCACGCTCAATCTCGACAGCCGCAGCTACGCGACGTTCAGCACGAAACCCAAAGATCGCGTGCGCCGCACCAAGCTAATCGAGAAGTACGGCCTTACGGAAGGAATCGCCCGGTTCGCCGCAGGCGAAACCGTGTGACCAACCTCAACTAGAAAGGATTACCTCTGTGAAACCGCTCATCCCCATCTTCGTCGCCCTTGGACTCACGCTCGGCAACGCCACCCATTGCTCTGCCACCGAGCCGCACCACTTGCAACCGAGTGCGCCGCGATATGTCACCGTGTCAGAGGCGGATGCCCCGCCGGTGGTTCGGGCCGGATTACTGCAATCGACCCTCATCCTCCTGCCTGCGGAGGAGAAGGTCGCAACCGTTTTCGGCGGCGACACAGTGAACTGGGTTTTCGACGGCGGCCACGTTGCGAGCCGCTTCATCAGCGTGAAGCCAAAAGTGGCGAACGCATCGACTGACATCCATATCGTCTCCGACCACGGCATCGACTACACGCTGCAGCTCCGCGAGGTGTCCGCAGATACGGACGATCACTTCGATTCCAAGGTCTTCCTCTCGCCCGGGGACAAGACTGCCAAAGACAAGCTCGCGGAGCTACCGGTGTTCGTTCCGGCAGCGGACTTGGAAAAGGCGAAGCAGGAGACCGCCGCCGCGAAGGCAGCAGCCGTCGCTGAATTGAAAGCGGAGGATACGAAGGCCGAGCAGTACCGCAGCCAGTATCCCGGCTCGCTTCACTTTGACTATGTATGGGATGAGAAGAAGGGCCGCGAACTCGGCCTTCAGGAGATCTGGCGCGACGACAAGTTCACCTACCTGCGCGGCCAATTCCAGGAGACGCCCGCTCTTTACGAGACCAAGGACGGTAAAGGCTCGCTCATCAACTTCGATTTCAGCAACGGCCTTTTCACCGTTCCCAAAGAGCTCGACAACGGCTATCTCGCCATCGGCAAGCAGAAGGTCACGTTTCACCGCACCGGGAAGGAGCAGTAGCCATGCCCGAACAGACGCACGAAGTCCCTGCCACCGTGCCGGAGCAGCGGGAAGCAAATCCGCCCTTGCGCAAGAGTCGGCCATTGATCCTGGCGCTGATCGTCATCGTGGCGCTGATTGGCTTAGCCAATATCTCCAGCCTCGTAAGTGGGAAGAAGCGCACCGCGCCCACGAGCGCCCTGACAATGCGGCCGGCAGCTCCGAACGCCCAACAAATATCCAGCTTCGAGACACAGCAAGCAGCCCAGGCGCAGCAGGACGCCGCCAATCATCAGCGCCAGTTGGAGATCGCAGCAGCGATGCAGCAATTACAGTCAGCGCAAGATACACCGAGCGCCGAAGCTCCCGGTGCACGTCCGATGACTCCGGCGCAACGTTCCGCTATCTACGGTGACAGCCCGAACGCGCCTGCCCACACGTCCAATGTGTCCCAGGCGCAGGCGGAGGCGAAGCAAAAAGCGCTGGAACGTGAGAAGCAACGTCAGGACGCACTCAACAGCGATACGGTAGCAATCGACTTTGCTCGTCCGTCGCCTACAACTACACAGAGTGCGGTAGGCACATCAGTTCTGGCCGAGCGGGATCAGGCTGCCACAAAGGGATCCGCTGAAGTTCCGGCGATCAGCGACATCGCTGAATCCGCTGCACCGGCGAGACCCGCACCGGACAAGTCCAATGCGATGGCGCCATACGACTTCGACAGCTACCAAGGCCGCTTGTACCGCGTATTCGAGGGAACGGTGCTGGAAGGTGTCGTCACGAACCATGTGGACGGCGGCTTAAGCGGCCCGGTCATGCTCAACCTGACAACCGATCTCTATTCCCACGATCACCAGCAGCTTCTATTGCCGCAAGGCACACGGATCCTCGGCACCGTTCAGAGTGTCGGCAGCGAACAGCAGCGCAAGCTTTTTGTCACTTTTCATCGCGCCATCTGTCCGGACGGGTTCTCTCTTGAGTTCGGCAAGTACCTGGCGCTCGACCAGATCGGCACGACAGGCTTGGCAACCAACGTAAACCACGGCTACCTGCAGGCGTTCGCCGCCGCTGCCGCCGTGGGCGGCTTAGGCGGACTCGCGCAGATCGGCAACAACGGCAGCGTCCTGTCGCCTTCGACCGACATCCGTAATGGGATCTCGGAACAGTCCGCCACCGAGGGTGAACAGGTCCTGAATCACTTTCTCAATCGACTGCCGATCATCACGCTCAAGGAAGGCTCCCGGGCCCGCGTGTACATCGGTTCGGATCTTCTGATTCCTTCCTACGCGGAGCATCGCGTCAACCCGACACTCTGAGGTCCGCATGTCGTTCCACACCATCTCTCGCAGCCCAAAGGCCCAGAACGCTGTTGCCATCCTGGTTGTCATCCTCTCGCTCTTCGCTGTGCTTATAGCAGCGAAAACTGGATTGCTCTCGGCCGGTTACGACTGGTTGAGCCAGTCCCTGACTGACGTGCCGCACCGGCTAGTGACGAACCTCCCGTTTCCTCCGGAACGGTTTTGACCCAAACCGCTATCACCAAGGAGTACCAATGAACCTCACTTCGCGGAAACGGAAATGGCTGATCGGAACGGGAGCTGCATTGCTCCTGACTGCGACGCCCAGCTTCGCGCTGTTCGGGATCGGAGACATCGTCTTTGACCCAACCAGCTATGCCAGCCTGGTCTCGCAACTCACGACGCTGGAATCACAGTACAAGATGCTGCAGAACAATATCGTTCACTTTTCCTGGAAGCAGCAGTGGCAAACCACGCTGACTGCTCTCAAGAACGCGAACGTCGCCAACATGTTCGGCGAGACTGCCGGCATCACCATCGCGCTGAACACCAACTCGCCCAGCGCATCGCTGACCGGCTGGAAAGCGGCCACAGTATCGGTCAACAGCAACGCGAGCACCTACCTGGCCGGACAGCCGCTCGGCAACGATCGGATGTCCCAGCTCGCGATGGTGGAGCTCTCCGACTCTGTTTCGCCGGACTGCATGACCGCCGTGGGGCAGTACCGCTCCACACGTGGACAGAACACGACGGCGAATCAGAGCCTTGCCGGACAGCAGTTCGACGCCACCTCTGCCACCAACAGCGAGGTTCAGCAACTCAACTTGCTGAACGCCGCTCAATCGCAGCAGATGACGGAGATACAGTCGCAGGGCGGCTTGCAAACATGTCTTGCGGCACAGATGACCGTTGCCAACATGCAGCAGCGAAATGCCGCGGCCGCAGACCTGAACACCGTGGCCTTCGTCCAGCAGCAGCGCGCCACGAATGATGTGGCGGCAGTGAATGAAGGCAACACCTGGCAGACCTACATCCCCTAACGGCAGGAACCATGCTGAACGCAATCAATACGAAACTGCTCATTGCAATCCTTGCGGCGCTGGCTGTGATCAGCAGCGCCGTTCTTTACCAACGTCATGAAACCGCCAAGGCCGCTGCTGCCGCAGCAAAAACGGCGGCGATTCTTCAACAACAGCAGAAGGACGCCGAAGAACAGAAAGCCCGCGATGACGCTTTCCGCAAGCAGGTGGAACAGAGTCGGGTTCATCACAACTCCGCAGCCGCCCATGAAGGTAAGACTTGGCAGACCTACATTCCATAACCGCAACAATTAACCATTGAGAGATTGAAGATGGCTTCTGTAATGGCTTTGGCGCAGGCGCTTCCGACCGCAAGTTCCGGGGTTGACTGGCTCTATCAGTTCACCAACAACCTCACCAATCTGACGACCCAGAATGGTGGTGCCCTCACCCAGTTCGGTCTCATCGAGCTGAGCGCGATCTCTCTGTTTGTTCTCGTCAGCATGGTCGTGAACTGGAATACCAGCACGATGACCTTCCGCGTTCATCACGAACCCGTCCGTGCCGGCGACTTGGTGAACTTTCTCTTGCGCCTAATCATCTGCTCGCTGCTGCTGAATTATTGGGTGAATCCATTCCCCGGCGCAAGCTTCGGCATCAACCACTTCTTTTCCTACATCGCCCAGGCGATGGTCGCGGCCTTCGATCAGAGCTCGCTCGACAACCTATTGCAGCTCCTCAAGACTGCCGGCGACAACACGCCCGTGCCGTCTTTCACGGCACCCACGCAGATCCTCTGCTACTTCATCGTGCAGGCCATGCTTGGACTCGCGTCCGCCATTCTCTTTCTCATCAACTGCAGCGCGTTCATTCTCTACGGCGTAACGGCACTATTCGGACCCGTCTTCGTACCACTCCTGATGACTAAAACCTTCCGCGCAAAGTTCTTCCACTTCCTCGACGTGCTCATCAGCTTCGCTATGATCCGCGCGGTTGCAGCGGCATTTATCTTTGTGTGGGCGGGCTTCTTGAACGGCTTCATTCAGCAGACGTTCAACGGCAATTACTCCATCGAGATGTGGCTGGCCAATCTGATCCCGTGCGCGATGGTGTTCATCGCTTTCATCATCAACATGCTCTTCATTCCGAGCATGACCCAAGCCATCTTCGGCGGAGCCGCTGGGCTTGCGGACGGGATGACGAAGCTCGTGGGAGCAGCAGCTTCGATAGCAACTATGGCCGGAGGCGCCTAATGTTCACGTACTTGCTCAGCTTTTTGTTGCTTAGGCGTTTCGGATTGCCGAGGCCACTGCGCTACCTGATCCTGATCTTTCTAGTGTGTCTCGCCATCGTCGTTTTTGCCTACACAGTCAATCTTTTTCTCACACTTCCAGAAAGGACTTCGGGCCACCATGTCCAGCACCGCTCTAGCCACTGAAGCTCGTCTCACCCCCGCCCAGGCTATCCTCGCGGATGAGATCGGAAACGAGGTCTACGCCTCACACTATTCGGAGCGGAAGGCCTATCGCTTTGTGATCGGCTGCGTAACCGTAATCCTTCTCGGTTCGCTGTGGATGAACTTCTCCCTGGCCGACCGTCCGATTGCCAATCGGTACATCCGTATTGACGAAATGGGCCGCGCCCAGGCGATCGCCTACACGGACTTGAACTACAGTCCGCGGGAAGGCGAAGTCCGCACGTACCTTACGGATTGGGCCAACTACCGCTTCACGATCAACCGCGAGACCATCGGTTCCAAGTACCCCCTCAACTACTATTTCCTGTCCCAGAATCTCGCTTCGCAACTGATGACGGACGACAACCAGAATCACCTTGTTTCCCAAGTGATGGGCGGCCAGGTCGAGCAGAGCGATGTTGAGGTCAAGAACGTCACCATCACGTCCATGTCTCAGGAGACCGTGCAAGGCGCAGCGATTGCCCGCGGTACGGCGCTTGTGGCCATCGACAAGCTCTACTCCGCACGCAATTCACGGGAGCCACGGCGCGAGCATTGGGTGCTCAGTGTCACGTACTATCTGAACCCCAAGCAGGTGAGCGATCAGGCCAAAATCTTTCCGCAATTCGAGACGATCAATCCGCTCGGCTTGACCATCACCGAGTTCCACGAGAACCGGATCTCCGTAGACCCGATGTCGCCGCTTTCCCCGGCCCAAGTGCCGGGCACGGCGGCCCTGGCTCCGGCAGGAGGCGCGCGATGAGTTTCGAGTTGATTCTGCCGTTCTTTCCGGAGGAGCTACGCGGGCTTCTGCTCGACCCCTCCATCTCCGACTTGATGATCAATGGTGCAACGGGCGTCTACGCTGACAAGGCAGGAGTCGTGCAGCACATTCCGCTCTCTTCCCCGTACACAAACGAGCGCCTGACGGCCGCGATTGAACGCGTCGCCCGCATCCTGGGTCAAGACCTTACGAGCCAGAATCCGATCCTGAATACGCGCTTGCCTGACGGCTCGCGCGTCGCGGTGGTCGGTGCACCATCGTCGATTAATGGCCCGACCCTCACTATTCGCAAGTTCAACCGCTGGTACACATCGGATGAGCTCATTGCATCCGGCAGCCTCCCGGCTGACGTTCGCGACACGATTGTGTCGCTCATGCTTGCAAAGAAGAACGGGCTCATCTCGGGCGGAACCGGCTCGGGTAAAACGACCATGATGAAGGCCATCCTTGACCACGTTCCGGCGAACGAACGGCTCGTCATCATCGAACAACCGGCGGAGTTGAAGGTGTCCCATCCGAACGCCGTACGTTGGGAAGCCGTCGAGGAGATCCCCGGCCAAGTCGCGATTACTCCAAGTGAGCTCGTCGAAGCTGCTCTTCGCCATCGTCCCGACCGCATCATCATGGGCGAAATCCGCAACGAGTGCGGCTACGACTTGCTGCAGGCCATGAACACCGGGCATGGTGGAACGCTCTCCACCATCCACGCTAAGTCCGCGTGGGACGCCCTCAACCGCCTCTCCAATCTTGCCCTCAGTGCCAGGCCAAACCTGAACCACGGATTCATGCGGTCTGAGACCGCAGAGGCGATCGACTTCGTTCTCCATTGCGAGCGCGACCATACGGGCCGGCGGCGCGTTCGGGAGCTAATTACGGTCAGCGGCTACGACCATTCGGAGCAGCGTTTCCAGACGGAAAATGTCTACACTGAATCACCCCTAAACCGCCAACTCAAGGACCGACTATGAGAATGGCTTGCCTGTTCGACATCCACGGAAACATCACGGCGCTTGAGGCGGTCATTGAGGATTTGCGCCAAGTGTCTCCTGACATCATTCTCCATGGCGGTGACCTCGCCGATATGGGATCGAGCCCAGTTGCGGTTGTTGACGAGATTCGCTCTCTGAACTGGCCTGGCGTGATGGGTAACACGGATCAAATGCTCGTCTCTCCCGAAACACTGGAGAGCTTCGCAAGGACCTCGAAAGCCCCAGCTTCTATGTGGAACAAGATCGGCGAAATCGCAGATCATACAAGATCCGCCGTTGGCGACGAGAGGCTGGCTTGGATGAGGAATCTTCCACTTATCTCGGTCATCGAAAACATCATCATTGTCCATGCCAGCCCTAACGATTGCTGGAGGGCTCCTGGTCCACAAGCAGCTGAAGAAGAGTTATTGCAGATCTATGGTGAACTCAGCGCTGAGATTGTTGTCTTCGGACACATTCATCAACCATTCATTCGGCATTTGAATGGAGTACCCGGCACGTTGGTGAATGCCGGCAGCGTCGGCTTGCCATACGACGGTGACATCCGGGCGTCGTACCTGATCGTTGAAGAGGGAAAGCCTTCGATCAAACGAGTTCCTTATGACACAGAACGTGAGATCAAGTTGCTATCGAAGTCCGGATCGCCAGGCGCCGAGTGGATGGCGAGAATGCTCCGATCTGGTACGCCACAAATGCCGTGAACTTTGCGTTTATAGACCAGCTAGATAACCAAGCTCGAATCTAAGGTTTTCCCGATGCACCCACATGCTGCCAATCCGGCTGCACAGCCCCACCTGTCTATAAGCATCTTCAGCGCGTCAGTGGTGAGCCGCGAAGAGCGCGACGGAGGCGGTGAGAAGCCGTCCGTTTCCAGAGCCGTTGCCAGCTCCAGTGAGCTGCGGTTTGGGCGAGCTTCTGCAGCCGAGAAGCAATGGGGTGACGAGGTCCAGTGGGTTTCTTCCGCTTCGTATCCCGTCCTCTGCTCGGTCACGGCTTCGGGGCCAAACCGGCGCCCTGCGGCACGGCGTCGTTCTGCTTCGGCTACGCCGCCCTTTCAGGGTCACGGTTCCTCCCAAAAGAAGTTTGTAAACACGCGGCAAAAGCGCCGCACAAACTTCTTTCGGGCCCCTCCCAGAAAGCACTCCTTGGCACTTGGGAGCCGGGCCCACTCGCTCACTTTGTGAATGTGACCCGAGCAGGATACGGGAAATACAACGAAACGGAGATCACCACCATGTACCAGAACAAAGTCACCCTCATCGGCTTCCTCGGCAACGACGCAGAAGTTCGCTCCAACGACAACCGCAGCTTCACCACTTTCTCGCTGGCAACCCAGAGCTCCTACAAGAAGGACGGCAGGTACATCTCGCACACTGAATGGCACCGTTGCGTGGTCTTCGGCAAGAAGCTCGCAGAGTTCGCCGCCTCGCTGAAGAAGGGCGCTCATCTCCAGGTTGAAGGCGAGCTGCGCAGCCGGAAGTACGACAGCACAAAAACTGGCACCGAGCAGACCATCTGGGAGATCCGCGTGGACTCGATCCTCAAGCTGGACCGGGCTCAGAAGGCCACCCCAGAAGAGCAGGAAGCGGCAGACGAAGCCCACGAGGAAGCGGCCGCATAAGCCGCTTTCCCTCCATCAACTCGGGAGGTCGGTGAGAGCCGGCCTTCCAGCACTGTGAGACACCCGCAATGAACACGACGATGGCCACCGAATTCCTCACCCGCTGCTTCCGTCAAGGAGAGACGATCGCGGTGCTTTTGCGCCGCGAAGTGCCGGCACGCATCATGCAGCGCACCGTGCGTTTGGAGCAGGCAATAGCACCGGCGTACATGCGGTGGCTCGCCCACGAGAATACGACCGGCGTGAACGTCTATGTGGCTGCCAATCCGCTTCGCTCGGGCAGCCGCAAGCGAACCAAAGAATGCATCGCAGAAGTTCGCCATCTATATATAGACATCGACGCCGACGGTGACGCACGAATCGCCGCGATCCGTGCGTCCAATGGAATTCCGACGCCAACGGCGATCATCTCGACTTCACCCGACAAATACCAGGTGCTTTGGCAAGTTGAAGGTTTCGGCTTCGCGCTTCAGGAAAGCGCACTCAAGCAGCTCGCATCCGCCTTCGGCGGCGACGCTGCTTGTACGGACTGCAACCGAGTCATTCGCATACCGGGATTCCACAACGCTAAGTACACGCACGCACATCCTGTCACTGTTGAGTACCTCTCGGGCTCAGTGCCGGTCCCGGAGGACTTTCGGCTTCCCGAAAGCTACCCCGTTGCCGTACTCCCGCTATGCGGTTTCGCACGGCGAATCGCGAATACGACTACTACGCATTCAGAACAGGACTGGTCATGGGTTCTCTCTGAGCTCTCGAGCGGAAAGGAGGCGGCACAGCTCACGCAAGCGCTCGCTGTACGCCGCGCCGACAAGTCCAATCCTGTCTATTACGCTCAGCGCACCGTGGACATGGCATCCGCCCGCCTCGCGCTGCTTGCCGGGACTTCCATCCAGGACGTAATCACCCGCCTTGAAGCACGCCGTTCAGGTGAGCTTCCCGCTGCACTTTGCTCCGCCCGTGCGAAGGAGATCGCCCAGACAGCGGCACACATGATTGCGCGACAAAAGCTCGCCTGATTCACCACCAAAGGAGAACCACGATGCCCCTACTTGAAGTCAACCAAACCCGTCAGATCAGCGCCTCCATTCGGCTGAACGATTCAACCGCTACTCAAGTCGATCAGTACGCCGCATTCATCCGCGCTTGTGCCGATGATGTGGTGGAACAGGCGCTTCTCTATGTCTTCTCAAAAGATCGCGATTTTCAGGACTTCCTAAAGACCCCGGAAGCCCGGCAAGTTGCCTCGACGCTTCGCATTCGCAAAGCACCGGCTGCTGAGGCAACAGAACCGCCTCCGAAGAAGCCCGCAACCGGAACGCAATTGCCGGCACAAACAATGGCTGCGGCGGCGGGATTAAAGGCATGACCGCGGGCCTACGTCAGTGGCAGGGCCACAACGGTGCTCCGCACCGGAAGAATGTTGACACTCCACCCCTCACAGGGTCGTGCAGGTGCACCACGGTGCTCCTGTTTTCGATTCAGCGACATAACCAATGTCGGGTGCACCTGAGTGCACTCGGAAAAAGTAGGCCCCGATGGCTCTCATTGACCCAACAGCGAACACGAAGCCAAAGGTGGACCGGGAGACCCTTCGTGTCTATCCGGTCACCGCTAAGCTTACGAAATCCGAAAGGAAAGCCGTCACAGATTTCGCCGCGACGCAGGGCTTCGCCCGTGGGCAGTGGATTCGTGAAGTCATCCTTCGCGAGATGACCTTCGGCTCTCGACCTGAGATATCCCTTGCGGAGGTGCTGGGTGTGCGGTTGTTGTTGGTAAACGTACTCCGTCCACTTGCCGCAGGTCAGAAACTCAGCCCGGAGGCATTTGACAGGCTCCTTGACGACATCAGCACCGCTAAGTATGAGCTCGCCACCAAGCTCACGAACGAGAAAAGAAGGTAGTGATGTCAAAGACAAACTGGGGACGCAAAGAGACTTTTATTTGGCCGCGCCACATGCCGGTTTACATCTACACGGTGGCGCTCGGCGTGGCGTTCCTGACGTTCATCGCTGTATGCGTCCGCATCCATCTGGCAACTCCGTTGCAACGGTATTGTCTCCCAGCTTACGAGCGATCGTCCGTCTTCGGAGCAGCAGTGAAGACTCACAAGAGCACCTATCGGTTTCTCTACATCAGCCGCCCAAATACCGCTCCGAGACCGGCGATGAATGACGACGTAATTATTGGAAAGACTGAGGAACCGGACGGCCATGCGATTCCTCTGGCTCTCTCGGATGAGGCGCGTGAACAAGGGTACTCACTTCTTTTCCGCGGACCGGCGCGGAGCTACGTAGACGCGCGGTTGAGTCTCGCTCTCAGAGACGTGGTGTTTATGCACGAGACGTTGCTGACCTTCTTCCAGCCGCCGATCTTCGGCGGAGCTGCCCTGTTCCTGATTTTGCTGCCCATTGCAGCATTCAAGGACGTACAGCGGCAGAAGCAGTTGCGCTATGGGCGTCGTCTGAAAGGCCCTGAGATGCTGACGCCGCAGCAGTTCAACAAGACCATCAAAGGCGACGGGATCGGCTTCAAAACCGACGATATGAAGCCCATGCTCCGCATCCCGGCGCGAGCCGAGGCGCAGCATATGCAGATCATCGGCGACACAGGCGCCGGCAAGTCTGCCCTCATGTTTCAGGTGCTCCGTCAGGTCCAGAGCCGGGGCGACGCGGCTATTGTTTATGACCCCGCCCGTGAGTTCGTAAAGCGTTTCTATAACCCTTCCCGCGGCGATGTCATCCTGAATCCGCTGGACAGGCGGTGCCCCTATTGGGGACCGGCGGACGAACTGCGCAGCCGTTCTGAAGCGAAGGCGTTGGCTGCATCCTTATTTCAGCCGCCCCAGGACAAAAAGGGTGAATTCTTCATCGAATCACCGCAGAAGATCTTCGCGTTCCTGATGGCCTATGGGCCGACACCGGATGAGCTCGTCGAGTGGATGTCGAACCCGGTAGAGATCGACCGCAGGCTCAAAGGAACCGAGCACGCACACCTGATTGACTCCCGCGCGCACCAGCAGCGAGCCGGTGTCCTCGCTTCGCTCGGGTTAGTTGCGGACAGTCTTCGTCTCCTGCCAAAGTCCAGTGAAGGAAACGGATCATGGACGGCTACCGAGTGGGCTGAAAAGCGCCAGGGATGGATCTTTCTCACGTCGCTTCCAGCAGAACGTGAAGCCCTCCGCCCTCTCCAGAGCCTTTGGATTGATTGGCTGGTGTTGCGGCTCCTGAACGAGCCCACACAGGCACAACGCCGGGTGTGGTTCGTGATCGACGAGTTGGCAAGCCTGCAGAAACTGCCGCAACTCCATACCGCCATCACCGAAGCCCGCAAGAGCCGCAATCCGGTAGTGCTCGGCTTCCAAGGCAAGGCCCAGCTCGAATACCTGTACGGGCACCTTGCGGAGGTGATGCTGTCGCAGCCCGCTACGTCCGTATGGCTCACCACCAAAGAGCCAAAAGCCGGTCAGTGGGTGAGCGAGTTCATCGGCAAGGTTGAGGTCGAACGTCTCCGCGAGACGCACTTCGATGGTACGCGGGCAGGACGGAACTTTCAGCTCGACCGCCAAGTGGAACCACTTGTGCTGGAATCCGAAATCTCCGGATTGGCCGACCTCCACGCGTTTATGAAATACCAGAATTATGTGACACGGTTTTCCTTCCAATACTTCGATATGCCTGCAGTCACGAATGGGTTTGAAGCGCGCGAAAGGCCCGACGACAACCTGCCGTACCAGCCCAGACGGGCCGGTGGTGCCAATCCCCCAGCGGTGGAATTAAAGCAGGAACCGGAGCCAACCGCACCCGTCGCCGTTCACGAAATCTCTGAAGTCGAAGAGGTCGAAACGGAGGTCACATTGGCTCCCGATGACGACGTTCAAAACCTCATCACCCGGGGATAGGACTGGGTCATGCTTACCATTTCCAAACCGCTCTCTTCCACGCAGGCCCAGACCTACCACGCCAAGGAATTCACGGCCGCGGAACAGAACTATTGGAAACAGAAAAACACGATTGAGGGCGAATGGCGCGGCAAACTGGCCGAAGAGTTTGGCTTGTCCGGTGCAGTAGGAGCTTCGGAGTTCTCCCGGCTGGCGGAGGGTCAGCATCCGGCAACTGGCGAGCAGCTCGTGCGGCATCGCGCGGCGCATGAATATAGGACGGACGATGGACGGACAGTGACACCCGTTGAGCACCGCGCGGGCTGGGACGCGACGTTCTCCGCTCCGAAATCCATCTCGCTCACGGCTCTAGTCGGTGGCGATGACGCGGTGCGGGAGGCCCATCGCAAAGCCGTTGCTTTCGCTTTAAATGAGCTAGAGCATTACACCCAGGCGCGCATCGGCGGCAACCATGCGCCTGAAACTACAGGGCGGTTTGTCGCGGCCACGTTTGAGCATGACACAGCGCGTCCGGTTGATGGGTATGCGGCTCCGCAGCTTCATACGCATTCGGTAGTTTTCAATATGACCCAGCGCGAGGACGGAACGATGCGCGCTTTGCAACCGCGCAGTCTCTTTGAGACTCAGCAGTTCGCGACCGCAGTGTATCAGTCTCATCTCACTTTTCAGCTTCGCTCGCTTGGGTATGAAATTGAGCCAGGGCGGAGCGGAGCGCCGGAGATCAAGGGCTATTCGCAGGAGTATCTTGACGCCTCTAGTCCACGCAGGCAGCAGATCGTAGAAGCCGTCGCGCGTAGTGGCTTTTCAGGGCCGGAGGCGGCACAAATTGCGGCCCACAACACACGTGATGGAAAGCAAATCTTGTCACCGGCTCAGGTAATCGCAGCCCACCGCCAGATCGCCGCCGAATACGGAAATCAGGCCGAGGCCATCGTCTCCGAGGCCCAGTCACGTCGCAAGACCATTGCCCATCAGAGTTCACTTGAAGACAGGAAGCAACGAGCCAGTGCCGCCCTGACTTTTGCCCGCGATAAGGGCTTCGAGCGTGAGGCCGTGCTGGATGAACGCGCCATCTTCGTAGACGCCATGCGTCGCGGCATGGGAGAGATGAGCTACCCGGAGGTTCGCGCGAACTTCGAGGCCCGCGTCGCCTCCGGCGAATTCCGGGAGGTGTCGGGTAGAAAGCATTCAGCAGGCCGGCATTTCACGACAGCGGCGACGATCCAGGCAGAGAGAGAAATCATCCATTCCGTGCAACAAGGCCAGGGCCGCGCGCCGCAGCTGATGTCCATTCAAGACGCCATTCCTCTCACCGAATTCCGCGAAAGTCTGACTGGGACACAGCGAAAAGCGATTGAACAAATACTCACATCCCGCGATCAAATCCAGGGACTTCAGGGGAGCGCCGGTAGTGGTAAGACCTCGACCCTAGCCGTTATACGCCACGGCGCCGAGCAAAGCGGATATACGGTAGAAGGTTTCGCGCCAACCTCCCGCGCCGCTCGCCAGCTTCGCGAAGCAGGCATAAACGCCGACACGCTGCAGGGATTTCTCGCTCGGGCTCGGGATACGGGCGATCCGTCCCTCAAGCACCTTTATATGGTCGATGAATCTTCCCTTGCATCGACCGAGCAGATGCGTGACTTCCTAAGGAGAATTGGCAAGGATGACAAAGTTCTTTTGATTGGCGATGTCCGGCAGCATCAGGGCGTGAACGCAGGAAAGCCTTTCGAGCAGCTGCAGAAATCAGGGATGCGTAGTGCAGTCCTCGATCGCATCGTTCGTCAACGAGATCCCGAGCTTCTTCGGGTTGTAGAGCATCTGTCAAGAGACGAAACAGCAACCGGCGTCCGCATGCTTCAAGACCAAGGACGAGTCATCGAAATCCCGAATGCAGAACAACGCATTGCCACAATCGCCCGAGCGTATTCGCAGCAACCCGAAAACACGATCATCGTCTCACCAGACAACGCTTCGCGGCGTGCTCTAAACCAAGCTGTACGGCGAGAATTGCAAATGGCGGGACTACTCGAAAAGGAGGATCGCCCTATTCCTGTCCTTGCGCCTCGTTCGGACATGACGGGGGCGGATCGAGCATGGGCGGCGCGCTATGAACCAGGCGACGTTCTCCATTACGTCAGGGGCAGCAAGGAGAGTGGAATAGAGGCTGGAAGCTATGCCCAAGTCGTCAGCACCGACCCCAAAGGAAACCTGATTACCGTGCGCAGAGCAAATGGCGAACGTGTGACCTATGACCCGTCGCGCCTTCGCGGAATCTCCGCCTATCGCGAGATCGAACGCGATTTCGCTATTGGGGACAGGGTCCAGCTAACGGCACCGAATCGTGATCTGGGCGTTGCCAATCGCGACCTCGGCACGCTAAAAGGTTTCGGCGAGGATGGACGGCTGACCTTGCGTATGGACGGCGGAAAAGAAGTCTCGTTCGATCCAAAGGCAATGAGGCACTTTGATCACGGTTACGCCGTAACTTCGCACAGCTCCCAGGGACTAACCTCTCAGCGAGTGTTGGTGAATATGGATACCGAAGTCCATCCTGAACTCATCAATGGCCGCTTTGCGTATGTGTCTGTATCACGCGCATCGCATGACGCGCAGGTATTCACCAACAACGCGGCGAGTCTTGCGGAGAACCTCAGTCGGGGCGTGTCAAAGACCTCAGCCTTGGATCTTGGAGAGACACAGGTGCCTGTTCCTAACTTCTCTCAGGAACAGGTGAAGCACGCAATCGAGAATGCTGGTGTTGGCCTCAATCTCTCGTTTTAGCTGTGCTTATCCGGCTCCAGCCTCTATCCCAAAGTCCTCGATCAGCCGCTCGGTCACGGATGCGGGGATAACAGCCGGTCCTTCAGCAAGAGCCGTATAGAAAGCCTCCGATTCATTCGCTGAGTAAAGGGCCCGAATCCGATAGACAATACCGTCCGTTTGCCACTACGCGACGCTTCTCGGCTGTTTGTTGAACTAGGTTTCCGATTTGCCCATTGTCGGTGCGCGTTGCGAAGAGAACCGCATGTAGGTCACTTCGCTCTTGTTCTTGAAAGGATCATTCCGATCTGGTATCCGATTTGCACCGTGATCCTCTAGGTTGAGACCTGGATTTACTGACACGAGCCAAAACTGGCACTCATGCTCGCAAATGCTCTCGTACGCTGAACAGCTTGCCGTTTGACGGGTCGATTCTCCATTGAGAGGATGCGGGCGATTAGTACACTTCGAATATGGACTCCACCCAAGAATTTATCCACGATTCGATTGCCAATATCTCAGAAGATCGCTTGGTGAAACGACTCCTCTCCGATCCGACATGGCCATCCGACTTCTTCGAACTCGCCGGTATGCCGCGTGGTATGTCAAACCGCCAGTGTGTCCCATTGGCAGGTGCTCCGGGAAATTACAAGGGAGACATCGACGCACTCCTTTGCGACCCTAGTCAGCCTCATCACGCTGTGGCGTACCAAATCAAGAGAGTCAAATTCGGGATCAGCCACATTCACAATGGAAAACCGAGCAAGCTTTCGGAATTTAGAAAACTGGCGCAGCAGGCAAACCTACTTGTCGAAATGGGCTTTTGGCAGGTCTACGCCTACGTTGTCATGGTCATCGACACAAGAGAACAAAATGCAGGCAAGGTTACGTATGCTGGCCTCTCGCCGAAACTGAAGCATCTCGTCGAGACCGAGATTTCTTTGCAACTGCTCCATCCTCGTGTAGGGCTTGGGATTCTCGACTTTACTCAACCAATGGATCGCAAGCCATTCACCGTCGGTACACAAGGTCTGCATCTGAGGCGGCTCGCCACTACTGCCCACCAAGATCCCAAGCTCACCCAATGGGTGACGAATCTGTTTGAACATCCAGGCAACTAGCCGATCCGTATGGTCGGCGGAGCACGCAGCATTTCGTTCCGACAATCGTTAGGCTTGTCGTTGCTCGGTGCCTGTTGCCTTCGTCGAGTCAAGGTTGGCATCCAACACAACAGCTCGAATCGTCACACTACCCGACAAGGCCTTCGCCTGCTCCGCTAACCGACCACTCAGATCGTTAACATCCCACCTCTCACTCTTAGCCTTTCTCGAGTCCTCGGCACGCCACTGTTGCGCCTGAAAGTGCGCCGCCACATACAGGCCGGTTCGACATCCACTATTGCGTAAGTACCGGTCGCGCAACTGGCTCTCCATGTCGGTCATAAGACCGTCGTTCCACGTCCCCTTGACCTCGATCACCACGCTCACTGGACCATAATGAGATTCCGCGCTTTGCTCCGGCATCAAAGCATCAACATGAATGTCCGTGCTCTGACCGGGCATTTCACCACGGCGGCCGCGGCGAATCTGTACCTCACGGTTTAAGACAATGCCACGTTCTGAAAGGTCCCTCTTCAGGAAGCGGGCGATGTAATCCGAAATGTCCTCTTCCTGTTTCGGCCACCACTCCTTTTCCTGGTTGTTCCAGAGATCTCCGACGGACGCTAGCTCTCCATGCAACTCGGCCTGTAGCCGGCCCAGGGATTCCACGACGGCGTCCAGAAGCTGATCGTTGCTTTCAACGAAGCGCTTGATTCTATCGGCTCCCAATGCCAGAATGACTCCCGGCACTGGCGGCTCCCAAGTCATGGCGCAAGCAAGAACTTCCGCAGCGTCAAAATGGTGCCGCAACCACTTGTATTCAGGAAACCTCAACTCAATGCGGGCTATCGCGTCGCATGCTTCGAACGTTCCGCGCTTTTTCAGAGTCTCTAAGATCCCATCCCGGAGGAAGCGGATCGTATCCATGGGTCCCATCACTCCTGAGGCCACACGGTCATTCGCGGGTGGGTACTGTTCAACCATCCACCCGTACAACGCCTCCAAATCGGCATCGGTCAGCTCTGCTCCGAAGGAAGTTCTGTCCATGCGCCCGTACGAGAGGTTCTCGAGTAGTTGCCGCCCATACTCCGCGTCGCTTGAAATGAGCGGCCATAGAACATGCCATGCCTTCTCTTCTCCCGCACCCAGCAACACATGCGAGAACCCTAGCCCTCTTTCCGTCTGGTGCTCGCTTCTGACGATGTCTTTCGCCCAAGCGCGCGCTCCGTCGACTTCGTGCTCCAAGAGCTTGCTCAGTACGCTTCCCTGGAGAGAAACCGCGATGTCGTTCTGCTGAAGACGGCCCAAGAGGAGCCGGCCGAGCGATTCCGACCAGGCCCGATCGAAGAGGGTTGCATGGAAGAAGTACTTCTGTTCGCTCGCGTTTTGGAACTCGATAAGAGTTACGAGCCGTTGATTCATCGCATCAGGCGCCCGGCTGGCGGCAAGGCGAAACACTTCCTCTATCGCCGGCTCCTTGTCTTCGCCTGCACGTCCGTCTTCCGTCAAACTTGGAATCCATCGTTCCCAGAACGCCGGGGTTTGTTCAAGTAAAAAAGCTGGTTCCCTCACCTGAACAAGCCACAGTGCATTAACGCCTGCCGATGCGCCATTGCGCACCCGGCTCGAATGCGCTGAGTCCAGCTCAGGGAACGTGGACTCCATCAGAAACCGCTTCGCAGCTTCAACGATCCGCGACCTGGTTTCTTCCGAGGATTCGAGCCAGCCCGGCAATTCCGGTAGTTTCATCCAACGAAAATCCGCGTATCGCGTTCCGCCTTCTTCTACAGACATCTCGCGTGTCAGCTGAAGCCATTCATCAGCCTTGCCACTCTCCGACTTGACCAGTGCTGCCTCAACTCTCGGCGCCATAGCCGGCGCTTGCTGTACGCTGTTCCTCTTAAGGGCGTCTTCTCGTACTTCCCGCTCCCACTTCGACTCCTCCGAGTCGAGAGGGGCAGGTTCGAACATCCCTTTGCACACGGCCGCAATGATCTCATTCTCTTGGCTCGCGTTCCACACTGCAGTCATCGCATCCGTCTGCCAACTACAGCCAAGCCGCCAGACGATGCGAGCTTCGGCAACCGCGTCGGGTGACACGCCCGTCTTGATGCGCTCGATGAACCATCCCAGATCATCGAGGTGCAAGAGAGACAGCGGATGAACCAGAGTGTGTGTATTCTCGGCGTTGAGCAGCGGCAAGAAAGCGGTGAGGAACGCCCTGCGCCGCACTTCATCACCGCGGAGCCGGTCTTCTGTACTCTCTTCGTCCGCATGGTCCCTGCCGGGGAATCCTCGAAAATTTCGACATCGAGCAAATATTGCTTGGGCTAGCGATTCTGCAACATCGGGCGCTTGGATGTGCTCCACCGCGAGAGAGAGAATGCTCTTCTCCAGATCAACCACCGGGCCGATGTCTTCCACGGGCTGCTGCTGGCACCAGCGTAGTGCCGCTGGCAAGTTCTCCGCAGTCAGTTTCGGCGTCACCGAGTAGTGAAAGAAACTGCTATAGGCACCTCCATAGAGCGAAACGCGTGGGTGTTCCAGATAGTCCCACATCGAATCGTCATACTTGCCACCCGGATAAATCGCGCTAAGCGCAGCTCCGCGCAGTTGATCGTTTGGATCGACTTCCCTCGTTGTGGTTAGCAGCGGCCGCATCCGTTCGCGCTCGTCCTCCGAGCCTAGATCGACGACGGCATACGCAGCGGCGCTGCGCAGATCATGGGTTTCCTGATCCGAAAGCACGATGTCCAGGAGCGCGTCCCCGATGCCTTCCACGGAACAGTGACGCGCAACCTGCGTCACGAAATAGCGAGTTGCTAGCGGCCGATTCTTATCTCGGAGAACAGGCTCCAGCTGCGCAGCGAGTCCGGGATGTGCGAGATGCCTTACTGGAAGGTCATGATGCACGTGAAGCGTTTCGCTTTCGTCGCTGCTGCGCAGCAGCGCATCCATCAAGAGACTGCGCTGCGCCGGCGACAGGCTTGGCGCGGCGGAGCCCAGAAGAACTTTCGGGTCCTTCTCTGCGATCTCCAAGAAGAGCTCCTCGTTTTGCAGCGCAAGCCAAGAAGCGACCTCACGGACCTGTGGAATGACACGATCACGACGTGGATGAAATATTAACGACCGAAGTTGCTGGATGGACAGCCTGTGAGACAGACAATATCGCGCAGCCAGATACTCCGCCAAGGTCTGGTGAGACCACCCGAGCCGCTCTTCTCCACGCGAAGAGAACAATCCTGTATCCAAGGTGTCCTCGATCATCTCGCGAGACACGTTGATCTCTTGCTCCGCCGCTTCCGTCCCACCTACGAGCTGAACGATCGATACATCCTCCGGAGGGATTCCAGCAGCCTCTGTTCCGGCCCATACCGCGAAGTGATTCCCGAACTGCGTCACCGCAGCGATACGGGCCGCCACCGCTAACCTACCTGCTGCACTCAGAATCCCTGTTCGGTTTGCTGCGCGCCGACTCTCATTCTGTTCTTCACAAAGAATCAAGCAGCCCTTCTCGTACAGACTCATGAGGTCCGTGGGCAAGTCGCCTTCGCGCTGGAATGTCTCAAGCAGAAACTTCAAGGTGATCGGCTTGCTGGCGAGAGGGGCTAGACCCAGCTGATCCACTCTCGCCAAAAAATCTTCAGGATGGGTAATGCCGGTCAGTCTCGCCGCCTCCAGAACATCGATGCGACGCAGCGGTACCAACTCCGTTGCCGCAAATTGGTCGTCACCATAGCCAGTACGTAATGCACGCTCAAGGATGGGAGGCCATGCTGCGGTGCGGCACGCAATTCTCAGCTTCAGCAGCTGAAGCTGGTATTTCGGGAGTTCATCGGCCAATAGAGCAGCGACTGTTTCGATGCGAAGCAGGCACTCGTCGAAACTGTCGAGATAAACGTGCAGTTCATCGTCGCCGTTTGACCACTGCAGGAAGGTGGGGTGTTCGAACAGGGCTCGAAAAAGCCTATCCTCACTCCCAAAACTGCGCAAATCAAGTCGGATTGCTTTGAGACCCGGCTTGTCCTGCAGGAAGGTATCGACATCAACGGAAAGGCTCCAGCTTTTCCCGACGCCCGGCTCGCCTAGCAGCGCGAGGCACGGAACTGCTTGCAGTTGATCCAGCGTTGTCAGTGCCGGATTGATGATCTTGCCGTGCTTTCCTTCCGGGTCGACCAAAAAACCGCGATCAGCAAGCGAATACGAATCCTCGCGGCGACACCAGAATCGCTTCCATGGAAATTGTTTACTCATATGACTTCTTGACCTGTTCTCCTAGTACGCGCGCCAATCGTTCTGTTCCGCGACCTCATCGAAGTCGCGCGCGTGGGTTTCATAGCTTCGAGCAATCTCTCGCAGCATCGCGGACGTGCGAGGCGAATCGAACTTCGTGGCCTCCGCCCACGCGTTATATTGCTTTGCAAGGTCGCGCTCTTGCTGACCGCCATCCAGCATCCCTCTTGACGTGACGCCGCGACCGTTGTGGACACCGATGATCACGCCCTGTTCAATCTTTGCGTTCCGCGTATTTTCAATGACCTCCCGCACCGCCGGATGTGGCCACACTTCGTCAAGCCCCTTCGGTGAGTGCGACAGGAGCTTTCCGATGTATTCGTCTCCAATCGAACCGCGCTCTGCTTGCACGGCGAGCCGGTGCGCTTCTTCAACCCAGTCGTTGAGAACCTTTCCGTCGATCTCGCCGTTCTCCTCTCCGGGAATTCGGCCCCAAGACTCAAGAAGGCGCCACGCTTGTGACGCGACGGCTTTCTCCTGCGCGGTCGGAACGTAGTCGGTCGCAGCCTCTCGCGAAGACGCGCGGAACACCGCAGAAAGAACCTCGACAAAGAACTGTGGCCGCGTGGACATGAAGGTGTGCAGCATCTTTGCCGGCCGTTCGGAGTGTTCGAGGATCGCCAGGTACTGCCATTCGAGCAGAGCGATCTCACCGTCGCTCACGCTGCCTTCCTTATCCAGCCTCGTAAAGAGGCGTGCTACGCCCCACTGGAACATTGTGGCGTCGTTCCCGCTTGTGGGCAGTCGATCGCCGAGGGCCGCGTGAAGAACACCAAGGATGGTCTCAGTCGCTACGGATGATGAGTCATTCGCGATATGCTCGACGACCTCTGGAGCCCGATCCGCAGCTACCATCTGCTCGATCGCGTACTCGATATCATCTGCCGTCTGGTTGAACACATTGAAGTCCGCATCTTTCCAGTACATGGCGTTGATCCCTTCTCCGAGTTCCGCCGCTGCATCCCAGGTGCTTCGCTGCGACCTGAAAGAGAGCAGCAACTCCACCATCGACGTTTCAGGTAAACCTCGTTCAACCGCCATCTTGACCATCCCGTTCGCCCACGGCTCCTTCTCCTCGAAAAACCGTGCTCCCGCAATGCCTTTCACGAAGTCCCGGCTTCCCGGAGTCGCACTACCGAGGGTGTTCAGCAATGTCTGATCTACGTCCTTCTTGCTCTCATCGATCAGGCCGTACGCAATACCAACCTGGCGAGGATTGCCCGCAAGAGCTACCAAGCGATAGATCGCGTCGATGCCCTCCGATGCAAGAAGCTCGCGCACAGCTTGTTGTTGAAGTTTCATCAAGTCCTTGTCACGTTGTTTCCAATTCCCAACATCGCGCCCACTGAGCAGAGCAACACCGTTCCCAAAGAGCCAGCTGCGCTGCAGGATGGGGTCGCTCGGCGTGAACTGCTCGTAGATTCGTTCGACTCGATCAATCTCTGCGGCCGGCAAAGCCCAGTCGGCGTCCGGGAAAGAACGGTGGTGACTGATGAACTTGCGCAGCGCATCCCAGATCCGGATTCTATCTTCATCTCCGGAAATCGCAGCCGCACTCTCGGACAGCTGCGACCATGCCGCCTCTCGTATATCCGGAGCCAACGAGCCAAGGTGCTCGATGAGCCCAAGCCAGCGCGAAACGTCGGCCCCAACATTTGCAAGAAGAGAGGATGTCAATTCGCGCGTTCCCCGGTCGATCTGACCGTAGGTCGCTCGTTCCGCCGCTTTTCCTTCGGAAAAGTCCCGCCATCTTGGCTTTGGGTTGTTGCTTCCACTGTCGTAGTGTTTCGGCAGCAGGGACAGCATCAGGTCCCATGTCGCCTTGGGTGCGACCTTCAGAAGCCGAGCGATGACTTTGAGCCGCTGGTCCAGTGTTGCGTGAGTTTGCGGGAACCACATCAAGAAGACCGAGCGGAGCGAGGCACTCGGTCTGTTCGCCCAGCGACCTCCTGGGTCCAATTCCGCCAACCGCGCCAAGAGCTCGGCGGCACGAGACAAATAGTCGGTACTCCATGCCAAGGTCTCCAACGCCCAGAGCAAATTGCTGTGATACGCGCGACCCATGACCGGCCCACCGTCTTCCTTAAACAACTCCATGACGGGCTGGTTGGGCGCTGCTAGGCTGTCTTCGAGGGCTGTCATGAAGACCTCCGGCGAGACCTCGGCCAACATCTGCAACTCATCAGCAATCGACCACCACCGGCTCTTGTCGGCCCCGTGGAGCAGCTCGCGAACGACCCGATCAGCATAGAGATTCGCCGAGGGCACCGTCTTGATCTGATCGCCGTACATCGCCAGCAGGAGCAGGGTCTCCGTGATGCCCGACTTCAACCATGACGAATACTGCGGCATCCGCCCACGAACGCCGGCGAACCATCTCTCATTCGAGTCCATCTCGAATCGCGGGTCATTCTCACCCAGAACCTGCTTCGCCACACCGACAAACCGTTCGAGTTCACTCTTGCTCAGCAGGTGTGCAAGGCGAAACCATGCATCGAACGGTGAAGCCAACTTCCAGGTTGTGCCGGCTTGGCGGAGAGGCATATCTCCCACGGCCGTCCACGCGGGAAACTGCGCTTCGAGGTCTGCGAACGGCTTTCCAGACAAACTTTCCAGAGCTTTCTTATCGCCATCGGATCGTGTGTCCCAGGCTCCCGCCAGCAGCAGAGGAAGTAAGAGCTTGCCGGCTTCGCCACTCGCCCAGTCCGGTTGAGACGCAATCGCCTCCGATGGGATGAGACGGCGAAGGATCGTCAGCTTCCGCGCGGAGTCACGCGTCAGGACAGAGGCACGTTCCTCCGTGAAACCCATAGCAACGAGTGCATCCTTGAACACCTCTGCATGCGGACGAGACAAAATGTTCAAGAGATCAGAAGCTCCTACCTGCGAACCGTGCGCGACCAAGACATGATGCCCCTGTTGCCGCAAGGAAGTCGCGAGCCCCGGCTTGGACGGTTCCATCACGATTACAAGCGGATTCATGCTCTTTCCCAGAGCCACCGCGGCATCCGCCGTTGACGCGATGATGCATCGTGAAGCCTGAAGCTTTGCATAGTCGGGCGGCAAGCGATCGATTGTCGCGTAAAGAAACGCCATTGCTTCTTCCGGAGAGTCTGCCTGCAACTCGAAGACGGAAGGCTTCTCCCGCAGCCACTTCAGAAGCTTCGTGCCGTCATCGTCTCGCTCCGCGAACACCAACTCGGGTGTCATCGGACGTTCGGTCGACAAACGCCACTGCGACCAGAATTCCGTGAGAAATTTGGTGTTCGGGACCGTTTTGTTTAGGCGTGCGGCCAGCCACTGCTGCACCTGAGGGTACTGATCGAGCCAATGAACAAGGTCATCTGCATCAATGACGATCACGTTCTTCCAGAATTTCTTGTCAGCCTTCTCCTTCGCCCATTTCTTGCCTTGCGCCCATCGTCTCGGCGTGGCAAACACGAACGTCGTCTCGGACGGGATCAACCCAAGCGGGTCTGCCTCGCGCGTCTCGTAATCCTCATTCGCTTTCTTTTTCAGCCCGCTGGCCTGCGCACCGAACTCCCAGCCCGAGACGCCTACCGGCAGCCAGGGAAGTGTGGAATTGGTGCTTTGCTCGCAGATCCCGTCCCATCCACCCTGCTGCACACTGTCGCCGGACCGAAAGAGAAATTGACTGGGAACATACCCGACGCTTCCTTGAATAAGCCGCTCGATCAGCTCTGGGAAATACTGCTTGCCGTCATTCCGCTCCGCCCATTGATTGAGGTCCGTCGCCTCGATCAGGCGAGCCGCACCGCCGTTAGCGGTCGTGACGGAGGTCTTCTCTGCGATCCCCATCTGGACCCCGCCATCAACAAAGGTGATCTCAGCACCGGTGAACGCCTGGAAAATCGCCTGAAGGTTCTCGTCAGTGGGTGTGCGCTTGCCGCGCTCGAAATCCGCTATCGTCGACGTGGCCAGCTTTGCCATCTGCGCCAGATCTTGTTGATTCCAAGCAAGTAAGGCCCGAGCGGCCTTACACTGCGCCGCTGAAAGCAAGGGAATTGTCGGATTGTTGTTTGTCATATAAATAATATGACGCTAGTTTTGAGCTGAAGTTGCGCCCCCGCTCAGAAAATTTTTGCCCAATGGTTAAAACGGCAGCAGGCTATTGATAATAAATGACTTAACTATTTATGACTCCGTCTCGTCTGCGGCCGTCAGGTCTGCCAGTGTGCCGAAGTGACGCTTTCTCTATTCTCACGAATATGACCGGTCCGATTGAACTGACTGACTCTGAGACAGCCCTATACGCCCAGGTGTCGGAAGCAGAAGGCCTGCTCGGTGTGGATCACGGCGGACAGCGGACTCGGCTCGCTGGAGTGGCCTCACGGGAACTTTTCGAATCCCTGCTGACCGGGATACGATTCCTGAACCACGCCTCCGGTGCTTCGCTGATAAGCGCTACAACGCCTCGGACACACGGCCTTCTAAACGAGAACGATTTCTACGGAATGCCATACTGAAGACGCGATGCATGAGCATCCCACTTCTGGAAGTACCTCCTCTATTTCATCAATGCTGCTGACCTGCCCCAGCCTGTCGCGGACTGACTGAAGCGTTTGGGGTCAGGAAAGCAGTCATGCAAGTCAAGTAGCCCCTTCGCAAAAAAACGCCTCATCGCGACGTCATCGCCCACGCGCCGTTCATCTCGGTAAAGCAACTATCTGCACGTAGCACCCGGCGCAAGTAAATGTGGGAGCGTTCCGAGCGTGGCACATAGCCGTTGGAGATCGCTGCTGTAACAATCTCGTCAACCCGCAAGGGCCGTCGGGCGGCGAGGCAGATCGCCCGCGCATGGGCAATCAGCGGACGGCTTTGCATTGGTGGTAGCAAGCCCTCGATCTCTTGTTGGGTCGCATCCGCTTCTTTGGACGCCGCGGCATAGTGTTCAAACCACTGCATCAAGAGGTCACTGACAGCAGGTCCCAGGACGGCAATTAGCTGCTTCCAGAGTTCGATGAGTTTTGCTCGCGCCTTTGGATGGGCGACGGCTGCAACGGCAGCGGCCACAATCAACAGCTGGGCTGCCGGAGGGAGTCGCTTGGCCGCAGCGACCAATCTCGGCAGAATGCGCGCCAATGCCAGAACGCCCTCAATGCCAATCGCCATCGGAACGGAAGAGCCCACTACCATTCCCACTCGAACCACGCTCGCCCTTGCGTATTTCTGAAGCGTCGTATCGAACGAAATGCGGATCAGCGGCAAATCGCTTTGGAGGAAATGGCGATCCGGTGAGTAGATGGCCTGCGCGGCGATCTCTTCCATGGTGTCCAGATAAGGCGAGTCGTCCGTATCCACATGGTTCTCATGAACTCGGGCGCGTGCCGTGTAGAAGCAAAGGTTCCCTCTAAATCCCGCCCACTCCCGATGTACGTCAGCCACACTCGTTCCCGTTTCGGCAGCGAGTCTCTCCGCATGTTCGTGGATTTCGTCTTCGAGATAGTGCGGCGCGTAGCCTACAAGAACGCCGCACGCCAAACTCTCGTGCAGCGCTGTCCGCGCGTCCGGCTTTCTCCGTCGTTTCAGCCGCCATCGAAGTTCGCCTTGCACGATGCTTGCGTCGATGATGACTCGTACCTGCAAAATCGCCGGCGAGACCATCTTCAGCGCTGGAATCGCTTGCAAGAGGCCAAGGAGGTTCGGCAAGAGGTCCGAGCGTAAAACGCTCTCTAGAGCCGAATTGACCGAGCCGTCTCTACCCATCACGCCTCTTTCCCCGGGTCAGCGGTCTCCTGTTCCATGCCTCGGTTTCCTCTTGCTTTCTCGGCCGACGGTACTCGAAGGCCCAGCAGTTGCCCGCGACCAAGAAATGTTTGAACCGGAGACGACGATAGAGCCAAATGGCAACTGAGCTTAGACTGATTCCGCCCCCGGTTACCGTCACCCAATGCTGTACTAACCACAATCCCATCATGCTCTCCTCAACAGCGAGGAGTTGGTAGCCGAAGGAGGAAAAATCAGTCAAATCCCCAGAAAATGTCGCGTTTCTATAAGCGCAAACAGAGGCCCTCTGTCGCCAATTTCCGTCGTTAGCCCTCTTCGTTCGCTTTCACAGCCCCCTCCGTCTGGGCGTATACGGTCTGGAGTTGCTCCGGGGTCAGACCGGTCATACGGGTCAGATACTCCTCGGTGATGAAGTCCGCTGTCGGCCCACCCGGGAAGCAGGATGAACAAAATTTCGAATGTTCCTGCGATTGGAGCGCCCAGGTCGGGTTGGCGTACAGCGCCAGTGGAATGCCGGCTTGGTCTTCGTCCTGCCGCAACCAGCGATGAAGGTCTCCGATGCCGGTGGGACATTGGTCATTGAATCGGTGAATTTTCCCATCCGTTAGGAAACAACCATGTTCGAGGACGAGCAGGTAATAGCCAGCCGTCCAGTTCTCCATCAACTTGCGGTGGCCAGCCTCCCCAACGAACGCCTCCCGCTTGTCCTGCACCGTGAAAATCTCCATCCCCATGGAGCGAAGAGCTTGGGAATCCAATTAGCGAGCCTGGAACAATCAGTGTGCTTCTCTCGGAGATGTTTTCGGCATTTTCGGAGTATGCGGTCTGTCGAACGACGGCAACAATTCGATCGGAGAGTGTCTCGAATTACGAGGCTGGCTTTGTCGGAGCAATCACCATACCTTCTCCGTGCGTACAGAAAGGATGCGGGCGTATCTCCTCAGCAGAAATCACCAGCAGATCCGAGTGATAAAAAATCGCCAATGCACTCGTCTACCACAGCCCAATCTGGAAACGTGCATTGGCCTGATATCGCCATTTGACGCTGGGCTTCCGTCGAATCGGGTTTGAGTTTACCCTGCCACTTGCGATGATCCTGGTGGCATTAGCGGCTCTCCCGGTGATCGCCGATCTACTGCGTCGGGAAAATAGCGTCGCCTGAGTCCAGGGCGCAACTCTCCGGCCGCCGGTTGAATCCTTAGCAAGTCATCGTCACCCGGCGCTTGCCTCCAAGGAAGCCGAGAGTGCAAACTCTACCTATGCGGCTTCGGGCGACATTGGCGGGGATGTTGATCGTCATACTGGTTGCGTTTTCGTCTGCCGCTTCCGCTTGCGAGATCAAGTGCGGCTTCTTCATGGCGTCATCAGGCTGCCATGCCGCTTCGGAGTCTCCTGCGGCCGGCGAGACATCCATGGCTGACATGCCAGGTATGGCTGGCGTCGACACGATGGCTCAGAAGATGTCGAGGGAGCGAGCCGCGGTCTCCGATTCGCACAAATGCAGGCACGCCGCTTGTACTCAGCAGCCAGGGTTAGTAAAAGACCAGAAGGTTTCCGTCGTTCCAGCCCCAACTGGTATCGCACTTCTTACCATCGATCCACCTCGACTTGTTCTCGATCCGACTGCCGGAGAGCTTCCCGTACGCGGTCCCCCGCTGCTGCAAACCAGCAGTCCGGTTTCACTCCACACAACCATCCGTGTCTAGATCTGCGCGCCTTTCAGCCGACGATGTTCTTGCGTCGCCGCGGGCTTGCGCTGCTCTGTCTCGATTTGAAGGGACCTGAGTTGAAGCACTCCTAGCCGGGGGCGCCTGCATTGCGCCTCTTCACGACTAGGAGTTGTTCCTCATGGCGAATCGCCGTTCCTTTCTTCAGAGCGCCCTTGGCGTCGGCGCGGGGTTGTTTGCCAGCCGCGCTGCCGCCGAGCCGGAGCCTCGTTTCAACCGCCCTATCACTCAGGTCGCCGATCGAGGCGGATACCTCGGCGACAGCAGCGGATCGCTGTCCAAGATCGACACTCGATCCGGCCCTGTCCGTACTATCCCGGTCGTCACGACCGACGTTGGCGATCTGCCATACGAGCTCGATGGCGATGTGAAGGTCTTTCGCCTGACCGCTCAGGTGTTCAAGCGACAGATTGCGCCCGACAAGACCATCGACGTATGGGGGTTCAACGGCTCCGCGCCGGGCCCCACTATCCAGGTTACACAGGGAGACCGGGTTCGCGTCATCTTCAGGAACGAGCTCCCAGAGCCTAGCTCAATCCACTGGCACGGCTTTGAGGACCAGATCGGGTTCGACGGCATGCCCGGAATCAGCCAGCAGCCGATTCTGCCCGGTCAGAGCTTTACCTACGAGTTCACGATCAGGCAGGAAGGAACCTTCTTCTATCACTCCCACATGGCCATGCAGGAGATGGCCGGCATGTTGGGCGGGTTCATCATGCACCCGAACGTCCCATACCGCCCGCACTGCGACAAGGACTTTCTGATTCATCTTCAGGAGTACGCGATACTCCCAAACTCCACTGTGCCCAACACGATGATGATGGAGTTCAACTGGCTTTTGCTGAACGGCAAGGCCGGCCCGGCGACCACGCCGCTCATCGTGCGGCAGGGCGATCGCGTGCGGGTCCGCTTCGTGAACCTCGGCATGGATCACCATCCGATGCACATTCACGGGCACACGTTCTATGTGACAGGAACTGAAGGTGGGCGCATCCCTGAGACTGCCTGGTGGCCCGGCAACACGGTGCTGGTTGGGGTTGCGCAGGCACGCGACGTGGAATTCATCGCGGACAACCCTGGCGACTGGATGCTGCACTGTCATCTGCCCCACCACATGATGAACCAGATGGCATCGCAAGTTGGCCCGATGACGCGCATGGCAGGCTTTCCCGCTGGCGTGGGCCTGCGAGGCGATGACAGCAATGGCCGCTTGAATCCACCGGGAAAGAACGACGACAGCATGCAGAGCATGAAGATGAGCGACATGCCAGGCATGGACATGAACGGCATGCAGATGGAAGCTCCCAAAGCTTCAACCTATCCTGCCATTCCGTCGGCCGCACTGGGAGCGGGTCGGCAGGCCACTGCCTCCGACGGCCCTTTGGCGAATACGCAGCTCGATGCCGGCATGATCGGCATGATGCGGGAGCGAAGCGGCGACCAACTCCGGCTCAGCGACTTGCAGAAACGCAATCTCGACGCCTTCGACATGGGCGAGGAAAGCATGGCGGCACAGATGCGTGAGACCTCTCCGAATGCGAACAATGTGCCGAACTTCCCGCAGGACGCCTACATGGAGGGTCCGATGATGAACATGGATCGGCTGGTGGCGAAGCCCGAAAATCTGGGCCTGCGTGCCAACTGGAGTCGCTTCATGCAGGGCATGATGACCTTCGTGCGCGTTCTGCCGCCGGAGCAGTATGACCGGGTCGTTACAGCGATGCGCGAGGCCAATCGCGACGGCGACCCCTATTCCTCCCTTTATAGCGCCTCTCGTGGCAACACCCGCGGCTAGCAGAAAGAGCAAACATCCTGGAGAGAAGCGATGACCACTCGAAGTGTAGTTTTCAACCTTGCCGTATGCGCCGCGACCGTCTGTGTGTCGCACGCGCAGCAGTCCATGCTTGATATGCCAGGTATGAAGATGAGTCCGCAGCAGTCAGCTCCGAAGCAGCCTATCCAGCCGGTCCCAACTCCGGGAGACTTGAAGAGCATGGGGAAGGATGCGGGGAATGCCCGAGCGAAGGCCGCAGCCGCTAGCGAGCAGCAATCCATCCAGCAGCAGGGTCATGAAACCCAGAACAAACCTGGCGCCGCCAGTGATGCTGTGTCGATCACGGTTCCGTTTCAGGAAGTTCAAGAGCCGGAAGCAGAGGGCTTTCATACAGGTTCCGATCTGCCTGCGCCCGAGCTGCTGCGCGACGTGGTCAGTCAGCAGGCGATGACGCTGGAAAGCTTCCTTAATATGGCCGACAAGAGCAATCCAACGCTGGCCGAAGCACAACGCGATGTCGAACGCTCGAAGCAGCAAGCCCGTCAGGCAGGCCTGCCTCCCGACCCAACCGTTGGCTACTCCGGCGATCACATCCGCGGCGGAAGCTATCACGGCGGTGAGGAAGGGGCATTTTTCTCGCAGGAGTTCGTGCTCGGCCGAAAGCTGGCTCTGCGGCGTGACATCTACAGGGCGGAAGGAAGATCGAACGAGCTCGCAGTGGAAGTCCAGCGTGCTCGTGTTCACGATGACGTCGCGCGTGCATTTTTCGATGCGTTAGCTGCGCAAGAGTCCGCAGTTGTTCACGACCGTTTGCTCAAGGTAGCTCTCGATGCGGAAACGGACTCGCATGAGCTCGAACGCATTGGGGAGGCGGATGCTTCCGACGTGCTCGATGCGGAGATCGCAGCGGAACAGGCCAAGGTCGATTTTGAAAGCGCGCAACGCATGTTCCTTTCGTCGTTTGCGGAGCTCGCAGCGGTCTCCGGACAGCGCGACCTCGCACCGCATCCTTTGACGGGCGCTTTGGCCGAGCCTCCTCAGATCGACGCGGAAAGCCTGGTCGCCAGCGATACGCAACAGAGCCCGGCCGTTCGTCAGGCGCAGACAAATGTAGCCATCGCGGAGGCGCGTCTGAAGGATGCCAAACGGGAACGGCTGCCTAACCTGAACGTAAAGGCGGGCGAGTGGTACTCGGGAGAGACTCTCGGAGCCACCAACAACAAAGCAGGTTGGGAAAGCTTCGCCGAAGCGGGCGTCCAGCTCCCACTCTGGAACCGCAATCACGGCAACATCGAAGCTGCGCGAGTCGAGGTGGAACGCGCGCAGGAAGATGTCACCCGTACTGAGCTTGGGATACGCAACACTGCTGAGTCCTATGCCCAGCAGTACCTGATGGCTCGCTCCACGGCTGAGCGGTATCGCACGGAGATGTTGCCCAGAGCCCGACGGGCTTACCAGCTTGAGGTGACCAAGTATCAGGAGATGGGGCAGGCCTATCCTCATGTGCTGGCCGCTCAACACCTGCTCTTTATGCTTCAACTCGCATACATTCACGCCCTCAACCAGGAATGGAGGTCAGCGATCGCACTTCAGAACTACACGCTGACGAACGGCCTCGATGAGCCGACGAGCGTCGGCGCAGAGGACACGACCATGAACCTTCCGACGGCAAACGGCTATTAAGTGCGAGAAACCTGTTGTATGCGACTGTAGCGCATCGCGGCGCTGCCTGAGTGTGCTCCACCAACTGCCGCACATCACCAAGGAGGCTGCTTTGAAAAAGTTCTGGATAGGTTTTGTTACTGCAACTGTGATCCTTATTCTGGTCGCGTTTTGCTACGTGCGGTTCGGCTTCGTTGATCCGCGCGCTGACATTGCGGTCAATGCGCTCGATCGCGGTGTCGCAATGCCCGCCCTCGATGCATCTGTAGATCGGCGCGCGCCCGATGCGCGAAATCCGATACAGCCCACGGATGAGAACCTCCTCGCTGGCATGAAGATGTATCAGGAACAGTGCTCCATCTGCCACGGCGATATCGCTCACCACCAGGCCATGCTAGCCGATGCTCTTTACCCAAGAGCTCCGCAATTCATGGACGACGCGCCAGATATGGCAGAGAACGAAAACTTCTACATACTTCAGCATGGCGTCCGCTACAGCGGGATGCCGGCCTGGAGACAGACCTTCAACGACAAGCAGCTCTGGCAGATCACGACCTTTCTAAGCCATATGGATAAGTTGCCGCCTGACGTGTCTGCCCAATGGGAAGCTGAGGCGAATATCACTTCGGCCTCAACATCCAGGGTCTCATCTCCTCCCCAGTGATCTCTGGTCAGCCCTATCTGATTTATCCGAAGGAGACATCGGGCATGTTCGAAACGGTCGCGTGGATCTCATTTTAGTTTGCGCTTGTTTGCGCGGGGGCCATAGCCGTCGATCTGATACAACATCCGCAGAGAATGGGCATCATGCACATCCTGTGGTCGGTGGCGAGGCATTCTTAATGCCTCCGCCACGGCACCTACTCTCGCTGTAGCCCTATGTACATGATGGGTGGAGATTGCGAAGATCCGCATCGGCTGGAACGTTCCTGGATTTGCGATAAATCGCCAAGGTGCTCATCGAGACTTGATCGGCAACTGGAGCTCAGGCCGGCAGGCTCTTCGTCTCACACTCTCCGAGAACGCTCCATCTCCGTTCCGGGGGCAATACAATTCAGCACTCTTCCCTGGGAGGGTATCGTGCAAATCGCGGCGGGCTGGTTGAGGAAGCACTGGGTTCCGTGTGCCGTCGTCGCACTGATCACTATCCAGGTCGTGCAGTTCACGTTCGTGGTGCATCGCGAATCGCTAACGTGGGACGAGGGCGACCACTCCTTTTCCGGTTACATGATGTGGAAGACGGGCGACTACGGCCTCAATCCTGAGCATCCACCGCTGGTCAAGCTTCTTGCCGCAGTGCCCACGCTTGGGAAAAAACTCTGGACGCCGCAGCTCCAGGGCCGATTTTTCAAAGCAGAGGCCTATCTCGACGGCCGCGACTGGCTGGCCCGCAATGACGGCGGAAGCCAGCACCTCGTCTTTCAAATGCGCATGATGACGGGCATCCTTGCCGTCGGTCTCTCGCTGATCATCTTCTTCGCCACACGCGAATTCTTCGGTATCGGCGCCGCGCTCTTCGCCCTGGTCCTTGCTAGCTTCGATCCCAATCTCCTGGCCCACTCGGCCCTTGTCACTACGGACATGGGCGTGACCTGCTTCTTCCTCGCCTCCATTTACGCCTTTTATCGCTACGTAAAGAAACCCGGATGGTGGCGCCTCATCGTCGCAGCCATCGCCGCCGGACTGCTGATATCGAGCAAACACTCCGGCATCCTCTTCGCGCCCATCGTGCTTGTTCTCATCCTCCGAGAAGTTGCAGACGCATTCCGCGGCCAGCGCCTCCGCACCGCTCTCCGTCTTGCCGGAGCGTTCCTCTTCATCGTCCTTGGCAGTTGCGTCGTACTGTGGGCCTTCTTCGGCTTCCGCTATGCCGCCCGCTGTGCCGGATTGCAGCTGCATCCGTCTCTCGCCGCATACGTCGCGGGGCTGAGTCATTTCGACCAGTCCGTGGTTCTCAGGTTTGCGCACTGGCATGTGCTTCCCGAGTCCGAGCTGATGGGCCTGGTCGACGTCAAGATCATGGCGCAGGACTACCCCACCTTCATCCTCGGCCGCGTCTACGCGCACGCCGTCTGGTGGTACTTTCCCGTAGCTATCCTCATCAAGACCACGCTCGGCCTGCTCGCTCTGCTCGCCCTGTCCCTATTTGCCATCGTCACCGGGAGGCTGCGTTGGAGCCGCGAAGTCGCTTACCTCGTCCTCCCC